>Ga0126312_10001853_pt1 | contig 13978 bp, 14 predicted proteins | sample Plot104A_FD_92537 | JGI IMG/M metagenome (GOLD analysis project Ga0126312, IMG submission 92537) | Serpentine soil microbial communities from UC McLaughlin Reserve, CA, USA - Plot104A | ecosystem: Environmental > Terrestrial > Soil > Grasslands | place: USA: UC McLaughlin Reserve, Lake County...
CGCCGCCTGCTCCTGGCGCCGCTTGTTGACGAGGACCTCGGCGTAGTCGACCGGGTAGCCGACCGTGTACTTGTTCTTCTCCGCGCGGTCGAGCCGGACCCCGAGCGAGCTGTCCTTGGTCCGCATCGTGACGGCCGCCACCTCGCCGTTCTCGAGCTGCGTGAGGAAGTGCGAGAAGGACGTGGCGGGCGCCTCGTCGGAGTTCGAGATCAACTTGGAGGCGAAGAACGCCAGCACGATCACGATCAGGATCGGGAACGCGGCGCTCTTGAAGAAGCGGCTCATGTGCAGTCCAAAGGTATCAGCGGGTCAGCCCTGCGACGGCAGGATCCGGAACAGGGCGGCGCAGTGTGGACGCACGTCCTATGCGACAGATAACGCCGCCACGTACGGCAGGTTGCGAAACCGCTCCGCGTGGTCGAGCCCGTAGCCGATCGCGAACTTGTCCGGGATCTCGAACCCGATGTAGCGCGTGGGCAGGTCGACGGTGCGCCGCTCGGGCTTGGTCAGCAGCGCGCAGACCTCCAGCGACGCGGGGCCGCGCGCCTCCAGCGTGCGCAGCAGGTACTGGAGCGTGAGGCCGGAGTCGACGATGTCCTCGACGATCAGGACGTCGCGGCCCTCGATCGGCGTGTCGAGGTCCTTGAGGATCCTCACGACGCCCGAGGACTCGGTCGCCGAGCCGTACGACGCGACGGCCATGAAGTCGACCTCGCACGGGCACTCGATCTCCCGCATCAGGTCCGCGAGGAAGAAGACGGCGCCCTTGAGGACGCCGATCAGCAGCAGGTCCTTGTCGACGTAGTCGCGCGAGATCTGCGCTCCGAGCTCGCGCACGCGATGGCGCAGGTCGTCGGCCTGGACGAGGATCTCTCCGATGCTCGGGTCGCGCAGCACGTGATGAGCGCTGCATCCTAGGGCGGCGCGCGGTCGGGCCGCGGCGCGGCGCGCCCGCGGCTCGCGCCGAAGCGCAGGGCGCCGCCGCGCACCTCCGCGCGCAGGCCGCCGCCGACGTCGAGCGCGCCGCCCTCGGCCAGCGCCAGCATCTCGGCGGCGCGGTGGCCGATCGCGGGTCCCTGGCCCCCGGCGGCGCGGTCGGCCATGCGCTGCAGCGCGAGGCGGCGCAGCGGCGGCGGCAGCTCGCGCAGCTGCTCGAGCGCGGGCGGGTCGCCGGCTTCGGCAAGCGCGGCGTCGACGACCGCGTCGAGCACCGCCGCCTCGTCGCGCAGCAGCGCCAGCGTGCGCAGCACGTTGGCCTCCGCGGCGGGGTGGAGCGAGCGCAGCGCCGGCAGCAGCTGCGCGCGCAGCCGGTTACGTGCGAAGGCGTCGCTGGCGTTGCTCGGGTCCTCGCGCCATTCCAGCCCGCGCGCCGTGCAGTGGGCGGCGGTCTGCTCGCGCGTCACGCCGAGCAGCGGGCGCACGAGCCGGCCCTCGCGCGCGACCATCCCGAGCAGTGCGCGGCGGCCGGGTGAGGCCGCGAGCCGGTACAGCACGGTCTCGACCTGGTCGGTCGCGGTGTGGCCGGCGGCGACGTCGCCGCCGCGGGCGAGCGCGAGCCCGGCCGCCTCGGCGTAGCGCTGGTCGCGCGCCCACGCCTGGACGTTGCCGTGGCCGGGCGCGTCGGGCCGGCGGACGTGCAGCTCGACTCCGAGCCGCTCGCACAGCGCGGCGCAGAAATCCTCGTCGGCGCCCGCGTCGTCGCGCAGCCGGTAGTTGCAGTGCAGCGCCGCGACGCTCTCGGCGCCGGCGATCCGGACCGCGAGATCGAGCAGGCAGACGCTGTCGCGGCCGCCCGAGAGCAGCACGAGCACGCGCCGGCCGGGCTCCAGCAGCCCGCCGCCGCGCACCTCGTCGATCAGGTCGGTCATGGCCCGGCCTGGCTCGCGACGAACAGCTCGATCGGCTCGCTGAATCCCTTCATGGTCACCGCGCCGATCTGCTCGAAGCGCAGGTGCTCACCCGCCGCCTCGACGACGGGACGCGTGACCAGCACCTCCCCTTCCGCGTGTAGCCGGCGAGGTCGGCGAACGCGTTCGCGACGCGCAGGCGGCCGAGGTCCAAGTCGGCCTCGGCCTCCATGTGGCCGACGACGTGCTGCTCGACGAAGTGGTGCAGGAGACGGCGGCACCGCGTCGCGGATGTAACGCATAGTGTGCCCGCGCTCGCGCAGCCGGGCGACGATGCGCGCCTGGGCGATCGCCGACGGCGACCACTTCCCGCCGTCGAGGGGCACGATCCCGGAGCGGACCCAGCGCCGCAGCGTCTCCGGCGGGACGTCGAGCTCGCGCGCTGCGTCGGCGCCGGTGACGTCGGGCATGGCGACAAGACGCTAGCGGCCGCCGGCGCGCCGGATGCCGGCCCGAAAAGGAAAGCGGCGGGACTTCTGAGAAGACCCCGCCGCTGTGCGGGCAATGCGGCCCGCTGCCTCGGCCGGCGGCGTTCGTGGTGTTCGCGACGCCTTGCGGAGGACTCTCGCCCGCCACTTCCCGGCCTGTTGCCGTGGTCGGTGCAGCAAGGTGTATCGCTGAGGCGGCGCCCTGTCAAACCGCCCGTCCCGATCAGACGACCAGGTGCGGATACTCCTCCTCGATCATCGCGCGATAGCGTGCGAAGACCGGCTTCGTGATCGGCATCAGCGCCAGCGCCGCCTTGATGTCGCCGCCCGACTTGATCCGCCGGCGGGCGATCGCCATCGCGACGTTCTCCTTGCCCTGGAAGTACTTGTTCGCGGTCTCGGAGGACATCGCCATCTTCACGCGCGGCTCCCAGTCGACGTCGTCCGTCCAGACCCAGTGCAGGTTGCCGTCCTCGCCGGCGCGTGCCGCGCGGATGTTGGCGACCAGGTCGAGGTCGTCGAACTCGTAGCGCATGGGCACGTCGGCGTCGCGCAGCTTCGGCCCCATCTCCGGGTCCTCGTCCATCATCGAGAAGACCCGGTCGATGACCTCCTTGAATTCCTTGGGCGAGTCGAAGGAGGCGCCCATGGGCTACTGGCCGGAGGTGGTGCCGCCCGCGCCGGCCGAGGTGGCGCCGCCCGCCGAGGTCGTGCCGCCGCCGGAGGACTCGGAGCCACCGGACGAGGCATCGGGCTTCCGTTCTGCCGGCTTGCGAGAGGCCCGCTTAGCTGGACTCGTCGCCCCGGACGTGCGGCCGGTCGCCTGGGGCTTGCGCGGGGCCGACGCCGCCGCGCCGGGCGCCGATGACGACGTACCGCTGGTCGACGCCGGCTTGCGCGCGGCCGGCGCGCGGCCCGCGGGCGATGACCCGCCGCTCGTCGAGGCGGGCGTGCCGGCGGCCGGCGAGGACGCCGGCTTGCGAGCCGCTCGGCCGGCCGACGAGGACGTTGTGCCGGCCGAGGCCGCCGGCTTGCGAGCGGCCGAGCTCGCGCGGCCAGCGGCTGAGGGCGTACGACTCGTCGAGGCGGGCGTCCGAGCGGAGGAGGCCCCTGATGCCCGACGGGTCGACGCCGGCTTGCGAGCGGCCGGCGTCGCACGGCCGGTGGCCCCTGACGCGCGGGGGGTCGACGGCGCCGGCTTGCCGGCGGCGGAGGTGGAACGCGTCGAACCGGTCGCGCCGGACCGGGTCGCGGTCGCCGAGCGGCGCGTCGGCGGCTGCCTCCCCCGCGACCGCGTCGACGCCGACGGGCCGCCGGGTGGGTGGAGCTCGAGCGCCGAGACGCGCCTGGCCAGGCCCTCGACCTCGCCGCGCAGGCCCTTGAGCTCCCCGAGCAGGCGGTCCTCGAGCACCTCGCGGATGCGATTGGCGGCGGCGCTCACGTCCTTGGCGCTACCGCGCGTGGACTTGGCACCCTCGGCGGAAGCGGAGAAAGTGCGCTCGATGGCGGCCCGGACGGCCTCCACGGCCTCGGCCGCGCCGGCCTCGGCCTTGCCCTTCTTTCCGCTCTTCTTCGAATCCTTTTTGGCCATGGCCGCGCGATCCTAGCCTGAATCCGCGCGAACGTGCCGCACGCACCAGTGATCCTCGAGCCGCACGAGCCGGTCGCCGAGCGGGTCCTCCTGCCCGGCGATCCCGCTCGTGCGCTGCGGCTCGCCGAGCAGCTGTTCGACGGCCCGCGGATGCTCAGCCACCACCGCGGCTGTCGGGCTACTACCGCGCTCGCAGCCGGCAGCGGACCATCCAGAGCACCGGCCTCGGCGGTCCGAGCGCGGCGGCGGTCGTGGCGGAGCTTTGCGAGCTCGGCGCTCGCCGGCTCGTCCGCGTCGGCACGGCCGCCGCCCTCGGCGACACGCCACTCGGCGCGATCGTCGTCGCCGGCGCCGCGCTCGCCGCCGACGGCGCCGGCCGCCCGCTCGGAGCGGCCGACCGCGTCGACGCCGACGAGCAGCTGACGACCGCGCTCGCCGCTGCCGCGCCGGCCAGCCTCGTTAGCGTCCGCCGACATACACGACCCGGTGCTCGCGGCGTCGTGGGAGCGACCGGGCGCAATCGCCTGCGACCTGACGACCGCGGCGGTCTTCGCGGCCGCGCGCCGCCACGGTGCGTCGCGGGCGCGGTCGCCGCGCGCGGTCCGAGCACCTAGCCGCCGACGCGCTGGGGCTGCTCGAGGCGAGCTCGGCGCAGTCGCGTTCGGGCGCTTACGGCGCCGACGGGCCCTGAGGGTGAGCCCGTCAGAGCCGGTCGCCCGCGCGGGGCCGACGGCGCGGACCGGCGCAACGAGGGAGCGCGGGTAAGCGCGGGTTTGCCCACGCGCTGCCCGACCGCCCCGGACGGCGCACCGAGGGAGGCCGGTCGACCCAGTTCGCCGCCGCGGCCTCGGCCGCCCCGGACTGCGCACCGAGGGAGACCCGTCAACGCGGGTCGCGGTCGACTTCCGGCGGGACGACCGGCGTGTCACGGCGCATACGGCCGTCAACGCCGGGTCAGCCTCTCAGTGCAGCGTTCACGGCGCATATCGCCGTCAACGCTGCACGGCCACGAGAAAACCGAGGCCGTGCAGCGTTGACCGGCGCTCCCGCGAACCGCCACCCCGCCCGGACGCCCCCCTCGATGCCGGCCGTTGACGTAGACGCCCGCCCGCCGGAGCACGCCGGACCCACCCGTCAAAGCCGGCCGTCGACGAACCGCCCCTCAAAGCCGGCCGCGGGGCGGACACGCACGCGCGCAGAGCGCGCGCCCTCGCTCCTACGACTTCTTCGCCCGCGACGACCGCTTGCGCGCTGCCGGCTTCCGCGCCGGCTCGTCCACCTCGAGCCGCTCCTGCTCGCGCGGGACCTGGGCGGGCGCCGCGTTCAGCGACGCGCCGATGTTCGCGACCTCGGCGGCGAGCTTCGTGAGCTGGGCCTCGATCCCCGCGAGCCGGTCGTCCGGCGGCGCTGCAGCGCGCGAGACCGCCTCGATGCGCTGCTCGAGCCGGTCGACGCCGTCCTCGATCCCCTCGAGCCTCTGGGAGACCGAGCGCAGCCGCCGCGTGAGCCGCTCGAGGTCAGCCGCCGACGGCAGGTTCAGAGCGCTCATCGCGGTCTCCTGCGCGGCGACCGCCCGCTCGCGCGCCTCGAACGCCCGGCTGATCGCGCCGGTCACAAGCGGGTTCTCCAGCAGGTCCTGCGCGAGCTTGCCCAGCGCGTCCTCACCCTGCCGGGCGATCCGGTCGCGCAGCTTTCCGCCGCCCGCATCTTCCGCTGCCATCGACTGCCTCCTACGCTTGGTTCAAGAGCGCACCGCGCGGGGAACGTAGCGAAGTCGAGGGGAGGCGCCGCGAAACGCCGAGCCTAACGCTCGACTCGAGCCTTACAACCGGGGCAGGGTCCGGGCGATACCGGTAGCGTCGTCACAAAGATGGCCAATCGGCGCAAGAGCGCGACCGTTTAATCGTTCCTGAATTGCAACCGCCATATTCGACCAGTACGGTGCGGCGACCCCTTCGGGCACGAAGGAACCGGCGCACAAGGCCGTTTTCGCGCCGATACTGCTGGAGGGAGAGGGGACCGCATCACGCAATGAGACGACGGAAGCTTGTCATCGCGCTAGCAGCCGCCGCCACGTTCGGCGTGCTCGTTGTTCCCGCTTCCGCCGAGCTCCACCGCGTCTCGGTCACGCTCGTGACCGGCCAGACCCTCACGATGACGGTCGACGTACCGCCCGGCACCGCCGTCGAGTCGATCCAGATCCCCGGCCTGCCGGCGCCCGTCCAGTCCATCACGGACCTCGGCCCCGCGCCGACGCCCACTCCGATTCCGCAGCCGACGGCCACGCCGACGGTCCCGCCGGCGCCCGCCGCTCCCTCCCCCACGCCGAACGCGCCCTCGCCCACGCCGGACGCGCCCTCGGCCCCCCGGTCCAACGGCAGCGGCGACGATCGCGGCTCGACGGCCCCCTTGGCGCCCAACAGGGGCAGCGGCAGCAACGGCGGCGCCAGGCGCGACCGCACCGGGGCCGCCCTTCCGAACTCCGAATCGCTGACGGGCGTGCTCGAGGACGCGACGAAGAAGGCCAAGAAGCAGGTCGACCGCAAGAACCCCACGCGCCACACCGACGGCTCGCCGACGCTCGACAACCCGACGCTCTCGCTCGCGGTCCCCGGCCCCGCGCCCATCGGCGTCCCGAACTTCTTCATCGAGAAGTTCCGCATCCCGCCGTTCCTGCTCCCGATCTACCAGGCCGCCGGCGTCGAGTACGGCGTGCGCTGGGAGGTGCTGGCGGCGATCAACGAGATCGAGACCGACTACGGCCGCAACCTCAACGTCTCCTCGGCCGGCGCGCTCGGCTGGATGCAGTTCATGCCGGCCACGTGGGAGCTGTACGGCGTCGACGGCAATCACGACGGACTCGAGGACCCCTACAACCCCGTCGACGCGATCTTCGCCGCCGCCCGCTACCTGCGCGCCGCCGGCGCCGACCAGGACCTGCGGGCCGCGATCTTCGCCTACAACCACGCCGACTGGTACGTCGACTCCGTGATCCTGCGCGCGCGCTACATCGGCGGCCTGCCCGCGGATCTCGTCGGCTCGCTCTCCGGCCTCACGCAGGGTCGCTTCCCCGTGCAGGCCAAGGCGGCCTACGCCGAGGAGGTCGAGCGCAAGGACGTCAAGGAGGCGAAGGAGGGCCAGAACCCCGCCTACGTGATCGAGTCCAACACGCAGCGCAAGCGGATCAAGATCTTCTCCCGCCTTGGCGCGCCCGTCGTCGCGGTCAACGACGGCCGGATCGTCCGCATCGGCCACAACCGCCGGTTCGGCAACTTCGTCGAGCTCCAGGACGTCTACGGCAACACGTACCGCTACGGGCGACTGAAGGACGTCGTCGAGCGCTACCCGACGCCGAAGCCGCGCGACGTGAGCAAGCGCGCGATCGCGCATGAGCTGCGGCTGCCGACGCGCGACGCCGCACCGAGCGGACCCGCGTCGCAGACGACCGAGGCCGAGTCGAAGGCGCGCAGGGCCGCCAAGGCCCGCGCCGCCGCCAAGCCGCGGCGCGCCGCCAAGGCGACCGGCCCCCTGAAGGAGCGCCTGTTCGCCAACCCGGACCGTCCCAACGCCCGCGCAGCAGGCGGCGCCCGCCAGTCGTACGAGCGCTCGGAGGACTTCGGCAGCTATCTGAACCACGTCTTCGGCCTCGACCGCTCGGGCGTCGACATGAAGCCGCTCAAGCGCGGTGCCCGGGTCGCCGCGGGCACGGTGCTCGGCCATGTCGGCCGCGGGGACAAGGGCGTCGCGCCGCACCTGCGCTTCGAGATCCGGCCCGCCGGCCGCGGCGCGCCGAGAATCGACCCGAAGCCGATCCTCGACGGCTGGAAGTTGCTCGAGTCGACCGCCATCTACCGCGCCGCCGGCCGCAACCCGTTCGTCGGCGAGGACGCGGAGGCGCCGTCGATCGGCCAGATCCTCCTGATGAGCAAGGAGGCGCTCGCACAGCGCGTGCTTGCCGACCCGAACGTGCAGATCTACGACTGCGGGCGCCAGGACATCCGCGCCGGGCAGATCGACCGCCGGGTGCTCGCGACGCTCGAGTTCCTCGTCGCCTCCGGCCTCAAGCCCACGGTCACGTCGCTCAAATGCGGCCACTCCTACTACTCGTCATCCGGCAACGTGTCCGAGCACACCACCGGCACGGCGGTCGACATCGCGGCGATCAACGGCGTGCCGATCTTCGGCCACCAGGGCAAAGGCTCGATCGCCGAGCTGACGATCCAGCGGCTGCTGACGCTGCAGGGCACGATGGAGCCGCACCAGATCATCTCGCTGATGACGTTCGCCGGCGCCGACAACACGTTCGCGATGGCCGATCACGCCGACCACATCCACGTCGGCTGGTCGCCGCTCTACGGCATGAACGAGAAGGCGGCGCGGCAGGTCGACGCGATCCTCAAGCCCGAGCAGTGGATCAAGCTGATCGAGCGGCTCGACGAGATCGACAACCCGACCGTCTCGCGCAAGCCGTCGAAGTACGCGGTCGACGCGAGCAAGCGCGCGAGCGCGGCCCACCAGGGCGAGTAGGCGACGCCGGACTACTTCGGCTTCGTGCAGTGGGAGTTCCCGGGGCGGCTCGGACCCGACCCGGGCCGCTACGTCGTGCGGCGCCATGCCGGCGACGAGGCGCAGCAGGTCGTGGTGATCGGCGGCGTCGAGGCGCCGCGCCGGCGCCGCCGCGCGCGGCCCGCCGAGCCCGACGCGAAGCCCGTGGACGTCACGCGCGCGACGGTGATCGCGGCCGAGCCGCTGGCCGGCGAGGCCGCGGCGGAGGCGTGGCTGGAGCAGGCGGCGGGCGCCGTGGCCCCCGCGCTCGCGGTGCTGAACCGCGCGCTGCACGCGCGCAGGATCGCCGCCGCGGACCCCTATGCGGTCGAGGTCGCAGCGCGCGACGCGATCGTGACGCGGGTCGGCTACGGGACCGGCGAGCAGGTCGCGGAGGGCCGCTGGACGGCGGCGGGCGAGCTCCCGCCCGAGCGGGCGCGGATCGCGCGCGAGGCCGCGCTGCGCCCGCAGGAGAGGTTCGCGGCGCTGCTCTCGGCGCGCGACGCGGCGCTCGCGTGCGAGCTGCTCGCGCTGCGCGCGCGGCTCGATCTCGAGCAGGGCCGCGATCGCGAGGCCGCGCTGCAGCTGGAGGCGGCGCTGGGCGCGGGGCTCCACGAGCTCGACGGGTGGCGCGAGCTGGACGGGATGGCGGAGCGGCTCGAGGAGCTGCGCGCCCTGCTCGACGAGGTCGCCGCCACTGCGGCAGCCGCGCGCGCCGGCACGCTCGACGACCCCGGGCGCGGTGTCGTCGAGCGCGCGCTCGGGCGGCTCGAGGCGGCTCTGCGCGCGCGGACCGCGGGCGCTTCGTTTTGAGCCGCTGTCGGCTTTGCGGGTGGTCCGATCGCGGCGGCGTTGTCGCGGCGTCTACGTCAACGGCGGCATCGAGGGAAGGGACCCGCTGGCGGCGGTTCGCGGGGCGCCGGTCAACGCCGGTCGACGCGCTCGCCCGCGACGCTCCGCCAGCCTCCGGGCTCACCCGTCAATGCCCGCCGTTCGCCCCCGCCGCGGCCCGCCGTCGGCGCCCCGCACAACACTCGCTCAGAGCGCGGCGAGGACCGCCGACAGCTCCTCGACGACGTCCCCGTCGAGCTTCACGGCCGCGTCGGAGTCATACGGCGTCGGCCCCTTCGTCACCAGCGCCACGGCCCCGCCCGCCGCGAGCGTGATCTGGGGCAGCTGCGCGACCGGATAGACCTCGAGCGAGGAGCCCACGCAGAGCAGCACGTCGGCCGCCGCCGCCAGCTCGGAGGCGCGCGCGAGCGCCGCCTCGGGGAGCAGCTCGCCGAACAGGACCACGTCCGGCTTCAGCGCCGCGCCGCAGGCGCAGCGCGGCACGCCGTCGGCCGCCGCCGCCAGCCGCGAGCGAACGTCCGCCAGCTCGAACCGGCGCCCGCAGTCCGGGCACGAGGACGTCGCGATCGAGCCGTGCACCTCGATCAGATCGCGCGTGCCGGCAAGCCGGTGCAGCCCGTCGATGTTCTGCGTGACGACCGCCTCCACGATCCCGCGGCGCTCGAGCTCCGCCAGAGCGCGGTGCGCGCCGTTGGGCCGCTTGCCGCGCAGCGCGGCGAAGCGCCGGCCGTAGAAGTGCCAGAAGCGCTCGGGCTCGCGCCGGAAGACCGCGATGTGCGCGACCTCCATAGGGTCGACATTGGCCCACAGTCCGGTCCCGGGCGAGCGGAAGTCCGGGATCCCGGAGGGGACCGAGACGCCCGCGCCCGTGAGCGCAAGCACGCGGTCGGCGGAGCCGAGCAGCTCCGCCAGCCGGGCCGGGCCTGAGGTCACCGGAGCGCTCAAGCGCCCTTGAACTTCGGCGTGCGCTTGCCCAGGAACGCGCCGATCCCCTCGCGCGCGTCCGCGGACCCGAAGACCGTCGCGAAGCCCTCCTTCTCGGCCTCGATGCCCTCGTCGAGGTCGCCGCGATGCGAAACGCGCTTGATCTGCTCGAGCGCGAGCGGCGCCTGGCGCGCGAACTTGCGCGCCCACGCGAGCGCCGCGTCGAACAGCTCGTGGTCGGCGACGACGCGGTTGACGAGCCCGAACTCGTACGCCTCCTCGGCCGCGATCGACTCGCCGGTCGTGTTCATCTCCAGCGCCTTCGCAGGGCCGACGAGTCGCGGCAGCCGCTGCGTGCCGCCGAAGCCCGGGATGATCCCGAGGTTGATCTCGGGCTGCCCGAACGACGCCGAGAACGCGGCGAGCCGCACGTCGCAGGCCATCGCCAGCTCGCAGCCGCCGCCGAGCGCGAGGCCGTTGACGGCCGCGATCGTCATCGTCCGCGAGCGCTCGAACGAGCGCAGCAGTGCGTGGCCGCGGTCGAGCAGGTCGCGGCCGCCGGCGGCGTCCATCTTCGTGAACGCCTTGATGTCGGCGCCGGCGCAGAACAGCGCCGGGTTGGGCGAGGCGAGGATCACCGCCTTCGCGCTGCCCTCGACCTCCTTCCAGGCGGCCTCGAGCGCCTCGATCACGGCCGGCGAGAGCGAGTTCGCCGGCGGGTTGTCGAGCCACAGCACCGCGATGCCATCGCCGCGGCGGTCGAGCTTGACCGGAGCGTTCTCGTAGCCGGACTCGGGCTGCGGGTAGGGGTAGAAGCCCTGTCCGCTCTTGGCCCCGAGCCTGCCCTGAGCGACCATCCGGCGCAGCACGAGCGGCGGCGCGAAGTGCTCACCCCACTCGCGCTCGGCGCGCTCCAGCGCCTCGAGCACGTCGTCGAGCCCGCGCAGGTCGGCGCGCGCGAACGGGCCCGGCACCATGCCGGTGCCGAGCATCAGCCCGAGGTCGATCTCCCGCACGCCCGCGATGCCCTCCTCGAGCACCAGGCAGGCCTCGACGATCGCCTTCAGCGTGAAGCGTTCCGCGATCCGCTCGTCGAGCTGCGTGGAGGACTCAGCCGTGCTCATAGAAGCCCCTCCCGGTCTTGGCGCCGAGGTCGCCGCGCTCGAGCCGCTCCTCCATCCCCTTGTGGACGTAGAAACGCTCGCCGTAGTGCTCGCGCATGTCGCGCGCGACCTTCACGACGGTGTCGAGGCCCGACATGTCGGCGACGCGGAACGGTCCCATCGGCATCTGCGCGCGCTCGCGGATGAGCTCGTCGATCTGCTCGACCGGAACGCCGGTCTCGTCCTGATAGCGCCAGATCTCGGACGCGGTCGAGAGCAGGATGCGGTTGACGACGAAGCCCGCGCATTCGGCGGCGCGGATCGGCACCTTACTGATCTGCTGCGCGAAGTTGCTCGCGGCCTGCGCCGTCTCGGCCGACGTGTCGTCGCCCTCGATCACCTCGACGAGGCGCATGACGGACGCGGGCCAGAAGAAGTGGAAGCCGACGACCTTGTCCGGGCGCAGCGTCGCGTCGGCGATCTCGGTGATCGAGAGGCCGGAGGTGTTGGACGCCAGGATCGCGTGGCCGGGCGTGACCGCGTCCAGGTCCGCGAAGACCTGGTGCTTGATCTCGAGCTTCTCGGGAACGGCCTCGATCACGAAGTCGACCTCGCCGAAGCCGTCGTACTGCGTCGAGCCGGTGATGTTGCCGAGGATGCGCCGCACCTGCGCGTCGCTCTGCTCCTGCGTGAGCTTGCCCTTGACCACCAGCTTGGCGGCCTGCCCGGAGGCGACCTCGCGGGCCTTGGCCAGGCCGGCATCGACCAGGCGCTGGTCGACGTCCTTGAGGACGACCGGGATGTCTGCCGCTGCGATGACCTGCGCGATCTCGCCGCCCATGACGCCGGCGCCGACGACCGCGGCCTTGAACACGAACATCGCGAGGACCCTAGCGGCTCTCCTCTCGCTCCCACTCCATGTCGCCGCGCCTCTCCCGGGCGAAGCCGGCGAGCGTCCGCTGCAGCGAGGCGGCGATCTCCCGGCGCACGAACAGCGCGTCCACGAGCCAGGTGAGCGCGTTGCGCTCCTTGAGCTCGTAGTCGAGCGTCAGCGCGATCTCGACGTCCGCCGGACCGGGCTTGAACTCGACCCGCTGCCTGCCGCGCAGGCGGCTGTCCTCTACCTCGAGCGTCTGGCCCGCGCGCGGCTCGTACGCCCTCACGACCTCCAGCACGCGCCCGCGGCCACCGGGCAGGCTGTTCCACTGCAGCGTCCCCTCTGCGGGCCAGCCCTCGGACAGCTCGACGACGTGACCGAAGCCGTCGACCCACGCGGCCCAGCGGACCGGGTCGTACCAGAGCGCCTCCGCCTCCGAGGCCAGGCCCGGCACCTTGATCGACGCCGTCGCACGCCCCATCAGCGCAGCACCTCGTCGCGGATCGCGTCGATCGAGCGCACGATCCTGTCCAGCCGCGGCGCGAGCTCGGCGGCGAGCCGGTCGCGCTCGGCGCGCCCGGCGTCGGTGATCCGGTAGAAGCGCCGCGAGCGGCGCTCCGGGTGCTCCCACTCGCCGGCCGCAAGCCCCTGCGCTTCGAGCGAGCGCAGCAGCGGGTACATCGTGTTCGGGTTGACGGCGAGCGCGCCGTGCGTGAGCTGCGCGATGCGCTCGATCAGCTGGTTGCCGTAGCTGGCCTCGGCGGAGATGTAGTGCAGGACGAGGAGAGGGAGCAGTCCCGCCCGGCGCAGGTCCCCGATCAGGGGGTCCCCGCTGATCGGCTTGTCATCAGGGGCCATGGCCTGACCCTCTAGTCGAGCGTTCGGGTTGCGGCTATGCCTCGGCCTTGGCGCCCCGGCGGCGGCTCGCCGGCTTGGCGGGGCCGTCGCTGTCCGACTGCGTGAGCTTCACGGTCTCGAACAGCATCACGACGAGCGCCGCATCCGCCGCCTCGGCCGAGTCCGGGTCCCTGGCGAGTCGCTTCGACGCCGCCTCCTCGACCTTCGCGAGGTCGGCGAGCAGCTTCTCGCACGCCCGCGCCGCCGCCTGCCAGCCCTTATCGTCCAGGCGCAGGCTGGTGCGCGTCAGGTGCGCCTCGCCGCGGTCGAAGCCACCGGCGGCGGCGGAGGCGCGCGCGTAGTCGTCGACCGTCTGCAGGGCGGCGCCGACGGCGGCCTGCTTGACGATCGGCGTCGCCGACGCCCAGGCCTCGTCCGACACCCGCGGGCGCACGCGCGAGCGGTAGTGGTGCGCGATCGCGCCGCGCACCTGGCTGGTGCGGACGAGCTCGATCAGGCCGAAGTCGTGCAGCGTCCGCACGTGGTAGCTGACGGTCCCGAGCGTGGCGTCGAGCCACTCGGCGAGCTCGCGCGGCGACGCGGTCCGCTCCTGGAGCAGCGCGAGGATGCGCACCCGGAGCGGGTGGCTGAGCGCCTTCACGTAGCGCGGGTCGTCGATGTTCGGAACGTGAGCCACGGTGGTTGCAGCGGAATCTAACCAAATGTAACGACGTACGAGGCCGTTCCTGACGCAACTTCCGTTCAGGCGGCTTCATTGGTGTACGACCACGGCTCCCGGACCCGTCAATCCCAGTGCTCGGGCCGAAGCAGGCGGGCGAGCGGCGGGGGCGGCGCATCGAGCGCGATCGCCGTCGCGGCGCGCGCCGCGGCCGAGCCGAGCACGTTGCCGTGGC
>Ga0126312_10001854_pt1 | contig 13974 bp, 18 predicted proteins | sample Plot104A_FD_92537 | JGI IMG/M metagenome (GOLD analysis project Ga0126312, IMG submission 92537) | Serpentine soil microbial communities from UC McLaughlin Reserve, CA, USA - Plot104A | ecosystem: Environmental > Terrestrial > Soil > Grasslands | place: USA: UC McLaughlin Reserve, Lake County...
CCTCCGGCTCAGGTCATTAGCGGCGCGGCCGGGGGCGGGTCTCGTCGTCCTCCGCGAGCGGCTTGGGCTCGTCGGGAGAGCCGCGGTCCTCCGTCTCGCGCTCGCCCTGGAGCCGCCCGAGCCGCTCGCGGCCGCGGCGGGCGTCCTCCTCCTTCTCCGCTTGGGCCGGCCGCGGCCCGGCCTCTCTAAGGGTTCGCTGGCGTTCCTCGTTGCTCATGTGGCGCGGGTACCCGTAGCCAGGTGGTGTACCACGGCTTTCCGCGGCCCGGGAAGCCACCACGGTTCTGCTTCCGCGTCCGACCGAAACGTTGACGCTCCTGCACGTTTGAGGTACGTTGCGTACGCCACAAACAGGTGGGGAGGAGAGGTGACCTGTCGGTGCCGTACCTGAACTGTCCCAGCTGCCGTCTCACGGTTTATGCGCCCACTAGGTTCGGGCTCCGCGAGGAGTGCCCGCGCTGCGCCGCCCGGCTCGGCCGGGTGAGCCGGTTGTTCCAGACCGATCTTCCCCAGCGCCTGATGGAGCAGCTGGAGGGCTCCGTCTGCGGCGAGCAGCGGTCCGGCACGCCCGGCGCCTGACCGAACCCCGCCGCATCGACGACGTCGTCTGGGAGATTCCGGCCTCCGCGCGGGAGGACATGCGCGTCCCGGCGCGTGTGTTTGCCGACGGGGACCTGCTCGGCGCAATCCGCGAAGACCGTTCGCTGGAGCAGCTCCAGAACGTGGCCTGCCTGCCCGGCATCGCGGACGCCGCGCTGGCGATGCCGGACATACACCAGGGGTACGGGTTCCCGGTGGGCGGAATCGCCGCCACGGAGGTGGGCGACGGCGTGGTGTCGCCGGGGGGCGTCGGCTATGACATCAACTGCGGCGTTCGCCTGCTCGCCGCCCCGCTGGCGGCGGACGAGCTCGGTCCGCGCAAGGAGGCCCTCGTGCACGAGATCTCGCGGCTGGTACCCGCCGGGTCGGGCCGCGGAGGACCGCACTCCCTGGGCGAGCGCGAGCTCGACCGCGTGCTGCGGGAGGGACCGTCCGCGGTGGTGGACGACAAGGGCATCGGCACCGTGGAGGATGTGGAGCTCACGGAGTCGCGCGGCCGGCTCGAGGGCGCGCGGCCCGACGAGTTGTCCCAGCGGGCCCGGTCGCGGGGGGCGGACCAACTCGGCACCGTGGGCTCGGGCAACCACTTCATCGAGCTGCAGGCAGTCGAGGAGATCCGGCACGAGCAGGCCGCGGAGGAGCTCGGCCTGCGGGGCGGCCAGATCACCGTCCTCATCCACTCGGGCTCACGCGGGCTCGGCCACCAGGTATGCACGGATTTCGTGAAGCGAATGGACGCCGCGCTCGCCAGCCACGGAATCGCGCTGCCCGACAGGCAGCTGTCGTGCGCCCCGCTGGAGTCGGAGGAGGGACGGGCCTACCTCGGGGCGATGGCGGCGGCGGCGAACTTCGCCTGGGCCAACCGCCAGGCGATCGCCCACGGGGTCCGGACCGCCATCGCCGAGGTCCTGGGCGAGCAGGCTGCGGCGGGAACGCGCCAGGTCTACGACGTCGCCCACAACGTCGTCAAGCTCGAGACGCACGGCGGAAGGAAGCTCTGCGTGCATCGCAAGGGCGCCACCCGCGCCTTCCCGCCCGGTTCGGAGGACGTCCCCGAGCGCTACGCGGCCACGGGCCAGCCGGTATTCATCCCCGGCAGCATGGGCACGTCGAGCTGGGTTCTCGTCGGGCGCGAGGGCGCGATGGAGCGCTCGTTCGGCACGGTCTGTCACGGCGCCGGCCGGCAGCTGAGCCGCACCGGGGCGCGCAAGCGGGTGCACGGCGCGGAGCTGCGGCAGGAGCTCGAGTCGCGCGGGATCAGCGTGCGCTCTCCGTCGAACCGGGGACTCGCCGAGGAGGCGCCCTTCGCCTACAAGGACGTCGAGCACGTGGTGGGAGTGGTCGAGCGAGCCGGTCTCGCGGCCCGGGTGGCGAAGCTGCGCCCGATCGGCGTCGTCAAAGGGTAGGAACCTGTACCGCTGGGTCGAGCACACCGGCGAGCTCGAGCTGGAGATCGAGGCGGCCGGTCGACGCTACGTGTTCGAGGAGGGGTTCCGCGCCATGTGCGGATTGCTCGAGGTCCCGAGCACCGGCGCGGCCGCGACGCAGGCGGTGAAGCTGAGCGCGCGCGACGGGGCGGCGCTCCTGGCCGAATGGCTCGCCGAGCTGGCATACCTCGGCGAGAGTCTGGGCTTCGTGCCGAAGCGGCTGCTGGCGCTGGATCTCCGGGACACCGAGCTCTCGGCCGAGGTCGAGGGCTACGAGGGAGACCCGCCGAACCTCGTGAAGGGCGTCACCTACCACCGGCTCGAGCTGGAGCCCTGGGATGAGGGTTGGCGCGCGCGTGCGGTGCTGGATGTCTGAGGACGGTCTCTCCGGGTAGGCATCTCACATGCGCTTCGAGACGCCCAGTCCCAGTCCTCCGGGGCCGAAGCCCGGCCCGGCACCGCCGGGTCCACCCGCCCCCGGCCAGCCGCCCGATCCCGCACCGCCGACGCCGCTGCCCGACCCCACGCCGGAGCCCTCGCCCGACGTCCCGGGCCCGGGACCGGTGCCCGAGCCGCCACCGGCGATCTAGGGCGATCCTCGGCGGCTGGTTAGCGGCGTCGGGGTCGCGTGCCGGCGGAACTCGCCTACAAAGTCATCTAGGGGCCCCAGGAGGGCCCCAAGGTGACGCTGCACCCCGGTTGCGGGAGCTGCCCCCTCCGGCCCCGACGACACTTACGGCGAGCTGGCGCCGGCGGGGCCCGGCGCTATGCGCCGGTGAAGCAGCAGCTCGGCCTGCTCGAGGATCGAGGCCCTGCCGTCCCGACCGCGCTCGTACAGCGTCACCGCCGCCAGGGTCTCGGCGCTCGACCCGTCCAGTCGGCCGATCACTTCCTCCGCCGGCATGCCGTCATAGCCCTCCCACGGTTCTTCGAGCTCGACCTCGGCGCCCGCTCCTTCCTCCGCGCCCCGCTCGGCGAACTCGGCGACCAGCCCTGTGCCCTCGTCGACGTGAGCAGGCTCCGCCGGGGTCGTCTCGGTGGGCTCGGCCGGGACGGTCTCGGCAGGCTCCGCCGGGACAGTCGCGGCAGGTTCCGCGGGGGCGGGCTCGACAGGCTCGACGGGCTCGGCGGGCTCCGCGGCAGCGGGCCGGGAAGGCCGCGCGGTACGAGGATGACGCTGGCTACGAGGACGCCGCTCGCTACGAGGAGGCCGCTCCACCGTGGGTCCGGTGGCGCGCGGCTCGCCGCCGCCGTCCCCGGCCAACAGACCCTCGATCGCGTGCGCCCCGGCTCGAATGCCGCGCACGGCCAGCCCGCCCGCGTCGAGTCCGATCCGCAACGGTAGACGTGCAGTGCTGGTGAGAGTGCCTACGAGGTCCATCCGGTCGGCCTACCCGTGCCCCCCGGGCCCAAACCGGGCCGCGCGGGGCGCGGTCGTGGCGGAATCTCGTGCAATCCGCCGCGTGCGCCCTCGGCCGGGCGTCGATCACCGAGGCTGTCCGAGGATGCAGTTCGAGGCGCGGGCGGGCTGTCTCCTGACGGCCCGCCCCGTCTCATTTACCCCGCTCGTTGCGGTAAGGAGACGTCCCGGTTAGTTGAGCGTGGTGGTCCGTTTGGGATACGTTGCAATTGCCACGACGTGGGACGGACGGCGAAGACAGGCTCGTCGGCCGGACGGACCTCGCCGAGCCGATACTCACCGCAATAGCGGTTCCCCGGCTTAGGCGGGCCGCCTCCGGGCGGTCCGTCGGCCCTTAGCCGGTTCGCCGTGGGGACCTCCGGGTACCGCGCCCGCTTCGCGCACACGATTCCAGGAGCGGACATGGCAGAGCTGACTACTCGAGACACAAAGCTCATCCAGTACCTGAACGAGGCGTACGGCAAGGAGAGGGAGCTGGAGACCGCGCTCCAGGCCCACATCGCGATGACCACGCGCCGGCCGTACAAGAAGCGGCTGCAAGAGCATCTCAAGGAGACCAAGGGACACTCCCGCGGCCTGCAGCGGCGGATCAAGCAGCTCGGGGGCAAGGCCGAGACCGTCCCGGCCGCCCCCGGCCCGGTGGCGGACGCGGCCGGCGCAGTGACCGGCGCGGCATCCAAGGCCGTCGCAGCCGCGAAGGGGCCGCTGCACGTCCTCCGCGGAACCGGCGAGCAGGAGAAGATGCTGAAGAACGCCAAGACCGAGTACTCGGAGGAGCACGAGGAGATCGCGACCTACACGGCCATCGAGACGCTCGCCCAGTCGGTTGGCGACTCCGAGACCGCCAAGCTCGCTCGGGGCATCCGCCGCGAGGAGGAGCGCATGGCCCGGTTCCTCGAGCGGCTGATCCCGACGCTGACCAAGGCCGTGACGAAGGACGAGATCCCCGTCGCCGAACGGCGCTCGAACGGACGCCGGCGCCGGAGGCGCTCGTCCGGGAGCCGCTCGTCCGCGAGCCGCTCGCGCGCCCGCAGCTGAGCGCCTCACGGCAGGGGCGGCCGGCGGGCCGCCGTAGCGACCCGCCGACTGCGCTTGCGGGCCCCTTCCCTAGGTCCTGTTCCGGCCGAGCGCTGCCCGGCTAGCGGCCGCGCGCTCCCGCAGGTCGCCTGCGCGGCGGCGTGCCAACCGGCTCTGCGCCCATAGCGCCGACGACTGCGTCATCTCGGACTCGGCGTCCTCGCGCGCCCGCGAGACCTCGGCTTCCCCCAGCGATGGCTCGGCGTCTGCGTCATGCTCGTCCCGCCGCCCCGCGTTGTAGGAGAGGCGGGCCAGGGCGGCGTCGCGCACGAACTGGGCGACGCTGACCCCCAGCCGCTCGGCCTCTGCCTCGAGGGCTCGCCAGAGCTCCACGGTGAAGCGCACCGTGGTCTGGTGCATCTTCCTCGGGGCGGTCTTGGCGAAGGGGCTTGCCACGCTCGCGAAAGATGATAGACCTATGCGCAGTCGATTGCGAATTCGGAAGAGATATCGCGATGTCGGTTGAGATCTCTGGAGCTGGAAGCGATGGAAGCCGTCCTGGCGGTGGTGAGTTGCTCGCGAGCATCTCCCGGCGCATCGTCCAGCTGCTCGCACGGCGTGCGGGCAAGGGCCCCACGAAGTGCAAGACCCACTGGGCCGGGTCCGACATGCTCGTCGTCGTGCTAGGAGGCGGCTACACGGAAGCCGAGCGCACCCTCTACGAGCGGGGGCGCGCGGAGGACGTTCGGGCCTACCGAACCGCGATCCAGGACGCGCTCGCCGAGGACATGGCGGGCGAGGTAAAGGAGCTCACGGGCCGCGACGTGGTCGCGTTCATGAGCACCTCGCACCAGGATCCGGACCTGCTCGTCGAAATCTTCGTACTCGAGCCCCTTCAGGACGGACTGGAAGTTCCGAGCATCGCGCCGCCCGAGCGGGCGCCGGCTGCCTGACGCCGTAGCCGCTTCCGGCAACCCCTCCGTTTCCCTAGTCTGTGCTCATGAAGGCCACGCCGGAACCGGTGGAGCCGGTGTCCGCGGTAGATGACTCAGGACACGAGCAGGCGGCGGAATACAGGGACGTCATTGTCGTCGGGGCCTCCGCGGGCGGGGTGGAGGCGCTCGGCAGCCTCGTCGCAGGATTGCCGCCGGAGCTGCCCGCGTCGATCTTCGTCGTTCTCCATCTGCTCCCCTCGGGCACGAGCGTTCTCGACTCGATCCTGCGGCGCTCCGGCTCGCTGCCGGCCACCACGGCAGTTGACGGCGAGCGGTTCGAGCGGGGTCACATCTACGTGGCTCCGCCCGACCAGCACCTGCTCCTGTGGGACGGGGAGATTCGCCTCAGCCTCGGGCCCCGCGAGAATGGCCACAGGCCCGCAATCGACCCGCTGTTCAGGAGCGCCGGTCGGGCGTTCGGGCACAGGGTGATCTCGGTCATCCTGTCCGGCGCTCTGGACGACGGCGCTGCCGGAATGCGTTTCGTCAAGGAGCGCGGCGGAGCCGCGGTGGTTCAGGATCCTGACGACGCCCTCTACGGGGCGATGCCGACGAACGCCACCGAGGCGACCGACGTCGATCGCGTGGCGCCGATCGCCGCGATGTCCGGCGTGCTCTGCGACCTGCTGGAGGAGCCGGTGGACATCTCGCAGCAAGAGGAGGCCGACCGGGTGTGGACAGCGACGGAGCTGGAGGAGCGCGCCGAGGGCGATCCGTCGGGGTTGACGTGCCCCGAGTGCGGGGGAGCGCTGTGGGAGCGGGACGAGGGATCGCTGATCCGCTTCGCCTGCCGCACGGGGCATGCCTATTCTCCCGACAGCCTGGTGCTCGAGCAGTCGAAGGCGCTCGAGGTGGCGTTGTGGTCGGCGCTGCGGGGGCTTGAGGAGCGCGCGGACCTGTTCAAGCGCATGGCCGCGCGCGCCGCCAGCCGGCCGCAGACCACTCGCCGGTACGAGTCGCGGGCGGGGGCCGTGGAGCGCCACGCGCAGGTGGTCCGCGACGCAATGGCCAGGCTCGGCCCGACCGCTGAGCCCGAGTCCGAGAGCGAGCCGGCCGCCTGATGGCGCGCGCCGGGTCCGCAAACGGCAACTCGGAGGGGCTGCAGCCCCTGCTCGAATACCTGAAGCGAGGCCGCGGCTTCGACTTCACGGGCTACAAGGAGCCCGGTCTAGAGCGTCGGATCAAGAAGCGCATGGCGGAGGTCGGGGTGGAGACCTACGCTGACTACCAGGACCTGCTGGAGGTCACCCCGGGCGAGTTCACCGCCCTCTTCGACACGATCCTGATCAACGTCACGGGCTTCTTCCGCGACAAGCCCGCCTGGGACTACCTCGCCGGCGAGATAATCCCCAAGCTGCTGGAGGAAGCGTCGGACACGCGGCCGATCCGCATCTGGTCGGCGGGCTGCGCCTCCGGCGAGGAGCCGTACAGCGCCGCGATACTGCTGGCGGAAGCGCTCGGCGGAGAGGGCTTCAGGCGCCGCGTGAAGATCTACGCCACCGACGTGGACGAGGATGCGCTGACGCACGCGCGCCACGCCACCTACCCGAGAGACGCGGTGAAGGACCTCCCGGGGGACCTCCTGGACCGCTACTTCGAGCCGAGCCCGCTCGGTTTCGTCTTCAGGCCCGACCTGAGGCATTCGGTGATCTTCGGCCGCAACGACCTGGTCCAGGACGCGCCCATATCGCGGATCGACCTGCTGATCTCGCGCAACACGCTCATGTACTTCATCCCGGAGACGCAGGCGCACATCCTCGGCCATTTCCACTTCGCGCTGAACGACAGCGGCTTCCTCTTCCTCGGGAAGGCCGAGATGCTCGTCACCCACTCCGACCTGTTCACCCCCCACGACCTCGAGTGGCGGGTGTTCCGAAAGGTGCCGAGGATCGGCCTGCGTGACCGCCTGGCGTTCGTCGCGGAGGAAGGCGGGGGCCAGCCGGAGCCGGTTCGGAGCCATCCGGAGCTTCAGGCCGCCGCGCTCGACGTCGCCCTACGGCCGACGCTGGTCGTGGACGGTAGCGGCTACGTGGCAGCCATCAATCACCAGGCCCGCTCCTTGTTCCAGGTCGGAGCGAGCGACCTAGGGCGCCCCCTGCGTGACCTCGAGCTGTCCTACCGTCCCGCCGACCTGCGCTCGGCGATTGAGGTGACCGTCGCCGAACGGCGCAGAGTTGACCTTGGACGGTTCGACTGGCAGCCGCCTTCGGGCGAGTCGATGACGTTGCAGATCACCGTCTCCCCGCTGGCTGGACAGACCGGCGCCTCGGTCGGGGCGGCGATCATCTTCGAGGACGTCACCGAGCTCGCGCGGCTCGACAAGGAGCACGAGCACGCCAAGCGGCAGCTGGAGACGGCATACGAGGAGCTGCAGTCCACCGTCGAGGAGCTGGAGACGACGAACGAGGAGCTCCACTCGACCAACGAAGAGCTAGAGACCACCAACGAGGAGCTCCAATCGAGCAACGAGGAACTCGAGACGATGAACGAGGAGCTCCAGTCCGCCAACGACGAGCTCGAGGTCGTCAACCGGGACCAGCAGGAACGGTCCACGGAGCTCGACCGTGTGAACATGTTCCTCGAGGGGATCCTCGGCAGCCTCGGCGTCGGGGTGGTGGTCCTCGACCGCGACCAGTGCGTGCAGGTCTGGAATGCCTCCTCCGCCGACCTGTGGGGCCTGCGACCGGACGAGGTGGAGGGCAAGCCGCTGCTGTCGCTCGACATGAACTTCCCCCTCGAGACGCTGCGAGATCCGATCCGCACGGCCCTGGACCCGGGGGGCGAGCCCAGCGAGACCACGGTCGAGGCAGTGACCCGGCGGGGCAGGACGTTCCAGTGCTGGGTCAGGGTGCTCCCGCTCCGCTCGGCGGAAGGCGAGACCTACGGTGTGATCCTGCTGATGGCCGACCGCGAGCTCAGTCGGGACCTGGTGCCCGCCTAGGCAGCATCCGACGTGCCGGAGCTTCCGGACGTCGAGGGGTTCCGGCGGGTGCTCGCGGAGGGCGCCCGGCGGCAGATCGAGTCGGTCGAGGTGATCGACCGCACGCTGTTGCGCAATGCGACGCCGCAAGCGCTCGGCCGCGCCCTCAAGCGCAGGCGCTTCGGCGAGCCGCGGCGGCACGGCAAGTGGCTGATCGCGCCTGTGGACGACATCCGCGTCCTGATGCACTTCGGCATGACCGGGCTGCTCGAGTGGTCGAGCGACGGCGAGCGGCACCAGCACGACAGGATCGTCTTCATCTGCCAGGGCGGCGAGCTGCGCTATCGCAACATGCGCAAGTTCGGGGGCGTTTGGCTGGCGCGCGACGAGCGGGAGTACCGTAAGGCGACCGGGGCGCTGGGTCCGGACGCCCAGGCCCTCGACCGCGAGGAGTTCGAGCGGCTGCTGCGCGACCGGCGCGGTGAGATCAAGGCGGCGCTGATGGACCAGCGGCTGCTCGCCGGAGTTGGCAACCTGCTCTCGGACGAGATCCTCTGGCGCGCCCGCGTCAACCCGCGCGCCCGCGCCTCATCTCTCAGCGCGGCGCGGAGGCAGGCGCTCTGGGAGGCGCTGCGCTCCTCGCTGCGGGAGTCGATCCCCGCCGGGCGAGTGCCGCACGGGCCCAGGTGGCTCACGCGCGTCCGCGATGAGCGGGAGCCGACCTGCCCGCGCTGCGGCGCGAGGCTGCGCAAGGGGACGGTCGCGGGTCGCACGGCGTGCTGGTGCCCCCGCTGTCAACGGCGATAGCTCACGACGGCCGCTCCCTGACGACCTCGCGGGCCGGCTTGTCTTCGCGCAGCCCCAGATAGCGCGGGTGGCGCAGGCGCCCGTCGCGGGTCCACTCGCCGAACCCGACCTGGGCGACCAGCTCGGGCTCGATCCAGCGCGTACCGCGGGGGATCGGGTGCACGTCGGCGAAAGGGGGCGAGTCGCGCTCCAGCGACCGCAACCGCCTACCGAGCTGCTCGAGCGTGCGCCGGTCGAAGCCCGTACCTACCTTGCCGGCGTAGCGCAGGCGGCCGTCCTCGAAATAGCCGACCAGGAGCGCGCCGAACTCCGTCCGCGATCCCTGCGGGGCCGTGTACCCGCCGATCACGAGCTCCTGCTCGTGGGCGCACTTGAACTTGAGCCACTCGCGCGAGCGCCCGTGCACGTAGGTCGAGTCGGCGCGCTTGGCGATCAGCCCCTCCAGGCCGCGCTTGCAGGCGTCTTCGAACAGCGCCTCGCCGTCGCGGTTGCGATGTGAGAGGTAGCGCACGTGGCCGCCGAACGCGAGGGCGCGGCGCAGCAGGGCCTTGCGACTCCTCAGCGGCACGGCCGTCGTGTCATGTCCCGCCAGGTGGATCACGTCGAAGAGGTACAGGTACACGGCCACGCCGGTGCCCCTGGCCGCCTCCGGGTCCCTGAGCTGCATCCGGCGCTGGAGACGGGAGAAGCTCGTCACCGGCCCCTCGAACGCCACGATCTCGCCGTCCACGACGAAGTCGTCGGCCCCCTCGCGCTCGAGCGCCTCGGCCAGCTCCGGGTAAGAGCGGTTCATGTGCTTCCCGGTGCGCGAGAGCAGCCGCAGCTCGCGCCCCGCTCGCGCGGCGATGCAGCGAACGCCGTCGAGCTTGCGCTCGAAGATCCAATCCGGGTCGGAGAAGCGCTCGTCGGTCAGGACCGCCTTCATCGGCTCCGGGCGGAGCGGCTGGGAGGCTCGCCGGAGCCGCCCGCGATCGGCCTCCGAGAGGGCCTCGAGGGGTTCGGTCACAGGTCTTCGATGGTGCGGCCGCTCAACACGGACTCGGGCTGCGTGCTCACCGGGTTGCGCCGCGCGTCCGCAGCCTCGTCCCTTCGCTTGATGAGGAGCCAGCGTTCCTCGTCTCCGCCGGCGACCCGTTGCAGCGTCCAGCCGCCACGGAGCTTCCGGCCCTCGAGCCAGATCGCGGCGTGTCCGTCGGTAAGGGCCTGCTCGATCGAGACGTCCTCGCTCAGGTTGCGGTACGTCCCGGTGTCCCAGACGATCACCGCTCCGGCCCCGTAGCTGCCCTCGGGGATCTTCCCCTCGAAGTCACCGTACTCAAGCGCGTGATCCTCCACGGGCATGGCCAGGCGTTTCTCGCGAGGGTCGGTGGAGGGCCCCTTCGGCACGGCCCAGGACTTCAGCGCCCCGCCCGCCTCGAGCCGGAAGTCGTAGTGCAGCGAGCTTGCAGCGTGCTTCTGGATCACGAAGCGGGGGCTCATCGCTTTCAGTTTCCCCAGCGGGGGTCGGGGTAGTCCAACCCGATGCGGATCTCCATGGACATCCACAGACCGGCGGACGCGGTCATCGGCTTCCTGCTCATCGGACTGCCCTTCGTCCTCGACCTCGGCGCGGCGGCGATGGTCGTCTCGGTGCTGCTCGGCTCCGCCCTGATCGCGATCGCCTATGGCGGCGGGAGGGAGGGTGACTCGATTGCAGCCTCCACCCACCTGGCTATCGACCGCTTGGTGGCCGGCGGCAGCGGGTTCGCCGCGCTGCTCGCGCTGGTGGCCGCCCACGTCGCGGGCGCGGTCATTCTCCTGCTGCTTGCGCTGAGCATCGTCGCCCTCACCCTCACCACCCGCTATCGGCACGAGCCCGGCGCGCGCGCGACGACAGTGACTTGGGACAACCGTCGCCAGGGCGGTGCTCGCGGTTAGGGTCGTCCTCCCGGCGACGATCGTCGTCGCCGGGATCGGGCTCACCGCCCTGGGCAGCGACGACGCCGTCGTCGGGGCCGGCGTGACACTGGTCGGGGTCGGGATGCTGGTGGCTCTGCTGAACGTACTGATGCGACTCGGGCTGGAAAGCGGCGCGGACCGCGAGCGCGAGGAGGAGGCGCGCCGCTACTACGACCGCCACGGGCACTGGCCCGCGGGGCGGTAAGGACCCGCCTCACCGGGTAGGTAGCCCCCATGGGAAAGAAGATCCTCGCTCTCGTCGCCGAGCCGGTGTCCGGAGAGGCGTTGAAGAGCGCGATCGGCTCGGAGGAGGCAGAGGATGCAGAGGTGCTGGTCGTCGCGCCCGCCCTCAGCACCCGCACCCGCTTCTGGCTATCCGATGTCGATTCCGCGATCGAGCGCGCCGAGCAGGTCCAGGAGGAGACCGTCGAGCGGATGGGGGAGCAAGGAGTCGACGCGGCCGGCGACACCGGCGAGTCCGATCCTCTGCTCGCCCTCCAGGATGCGCTCCAGACCTTCCCCGCCGACGAGATCGTGCTGTTCACCCACCCCGACGGCCGCCGCAACTGGGCTGAAGAGGGGATCGTGGAGCAGGCGGAAACGCGGTTCGAGGCGCCGGTGAAGCATCTCGTGGTCGACGGGCGCTAACCGCCCAGCGGGTCCGGGTTGGCAGCTGGCAGTTGGCAGCTGAGAGAACGGCAGCTAGCTGAATACTTCGTAGTCTCGGGCGGTTCGGCGAGGGCGCGCGTCCGTTCGCTGCTGCTCCTCCTCGATGCGAGCTTCCGAGACGGGATCCGGCTTGTCGTAGTCGACGCCTGCCTGACGGAGGGTGTAAAGGATCACGACCGTGGTCGCCGTGGCGTGCACGGCCAGCACCGCGATCAATACCCACCAGCTCTGTAGAGCCAGGGCGGCGACCGCCGCGACGACCACCCCGGTGGCGCCCAGCAGGATCAGCATCATCCGCGGCGTACCGGTGGCTTTCATACTCTCGCCCCCCGCAGCGCCGGGAGCACCTGCTCGCCGTAGACAGCGAGTGCCGCGTGCGGGTCGGCGCCGGAGGCGTTCTGGAGGCAGATGATCGTACCGCCCAGCTTCTCGACCTCGCGGACGCGCTCGGCCTGGCGCTCCGGGTCCGACGAGACGATGTACTGCTCGAGGAAGTCTTCGTCCGAGAACTTCTCCTCGGCGTTCTCGAACATGGCTTTCGGGTCGTGCCAGTCCTCGGTGAAGTACTCATCGGGCATGGTGGCCTTCCAGACGCGGGCGCCCTCGAGCGCGGCGTCGTCGTCCTCGGCCCATGAGAAGCCCGTCTGGAGGATGATCTCGCCGGGCTCCTTGCCCGCGTCGTCGCACTCGTCGCGGTAGGCCCCGATCACGTCCGGCGCCGACTCCGGGTCGGCGAGCGTCCAGACACCGTCGCCGAGGCGGGCCGCGATCCTGGCGGCGCGCGGCCCGAACGCCGACACGTAGACGGGCGGACGGCGCTCGCCGCGGGTATGCAGGTACGCGGAGTCGGTGCGGAAGAAGCGGCCGTCGTGGTCGACGCGCTCGCCGTCGAGCAGCCTGCCAATCAGCTCCAGCGCCTCCTCCATCCGATCGACCTGCGCGCCGACGCTCGGCCACTCCATCCCGCAGGGAACCTCGTTGAGCGCCTCGCCCGAGCCAACACCCAGGAACGCCCGTCCGGGACACATCTCCTCCATCGTGGCGGCGAACTGCGCGGTCACGGCCGGGTTGTGGCGGTAGACCGGCGCCGTTACCCCGGTTCCCACCCGCACGTGCTCGGTCGCCTGACCGATGGCGCCGAGCAGCGCCCAGGCGTGCCCGGAATGCCCAGGCTCCCACCAGGGCTGGAAGTGGTCGCTGACGTTCAAGCCGTCGAAGCCGGCCGCCTCAACGCCTTTCGCCTGTCGAACCAGGTCGCTGGGCGGGAACTGCTCGGTGGCGAGCTGGACCCAATAGCGATGCTCGCTCATAGTCTGCGGCTACCCCGGTCGGGGAAGGCCAAACAGCTCAGGCGTCGTGCTGCAGCGGCTCGATCTCGAGCGGTCCGCCGGCGTGCTCGACCTGGAGTGTCGAATGCTCGATCCCGAAGCGATCGTGCAGGAGCTGCGCCAGTTCCTGGCGGTGCTTCTGGGCGTCGCAGTCGGGGCCCACCAGCACATGCGCCGAGAGCGACGGGAAGCCGGACGTGACCTCCCAGACGTGCAGGTCATGTACCTCGACGACGTGCGGCTCGGCGGCGAGCGCCCGCCCGATCTCCTCCGGATCGAGCTCCCGCGGGGCGGCCTCCAGCAGCACCCGACCCGAGTCGCGCAGCAACCCGTACCCGGACCGGACCATCAGGGCGGCTATCGCCAGCGCGGCGATGCCGTCCGCGCGGTCGAAGCCCGTGACCAGCACCACGAGGCCGGCGACGGCGGTGCCGACGAACGCGAACAGGTCCGTGAGGATGTGCTGAAAGGCGCCCTCGACATTGAGGCTGCGCCGCTCCGATCCCGCCAGCACGCGTACGGCGACGATATTGACCGCAGCCCCTACCAGGGCGACCGCGACGACGATCGCGCCGTCGACGTCCGGCGGCGTCACGAGCCTCCTGACCCCCTCGAAGACGATCACGGCCGCCAGGGCCAGGAGCGCGGCCCCGTTGACCTGCGCCGACAGGATCTCCGCTCGCTGCAGGCCGAACGTGAACCGTCCGCGCGCCGGGCGCTCGGCGAGGCCAGACGCGATCAACGCCAGGCCAATGGCCGCAGCGTCGGTGAGCATGTGCGCGGCGTCGGAGAGCAGCGCCAGCGAGTCGGCGACGACAGCCGCCGTCACCTCGGCCGCCATCAGCGCGAGCAC
>Ga0126312_10001855_pt1 | contig 13969 bp, 9 predicted proteins | sample Plot104A_FD_92537 | JGI IMG/M metagenome (GOLD analysis project Ga0126312, IMG submission 92537) | Serpentine soil microbial communities from UC McLaughlin Reserve, CA, USA - Plot104A | ecosystem: Environmental > Terrestrial > Soil > Grasslands | place: USA: UC McLaughlin Reserve, Lake County...
GGTTCCGGGTCAGAACCCCGTTGACCAGTCGCCTCGCCGCATCAGCATCGGTGTCTAGCAGAGGTACGGCTCCAGGATCCCGCTCGCGCCAGTGCGCATATGCACTGATGGCCGCCAGCGCCGAGATCGCGGCCGCAGGTGCATCGAAGACTGGCAGGTCACCACAGCGATCCGGCTCGCTAATAGGTTCCGCCACCTGCTCAAAGCCCAGCAGTACCCCGATGAGTGGCTTCGTCCCGTCAGCTGATATCTCCTCCAAGGCCCGGCGAACCGAGCCGGGACTGCCATCGAACGCGCGGACCGCGGCACAGACAACCGAATCGCAGTCACTCGCCAGCGCGCGCCGTACGGCTGCGGAGAAATCAGCTGCGCTGGCGTCCGGCGCCAGCACCGTCGGGTCCGACGCGCAGACCAGGCCGCGCGCCCGTACGGTCGCTACCATCTGGTACGCCAACGTGGCGGAGTTCGTGACCAGAGCCACTCCGGGACCGCTCGGCAACGGCTGCCGGGCGGCGATCTTGGCTATATCGAACATCGCCGACCGCTGATGCACAACGATGACGCCCGCTTGGCGAAACAGCGCGTCGACCGCCGCTGCCGGCGCAGTGTCACTACCCCCACCGTCGCCTGATTTGGATATCCAACTGGTTCGGCCCGGAGCGAAAACGACCAGAGGTTTGCGCCGGGCTACGCGCCGCGCGATCCGAGAGAACTTCCGCGGATTGCCGATGGAGTCCAGCAGCAGCAGGCAGATTCGAGTGTCCTCGTCATCCTCCCAGTACTGGAGCACGTCATTGCCGGTGACATCGGCATACTCCCCGGTGCTGATGAACGAGGACAGGCCAACCTTTCGCTGCACGGCGTGGTTGAGCTGTGCGATCCCAACGGCGGCCGATTGGCAGAACAAGCCGACACCGCCGCTCCTGGGCATCGGCCCCGGAGTCGCATTCAGGCTGATGCCGGGATCGGTGTTGATCAGTCCGAGCGCGTCCGGCCCAAGGGCCCGGATGCCATAGGCCCGAGCTAGGTTCACCAACGCCAGATTGTCTCCCGGCTCGACGTCGCTCCCGGTCAGAACGGCGATTCCGTGTGCTCCCTTGTGGGCGGCCTCGATGACCACTTCGCCCAGTTGGGCTCTGGGAATAAGCACGACTGCGAGATCTATCCGCCCATCGACGTCCGCGATCGTCGCCGCGTTACGGACCCCTCGAATCTCGTTGCCGTCGGTACCGACGCCCACGACCTCGCCACGGAAGCCGCCGCTCAGCATCGAGTTGACAATTTGCTGAGCAATCGGCTGAGGACCATACACAACCACCCTGCCCGGAGTGACCAAGCGGCGCACTGAAGCGCTTTCGGCACGATGCTCTCGGCGCTCCATCACGCCGACCGAGGTGTTGGTTGGCAGGATGGGGAACTCGACGAAGAGCACACCATCCTCGATACCTTTCCTCATCCGGTAACCGGCATCGGCGAAGATCTGGGCCATCCGCCGATTTTGCGCGAGCACCTCGGCGACAAAGCAGCTGATGCCACGCTCCCGAGCGGCGTCGGCCAGGTGCTCGAGCAGTAGCTGGGCGATCCCTCGACCCTGGTGTGCGTCCTCGACAAGGAAGGCCACTTCGGCCTGGTCGTCCTCGGTCCGGTCGTACCTGCCGACCGCGATCATTTGATCGCCCACCGTCAGGATCAACGCCACCCGGTCGACGTAGTCCACTTGGGTAAAGCGAACGACGTCCCGATCGCTCAACTTCGGGTACGGCGCGAAGAAGCGCAGATACTTCGACTCGGGCGAGACGCGGTCGTAGAAGGCAACGAGCATTCCGGCGTCAGTCGGCTTGATGGGGCGGAGATGCGCCACGCCGCCGTCTGTCAGGACGACGTCGGCCTCCCACTCGACCGGGTAGCCGGGAGGGTTCGCGACCGTCTCGGCAGGCACCCGCTTAGCCTAATGCGGCAGGCTCGGCGGCTTTTGGTTTAAGGTCCGGAGATGAGCGCTCTACGGATTTTGTTCATCGGCGGTAGCGGAACTATCAGCTCGGCTTGCTCCGTTTTGGCCGTGGAGCGAGGTGTCGAGCTCCATGCCCTCAATCGAGGTGCCACTTCCCTTCGGCCGCTCCCCGATGAAGTCACCGTGCTGAAGGCCGATATTCGCAATGCCGAGTCTGTTGCCGAAGCTCTGGGCGCTCGCGAATTCGATGTCGTAGTGAACTGGGTGGCATACACCGTGGACCACATCGAAGCCGATCTGGAACGCTTCCGAGGTCGCATCGGCCAATACGTCTTCATCAGTTCCGCGTCGGCGTACCAGACCCCGCCCGAACGACTCCCCATCACCGAGTCCACTCCGCTGCGCAACCCGCACTGGCAGTACTCCCGCGACAAGATCGCCTGCGAAGATCGATTGATTGCCGCGTACCGCGACGAGGCCTTCCCGGCAACGATCGTGCGTCCTTCGCACACCTACGACAAAACCTCCGTGCCGTTCCACGGCGGCTGGACAGTGATCGAGCGAATGCGCCGTGGCAAGGAGGTCATAGTGCATGGCGACGGAACGTCGCTCTGGACGCTGACTCATAGCGATGATTTCGCCAAGGCTCTCGTCCCGCTGCTCGGCAACAGCAGGACACTGGGCGAGGCTTTTCACATCACCTCAGACGATGTCCTGTCCTGGAACCAGATCACAAGCATCTTGGCGGACACTGCCGGTGCCACGGCGAAAATCGTGCATGTTCCATCCGATGCAATCGCTGCTGCCGATCCCGAGTGGGGGGCGGCTCTACTCGGTGACAGCGCTCACTCGACGATCTTCGACAACTCAAAGGTGCGGAGCGTTGTCCCTGACTATGTGGCCACGATCACCTTTGAGCGGGCCGCGCGGGAGATCGTCGCTTGGCATGACGAAGACCAATCCCGTAAGCGGGTGGATGCCGACCTCGATGCCCTGATGGACAAGCTTTCCGCTGAGTTCGTGATCAAGAGTCCTTCAACAACTGTTCAGTAGCCGCCGCCACGAAATAGGGGAACATGCACCAAGCGGTCAAGATCGGAAAGACTTCGAGCGTGATCTGCCTCTACCTGGACCTACGCCCCAATCAGCTGAGCTGAAAATGGATCTTCTAGGGACGTCCGTGTGATTGGCTGGCCTCGTGCCCGAGTTCGTCGCCGCGATTGATCAAGGTACGACCAGCACTCGCTTCATGGTTTTCGATCATTCCGGACGTGAAGTCGCCCGGCACCAGCTCGAGCATGCGCAGGTGCTGCCCCGTTCGGGCTGGATCGAGCACGACCCCGTGGAGATCTGGGATCGCACCCAGGGCGTGGTGTCAGCAGTGCTCGCGTCCGGACGGCTCCGGGTCGCAGACTTGGCGGCGCTTGGCATCACCAACCAGCGGGAGACCACCGTCGTGTGGAACCGGCGCACCGGCCGCCCCTACGCCAACGCCATCGTCTGGCAAGACATGCGCACCGATGCGATCGCGGCGGCGTTGGATCGCGATGGGCGCGGCGATGTCATTCGAGAGCGCGCCGGCCTGCCGCCAGCCACCTACTTCTCCGGCGGCAAGATCCAATGGCTGCTGGACAACGTTGATGGCCTGCGCGCCGATGCCGAGGCCGGCGAAGCGATCTTCGGCACCACGGACAGCTGGCTGATATGGAACCTCACCGGTGGCGCGAATGGTGGACGGCATGTCACCGATGTGACCAACGCCAGCCGCACCATGCTGATGGACCTGGAGACGTTGGACTGGGACGACGAGCTGCTGTCCTTCTTCGACATCCCGCGCCATATGCTGCCGGTGATCATGCCGTCGGCAACCGCCGACGGCTTCGGCCAAGCCCTGAGCGTCGGCCCGTTCGGCGCCGAGCTTCCAATCACCGGGGTCCTGGGTGATCAGCAGGCCGCTATGGTCGGCCAGGTTTGCCTGAGTTCAGGGGAGGCGAAGAACACTTACGGGACCGGGAACTTCTTGCTGCTCAACACCGGTGCCAACCTCGTCCGGTCCGCAAACGGTTTGCTCACTACGGTCTGCTACCAGTTCGGTGGGACTGAGCCGGTATACGCCCTCGAAGGCTCGATCGCAGTCACTGGTTCAGCGGTCCAGTGGCTCCGGGACCAGCTCAAGATCATCCGCAGCGCCGATGAGGTCGAGGTACTGGCCAGCGAGGTTGACGACGCCGGAGGCGCGTACTTCGTGCCTGCTTTCTCCGGACTCTTCGCCCCCTACTGGCGATCCGATGCGCGGGGTGTGATCGTCGGCTTGTCTAGGTTCCACACCGGTGCCCATCTGGCTCGCGCCACGCTGGAGGCGATCTGTTATCAAAGCCGTGACGTCGTCGAGGCCATGGAGAAGGATTCGAGTGTTGATCTTGACGTGCTCAAGGTCGATGGCGGCATCACCGCGAACGCCTTGTGCATGCAGCTCCAGGCTGACATTCTCGGCGTAGAAGTGAGCAGGCCGCTGGTCGCCGAGACCACCGCCCTTGGCGCGGCCTATGCTGCCGGGCTGGCGGTCGGATTTTGGACCGACACCGATGAGCTGCGGCGGAATTGGCAGGAGGGCCGGAGGTGGAAACCACGGCTTACCGGCGAGCAACGCGAGGCTGGCTATGCCGGATGGCAGAAAGCCGTCCAACGGACTTTGGATTGGGTGACGATCTAATGATCCTGCTTCCACATTCGTCGGCCGGAGGCCACGCGTGCTATCGCTAACCTCGCCGCTGAGTCCGGCAGCCCGGAGTGCGGCGCTCGACGGTCTGAGAGAGACCGAGCTGGACATTCTGGTCATCGGCGCAGGAGTCACCGGCGCTGGCTGCGCGTTAGACGCAGTCACTCGGGGTCTTCGAGTTGGCCTCGTCGAGGCGAGGGACTTCGCCGCCGGTACCTCGAGCAGATCAACCAAGCTGTTCCATGGCGGCCTGCGCTACCTCGAGCATCTGAACTTCGCGCTGGTATTCGAGGCGCTGAAAGAACGCTCGCTGACTCTGAACAAGTTGGCACCCCACCTGACGAAGCCCGTTCAATTTGTCTATCCCTTGCAGCGACGAGTGGTCTCTCGTGGCTACGCCGGCTTGGGAATCGGTGTATATGACGTCATGGGCGCCGGTCGTGGTGTGCCTCAGCACCTTCGGCATCTGAGTCGCCGGAGGACCCTTCAGATTTTTCCGGCGGCACGTCCGGACGCCCTGCAAGGTGCAATCAGCTTCTACGAGGGGCAAGTCGACGATGCGCGGCACACGATGATGCTTGCTCGGACCGCCGCCCACTATGGGGCGCTGTGCGCAAGCAGCACTAGGGTGATCGGATTTCTGCGGGACGGGGAGCAGGTACTCGGCGTCCGTGTCCGTGATCTTGAGTCGGGCGCGGAGTTTGGCATTCGGGCCAGGCAGACGATCAATGCTGCTGGCGTCTGGATCGACGACTTGCAAGACATGCTCAGCGCCAAAGTCGAGTTCCGGATTCGAGCCTCGAAGGGGATCCACCTGTTGGTCCCTAGGGATCGTATTCAAGCCGACGCTGGCTTGATCACTCGAACCGAGAAGAGCCTGCTGTTTGTCATCCCCTGGGGCAGCGGCGCCGCCGTCGGAACCGATGCGGGTCAATTCTGGATCATCGGTACCACCGACACCGACTGGCAGCTTGATCGGGCCCATCCGGCGGCCAGCGCTGCGGACATCGAGTACCTGCTGCAACGCGTCAATGCCCTACTCGCCGACCCGCTGACCCGCAACGACATCGTCGGCGTGTATGCGGGGCTTCGACCACTGCTAGCTGGGGAATCTGACCCGACGTCCAAGCTCTCCCGGGAACATGCCGTCGCCACTTCGGTGCCGGGCCTTGTCACGATCGCCGGCGGCAAGTACACCACCTACCGGGTTATGGCCAAGGATGCGGTCGACGCAGCGGTGCTGGGCCTGCATCAGCAGGTCTCACCCTGCTGTACAGAGGATGTTCCGCTGCTCGGAGCAGAGGGCTACGCCGCCCTGTGGAATGCCAGGACTTTGATCGCCGCCGAGTCAGGTCTTCCCCCGCACCAGGTCGAGCGTTTGATCAACCGATACGGATCTCTGCTGCCCGAGCTCCTGGACATGATCAAGGACTCACCAGCGCTCGCGTTGAGTCTGGATGGTGCCCCGCACTATCTCAAGGTGGAGATGATGTACGGAGCATCGCATGAGGGGGCGCTGCACCTCGATGACTTCCTGACCCGTCGCACACACATCTCCATCGAAACTCCCGATCGGGGGGTTCGCGCGGCTGCGGAAGTGGCAGGTCTTGTGGCGCCCGTCCTCGGCTGGGATCAGGCAGACATCGCCCGTGAGGTAAGCCATTATCGGCTGCGGGTCGCTGCCGAGCTGGAATCGCAGGATCAGGCAGACGATCACTCCGCCGATGCTGCCCGGCTCGGAGCCCCGGATGTCCGGATGGGCGGCAAGGGCCTAGCAGAATCACGGTAACGTCGGTGGTGCAACTCCGCCCGTATTTCACGGGCGGCAGGCGATCTGCGACTCCACTGAATTGTGAAGGTGATCATGAACGACGAACCCGAGCTGCTCCGCGACCTTGTTGCCGGCTATGTCGCTGAGCAATGCGGGGTGCTGATCGAGGCGGAGCGGCAGCTCCACGCTGGCGAGCCTGTCGTCCACTCCACCCGCGTCGCGGTACGGCGCCTGCGCAGTACTCTGCGCACCTGCGCCGAACTCTTCGACCCGACCCGGGTAGAGCAGCTGGAGCCCGAGCTGGTCTGGTGGGCCGGGGTACTCGGGGCAGTCCGTGATCTAGACATCCTCACCGAACGGATGGATCACCGACTCTCCGATTTGCCGGCGGAGCTGGTCCTTGGCCCTGTTGCGAACACGATCACAGTCGAGCTCAACGCTCAGCGTCAGGAGCATTTCAAGGAGGTGATCGCGGCGCTCGACTCACCTCGCTATCGGGCCCTGATCATCGAGCTGCACCGTTGGCAGAACTCGGCTCCGTTCACCGAGGCTGCGGAGGTCGAAGCTGCTGAGGTGGCACGGTACATCAAGCGGGCGGGCAAGAAGCTTGACAAGCGGCTCGAGGCAGCGGCGCAGGCGTGCCGAGCCGGGGAGGAGCAGGCCGACGATTTGCTGCACCGATCCCGTAAAGCCGGGAAGCGGCACAGGTATGTCGCCGAGGTCGCGCAGCCGATCTGGAGCGGCAAGGCAAACAAGATCATCAACAGACGAAAGAAACTGCAGGACATACTGGGCGACCACCAGGACAGCCATGTTGCGACAGCCTTCCTGCGTCAGCTCGGAGCCCGAGTGGGCACGCACGACGGCCAGAATGGCTTTACCTACGGGCTCTTGCTCGGTATGGAACGAGAGCATCTGCAGCAGATGCGCGATGCGCTCGCCCATTCGAAGTCAGGAGCGGCGGAGAAGGCCATGCTGGCCCTTGTGAAGTCCTAGCCCGCACAACTCGGCTGGAGCAAGTTGCAGCCAGTGGGCCGGCAGCTGAAGGCGTGCCGTCCGCTGGCCAAGCGGAACAGCGGGCAGAATCGATCTCAGTCTGACTGAGGAGCTTGACCCGCATGGCTCGCACGCCTACCACACCGCCCGACGACGAGTTCGCCGAGCGCATCCTCGACGTCGACGTCTCCTCGGAGATGCAGACCAGCTTTCTGGAGTACGCGTACTCGGTTATCCACGCACGGGCGCTACCTGACGCGCGGGACGGCCTCAAGCCGGTCCAGCGCCGAATTCTGTACTCAATGGACGAGATGGGCATACGGCCGGACCGAGCCCACGTGAAATGCGCCCGGGTTGTCGGCGAGGTCATGGGCAAGTACCACCCGCACGGCGACGGTGCTATCTACGACGCGCTGGTCCGGACCGCCCAACCCTGGACCATGCGGCTGAGCTTGATCGACGGCCACGGCAACTTTGGCTCTCCAGATGACGGCCCAGCTGCGATGCGGTACACGGAATGCCGGATGGCACCCGCCGCCATCGCGATGACCGATGGCCTCGATCAAGACACCGTTGACTTCAAGCCCAACTACGACGGCAAGGACGTAGAGCCCACAGTCCTGCCGGCAGCCTTTCCCAACCTGTTGGTCAACGGCGCTACCGGGATCGCGGTTGGCATGGCCACCAACTGCCCGCCGCACAACCTGGTCGAGGTGATCCAGGCGCTGCGGCACTTGATCAAGCACCCCGACGCCGAGGTCGATGAACTCATGCGCTTTGTTCCCGGCCCTGACCTGCCTACCGGTGGCAAGATCATCGGGCTGGATGGCATCCGGGAGGCCTACCAGACTGGCCGGGGTTCGTTCCGGGTACGAGCGACTGCGCGGATCGAGCAAGTCCACCCCCGGCGCAAAGGCATCGTGATCACCGAACTGCCTTACCTGGTCGGGCCTGAGCGGGTGATCGAGCAGATCAAGGCGGGCGTCAACGCTCGGCGGCTGCACGGCATTGCGGACGTCAAGGATCTCTCGGATCGGGCCAATGGCACCCGGCTCGTGGTCGAGGTGAAGAACGGCTTCAATCCCGACGCGCTGCTCGAGCAGCTCTACAAAGTGACGAAGATGGAGGACACCTTCGGGATCAACGCGGTCGCACTGGTCGACGGACAACCGCGAACACTGAGTCTTCGAGATCTGTTGACCGTCTACCTGGACCATCGTTACGACGTCACCAGGCGCCGGACGGCCTTCGCCCGCAATCGGGCCTCCGACCGGCTGCATCTTGTTGAGGGCCTGCTGATCGCGATCGCCGACATCGATGATGTGATCGCGATCATCCGCTCATCCGACGACGTTTCTCAGGCCAGAGAACGCTTGATCGCTGCGTTCGAGCTGTCCGAGATCCAGGCCAATTACATCCTCGACATGCCGCTGCGTCGGCTGACGAAGTTCAGCAGCCTGGAACTGGAATCGGAGCGGGACCAGCTGCTCTCCACCATTGCAGAGTTGAGCGAGATACTGGACAATCCCGACCAGCTGCGCGCCCTGGTCGGTAACGAGCTGGCCGAGGTCGCCAAGCGGCATGGCACGGCGCGCCGAACCATTCTGCTCGCCTCGAGCGGCCTTACGGCGACTACGGCAGCTCCGCTCGAGGTTGCCGATGAACCGTGCTGGGTGCTCATGTCCTCGGCCGGGCTGCTGGCGCGCACGGATCACGCCGATCCACTGCCTGCAGGCGGACCACGGGCCAACCACGACGTTCTGGTGTCCAGGATTGTCACGACGGCGCGGGGACAGTGCGGGCTGATCACTACCGCCGGCCGGTTGATCAAGATCGGTGTGCTGGATCTGCCAACCGTGCCGGCAACCGCCAGCGCGCCGAACCTGCAGGGCGGCACCCACGTTAGCGAATTGATTACCCTTGATCCCGATGAGCGGGTCCTCTGCCTTACCACGCTTGCCGATAGCTCGGTCGGGTTGGCCTTGGGCACATCGGGCGGCGTCGTCAAACGGGTCAATCCGGAACTGCTCGCCCGGGAGTCGTGGGAAGTCATCCGGTTGGATCCTGGTGATCGCGTCGTCGGAGCGGTCGAGCTCACTTCGGCGGACCTTGATCTTGCCTTTATCACCAATGACGCGCAACTGCTTTGTTTCCCGGCTGCTTCCGTCCGGCCCCAGGGTCGATCGGGCGGAGGGATGACTGGTATCAAGCTGGGGATCGGCGCCAAGGCCATCTTCTTCGGGGCGGTACCACGTCAGAATTCGGTCGTGGTGACGGTGTCCGGAAGTTCTCGAGCCTTGCCGGGAACCGACGCGGGCTCGGTCAAGGTGACACCCTTCCCGGAGTACCCGGCGAAGGGCCGAGCAACCGGCGGCGTACGCTGCCATCGATTCCTCAAGGGCGAGGACGCGCTGCTGCTTGCCTGGGCGGGGACGGCCCCGGCGGTCGCAGCCGCGGCAAGCGGCAGCCCTGTTGCGCTGCCTGCCGCCGACGGGCGACGGGACGGTTCTGGAACCCCTGGTAGCCAGCCGATCGCCGCCATCAGTTCGGCGAACAGCTGATCCCGACCCGGAGGGACCCGATGACCGCAGAAGAGTCAACCGATCCGAAGGCACAGTCGTTCGACGACCTGCTGGCCAGCAACCGGGAGTTCGCGCGGAACTTCAATCAGCAAGGATTCGACGGCATTGCACACGCTGGCGTGCTGATGGTGACATGCATGGATTCCCGGATCGTGCCCCTGGAGATGGTGGGACTCACATTCGGTGACGCGAAGATCATCCGAACGCCGGGCGGCCGAGTGACCACCTCTGCCATGGCTGGCTGCATCGCCGGAGTTCATTTGCTTCAGGTCGAACGGATCATGGTGATCCCGCACAGCCGGTGCGCCATGGCCGCAACCGACGATGACGTCCTGATCGAGCGGATCCGCCAGTCGAGTGGGGCGGATGCTTCCTGGGTCCGTTTCGGCGCCTCCGCCGACCAGCGTCGTACGCTGCACCGCGACGTGGAGAAGCTCCGCAACCATCCGCTGATCGCCGATCGAGCGATCGTCGGTGGCTTCTACTACGACGTCGATACAGGCCTGCTGGAACGCTGGATATAGCAGCCTCCCTGAGTGATGTGGTGCATCGCTACGACGGGCGAGAGCAGCTAGCTCGTCCGCGAGCGGACAAAAAATCAGGCGTCGATAGCGGCGACGTCGAGCTGATAGGCGCCGTCGATAATGAAGTCTTTGCGAGGGCCGACGTTGTTGCCCATCAACATCTCGAAGATTGTCTCCGCAACCAGTCCGTCGTCGACGGTCATCCGCCGCAGCGTTCGGTGCCTGGGACTCATCGTCGTCTCAGCCAACTGGTCGGCATCCATCTCACCCAGCCCCTTGTAGCGCTGGGGCTCTTTGAAGGTCAGGCCGCGTTTGGTGAGTTCAGCGGCTTTGCGTTGGTACTCCGCGTCGGAGTAGGTGTAGATGTACTTCGGCTGCCCCTTCCTCGCGTTGGTCAGCTCGAACCGGTGCAGCGGAGGTACGGCGGTGAAGACACGGCCGACCTCCACCAGCGGCCGCATGTACCGGAAGAACAGCGTTGCCAGCAGGCAGCGGATGTGCGCGCCATCGGAGTCCGCGTCAGCCATGAAGATGATCTTGCCGTAGCGCGCGGCCTCCAGGTCGAAGCTGCGCCCAGATCCAGCGCCGACCACCTGGATGATGGCGGCGCACTCCGCATTCTTGAGCATGTCGCCGATCGATGCCTTCTGGACGTTGAGGATCTTGCCGCGAATGGGCAGCAGGGCTTGGAATTCGGAGTTGCGAGCGAGCTTTGCCGTTCCCAGCGCGGAGTCGCCCTCGACGATGAACAGCTCCGAACGGTCGACATCTGAGCTCCGGCAGTCAACCAGCTTGGCAGGGAGTGCGGAGGATTCGAGGGCGTTCTTGCGCCGCTGTGCGTCGCGATGCTGGCGTGCCGCGACCCGTGCCCGCGCGGCGCCGACGATCTTCTCAAGCACCTGCCGGGCCTGGGCCCGTACAGAACCCTTCGTGGAAGTCAAGAACGCGGTGAGCTCGCGGCGGACGGCCTTGCTCACCAGACCGGTCACCGCCGGTGTGCCAAGCACCTCCTTGGTCTGCCCCTCGAACTGCGGCTCGGCCAGTCGTACGGTGATCACCGCCGTCATCCCCTCGAGGACGTCGTCCTTGACGATCTCCTCTCCCGCCTTCAACAGCCGGGTGCCTTGCAACACCTCGGTGAAGGTGCGAGTCAAAGCGCGCTCGAAGCCCGCCATGTGCGTGCCGCCCTTCGGGGTGGCGATGATGTTGACGTAGGAGCGGGTGATGGTCTCGTAGCCGTTGCCCCATCGGACGGCGATATCGATATCAAGGTCACGCTCCACGTCAGCCGGCTCCATATGACCCTCGCTGTCGAGTATGGGCACCGTTTCGGTGAACCGGTCGTGGCCGCGCAGCCGAATCACCTCGGTGATCGCCTCGTCCTGTGCCAGGAATTCGCAGAACTCCGAGATGCCGCCGTTGTGCTGGAAGCACTGCTCGTTCGCCTCTGCGGTACGGGCATCGGTGATCCTCAGCGCTAGCCCTGGGACGAGAAAGCTGGTTTGTCGCGCTCGCTCCTCCAGCTCAGGCAGAGACAGCGCAGCGTCCTTCAGGAAGATTTGCCGGTCGGGCCAGTAGGTGACCCTCGTGCCGGTCACGCCCTTGCCGGTCCGGCCCACCTTGCGCAAGCCACCGCCGCGGGAGAATTTGGCGTTCGGGCCGGGCCCGTCGAACACGCCGGGGATGCCGCGACGGAAGGACATGGCCCAGGTCGAGCCGTTGCGGTCCACCTCGACGTCCAGCCGGCTGGCCAGCGCGTTCACCACGGAGGAGCCGACGCCATGTAGACCACCGGTTGCGTTATAGCTGCCGTTACCGAATTTGCCGCCGGCGTGGAGCTTGGTGAAGACCACTTCCACTCCGGACAGTCCGGTCCGGGGCTCGACATCGACCGGAATACCGCGGCCCCGGTCAGCCACCGAAACGCCCCCGTCAGAGCGTAGTGTGACCGAAATCTCCTTGCCGAACCCGCCGAGTGCCTCGTCCACGGCGTTGTCGATGATTTCCCACAGGCAGTGCATCAGGCCGCGCGTGTCGGTTGAACCGATGTACATCGCCGGCCGCTTGCGAACCGCTTCCAAACCCTCCAAAACCAGCAGGTGATGTGCCTCGTAGTCGCGGCTTTCCGTCGCTGGGCTGGCTGTGAGCACGCGCTGAGAGTACCTCCGGTAAGGCAGCCAGGGAGGGAGCCGGCAGATGCATCCGTACGGTGTCGCGCGCCGAAATGCTTACTGGCGGTAGGGGTGGTGGTCGGCGGAGTCGCGCTATTTGTTACACAAGAGACATGGTTCGAGACGTACCAGGGGAACAATTCGAACCAGTAGCGATGTTGACTAGGACGCGGAGGGTATCCACCGAAGGCGAGGAATCCTCCAACGAAGGTGAAGATCATTTGATCCGAAAGCGAGGCCTACCTTGAGCACGTCAGTTATCGAGGGCGCACTGAACGCCTCCGATCGCTGTGATCGGTGCGGAGCGCAGGCCTATGTCCGGGTCACCATGGCCAATGGCTTCGAGCTTCTGTTCTGCGCCCACCACAGCCGCGAGCATGCCGACAAGCTGAAGCAGGTGGCGCTCGAGATCCATGACGAGTCAGAGCGCATCGAGCGCGACGAAGCCGAACGCAGCAAGTAAGGCGTCCTGATAAGGGCGACCCCTCCGTCGAACGACGCGAGGGGTCGTTTTTTCTGTCCCCCGAGACTGCGGGATCCCTTCTCAGTTCAAGTAGTCGCGCACTAGGGACACCCCAGCGCCAATCCCGGCCTCCCCCGAGGCCCGACGCCCCGCGGAAACGTCAAGCTCAAAGTGACCGAAACCGACACATCGCGCATCAGCTGGCGAGCATGTGTCGCACATCAGGCGGCACAGGACAACTGAGCTAGTCATTAGCCGATCTGGCTGTAAACGTTCCCCGGACCGCTCACTGGTCTCTGGGCTCTTACTGGGTAAAGGGTGGCGCTGACGCGCCGCTGCCGTTCGCTTCGTCGTCCTGCCAGCTCGCGGCCGCTGCCCGCAGCTGCCCACCGAGGCCGGGGGTATGGCCGGCGCGAGTAGCCTGAGCACAAAGCATCCAAAGGAGGGCAGCGCCATGAGCTCCAGCCAGCCGTTTGGTCAAAACGTGGTCCCATCGGCGGTCGGCAGAGAGAACTCTGCAGATCCCGACGATGTGCCCGTTGTCGACCTTGGCGAATCGGGCGAGTCTGATCCGGCCTACCAGGGCGACGTTCCGGTCGGAACGGCAGACGCCGAGGAGGACGCGCGGCGCGCGGGCGACAGCATCGAGGCTGATCCGGCCTACAAGGACGACGTTCCAGTCGGGACGGCAGACGCCGACGAGGACGCGCAGCGCGCGGGCGGCAGCAGGTAAACAGCTCTCAAACGGTCAGGCCCGCTACCCCAATCCGAAGCTCAAACCGGACCCGGAAC
>Ga0126312_10001856_pt1 | contig 13955 bp, 16 predicted proteins | sample Plot104A_FD_92537 | JGI IMG/M metagenome (GOLD analysis project Ga0126312, IMG submission 92537) | Serpentine soil microbial communities from UC McLaughlin Reserve, CA, USA - Plot104A | ecosystem: Environmental > Terrestrial > Soil > Grasslands | place: USA: UC McLaughlin Reserve, Lake County...
CGAAGACGAGATCCTGCCGGTCGAGGAAGCGGAATGCCTCCTCCACGACCTCGACGGTGAGGTGCGGGGAGTCGGAGGCGATCAAGACGGTCCGCCGCTCGCCGCGGCGAGCGGCCCCCACAAACAACTCCCTCTGGCGCTCGGTCAGGTCGCCGTCTCCCTGGAGGAGGACCCTCCCGGCTTCGCCGGTGAGGGTCGATATCTCCGGCCAGGCGTCGGACGGTGTCACGTACCAGCCGGGCGCGAAGGGGGATCTCGCGAAACGCCCGGCCAGATCTCGTAAGAAGGCCTGGTAGAGGACGATCGCCCGCTCGTGACCGATGGTCCGGCCGAGCCGCGTCTTGGCGAACCCTACCCTGGGGGCCCTGGCGATCACCCACAGCGCGTCGCTCACCGGCTCGCCTTGGCTGTGGCCGTCTTACCGGGCGTCCAGCGAGAGTAACGCAGTACCGTCGAGATGATGCGCCAGCCGACCTTGAGGCTTCCGAAGAGGGTGTCGCCCACCTTCGAGACCCCGAGCCGTCGGTGGTAGCTTACCGGTACCTCGCGGTAACGGTATCCCGCTCTGGCGGATTTCACGATCATCTCGGACGGCCAGCCGTAGGTCATCTCCCTCATCTCGAGCGCCAGCAGGTGGTCCCGCCGGATCGTCCGGAATGGTCCCACGTCGCTAACGCGAACCCCGTAGAGAGAGCGCATCAAGAAGGCGGCGAGATGATTACCGAACACCTGCTGCCAGGTCATCGACCCCCGGGCCCGCGAGCCTAGAGCGCGGGAGCCCACGACCAGATCCGCCTCTCCCGCGAGAAGCGGCTCCAGCACGCGCGGTAGGTCCTCGGGATCGTCGGCGGCGTCCCCGTCGAGCAGGACGATCACCTCGGCGTCATCGGCGGCGAGAACCCCGGTGAGGCACGCGTACCCGTAGCCCCGCCTCTCCTCGCGCACGACTCTCGCCCCGGCCCCGCGGGCGATCTCCCCTGTCCCGTCCGTCGAGCCGTTATCCACGACGATGATCTCCCCGGAGGCCAGGAGCGCCTGTGCGCGCAGGCCTTCGACCACCCGCGCGATCGACTGCGCCTCATCGAGGGCGGGGATCACGACAGCGATGCGCGGCCCGGGACGCCGCCCGGAACCGGGATTGTCCCCTGTAGGGTGATCGGTGAGGGTCATGCCGGCGATCCTTCGGCGGTCTTGATGACGGTCGTGCAGGCGTTGCCGGCCTTCGGGACGTCCTCAGGGTCACTCAGGGTGTAGCGGAGCATCTCCTGGATGCGGCGGACCTCTTCTTCCCCGCCGCGCACCACCGGACAGTACTCGTCCGGCTCATCCAGCCTGTTACGTAGCGCCCGGCGGCTCGCACAGCCCCCGGCGCAGCTCTCGGCGAAGTGGCACGGCTTGCACGCGTGCGGCAGGTGCCTGGACTTCTCGAACTCGCGCTGGTCCCAGATGTTCTTCCCGGGGTCCGCGAGGTGCGGTATAAGGCCGGCCGCCGACGGCCAGTATGGGCAGGGCGAGATCGTACCAGCCGGCAGCGCCCGGATGCTCCGTTGCCCGCACGGGTTGCCCCTGGTGGTCTCTAGGCCCATGACGGCGTTCACCAGCGGCTCGCTGCACACGACCACGGGCCCGGCGGCGAACAGGTCGGCGAACCCCTGCCAGAACTGATCGTAGGAGAGGGTGAACTCCTCGCCTGTCACGGGCTGGTAGACGTTGACGCGCAAGTCGCAGCCGAGCCCGAAAGCGAACCGGGCCACCTCCCCCATCCGGTTGTAGTTGGTGCTCATCATCACAGCCGCAACGGAGGTGGGGATGCCCAGTCGCTGGCAGCGCTCGAGCGACTCTATCGCCATCTCCCACGCTCCCTCGCCCCTGAACTCGTCCATCTCCGCCTTGGTCGGGAAGTCGAAGGAGAGTTCGACGGAGTGGAAGCCCGAGAGCTCCTCGTCGGTGAGCATGGCCAGGCTGAAGCCGTTCGAGGTGATGGCGGTCTTTACCTCCCTCTCCCGGAAGAGACCGAGCATCTCTCGGTACTCTGGGTGTACCCCGTTCTCGCCGACCCCCAGGTTTACCGACCCTACCTCCAGGTTGTCCAGGATGGTCTCGACCTGCCCCAGGGAGAGGCGTTGTTGCGTGAGCGTGGGCCGGTAGCAGTGCGGGCACGCGAGGTTACACTCGTTGGTGAGTCCAATGCCAACGGCAACCGGCATTCTGTCTCCTCTCCATTACCTCGTACGTCACAACACATTTAACACATATTGTGGCGACAAATCTTGCTATTCTCTTAACGTTTTGGAAAGGTCGCCGGATCACCGGCGTCGGGTTCCCGGGCCGGGGATTCGATCTTCAACGCCTGGTCATCACCACCTCGAGGTAGTCGCTCGGCACCATCAGCGTCCCGTCGCCCGAGCGGTTGAAGCGATCTATGAGGTCCACGAGCTCGCCCACGAGGTTCTCCCGCCTCGCCGGGTCGAGCGCCAGGAACGTCTCTCGGGTGGGACCCAGCTGGGTCTGTAGGACCTCCAGGTAGTGCCGGACCGAACGGTAGCGAAACAAGAAGCTCCGCCGGGCGATCCGCAGATCTCCGGCGCCACCGCCCAAGAGTTCCCGCAGCCGCTCTTCCGTACCCCAGAGTACGGGCGGCTTCAGGCCGGGAGAGAAGGGCAGGTACTTGCCGAAAAGACTTCCCTGTTCCCCGGCGAAGCTATCCGGCGTCCAGCTCGTCAGGCCGATCCTCCCCTCTGGGCGGCAAACCCGGAGTAACTCACCGGCCGCCTTCTCCTGGGCCGGCGCGAACATCACCCCGACGGTCGAGAGCACGACGTCGAAAGAAGCATCCGGAAAAGGAATGCTCTCGGCGTCGCCCTGCCTGAAAGCTACTTCCAGCCGTTCGGCGGCGGCCCGCTCCCGTCCCCGCTCCAGCAGGACCGGGACGTAGTCGATGCCGGTCGTCTCTCCGAAGCGACGGGCGGCCGCCAGCGCCGTGTTGCCGCTACCGGTCGCCACGTCGAGAACCGTCTGGCCGGCTCGGAGGTCCACGGCCTCGCAGAGAAGCTCGCTCATGATTAGCAGCGCCGCCCCGAACATCGCGTAGTCGCCGGAAGCCCAAGCCAGTCGTTGGCGTTTCTTGATCGTCGCCAGGTCGAGTCTCGGACGTTGCATACCCACACCTTCCTCGTTAATGCTCGGCCGGAGAATCATCGTCCGTGGGCCACCATACATTCTGCCAAGGCTTCAGGCCAACATAGATCAGCCCTTGCGCAGGCCTACTCCTCCCTCGACCCGATAGACATACCCATGGTCGAAGGTCAGATCCTCCTCCTCCAACATCTCTACCGTGCGGAGTACGACCCCGGGAAGTACTTCGGCCGAGAGCGCGAGCAGCCCGTCCAGTTCCTCCATACGGGAGTGCGAGATACCGGTCGCGTAATTCACCGGGAAGCCCACCAGCGCGTAGGGAAGCTCCAATTCCCCGGCCAGGACCGCCTCGGGACCGCACGTCTGGCTCACCGCCGTTACTCCGGCCGTGCCAAGCCAACGGATCTCCGCCCGGCTCTCGAACCGCGGGCCATTCGTGTGACCGTAGACGCCACCGACGGTGGTATTCAGACCCAGGTCACCGGCCGCGAACTCCAGCTTCCTCCGGAGGCGTGGAGCAAAGGGTTCGTCCCATATCAGGTGCCCCCGCACAGGATCGCCTGGCTCGGTGAAGATGGTGCACTCGGCGCCGTTGGGCAGGAGATTGGTTGGAAAGAAAAGGTCATCGAACAGGACGGGGCGTCCCAGATGTACGCCGGGGTCTACCGCCCCCACTACCGTCGTCGCGAGAACCGCTCGCGCCCCGAGTAGTCTGAGGGCCATGAGGTGTGCCTGGTGGGGGATCGTGTGGGGCAGGTGCCTGTGGTTCTTCTGGTGGCGAGAGATACTCCCGACGGTCCATGGACCAGCCCGGAAGACCGACACCTCCGCCTGCCCGAAGCGGCTCTCGACGACGTGCGGCTCCCGGTCCGCGGGGAGTTCGTAGATGCCCGAGCCGGTAATGATGCCTACGTCTATCATGGTCCTCCTAATGTCGTCGCAGGACGATACCGCTTGAGGTTTACGGCGGTAGAACGGGTGAAGCGCACGCCGCCCGGGCGATGGTTCGCACCTCGTCCACTTCCCGCAGATGAACCTACGGGCAGAATGTAGCATCGACGAGCTTCGTTTTTCGATACTGGTCACATTCTTTTAACTGTTATGTAAGATTTTCTTATCGCATCCATAAGTTTCTTGTGATAACTTGCGCCGATGGGCCTGAGCATATACGGGTTGCGCGTCTACCTTTGCATATTAGAGTGTGGTTCGCTCTCGGCGGCGGGCAGAGAGCTTGGCATGACGCAGCCGGCGGTCTCCAACCACCTGCACACGCTGGAAGAACGTTTCGGAGTCGCGTTGCTCACGCGCGGGCGGCCGCTTCGGGCCACGCCCGCGGGGGAGTGTCTCGCTGAACATGCGCGGCGGGTTCTGGATGGGGTCTCCACCCTGGAGGCAGAGATGGCCTGCCACACCGCCCCGCACGGACCGCTGATGGTAGGCGCGTCCTCGACCCCTGGGGAGCTATTGATGCCAGGGCTCGTGACAGAGTTCTCGGCGCGCTACCCTGACGTTGCGCTCGAGCTGCGGATATACGACACCGATGAGGCCATCGCAGCGTTACTGGAGCGGGAGATCGAGGCGGCCGTCGTGGGCCATGAGGTTGACGATCCCCGGCTGGTCGGCACCGTTGTCGGCTACGACGTACTGACGCCGGTTGTCGCGACCTCCGACCCGCTCGCCGGGGCGAAGATATCTCCCGAGGACCTCGCCGACCGGCCATTCGTGTTGCGGGAACGGGGTTCCGGAACGCGCCAGGTCGCTGAGGAAGGGCTGGCAGCGGTTGGCGTGAAGCCCAGCGTGGCGATGGAGCTGGGGTCCAACGCGGCGGTCGCTGGTGCGGTCGCGGCGGGTGCTGGCGTCGGCGTCGTCCCGCTTCGCACGATGGGAACCCAGGGCAACATAAAACGGGTCGAAGTTCGCGGACTTGCCCTCTCCCGACCTTTCGTGCTCGTGACCGAACTTGGCAGGACGTTATCTCCGGCGGCCGAGGCCTTTGTTGGGGCCTGCACTGGGAAGGAACGCCTATGATCTACCGTTTGTCGACGCTTGTTCTCGTCGTTGTTGCCGTGGTAGCCCTCGCGGGCTGCGGCGGAGGCAGTGGAGGTGAGGGAGGAGGTTCCGCCTCGGGCGGCGAACCGCTGCAGGTCGGCCTGATCCCCAACGAGAACCCCGAAGAGGTCGAGGCGCAGTACCAGCCTCTCGAAGATTACCTGAGGAAGGAGCTCGGAGGCGAGGTCGAGCTCTCGGTGCCGACGACCTACAACGCCGTGGTCGAGGCGATGGTTTCGGGGGAGTTGGATCTCGCCTACTTCGGCGGCCTGACCTACGTCCAGGCGCGTCAGCGCGCGGACGTCCACCCGCTCTTCACTGAGGTCAACCCCCGGACGGGGACGACGAAGTACCACTCCGTCATCATCGTGCCAGCCGATAGCGACATAGAGAAGGTCGAGGATCTGGAAGGCGAGACGTTCGCCTTCGGAAGCGTCTCCTCCACCTCCGGTTCGCTCTACCCTTCGATCATGCTGGACGAGGCGGGGATCGACTACCGCACGGAGCTGGGAGAGGTCATCTACACCGGCGGCCACGACACGACGGCGCAGGCGGTGGCGAACGGGCGGGTCGCGGCCGGTGGGCTGGAGGACCGCATCCTGTACGACCTGCAGGAGGAGGGCATTATCGAGAAAGACGCGGTTCGCGTCGTCGCGAAGTCTGCTCCCATAGAGGGCTATCCGTGGGTGGTCCGCGATGCCCTCCCGGCCAAGACGGAAAAGGAGCTCACCGACGCCTACCTCAGCATAGAGGACCCCGAACTTCTCGACCTGCTACGCGCCGAGGACTACGAGAAGGTCCAGGCCAGCGACTACGACTACGTGGAGAAGCAGGCCCGGAAGCTTGATCTCCTCGCCGAACAACAAGGGTAGCGGGCGAGTGATCTTTCTCGAAGACGTCTCGGTCTACTTCGACGGCGTCGCGGCCCTGAGCGACGTGACGTTCGAGATAGAGGCGGGCGAGCAACTCGCCGTGATCGGGGCCTCCGGCGCTGGCAAGTCCACGCTCTTCCGCGCGCTCACCCGGAGCGTGACCCTGGGGAGCGGCCGGGTCACCATCGGCAGGCACGACCTCTACTCCCTCTCGCGGCGCCACCTCAACGGGTTGCGCCGGCGCATCGGTACCATCTATCAAGCGTACAACCTCGTCCCCCAGCTCTCAGCAGGCGTCAACGCCTCCTTGGGCGAGGTCGGCGGGATGGGAAGACTGGGAACGTTGCGGGCATTTCTTACCGGACCCGACGCCGGCCTCTCGGAAAGGGTCAGGGCGGCGCTGGAGGAGATCGGGCTTGCGGATAAGGCCGGCGTCCGGACGGCTGACCTCTCCGGTGGCCAGCAGCAGCGGGTGGCCGTCGCGCGGTTGCTAGTGCAGCGTCCGGACCTGATCCTGGCCGACGAACCCTTCGCCGCCGTGGACCCCATAACGACCGAACGCGTCCTGGAAACGCTTTTGCACCTGAATAGCGAAGGCGCGACCCTCGTGCTCAACCTGCACGACGTGGAGATCGCCCGCCGCCTTCCGCGAGTCGTCGCGCTGCGCGAAGGAAAGGTGGTGTTCGACGGTCCGCCGGAAGGGCTGACAGAAGACGAGCTGGCGAATATCTACGCGGGCGACCCGCGCAGAGAGGAGAGCTCCAGGAACCCCGACCCGCCGTTCGCCCGGCACGGTAACGAAGGAGCTATTCGTCTAACGGAGGGAAGAGATGGCGTCTCCTCGCACTGAACGTCCGGCGGTCGGGGGGGCTCTCCCGCGCTTCTCCTGGAAGACCAGCTTAGCGGTCCTCGTCGTCCTCGGCCTCGCCGGTTACAGCGTAGCGGGTACCGATTTCAACATCGTCGAACTGCTCAGGGGCACCGGCCCCGCGGAGAGGTTCGTCTCCGAGATGTTCCCACCGGACCTCTCGGCCGCGACGCTTCAGGCTACTGGCACCGGCATCGTGGAGACCTTCCAGATGTCGTTCCTCGGCGCGCTCCTCGGCGCGGCCGTAGCCTTTCCGCTGTCGGCCCTCGGCACGCAAGAGATCGCCACCGTCGGCGCATCGCGCAGCGAACGCCTCCTGCGCGCCGTCCCTTACCACCTCTCGCGCATGCTACTGAACGTCTTCCGCTCCGTGCCTGACATCCTCTGGGCGCTCGTCTTCGTGGTCGCCCTGGGCCTCGGTCCGTTCCCAGGCACCCTGGCCCTCGCCGTCCACTCGGCGGGCGTCCTCGGCAAGCTCTACAGCGAGACGCTGGAGGCGGTGCCGAGCCGTCCCGTGGAGGCGCTCGCGGCGACGGGCGCAAGCGACTTTCAGGCCTTCCTCTTCGGGCGGCTGCCGCAGGCGATGAGTGGTTTCACCTCGCTGACGCTCTACCAGTGGGAGTGCAACATTCGCTCGGCGACCATCCTGGGTTTCGTAGGCGCCGGGGGTATCGGGCAGCAGATCCTGATCTCCATGAACCTCTTCGACTACCCCAAGGTCGCCACGCTGGTTGGGGCGACGATAGTCGTGGTGCTGCTCGTTGACCGCTTCTCGGCCGCGATCCGCCGCAGACTAGCGTACTAGCATCCGGATGAACGATACTGAGGATCACGAACTCGCTCCAGGTCCTCTCGACGACTCTCGGTCAGCGCCGGCCGACGGGTCGTGCGGCTCAAACGCTGCTTGCCCGCACTATCTCCCTCGCGGCCTTCAGCGCGGCCCCTACCACCTGATCCATATTGTAGTAGCGGTACTGGGCGAGGCGACCCACGAAGGTCACGCCCTTCTCGCGCGCGGCGAGGGACCGGTACCGCCTGTAGAGGGCCTGGTTTTCCGGGCGCGGGATCGGGTAGTAGGGATCTCCGGCGCTTCGCGGGTACTCACGCACGATGGACGTGCCGGGATGCTCTTGGCCGGTAAGGTGCTTGAACTCGGTGACGCGTATGTAGTCATGTTCGTTCGGATAGTTGATGGTCGCCACCCGCTGGTAGCGGGGCACACCCGGCAGGTGCGTGTGCTCGAAGCGCAACGACCGGTAGGGCAGCCTCCCGAAGCGGTGATCGAAGTAGGTGTCTATGGGTCCGGTGTACACAACGTGCGCAGTCTGGATGAACTCTCTAATCTCGCGGAAGTCGACGCCCAACTCGACGCTTATGTTGGGGTGATCCAGCATCGCCTCGAACATCTTCGTGTAGCCCTCCCGGGGCAAAGCCTGGAAATCGTCCGTCCAGTAGCGGTCGTCGCGATCGGTGCGCACGGGGACGCGGGCGGCCACCCCTGCGCTCAGTTGCGAGGGATCGAGGCCCCAGTGCTTGCGGGTATAGTTCTTGAAGAACTTCTCGTAGAGATCACGGCCTACGGCGTTCAGCACCACGTCCTCGCTGGTGAGCACCGGGCTCTTCGGCTCCCTGACCCGCTCGAAAAACGCCCCCACCTCCTCCTCGCGGACGACCAGCCCATAGAACCCGTTCACCGTGTCGAGGTTGATGGGTATCGGCAGCAGCTTGCCGTCCACGTGGGCGAGCGCGCGGTGCTCGTACGGTCGCCACTCCGTGAAATTGGAGAGGTATTCGACGACGCGCTGGGAGTTGGTGTGGAAGATGTGCGGCCCGTACCGGTGGATCAGGACACCTTGCTCGTCGTATTCGTCGTAAGCGTTGCCCCCGATGTGGGATCGCTTCTCGACCACGAGTACTCGTCTGCCTGCGCTAGCGAGACGCTCGGCGACGACGCTGCCGGCGTAGCCCGCACCAACCACCAGAACGTCGGTCGCCGTGCGGCGTCGCCCCACCGGTCGCGCCATCGCTACTCCCCGCCTTCTGGCAACGGGACGCCGCACTCCTCCTTGCAGGCCGCCTCCTGCGTCTTTACCGGCCAGCAGGTACAACACTCGAGCTCGGCCGGCTCGATGCACAGGCTTTCGAGAATCATCGGGCATCTCCTACTCGAGGGCGCACGTCCGAAAACCTGCGAAAAGATCCCGCCGGTCGGGTAGGGCGAAGTTGCGCCAGGTGTTGCGGAGCATGCGGCCACGCGTCGCCCACGATCCACCCCGCTGCACCTTGTGGTCGCCGAACCAGGGCTCCGAGTACTCTTTGTAGGGATCACGGACGAAGCCAGGGTAAGGCCCGAAGTCGTCGGCGCACCACTCCCAGACGTTGCCCATCATCTGCCTGCAGCCGGAGGCGCTGTCGCCTTCGGGGGAGACCTGCACGGGGTGCGCCCACTTCTCGTTGTCGAAGACGAAGCTCATGTCTTCGGTGGCCCCCAGCATGAAATCCCCACCCTGAACCTCAGCGTCGCCCTCTAGTGGGCCACGGGGTTGGGCCTCCAGAATCGCGGGGTCGTACGCGGAGAGCGGTGGCGCAGGGAGGCCGTGCGTCTGGCGGGTGTAGGTGAACGCCTCAATGTGCATGTCCTCGTGGAAGGCGGCGATGCGCGCGACGTAGTCAGCCTCGGAGATTGGCCCCTCGTTATGTAGCTTGTGTAGGGTGTCATCCAGGACTCGCTGCATGTGGGAGAGGGTCTCCTCGCGGGGGAGTAGCGGCAGGTTCCAGCGGTCGTCGTGGGCCACCTCCATCGAGTCGTAGATCTCGTCGCCCCGCTCAAGGACGGTCGAGGGGGCGAACTCCTCGTTGGTTATGCGGCGCAGGTTCCAGCGCTCCTGGAACCAGGCGAGGTGCCCGATCTCCCACAGCGGCGGGTTCACGATGCGAAGCTGAGGTCCGATCATCTGCTCGTCCGACAGATCGCTTACCAGCTCCAGGGTGCGCTTCCGGCTGTCGACCAGCATCCCGGCGACTCGCTCCGTCTGCTCCTTGGCGTTCTGCATGAAGCCAGTAACCCTCCAGCCCTATCTCTTGGTACTTGCAACGATCCATGTTAGCGTAGATCGGACATCGTTGAGGCCCCAAAGGCACGCAAAATATGCATAACGCGTATATATGACGCTATGCGAGGCGACATGAGGATCTGTCTGGTCACGCCGGCCGGAGCAAGGTCGAGCTACGGTAACCTCGCCACCGCCGAACGCTGGGCCACTTTTCTGCGGCAACTCGGCCACGGGGTCATGGTACAAGAGGTCTGGGACGGAGAGCGTCCCGACATGATGATCGCCTTGCACGCGCGCCGCAGCTGCTCTTCCATCGCACGCTACACCGCCGCCCATCTGGAACGCCCTCTCATGGGCATCCTCACCGGCACCGACTTGTACCGCGACATCCGGTTCGACGAAGGCGCCCAAAGGTCCCTGGACCTTGCCACGCACCTGGTCGTGCTGCAAGATGCGGGACAGGCGGAACTCGAGCCGCGATACTGCGCTAAGACCCGCGTGATCTACCAGTCGACCGATCCGTCACCACCCCCGACGAAGAGGCACTTCGATATCTGCGTGGTGGGCAACCTGCGGACCGAGAAAGATCCCTTCCGCGCAGCCGTGGCTGCCCGGTTGCTCCCGGGCGCCTCACATATCCGCCCCACCCACGCGGGCAGAGCCCAAAGCGTGGAGTTTGCTGAAGAAGCCCGAACCCATATGGAGAAAGACGCACGCTATCGTTGGATCGGAGAACTACCCCGGTGGCGGGTGCGGAAACTGTTGTCGCACACGCGCCTGCTGGTGCAGAGTTCCTTCATGGAGGGAGGTGCCAACACGTTGTCCGAAGCCCTGGCCGCCGGCGTGCCGGTGATAGCCTCCGACATTCCCGGCAACGTCGGCATGCTGGGCGAAGACTATCCCGGCTATTACCCGGTCGGGGACGAGAAGGCCCTCGCGCACGCTCTGGAGCGGATCGAGGCCGACGCCGCGTTCCGGCAGCTGCTGGAGGCGCGGTGCGCGGCGCGCAAGCACCTAGTGACGCCCGAGCGCGAGCAGGGCGCGCTAGAAGATCTGGTGAACGAAGCCGCCAAGTATTCGCGAGCGGGGTAGCATGAGTCCCGTAGCAAACAGCGGGATCTGCGATATATTGAGGTCATGGACGAGAAGACACGCATAAGGCTAACGAAGTACTCCCAGAAGGCCGGTTGAGGTTCTAAGTTCGCTCCTGGGGTCCTGGAGCAGGTACTTGTGGATCTCACTTTAGGCTCGCCCGCAACCGACGAGTTCGTGAGCGGCATGGATACCCGCGACGACGCAGGCTACATGTCGTTCGCTGGCGGCCTGCTCTTGCAGTCGGTGGACTTCTTCCCACCCATCGTGGACGATCCGTACCGCTTCGGCCAGATCGCCGCAGCAAACGCCCTCTCCGACGTCTACGCGATGGGCGGAGAGCCCCTGACGGCAATGAACCTCGTCGGCTTTCCCGGCGCGCTCGACCTCGGGATACTGCGCGAGATCCTCAGCGGCGGACGATCCAAGATCGAGGAGTCCGGCGCAAAGCTCTGCGGCGGCCACTCGGTGCAGGACGAAGAGCCGAAGTATGGCCTCTCGGTTACCGGCTTCGTGGAGGAGGATCGGGTAGTACGCAACGCCGGCGCGCGGGTTGGTGACGCTCTCGTCCTGACGAAGCCCCTCGGTTTCGGCATCCTGACGACGGCGCTGAAGCGGGACCTGGTCTCCGAGTCCGAGATAGAGGAGGCCGTCGAGGAAGCGGCGACGCTGAATAAGGGGGGTTGCGCCGCGCTGCGCGAGGTCGAGGTCTCGGCCGCAACGGACGTCACGGGCTTCGGGTTCCTCGGGCACCTCTCTGAGATGCTGGAAGCGAGCACAGTTCCGCTAGGGGCGGTCGTGCGCTGGGGCGCGGTGCCGGTCTGGGAGCGAGCGGTCGCTCTGGCCGCGGAGGGGTGCTACCCCGGCGGCCTCAAGAACAATCGGGAGTACCTCGGGGACCGCGTCCGACCCGACGGCGTCGGCCCAGACGAACTTCTTACCCTCTACGACCCGCAGACGAGCGGCGGCCTGCTCGTGGCGGTGCCGGGCGAGCGGGCTTCCGCGTTCGTCGGCGCCCTAATGAGGCACGAGGCTTCGGGCGCGGTTGTAGGCGAGGTCGTCGAGGGCCAGACGATCATGATTACACCGTAAGCGCAGCCGGGCTTCACTCGTCACCACAGCTCAAAATCTCTCAGGTAAAGTCTCCAGGGCCGAGTGGAGCGTCCCTGTCTCTAAGCAGCGAGACTCGGCCAGTAGTAGTAGATGATGTATCCGCCCGCCACCACGAGGAGGACGGCCGAGGCCAGCTGGACGTAGGGTACGGTCTTGCGGAACCACAGGACCACACCCTGCTTGAAGAATGCCAGAGCGAGGGTGAGGGTGAGCAGCACCGAGGCCATGCCCAGACCGTAGCTCAGGAACCGTCCTGCTCCCGAGGCGAAACTACCGGCGGTTATGCTGCTCCCGACCACGGACAGGAACACGGGCAGCGTGCAGCTGAGCGAGGCCAGACCGTAGGCCAGCCCGAAGAGGAAGAAGCTCCGGACGCTCGTCGCCTTGGGATCGCCGACCCGCTCGGCGACCCGCTCGAAGGCGCCGGTGTACAGACCCCGACCGGCGAGCATCCAGATCCCCATCAGCACCAGAACCGCGCCGATCACGGCTCCTACCCAGGGCATGATCCCGAGGATGGCGTTCCCGCCCGCCGAGACTACGATGCCCGCCAACCCGAAGAGGAGGATGAACCCCAGCGAGACGACCGCCCCGATCAGAAGCGCCCGCAGCGCCCGCCGCACCGGGGAGCGTTTACGGAAGTCGTCCTCGTGGCTGCCGAGGTAGAGAGAGAGGTAGGCCGGCAACATCGCAAACCCGCAAGGGTTGACGGCCGAGACCATCCCGGCCCCGAAGGCGAAACCGACGGGTAGCACGGTGGTCAGGTCGGAGATCCAACCCGTTAACAGGGCCTGAAGCTCGCTCACAGGACCTGTTCGATCTCCTGCCGGAGGGTCTGCTCCTCCTTGGGGCCGGTCTCCTGGAAGACGACCTCTCCCTCCCGGTCGAGTATTATCGTCGTCTCCAGGGCGTTGACGCCGAAAGTCCGGGCGACCGTGCCGTCGTCCAGGGCCGTCGGCAGAGGCTCTTCTATGCCAGCCGCGTTATTGAACTGCTCGATCGACTGCTCCGTATCCGACGGGTCTATAGATACCATCAACACGTTCAGCCCACGATCCTCGTAGGCTGGCAGAAGCTCGGACCAGGTCCGGGCTTCCGCCCTACACTTGGGTCAATAGCCGGCCATGAAAAATAGCGCGACCACCTCTCCCCGCTTCTCCGACAGGTCGAACCGCTCGCCCCCGAGGGTCGTGACGCTGAAATCCTCGCCGCCCGAGCCGGCCTCTTCGGGAGCCTCCGCAGGCTTTTCGGCACCGTTGGCTTCGGGCTGGGCGCCCGACTGCTGGCCGCTCCCGCCGCAGGCCGCGAGCGAGAGGATCGCCACCAATAACACTGCAAGTACGAAAAGTCTTGACATCTTCATCCGGCCCATGAACCCCTTGAGTCGCTACCTTGGATCCCGTCCACGGTTATCAACCGCCTCATTATACAAGCCGGGTTCGGGGAGGCCCGAAGGAGGCACCCCAAACACCTTAAAAGAGTATTAGGAATGTCCTCTGTGCGCGGTAGGTGTGCGCTTAACTGTGATCTATACCCGTGGATGGAGCTAATTGTTGGGTGCGGGTCCAAGTAAAATCCTTCCGACTACCAAACCGGAAAGGATCTCATGGACCCGCACGACGTATTCTGTCCCAATCCCTCCTGTCCGGCAACCGGCCAGATCGGTGAAGGCAACATCAACATCCATTCGCGCTCTCCCGAGCGATACCGCTGCAATGTCTGCCAAAAGACTTTCGGTGCCCGCAAAGGTACGCCTTTCTATAGGCGACGCAC
>Ga0126312_10001857_pt1 | contig 13950 bp, 12 predicted proteins | sample Plot104A_FD_92537 | JGI IMG/M metagenome (GOLD analysis project Ga0126312, IMG submission 92537) | Serpentine soil microbial communities from UC McLaughlin Reserve, CA, USA - Plot104A | ecosystem: Environmental > Terrestrial > Soil > Grasslands | place: USA: UC McLaughlin Reserve, Lake County...
GGCCATTCATTATCATGTAAGGCGTGGTATCATAAAGGTGGATGTAATCATTGGCTGGGAGCGATTTGCCCTCAAGTAACACTGTTTGCGAATCTCTGACAACAGTACTGTTAAGCTGATGTTACATCTCCCCCACTTGTCATGGTTTCGTTGCCGCTGGTGGTGGTGGTGGTCTGGTTGTTCGTAGTTGTTGGTTGCCCCATTGCATTTTTAGCAGCCCAACCTCCTGCTGCAACAAGAATTGAGAGTATGCTGGCGGCCACAAGAGCAACGATTAGCAGTCTCTTCGGTTTTAGCATGCACTACGTTCTTTTGATTAGCACATTGACATGGCATTTATGAAAAAAACTGTAATCTATGGCATAGCAGCAGGAGTAGTAGTCGCAGCAGCCATAATATCTGCAATTATAGCACTCGGCTGGAGTTCAAGTCCAGCAATACCTGCTACAGGCTCAATTGATAACGTTTCACAGGGTATGAAAACCAAGGTGGGCAATTACATCAAAACAGCGACATACTATACCATAACAAATGCGACGACTCCTGCAGTTGGGTACGTACTTACTATAATCTCGATGTTGAAAACAGTGTCACTAAGACAGGCTGCAAGAGTTACGTTGGTGGGCGATACAGCAAGCATTTCTGCGATGGAGATAATAACTGAAAATTCGCTGGTGTTTCTAATACCGGGATATTCATATGCATGCAGGACTAATGGATGCGATATTTTGGCTAGGAATAATATTGCCAGCAGCAGGCTATGCGGTTTCTCATATCCAGCCATGTGTACTGGGCAATGAAGAAGCGCGAACAGAAAAAAGGGATGCAAGCGCATCACCACTAACTTTTTTTCCACCAATTCTATGTCCTTAATTTCAGCGCAGTGCGCATGTTGCGCTTGAGGTCGATTGCGCTCTTGCTGTACGCCAGCGCACTTAGCGCTATCCCGGCCGCTATTGCCGGCCCTGCCAAGTCTGCAAGGGAAAATGGAAGCTGTGGCACCGGGCTGGTGTTACCACCACTGCCGCCCTGCTGGCCGCCGTCGACTGGCCCCTGCGGCGCTGCTGGCTTGGCCGTTATCGTAATGCTGCCAAGGCTTGCACCGCGCTGCGCTGCAAACCAAATTCTCCCTCTATCGTCTGACGTTATCCACTGTATGAACGACCCTGTTATCGGGACCTTGGCCTCGGCGCCCGCGCCGGTGCTCGGGTCAATTACTGCGACCCTGTCTATCTCGTGCTGGGCGTACCAAAGGTTGCCGTAGCTGTCCATAGCCATGCCAAAGGGCAGCCCGCCCTCGTCGACTGAAGGGTACTTGCGGAAGATGCCCAGCATCGGGTCGAACGCTGTGATGGTATGGCCGCCGTGCTCTGAGATGTAGATGGTTGAGCTCTTAGGGTCTGGGAATACTGCCGTGGGCTCGTCAAGCGCGTTGCGCTCGCTTGGCGGCGCGTACTCGGTTATCCTGCCGGTGGCCGGGTCTACCTTGCCTATCCTACCGGCTGCTTCTGCAAACCAGACGTTGCCCTGCCTGTCCACTGAAATGCCAACGGGCGTCGATCCGGTAGTTGGGATATCGTACGCCGTGAACTGCTCGCCTGCAACGTCGAACTTGATTATCTTGTTCGCCTGCACCACCGGAATCCATAGGTTGCCGCTGCCGTCCATCGCAATTCCTGACGGCACACCGCTCTCTGGTATCGTGAACCTGCGAGTCGTGTTGCTTGCTGGGTCGTAATGGCCGAGGACTCCGTTGGGGCTTGCCGCGACAGGGTCAATGTACCATAGGCTTCCGCCCGGAGCAAGCACCATCTGCGTTATCAGGCCGGCGCCCTCTATCCTATGTATCGTGTAATTGCCCGTTTCAATGTCAAGCTGCCAGATCCTGCCGCTCCTTGGCAGCGTGTCGCCTACCCATATCGACTGTCTTTCAGCGTCAAACACCGGATAGAGTGGCAGGCTGTTCTCAGGTGTCTTGTATTCCTTTGTCGCAAATTCCAGGTTCGAGACAAGCGGCTTGACGTTCAGATCTAGCGACGCAAGCATGTTGCTCCCCTGCGAGTTGACGCCCTCTATCTCGACGTTCCAGTCGCCCGGAAGGCTGAACGCCGCGTCTGCGACAAACACGTTTTCTGACTGCTTTCTCGTCTCGACCGTTATTGGGCCTATGCCCCTTTCAAGCTGGGTCATCTTGATGGTAGCCGATTCGATACCGGTGGCGTTACTGCCGTCCTGCGCAAAGAATGAAACTTTAAAGTTGTTCTGGCCGACTGCGAACGGGCTTATCGCCAGCTGGACGCGGCCCTCCCCTGTATAGGCTGTCCGCACCAGGTCAGTATTGATTTCTTCCGCAAAGGCTTGCTGGTCGGCAGCTGCCTGGCGCTGGTACGCCTGGAACTGACCGGACGGAAGCGCGCCGTTTGCCATCAGCGAGACCATGAGGAGAAGCGCTATGCCAACACCTGCCTCTGCCTTGAGTGTCTTGTCATAGTTTCTAAGGCTTGTGGCAGCAGCGACCTGCGTGCTACCGCCGTTATTGTTGTTCATAACTGCAACCGCCTTTCTCTGCACCACAAATTGCGAGTACGCGCCCATCGCCACCATTACGCCTGCAAGGCTGAGCTTGATGGCAAGTATCTGGCCGTACGTAGAAGCAAGTGTGAGCGAGAGGTTGCTTTCAAGAGAAAACAGCAGGATAGGCCCGGTTATCACCGCGATGCCAAGTATTGTTACAACAATGACTGAAAAGCGCGGGATGAGGATTGCAAGCGCAGTCGATCTGACCCGCTCGTCTGCTATTGCTAGGAGCTTGGGGACTGCCGCAAAGCCAAGCAGAATCAGGCCGCCTATCCATATCGACGCTGCGGCGTTGTGGAAAAAGTCCAGAACTATGGCACTGACCTGCTCGGTAGCTGCCGCATGGGCTATCAGGCTTGAAGTCAAAAGCACCGCAAGCCCCATGATGAGTATCGCAAACATTTCCACCCTGCTCGGGCTGGTGTTGCTCTTGGTGACCTTGCGGTATACTGCAACCGCAATCGCCATAAGGATGGACGACTGGAACATCCTAGTTATCCACACGTTGCCGAACTTGGTCGCGATAGCCTCCGGAACGCCTGCCTCGATCGAGGTCGCCTGCACTATTATCATGGCTACTCCAGAAGCAAGGACAAGGCCGGCGCCAATTATGATGAGCTTCATCATACGCCTGTCTATCGCCACCCTTGTCTGGGAGATGGCGCTAGAGAGCCACGGCACCCTGCCAAGGGGCTTCCATAGCCAGAGCGTGCCAAACGCCGCGCCCACTGCGATCACCTGCCCGACCATGCCAGGGAACCTTGACGCAGATTCTTCCGGTGACAGGATGTCTCTTTGCTGCTGGCCTGTCGTGCCTTGGCCGGGAGCTGCCACTCCCACTCCAAAGTTAAATGTCTCTGTAACTACGTGCCCATCGACCGCAGACAGCACTCTTGCCTCTACCGTATAGACGCCCTCGGGAAGGTTTGGTTGAAGAGAAGTGGCGATCGAAGCAGTATCGCCCTCTAAGTTTCTTGGGTCGTTCTTGTCAACCCTGCTACCATCGGGTCCAAGCACTTTGATGCTGCTGTAGGGAAGCTCTATTGGCTCACTAAAGATCACGCTGATTTCTTCTGGCGACGACTGAACGCTCTGGAATGCTCTTGGGGTAGAGTCAACATAGACAGGGTGGGCAAACGACTGCGGAATGCCTGACAGAAATGTAACAACTGCAACTGCCGCTATTAGGACGCAGCGCCATTGTCTGCTCAGCACACAGAAAATATGCAGTATACTATATTTGACTCTTGCTTGCTTTATAGTACAAACCCCGAACTACGCCTAAAGATTATAAACATTATAAGGAAATGAGTACTGAATGAAGAAAATCGCCCTGCTCTTGGCGGCAAGCTTGCTGGTTCTGTCATTCTTAACGCTCAACATTACTCCGGCACAGGCACACAAAGAGGTAGAGTACGGCGATGTCAGGCTTGAAGTAGGCTGGGTAAACGAGCCCCCACTTGTAGACCAGATCAACGGCGTCTTCCTGCAAGCGACCAGGGTATCAAACGACCAGCCAATCAACAACGCGCTGGCGCAGATGGACATCAGCGTCAAAAAGGGCGCCCAGACCAAGTCACTTAATTTCCAGCCGCAGGAAGAGGCAGGCGTTTATGCTGCCGAGATACTTCCTACGCAACACGGCCAATATATAGTAGTCTTGAATGGCACGATAGCAGGACAGGCTGTTGGCGGCCAAGTCGAAATAGAAGATGCCGAAGACACGGTGCGCATCGAGTTCCCGCCGTCAAGCGCAAGCGGCGGATTGTCTGGTGAGGTGGCAGAACAGCTTCAGTCCGTGATAGCTGATTTGGCCGCTCAGGTGGATGGGGCCAACACTGTAGCCGAAGAAGCCAAGACCGCAGCGCAGAACTCCACCCAGTCAGCAACCGAGCAAAAGGTTGCATCTGACAGAGCGTACCTATTTAGCATGATCGGCGTGGGTATAGGCGTAGCCGGAATAGCAATAGGTGCAATGGCGCTGTCCCGGAAGTCAAAGATATAGATGCTTTCCTACCAAGACAGCATCTTCAATTTCTGTCAGTACGGACCACCACACAAGTAATTCTCTAACCAAAACGACGGTGACGGAAATTACATGTTGACCGTAGGAGCAAGGTACGGCAGTGTAACTTTCTCAAAGATTATCGACTTGGAAGTAAGGTAAGCCACGCATAGTTGTCGCTAGGGATAATAATAGGGGTCGTCGCGCTGACCCGCGGTAGAGAGGCTAGAGCCTTAGCCTGAATCTGCTGCCGCGGTTGCTGTTGTTGTTGCTGCTGCGCGACAGCACGATTGCTGTCCCGATCAACGCGGCAATTGCTCCAAGAGCTCCAACCGGGAACTCGGGAGTCACCACGACGTTAAATTTCGCGGTCTCGTCAGTCGGGATCAGCGTTGGGCCGATGCCGGTGCCGCCAAGGTACACTTCGATCGTATAGTCGCCCATTTCCCCAAATGTGTACGGCACGGTGATGGTGCCTGGCACGTTGTGAAGAAGCGGCTGGTTGGTCTGCCTTGCGGCGCTGAACACCTGCTCGCCATTGCTGTTCAATATCCTAAAGTCATAGTCCTGGTGCTCGTGGAGCGTGTCGGTGCCGGGGTTCAGGAAGCTTACCCTGAAGCTGGCTTGGCTTTCAGTGCTGCCCGGACTGCCTGGATTCCACGTCGGCTCTAAAAGAATGTCAAGGGTGCCGTCAGTCGTGGTCTGCCTCATCCCTTGGCCTTCTTGGGCGAAGGCAGTAGTTGTTGTTGTTGCCAAAACGCTGGTAACAACAACAACCGTTGCTGCCAGCACTATCATCAATACCATTGCATATCTTGTGCTGCTTGCCATTGCCATTCTTCGACTACAGCCTAAATAAATTGTTGTTGTTAATGCGCTTTGCGGCAAAAAATAATATGGCCGCTGCGCCGATTGTCGTCGCAGCCGTAAGCGCGGCCGCTCCTGCTGGGAATTCAGGCGTCACCTTTATCGGTATCGTCACAGTTTCGTCAAGGCCGTCAATGTCGTTTATCATGATCCTATACGTGCCAGGTTCTTCGAACCTGAATTTCTGCTGCAGAGATGTCTGGTCTATCCTGCGGAGCTGCTGGACGGTGTTGTCTCCCCTGGATAGCAGTATGTCGTACCTGATGTCTTCAAGCTCGATGTTTGTCTCCGGCTCTATAATGCGTATGCCAAAGGTGTTGTCCGCGCCGATGTCTGCTGGCGTCCACGTCACCTCGACTCTGAAAGTGCCCTGATCGCTCAATGCCTCAAGCATGATCGGCGGCTGCTGCTGCGCGCTTGCAGTTTGCGCGGCCAGCAGCAGCGGCGTCGTCGTCATGCCCAGTGCCGCAAGCACCAAAACTAGGATAATAACGATGTTCAAACAGTTTACAGAGAAAAGCAGGAGCGCATGATAATAATAAAAGTTATTCAAAAAAGAAGAAGAAGATAGGGAGCTTCGGAGCTCAAGCTCTTCCCAAGAGCCCCGCTGCTGTTCCGCTTTTGGCAAATCTGGTGTATCCGACGATTGCTACCAAAGATGCCGCCAGTATCAGGATCGCTGCGACTGGGAACTCTGGAACGACATATCCTGCCATGATGTCTACTGAGGTAGCGCCTTCTGGCACTGCGAACGCGATCGTAGTAGAGTCTCCGTTGTCTGTCGGGGTGTACTCGACTTCCCCGTCTCCTGCCATCACTGCATTAATGTCGCCGATCATGCTCTTTGGCAGCGTAAACTCGACTTGGCCAGAGCCATCAAATGCGATTTGCACTGATTTTTGTCCTGGGTTAATTGTGGCTGCTGTTGCCGTGGCGGTGGCAGAAACACCAGTAATCTCGTAGTTGTTGCCACCAATTGTAGCTATTGTCCTGAATTCCTGTGGGGTGTCGCCGTTTCCTCCGCCAGCCGCCGACACTACTACTACTACCGTTCCGACCATGTTCGGGTGCAGGAAGCAGTAGTACGGGTACTCGCCTGCTTCAGTGAAGGTAAAGCTCTGCGATTTGCCTCTTGCCAGTACTGATCCACTTGCCGACGGGTCTCCAAACAGACCGGTTGGCGTTGCGTCTTCGCCTGATGTGGCGCTGTGCGCCGCCGCATCTTGGTTAGTCCATATTACTGTGTCGCCAACATTGATTTCTACGGGGTTGGGCGAGTATGCATTGTTAGTCTTGGTTGACGCGTCTTCCGTAATGTCTACAGCTACTTCTGCCGCAAACGCTGGTGTGGGAGTCGATACTGGTGCCAGTATTGCAGCAAGAACTGCTGCCAGCCCGACAGCGACTGCAATTTTCGAGTTCATTGGCTATGGACATTGTTTATAGGCATAAAAAGCTTTTTTCGCGTAGTTTATTCTCTATAATAATACTATGTATTGATAAGGCATTAACATTAATAATATCTGTGCTGATATTGTTTAGGTTAATAATTTGCCTGCCTGTTCAATCCGGGTTATAGGTTGCAGCAGGCTGTTCAATTAGAGTGATGGGTCGCTACTATTAAATAATAAACAAAGTAGCTCCGTAAAGATGTCGGCGCTATTGCAACAAGGTCAGCCTGTGATAGATCATTTGAAACGAAAAACAGGCTGCTTATGGATGCGCACTTTAGCACAATCTTTGCTAAGCGCGTGCCAAATTCCATAAATATTATCATATATCCTTTTCGATTGTCATGGACTTGATTAAGCGATCCATTCTTGCTTCAGCAATAATGACGTTGATGTTGGCAAGTGCCATGCCACTTCTCTTGATGCCAACGTTGCAGTCCGTTGAAGGACAATTTTTAGGCGATGATGATTCAGCCCTACTACCCGGCTTCGACGACACTACTACTACAACGAATAATGAAAGATTGCAGCTTGACCTATCGGCGACAAGCAATAATAACAATACCCTGCTAAGAGAGTATGAAAAAACCATCAGATACTATGCCGTTCCTCTATTGAGAGAAGCAATAAAGGATCGCGTTGGAGAGGAGAATGCAGACGATGTAAGGTTTGTAATTGTAGGCCTGGGCAGCAATCATACTACTGTAGGCATAAATGATACAGTTTCTTTAATAAGGAGAGAATTTAACAGCCTGCCTAAAGCAAGTGAAAATTCTACAACTGCAGGGGTCGAGATCACCTTGGATTCATCCCAATGCTCTTCACCATCACCTAATCCCGCAAATGCAGGAGAATGCCAATTTACAATAACTGCTACTACCATGACGGCAGCAGAAGGAATGGATAATGACGGATTGCTGCTTGACCTATCGGCGACAAGCAATAATAACAATACCCTGCTAAGAGAGTATGAAAAAACCATCAGATTCTATGTTGCTCCTCTATTGAGACAAGCAATAGAGGATCGCGTTGGAGAGGAGAATGCAGACAAAGTAAGGACGGACAATGTAAGAATTGTAATTGTAGGCTTTGACGGCAGCACTAGTCATACTACTGTAGGCACAAACGATGCAGTTTCTTTAATAAGGAGAGAATTTAACAGCCTGCCTAAAGCAAGTGGAAATTCTACAGGATTTGAGATCACCTTGGATTCATCCAAATGCTCTTCACCATCACCTAATCTCGCAAATGCAGGAGAATGCCAATTTACAATTAGACTTGCGCAGAAAGCATACGAAGCTGCCGACGCAGCCGGAGGCATAACAACCATCAGGCCACCTGAAGAATCAGGAACTATAGGCTTGAATGATGAAAGTGAGCAGGATGGTACTAGTGATAATAGCGACGATGACAGCAGCAGTAGCAGTAGTAGTAGCAGCGACGACAATAATGACGGTAGTGATGATGATAGTGAAGACTGCGATGACTCATACCCCGATGTATGTATCCCTCCCCCGCCACCTGTTCTAGAATGCAGCGATATCGATGAACACGACTTTGAGGTGCGCGGATCTGACCCACACGGATTCGACAGCAATGACGATGGCGTGGGATGTGAAGAAGACAGTAGTAGCAGTAGTAGTAGTAGCGACGAGATAGATAGGAACAGCATAAGCAACGCTTTCACAAACATACTAGAGGACATTTTCGGTGATCGTCTCGTCATCGCAGCAGATCGGGTGAACAGTGTGCTTGACAAGATCACTGAAGACAAAGCGCAGATTAGACAGACAATTGAGCAGATAGCAGAACAGATTGCCGGTGCAAAAGACACAGACTAAGCGCAGGGCTAAAATCTTGATGGAAATTCGTAATCACTATATGCGTGGCTTTGGAACTTGATGGGAGATACAACAAAAGACCAAGATTCTGGATTATAGCAGCAAGATTATAGCCAACGCAGAGAAATTGCAGACCCTAGAGCTGTATTCCAAGATCAGAAGGCTAAGACAGGAAAGCCAAAGAAAGAGCAAAATCATCATCCATGATGGATTGCTTTCATAGGATGAAGCATATATTCTTGAAAGAATATACTTTTGTAGAAATCATGCAGAAAGCAGAGTTTTTAAGCAATGCAATTTTTACCACTAGGCGTGCACATAGTCTCGTTCCTCCCAAGCGCTACTGAGACGCTCTACCAGCTTGGAGCCGCAAGCCAGATAGTGGGGGTGACACACGAGTGCAATTTTCCATCCGGGGCAAGAAAAAAGCCCCGGGTGATACGCCCGTCCTTTGACCCGGGAAGGATGACTGGCCGGGAGATAGACAGCAAGATAGTCGAGCTGATGCGCTCCGGCAAGGACATTTACATAGTTGACGACGCGGCGCTCAAAGAAGCCAAGCCTGACCTTATCGTAGCGCAGGGTCTCTGCGAGGTCTGCTCGCCCTTTACTAAGGAGATAAGCCGGGCAGTCAACATTCTGGGTGGCAGGCCGGACGTTCTGGTGCTCGACCCGCATGACCTTGACGACATCCTTGTCAGCATAATGGACATGGCCGAAAAGGTGGACAGGGTCGTGGCAGGAAGAAAGCTGGTGACCTCACTTCAAAAGCGCATAGACGCCGTTAGGGGCATGAAGATAGCGAACAGGCCAAGGGTGCTCTGCATCGAGTGGCTCGACCCGCTGTTTACTGCCGGCCACTGGGTTCCCCAGATGGTCGAGTACGCCGGCGGCATAAATGGCATCAGTGTTGCCGGCGAGCCGTCGCGCCGGATGGACATCGACGAAGCTGCTCAGTTTGACCCGGACATTATCGTGCTGATGCCCTGCGGCTTTGACATCAAGCGCACACTGAAAGAGCTGCCTCCGCTTGCAAGCAGCGAAAAGTGGAAGTCGCTGCGCGCGGTTAAAGCAGGCAGCGTATACGCGGTGGATGCCAACTCGTACTTCAGTAAGCCGGGGCCGCGCACTATTGTGGGACTTGAGATAATGGCAAAAATATCGCACCCCGGAGCCTCGCGGCGCACCAAGGTTCCAAAAAGGTCGTACAAAAAATTATTACTGCGTTAGAGAGACTTCGATATAGACGTCGTCTGGGATTTTCAAGCGCATTAACTGTCTAATGGCCCTGTCGTCTGCTCCAACGTCGATAACGCGCCTGTGTATGCGCATTTCATACTTGTCCCAGGTGTTAGTGCCCTGGCCGCATGGAGACTTTCTCGTAACTACCTTTAGCTTTTTGGTCGGCAGGGGGTGGGGTCCCTTAAGCTTTATGCCTGACTTTTCAGTCATCCCCTTTATCTCGGTGCAAACGCCTTCCAGCGTTGCAAGGTTTGTGCTCGTGAGCTTTATTCTGGCTGCTTGAGGCATCTATAGTTCACTTACTTTTTGCTCGGGTCGTACTTTTCGGTGACGCTCAGGACAACTCCTGCGCCAATTGTCGTCCCCATGTCGCGGAGTGCAAACCTTCCGATCTCTGGAAAGTCCTTGAATGTCTCGATTGGCAGCGGCCTTACCGGCTTTATCCTGACCTTTGCCGCGTCGCCTGTCTTTAGGAACTTGGGGTTCTCCTCTGTGGTTGCGCCCGTCCTTGGGTCTATTTTGGACAGAAATGACGATATTGTCGCCGCCACCTGCGCTGTGTGAGCGTGCAGGACTGGCGTGTATCCCGGGGCGATTGCTGTCGGGTGGTGGATGATTATGAGGCGCGCTTCGAACTCCTTTGCAACAGTCGGCTGGTTGTCAGCCCGGCCAATCATGTCACCGCGCTTGATCTGCTTCTTGTCCACACCTCTGAGGTTAAAGCCGACGTTGTCGCCTGCTTCGGCAGACTCCATCTGGGTGTGATGCGTTTCAATGGACTTGATTTCGCCAATAGCGCCAGAGGGCATGACGACTACCTTGTCGTTTGGCTTCATCGTGCCCGTCTCTACTCTGCCTACCGGCACAGTGCCGACGCCTGTGATTGAGTATACGTCCTGTATCGGGACTCTTAGCGGCTTGCTAACCGGCTTCTCTGGCGGCTCGAGTGTATCAAGTGCCTCTGCAAGGGTCGGTCCCTTGTACCACGGCATGTTCGTTGACTTTTTCACCAAGTTGTCACCCTTCCATCCAGAGATCGGAATAAAGTTGATCTTGGCAGTGTTGAAACCAACAAGTTTCAACATCTTTTCTGCAGCATCCTTTGCTTCCTTGTAGCGTGCTTCGGCGTAGCCAACATCATCCATCTTGTTGAGCGCAACAATGAGCTGATTGACCCCGAGTGTCATTGCAAGGAATGCGTGTTCTCTTCCCTGCCCCCCAGCCTCAAGGGCCGCTTCCATTTCACCAGGCTTGACAGAGATGACCAGGACGGCTGCATCGGCTTCGGACGCGCCGGTGATCATGTTCTTGATAAAGTCCCTGTGGCCTGGAGCGTCGATCAGCGTGTAGAAATACTTTGGTGTCTCAAACTTTTGAAAAGCGAGATCGATCGTGATACCCCTGTCGCGCTCGTCCTTGATGCTGTCAAGTACCCAAGCATACTTGAACGTATCACCCTTTCCTGTTGCTTCTGATTCCTTGGCGTATGCGTCTATGGTTCTCTGGTCAATGGCACCCAGATCAACCAGCAAATGACCTACAATAGTTGATTTACCATTATCTACGTGACCTACAACCACCAAGTTCATGTGTGGCTTTTTGCTAGCGCTCATAGAGCAAGAACGCTTCATGGGCTTTATTTGTATTTCGCCCCGGATTGTTGCAAAATCCTTCAAAACTTGGACAGTTTTTACACCCTCTCATGGTGTCGCAGTCCTAGCTAACAAGCTATCGGAAAAGTTTTAAACCATATCAAATGAATTTTTCTCAGTATGCGAATTACACTGAGCGCCATCAAGGCCGACATCGGCGGAGTCGGCGGCCACACGCGGCCAAGCGACGAGCTTGTAGAGACTGTCAGAAATTTTGTTGTAAGGAACGCAAAGGGGCTGCTTGTCGATTATTACATCGGGTACACGGGCGACGACATACACATCATAATGACTCACACGCATGGCGTGGACAGTGAAAAGATCCACAAGCTGGCGTGGGACGCCTTTACTGAAGGGACCAAGCTGGCAAAGGAGCAGGGGCTGTACGGTGCGGGGCAAGACCTGCTCAAGGACTCGTTCTCTGGCAACGTCAAGGGCATGGGGCCCGGCGTCGCCGAGATCGAAATGGAGGAGCGCCCAAGCGAAGTATTCTGCATCTTTGCAGCGGACAAGACCGAGCCGGGAGCGTTCAACCTGCCGCTCTGGCGTATGTTTGTTGACGCCGGCAGCAATACAGGCATTTTGATCAACGAGAGGCTGGCAGAAGGCGTCATTTTCAGGATAATGGACGTAATGACTGGCAAGGTCGCAGAGCTGAAAATGTGGCAGGACAAGACCGAGCTTGAAGCGGCGCTGATGTACCCCGGCAGGTTCGTCGTCCACTCTGTGATGTCAGGCGACGGCGCCGAGCAAATAGTATCTGCATCAACAGACAGGCTGCACAATATCGCCGGCACGTACGTCGGCAAGGACGACCCAATAGCGATAGTAAGGACGCAAAAGAACTTTCCCGCAACAGAAGAAGCGGGCAGCGCGTTCAACGAGCCCCACTATGTCGCAGGCAACACGCGCGGAAGCCACCATATGCCCCTCATGCCTGTGAAGCTGAACTCGGCTGCGTCCTTGAATTACTCTATTCCTATAGTTTCATGCCTGCTCTTTAGCATGCACAATGGCAAGCTGACAGAGCCGCACGATGGCTTTGGCACCGCCGATTGGGACCTTCAGAGGATGAGGGCTTCCGAGCGCGCCATGATTATGCGCAGCCAGGGATTCATACATCCCGCGACGCTCGTGCCAGACGAGCTTGAATACAACAAGGGCTACGAGGCGCGCATGGCCAAACTTGAAAGCAAGTTCAAAGGCATCGAGGAAATCATGAACGGTAAGGGCCACAGCAAAAAGACAACGGCTGCGAAAGCTAAAGCTGGCAGCAAGCGTTGATGATGAAGCGGCCACTCATTATCAATTTCAAGAATTACGAAGAGGCTTCGGCAGCTAATAGTGTCAAGCTGGCCAAGGCCGCGCAAAAGGTAGCCCAGAAGCTCAAGGTCGAGATCATCGTTGCGCCACCGCAGCCGGCACTTGCGCTGGTCGCCAAGAGCGTGAAAATACCGGTCGTATGCCAGCATGTCGACAACGAAAAGCAGGGCTCGACCACCGGCTTTTTCGTACCCCAAGTAGCCAAGTCCTACGGCGCCATCGGCTCCTTGATAAACCACAGCGAGCATAGGGTCGAGATGAAGTCGATAGCAAGCCTCGTCGAGAGAATGCGCAAGCTGGGCATGACGTCTATAGTTTGCGCCCGCACTCCTCACGAGGTGATGGAGATATCTGTCTTTGGACCGGACTTTATCGCCATCGAGCCTCCGGAATTGATAGGAAGCGGCAGGGCGGTATCAAAGGAAAACCCTGCAATAATCACTAGGTCGATAGAGGCTGCCGCGTCGCGCTCAAGGGTCATCTGCGGCGCCGGCATCACTGACAAGGGCGACGTCAGGGCAGCCGTCAAGCTGGGCTCCAAGGGGATACTCATTGCAAGCGGGGTGGTCAAGGCCAACTCGTGGGAGCACAAGATAGCCGAGCTTGCCTCTGGAATGAAGTAGAAAATAATAATTGTTGCAACAATAAGACATGGTTCGACAAAAAGAAAGGCTGGTGCGAAATCAACGACATATAGAGAGAGAGAGTGCAAGGGTTCAACTGGCTAGCTATAACGGTAAGGATATAGCTGCTGGATTAAAGCTTGCTCATTTGCTAGTCATCAGGTATATCCATCCTTTCCCCTTCTAAATTGCCAAGACTACTTTGCCTCTTGGATGCACGTCTTTCTGATAGTCAAGTGCCCTGCTAGCCTCCTCAAGCGGAAATGTCCTGTCAACATTTACGCGTATATTATTTTGGTCGACCCATTGTGCCAATTTTGTCAGCCGCTCTCTGTTTACTTGCGTGAATTGAAATATAGCTTTTACACC
>Ga0126312_10001858_pt1 | contig 13950 bp, 14 predicted proteins | sample Plot104A_FD_92537 | JGI IMG/M metagenome (GOLD analysis project Ga0126312, IMG submission 92537) | Serpentine soil microbial communities from UC McLaughlin Reserve, CA, USA - Plot104A | ecosystem: Environmental > Terrestrial > Soil > Grasslands | place: USA: UC McLaughlin Reserve, Lake County...
GTCGCCCAGCCGGCTTGGAATCTCGGAGAGGATCTTCGATGCCGCGTCGACGAGCAGCCAGTGTTGCGGTGCTGCTTGCAGCATCGGGTAGTAGCGGAGCGCGTCGCGGACGAGGTCGGCGAGCTCGGCCAGCGCTTCGACCCCGGCATACCCGGCTCCGACGAACACGAACGTCAGCTCGCGGCGCCGGTGCGCTTCGGCTGATGCTGCGGCGGCGACCTCGAGCCTGGTCAGCACGTGGTTGCGCAGGTGGATCGCATCGGCCAGCGATTTGAACCCGAGGGCATGCTCGGCCAGGCCGGGAATCGGCAGGGTGCGCGCGACGGCTCCCAGGGCCACAACGAGATCGATGTAGCTGAGCCAGAAGACACGCTCCTCCGTCTCGATCTGAACGCGTCGCTCGGCGGCGTCGTGCGCCACGACCCGTCCGAGGATGAGGTCGGCGTGGGGACACATCGCGCGTAGCGGGACGACGACGTGTCGGGGCTCGAGGGTTCCGGACGCTGCCTCCGGCAGCATCGGCGTGAAGAGCATGAAGTTCTCCGGGCTGACGATCGTCGCGCCACGGCGGCTGAGCTTCCGGGCGACGTAGGAGCCTGCAAACCCGCCGCCGGCGATCAGCGTCCCGCCCTTGGCTTCCGGATCCGCCATAGCACTAGCATCGCTGCGATGGCGCTCCAGGTGTCGGTGATAGGGAGCGGCGCAGAGCACGAGCGCCGGGCCGAGGAGGTCGGGCGGCTGCTCGCCGAACGTGGCTGCACGGTCGTCACCGGCGGCGGAGTCGAGGTCATGGCGGCTGCGTCGCGTGGTGCCAAGAAGGCCGGTGGCGCGACGATCGGGATCCTGCCCGGCGAGAAACGCGACGACGCGAACGAGTGGATCGACCACGTCGTTGTCACAGGCATCGGTCACGGGCGGAATCTGGCCGTCGCTGCTTCGGGACAGGCGGTGATCGCCGTCGGCGGCAGCTGGGGCACGCTCGCGGAGATCGGCTTCGCGCGCAGACTCGGGCGACCCGTCGTGATCCTGGAACCGGGCTGGGATGTCGAGGGAGACGGGATCGAGCGGGCCGGCTCGCCGGCCGAAGCCGTCGAGCTCGCGCTAGCCCACTTCTGAGAGCCGGCGCTCGAGGAAGGCCCGTTCGACAGGGTTCGGTGCCAGCGCGAGTGCCTGTCGATACGCGCCGGCAGCCTCGTCCCGGCGTCCGAGGCGCCGCAGAAGATCGGCGCGGGCGGCGTGAAGGAGATGGTAGTCGTCGAGTCCTTCGATCTGGGCAATCAGGTCCAGGCCCTCGTCGAGGTTGTTCGCCATCGCGACCGCGACGGCGCGGTTCAACTCCACAATCGGCGACGGCGTGAGCCGCGCAAGCTGGGCGTAGAGCTCCGCGATCGCCCCCCAGTCGCTCCGCTCCTCGGCATGGACCGCCGCGATCGCCGCCTGCAGCTGGTAGGGGCCGACTCGGCGCAGCCGCGCGGCGCGTTCCAGCACCCTGCGGCCTTCTTGGATCCGCTCGCGATTCCAGAGCGATCGGTCTTGGTCCTCGAGGAGGATCAGATCGCCTTCCGCGTCCGTACGGGCGTCGCGGCGGGAGTCGTGAAAGAGCATGAGCGCGAGAACACCGAGCACCTCCGGCTCGTCCGGCATGAGCACGGCGAGCAGCTTTCCCAGTCGGATTGCCTCGTCGCACAGCTCCCGACGGACGAGGTCGTCTCCCGCGCTTGCACTGTAGCCCTCGTTGAACACGAGGTAGATGACGGCGAGCACGGCCTCGAGCCGGTCGGTGAGCTCCTCGTCGGGCGGGACGCGGAAGGGGATCCCGGCGTGCCGGATCTTTCGCTTCGCCCGCACGAGCCGCTGGGCCATGGTCGGCTCGGCGGTCAGAAAGGAGCGGGCGATCTCGGGGGTGGTCAAACCGCCGACCTCGTGCAGGGTGAGCGCGATCTGCGCCTCGGTCGCGAGCGCGGGATGGCAGCACGTGAAGACGAGCGCCAGCCGTTCGTCGGGAATCGTGCTCACCTCCTCGTCCTCCTCAGGTAGGTCCGCCAGACGCTGCAGGAGCTCCGTTTTGCGTGCGAGCGTCTGGTCCCGGCGGATGCGGTCGATCGCCCGGTTCTTGGCGGTGGTGACGATCCAGGCACCGGGATTCCGCGGCTCGCCGTCCAGGGGCCAACGCTCCAGCGCGGCGGTGAAGGCATCCTGCACCGCGTCCTCAGCGAGCTCGAAGTCACCGAGGACGCGGATCAGGATCGCGACCGCACGGCCCCACTCCTCGCGGAAGACGGCTGCGACGTCTGTCAGGGTTGGGGTCCCTCCCGCTCCACGACGGGGCGCACCTCGACCGAGCCGTACTCCGAGGCCGGGATCTTCTCCGCATAGGCAATCGCTGTGTCGAGATCGGGCAGTTGGATGTCGAAGAAGCCGCCGATCTGCTCCTTCGTCTCGGCGAACGGCCCGTCGGTGACCAGGATCTCGCCGTCGCGGACGCGCACCGTCTTCGCCGTCCGGATGTCATCGAGCTCCTTGCCCTTGAAGTCCGGATCGGCCTTGCCGAAGTCGGCGAAGACCGCGTTCCACTTGGGCAGGGACTCCTCGCTGGCCTTCGCCGCCTCTTCCTCAGACAGATCGAACCGGGGCTCCTGGTCGCTGTAGATCAGCATTGCGTAGCGCATCTCAGCTCTCCTCACGGACGTAGACGGGGCGGACCTCGACGGCGCCGCGCTCCGCGGCAGGGATCTCCGCGGCCAGCCGGCAAGCGTCGTCGATCGAGTCGCACTCCAGGAGGAAGAAACCTCCGAGTGCCTCCTTGACCTCTGCGTATGGACCATCTGTGACCAGGCGGTCGTCGTCGCGGACCCGAACCGTTGTCGCCGCCTCGGTCGGCTGCAGCTCGGCGCCGCCGACGACCTCCTCCCGCTCCGAGAAGTCCATGTAGCGCTTGTAGACGGCCTGCTGCTCCTCGTCGCTCATAGCCTCCCAGTCGCTCCCAGCTGCGTGGATCAAAGCAATGAATTCCATGTGTTCTCCTTTCTACTGACCGAGCCGCAGCCCGAGCAAGAGCAGCTCATTCGCGAGTCTGGGATCCACCTGTTTTGACGTCTCCCGCTCCACCTGGTTTCTCTGCGTCTTTCGCAGCTTCACGGCTCCTCCTTTCCGTCGTTGCACAGGAACGACGAAAGAGGGCGCGTCAGATCGACAGCATGCGTTGAAGCAGGGTGAGCGCGCCTGCTTTGTCGAGCGGCTCGTTCAAGTTGCCGCACTTCGGCGACTGGACGCACGACGGGCAGCCGTGGTCGCACGGGCAGCCGTCGAGGAGCTTTGCCGTGTCGGCGGCCCAGCCGTCGAAGGCATCGAAGCCGCGCTCCGTGATCCCCACGCCGCCGGCATGGCCGTCGTAGACGAAGATCGTCGGCCTTCCGGTCTGGAAATGGAGGTTGGTCGAGAGGCCCCCGATGTCCCAGCGGTCGCACATCGCCCAGAGCGGCAACAAGGCGATCAGAGAGTGCTCGGCGGCGTGGAGCGATCCGAGCAGCCGCGGCATCTCCTCGAGGCCTTCGAGCATCCACGATTCCGGCGCGAACCACACGGCCTCCGTTTCAAACTCGGTCTGAGGCAGGTCGAGCGCCGCGGTCTCGATCGTCTCTCCGTCCTGGACTCGCTTGCGCTGGTAGGCGACCACCTGCTCGGTCACCGTCACCGCGCCGAACGCGAGCTCGACACCGAGCCGCCGCTCGGTCCGAGCGGCTTCGAGGATCGCCGTCATCGTGTCCTTCTTCGCCTGCGTGTACTCGTCTCCGACGAACGGCTCGACCAGGGCTGCGCGCGCGGCGTGGTCGAGCTCCAGCACGCGATAAGCCTCACCCAGGTGGAGGTAGATCGCACCGGTGTGGACGGTCGAGTACGCGCGCTCTCGCTCGACGAGGCCGAGCAGTGATCCCGTCGACGTCTCGACGACGCTGAACGGGTCCGGCGTCGACGAGCGCAGACCGAAGCGGCCTGCCGGATAGTCCCGACCGGCCCAGACGTAGCCGCTCGGCGTGTGGCGGAGCTCGGGGAGCAGCGAGGCACGTTCGAGGGCCGCGGCGCCCAGAGTCTCCGTGTCGTTCTCGTCGAGCGGGGCCTCAAATGCGGCCGTGCGGACGTGGCCGTCGAGGACACGCGGGTTCGTGTGGTCGAGGATCGCGGCTTCGACGCGGCGGTCGAGCAGTGCTTCCGGCTCGCGCATGAAGAACTGGTCGAGTGCGTCTTCGGAGGCGACGAGGACGGCGAGACCGTGGCCGGTGCGGCCGGCACGGCCCCACTGCTGGCGGAGGCTCGCCACCGTTCCGGGAAAGCCCACGCAGATGACGCAGTCGAGCAGGCCGACGTCGATGCCGAGCTCGAGTGCGTTCGTCGCGCTCACTCCGAGTAGTTCGCCTTCGACGAGACGTCGCTCGATCTCGCGGCGCTGAGCGGGGGTGTAGCCGGCGCGGTAGGGCGAGAGCCGCGTCGAGTCGCCGAGCCGCTGGGCAGTGAAACGGTGGACGAGCTCGGCGGCCTTTCGGCTCTTGGCAAAGCAGAGCGTGCGGATCCCTCGCTCGACGAGTGCGGCCATTATTCGGGAGGCCTCGCCGAGGGCGCTGGCGCGGAGACCGAGCTCCTCGTCGGTGAGCGGCGGGTTCCAGAGCGCAATCGTCCGCTCTGCCTTCGGCGCTGTATCGCGATCGATGACAGCGGCATCGACACCCAGGAGCCGGTCGGCGAGCTCGCCGGGGTTGGCGACCGTCGCCGAGGCGAGCAGGAACTGTGGGTCGGCGCCGTAGATCCGCGCGAGCCGGCGAAGGCGGCGGAGCACGTTCGCGACGTGGGAGCCGAAGACGCCCCGGTAGACGTGCGCCTCGTCGACGACGACGTAGCGGAGGTTCGAGAGCACGTCCCCCCAGCGGTCGTGGTGGGGTAGCACGCCCACATGGAGCATGTCCGGGTTGGTCAGGATCAGGTTGACCCACTTGCGGACCTGCCAGCGCTGCTCACTCGGCGTGTCGCCGTCGTAGATCGCCGGCTTGATCCCCGGCGGCCTGAGCACGGTCAGCGCGCGGATCTGGTCCTGCGCCAGCGCCTTGGTCGGGTAGAGGTAGAGCGCGCGCAGCTTGGGTTCGCGCGCGAGGGCGTCGAGGATCGGGAGGTTGAATGCGAGCGTCTTGCCGGACGCGGTGCCGGTCGTGACGATCAGGTGCTCCCCGCGGGCAGCGGCCTCCCAGGCCTCGGCCTGATGGGTGAAAAGCTGCGTGATCCCGGCCGCCGAGAGAGCGTCACGGACGCGGGGCTCGAGGTCGTCGGGAAGCGGTTCGAGCCGAGCGGCGCGAGCGGACTCCGTTGCGAGGTGCGCGAGCTCCTCGCCGATGAGCAGGTCGTCCCAACTGGCGACGCCGACAGCCACTTGGGCGATGCTAGCCTTGGCTTACCGGGGTGCCGCCGAGCGCGGCTGAGATCACACCCGTCGAACCTGATCCGGTTCGTACCGGCGAAGGGAGTTCTATGAGGGTTCCACGTTGTCTGACTATTGCGGGGTCGGATTCCGGCGGCGGCGCCGGGATCCAGGCCGACCTGAAGGCGTTCGCGGCCGCCGGCTGCTACGGGACGAGCGCGATCGTCGCACTCACCGCCCAGAACACCGTCGGCGTGAGGGCAGTGCACGAGGTCCCGCCGGACTTCGCCACCGCCCAGCTCGAAGCCGTTTTCGAGGACATCGGCGTCGATGCGGCGAAGACGGGGATGCTCTTCTCGAACCCGATCATCGAAGCCGTCGCAGAGTTCCTGGCCGAGCATTCGGTTCCGCTCGTCGTCGACCCGGTGATGGTCGCAAGCTCAGGCGCGAAGCTGCTCGCGGACGATGCGATTGGAGCGCTCGTGACGCGGCTCTTTCCGCTCGCGACGGTCGTGACGCCGAATCTTCCCGAAGCTGAGGCGCTTGCCGGTTTCCCTGGTTCGAGGCGCGAGCTGGCAGAGCGGATTCACGAGCTTGGAGCGTCCGCGGTGGTCGTCACCGGCGGTCATGGCGATGAGGCAGTCGACCACCTCTTCGACGGCGAGCGGCACGTCGAGATTCCCGTCGAGCGCTACGACGTGCCGACGACGCACGGCGCCGGGTGCACACATTCGGCCACGCTCGCGGCGCTGCTCGCTCACGGATACCCCCTCGTCGAGGCGGCCCGCGGCGCGGCCGTCGCGGCTGCGTTCGCCGTTCGCGACGGCCTCGCCGAGATCGGTCGTGGCGAGGGGCCCGTCGATGTCCTCAACGTGAAGGAGCGCGATGCGGGTCTCTCCCGGGCAGACACTGCGCGAGCTGCGCGAACGTAAGCCCCTCGTCCACCAGATCACCAATTACGTCGTCATGAACGAGACGGCGAACGCGACGCTCGCGCTCGGTGCGCTTCCGGTCATGGCCCATGCTCCGCAGGAAGTCGAGGAGATGGCGGCCGTCGCAGGCGCGCTCGTGCTCAACATCGGGACGCTCTCCGAGCACTGGATCGAGGCGATGCTGCTCGCCGGCAAGGCAGCGGGAGGCCCGATCGTGCTCGATCCGGTCGGCGCAGGCGCTACGCGCTACCGCACCGAGACGGCAAAGCAGCTCCTGGACGAGCTCGACGTCGCCGTCGTTCGCGGCAACCCTGCCGAGATCGCCACGCTCGCGGGCCGCGAAGCCGAGATTCGCGGGGTCGAGTCGATCGGCGCGGCCGACTCGGGCGCCAAGCTTGCCAGCACGGCATCCCGGATGCTCGGGACCGTCGCGGCGGTCACGGGTGCGACCGATTACATCTCCGACGGCGAGCGTGTGATCGCCGTCTCGAACGGCCATGAGCTCCTGGGGACGGTCAGCGGCACGGGCTGCATGTCCACGGCCGTCACCGGTGCGTTCCTCGCCGCCAAGCCCGAAGAGCCGCTCGAGGCAGCGGCCGAAGCGCTCGTTGCGTTCGGCGTCGCCGGGGAAGACGCGGCGCGCGACGCCAAGGGTCCCGGTACGTTCCACGCGACGCTCTACGACGCGCTCTACAACCTGGATCCGGCGACATTGGACGAACGAGCCCGAGTCGAAGAATGAAGCTACACGCGATTGTCAGCGATCTCGAGACTGCCCGGACCGCGGCCGAAGGCGGCGCGAGCGTGATCCAGCTTCGCCTCAAGGACGCGACAACGGAGGAGTTGATCGACCGAGGTGCAGCGTTTCGCGCGCTCTGCACCGAGTTCAACGTCACGCTCGTCGTCAACGACGACGTTCAGGCCGCGCTCGCGCTCTTCGCCGATGGTGTTCACCTGGGCCAGGACGACCCGAATGTCGAACTTGCGCTCGAGGCCGGCATGATGGTCGGCCGGTCGGCGGCGACGCCGCAGGAAGCGAGCCAGGCTGAGGAAGACGGGGCCGCCTACATCGGCGCCGGGCCGATTTGGGCGACGCCGAGCAAGCCCGAAGCCGAGCCGATCGGGCTCGACGGTCTGCGAGCGATTAGCGAGGCCGTGCGGATCCCGGTAATCGCGATCGGCGGCATCGATCCGACGAACGCCGGCGATTGCATCGACGCCGGGGCATTCGGGGTTGCGGTCGTCCGAGCCGCTGCTCAGGCCGCCGAGCTCAGTGCGGCTCTCTGAGCTGGGGGAGCTCGGCTTGCTCGCCGAGCTCGAGCGTCGCGGGCTGGCGCAGGGAATCGAAAACGACGCCGCCGAGCTCGGCGACGGACGGATCATCACGCAGGACGCGCTCGTCGAGGACGTGCACTTTCGCCTCGAGTGGATCTCCTGGCGCGACCTTGGTTTTCGCGCAGCTGCGGTCAACCTCAGCGATCTCGCCGCAGCAGGCGCCGAGCCCGACGGTCTGATCGTCAGCATCGGGTTGCCGGCGGCGACCGAGCTCGAGGATGTGCTCGAACTCTACGAAGGGGTCTCCGAGACCGGCGTCCCCGTCCTCGGTGGCGACACGACCGCTGCAGACCGTGTCTATCTCAGCGTGACTGCGGTCGGGCGCTCGGAGCGTGTTCCCGGACGCGGAGGGGCGCGGCCCGGCGACCTGCTTGTTGTCACCGGCCCGCTTGGCGGCGCGGGGGCCGCTTTCCGAGATCACCGGTTCATTCGTCCGCCGCTCAGGCTCGACGAGGGACATACCCTCGCCCAGTCCGCCCATGCACTGCTCGATCTCTCGGACGGGCTCGAGCCGGATCTCGGGCACATCGTCCGGCGCTCAGGTGTGCGCTGCGTCGTCGAGCTCGAGCGCGTCCCGTTAACGGAGGGCGCGACGATCGAGGATCTCGGCTTCGGCGAGGACTACGAGTTGCTCGCGGCGGTCCCGCATGAAGCGTTCCACGTGATCGGTCGCTGCGAGCAGGGTGAGGGAGTCCAGCTGCTTCGGTACGGCGTCCCGGTCGAGCTGGGCGGGTGGGAGCACTTTTCGTGATCGGTGTGCGGACCGGAGCGAAGCACTAAAGCCAGTCGGCCCATGCCTTCTCGTAGTGAGAGCGCGCCCGGGCGCCCAGAACCGACTCCTTCACCTCTCCGCCGGCGAACAGGATCACGGTCGGGATCGAGAGGACGCGGTAGCGGGAAGCCGCGACCGGGTTCTCGTCGACGTTCAGCTTCGTGAAGACGATGCGCTCGCCGGCCTCGTCCTCGAGGCTCTGCAACACCGGTGTGATCGCGTGGCAGGGACCGCACCACGGCGCCCAGAAGTCGACGACCACGGGGCGCTCGGCCTGCAGAACCTCGGCCTCGAAGGTCGCATCGGTGACCTCACGCACGAGCCCTCAGCCTACCGAGCCGTAGTGCGGGCACCTTCCAGACGGCTTCCAGCACGATCGCCTTGCTCATCTTCGAGCCGCCGACCTCGCGGTCGGTGAAGACGATTGGCACTTCGACGACGCGGAAGCCTGCGCGGAGAGCGCGGTAGGTGGTCTCGATCTGGAAGGCGTAGCCCTTGGAGCGAATCGCGTCCAGGTCGATCGCTTCGAGGACCTCTCGGCGGTAGCATTTAAACCCCCCGGTCAGATCGCGGATCGGAACGCCGAGCAGGATCTGCGCGTACAGCGAGCCGCCGCGCGAGATCAGCCGCCGCAACAGGCCCCAGTTCTTCGTTCCGCCACGCCGGACATACCGAGAGCCGACCACGAGGTCGGCCTCCGCAGTGGCCGCTGCGAGCCGAGGCACGTCGGCCGGCTCGTGGGAGAAGTCGCAGTCCAGCTCGAAGATCAGGTCGGCCTCGAGCTCGAGCGCCCGCCGGAAACCGTCGAGGTACGCCGGACCGAGTCCTTCCTTCCGCGGCCGGTGCAGGACGTGCACCCATGGGCGCTCCGCTGCCAGCCTGTCGGCGATCTCACCGGTACCGTCGGGCGAGTTGTCGTCGATGACGAGCACGATTCCGTCGGAGCCGAGAATCTCGCCCAGTCGCTCGACCATCGGCTCGAGGTTCTCGCGCTCGTTGTAAGTTGGCAGACAGATGCAAATCACGCTTGAAGCTTGTCAAAGCAGCACGGACGCCCCTCGGTCGTGGTTGGATCGCAGAGCGTTGCCGCGGAGGCCCGTGCTTTGCCGGGCCGGAGCCAGGTTGGCAGGGGCGACGCGGCGGTGAAGGAGGGGGTTCGTGGGGGAACCATGGGTTCCCCCACGCAGATCACCTTGCCCCGGAACGCGCACGTAGCCGAGCAGTTCGACCTGCTCGCCGATCTGCTCGAGCTCGCGGGCGAGCAGCAGTTTCGGGTGCTCGCCTACCGCCGGGCGGCCGACCAGATCCGCTCTGCGGGGAGCCCGATCGCGCAGCTTGCGCTGGACGGCCGCGCCAAGGACCTCCCGGGCATCGGCAAGACGATCGAGAGCAAGATCGTCCAGATCGTCAACACGGGCGAGATCGAGGCCCTGACGAAGCGAAAGGCGGAGATCCCGGAGGGCGTGGCCGAATTCCTTCGCCTACCCGCCCTGGGGCCGAAAACCGCGCGGCGCATCTGGAAAGAGCTTGGGATCACGACCGTCGAGGAACTACGGAAGGCGGCCGAGGCCGAGCGCCTCCGCACGCTGCCCGGACTGGGGGCGAAGACGGAGGAACGGATCCTCAAGGCGCTCGGCGAGAAGCCGCAAGAGAAGCGGACCCTGCTCGCCGTCGCGTTACCCGCCGTCCGAGCCGTCGTCGAGGTCCTTCGTGGGCATCCTGCGAGCAACGAGGTCTCGGAGGCAGGCTCGGTGCGCCGTCGGACCGACACCGTCAAGGATCTGGACATCATCGCCACCGCAAGCGATCCCGCCGCCCTGACGGACTACCTGACGAAGCTGACCTGGGTCGCGGAGATCGAAGCGAAGGGGAAGACCAAGGCGACCGTCGTCTCACACGACGGCCTGCGCTTCGACCTTCGCGTCGTCCCGCCCGAGGCGTACGGCAACCTGCTCCAACACTTCACGGGCTCGAAGCGCCACAACGTCGCCCTTCGCGAGGACGCAGTGCGCCGCGGCCTGTCGGTCTCCGAGTACGGCGTCAAGGACGTCGAGACCGGTGAGGTCTTCACAGCTCGTACCGAGGAGGAGCTGTACGAGCGGCTCGGCTACGAGTGGATCCCGCCCGAGTTGCGCGAGGGCCGTGGTGAGCTCGAGCCGGCAAGGAAGCGAGAGCTACCCCAACTGGTCGAGCTCTCAGACCTCCGCGGCGACCTTCACATGCACTCGACCTGGTCGAACGACGGCAAGAACACGCTCGAGGAAATGGCTACCGCGGCCAAGTCACGCGGCTACGAGTATGTGGCGATCACCGACCACGCCCACTACCTACGCGACGGCCGCTTCGAGGGGCAGGCGGAGGAGATCGCAAAGCTCCAGAAGAAGCTCGCTCCGTTCAGGCTGCTCCGCGGGATCGAGGTGAGCATCCGGGTCGACGGCACCCTGGACTTCGCCGACGAGCAGCTGGCCGAGTGCGACTGGGTGATGGCGTCGCTGCACTCGGCGTTCGACAAGAGCCCGACCGACCGCATCCTCTCGGCGATGGAGAACCCCCATGTCGACTGCATCGGCCATCCGACCACGCGCAAGTTGAACAGGCGCAGCGGGATCGACATCGGCCTCGACAAGGTCGTCGCCAAAGGGCTCGAGACCGGCACGTACCTCGAGATCAACTCGCAGCCCGACCGGCTCGACCTTCGCGACTCCGACGCCCGCGTGGTGGGTGAGGCGGGTTTGCCCCTCGTCATCTCCACCGACTCTCACGAGCTCGGAGCCCTCGACTTCGCGGAGCTCGGCGTGGCCCAGGCCCGCCGAGCGTGGTTAACCAAGGATCAGATCGTGAACACGAGGCCGTGGAATGACGTCAAGTGAGATTTCGCGGCGTCATCTTCGATCTCTGGCAGACCCTTGTCCCGTGGCCCGTCGACTCCGCGAACAGGATGTACGGTCGGCTGGTCGAGACGTGGGGCGCGGATCCCGAGGCGTTCCACGAGCTCTGGCACCGGCGGCGGAAAGAGCGTGAGACCGGCCCGATCGAGCCGCACCTGCGCTCGATCGCGGACGAGCTGGGGCTTGGCGGCGACCTTCGGGCGGTGATGGCGATCCGCCGTGACTGGACGCTCGAGTCGCTTGTTCCCCGGCCGGACGCGATTCCGACGCTCGAGGAGCTCCGGCGCCGGGGCTACAAGCTGGGGATGATCAGCGCATGCTCCGAGGACGTTCCCGAGGTCTGGGAACGGACGCCCTTCGCGACGCTTTTCGACTCGACGGTGTTCTCGTGCTCGGTCGGCTTCAGCAAGCCCGATCCGCGGATCTACGCAATCGCCGCCGAGGAACTCGATGTCGAGCCCGTGGACTGCCTCTTCGTCGGCGACGGGGCGAACGACGAGCTACCCGGAGCCGAAAGCGCGGGAATGACCGCCGTCCAGCTCCGCGCCCCTGGCGAACGGCTTACGTCCGAAGGCGAACGTTGGAGCGGGCGCTACGTCGGGATGCTCTCAGACGTGCTCGAGCTCGCGTGAGCGTTCGTCGAAGCTGAGGAGCGAGAGAAAGCGTTCGGCGTCGCCTCGTTTGCCGGTGATTCGTACTGCGCCCGCGCGGATAGCTTCCGTGATCGACTGCTCACGGGAGGCCACGCAGAAGAGCGTCGCCGGATCGGTCTCGATCACGAGATCGGCCGTTTCCGAAGATCCGGGTTCGACCACGGGATCGGCGCCTTCAAAGCGAACATGGACGACGTCCTCGGCCACCCGAAGCTCGATCTCCCCCCGCGGGACACGATCGCCGCCGAGGCAGGTGGCCCGAACGGCGTTCACGAGCCAGCCGGGCGAGAGCGAATCCTTGGCAGTCGGCGGGCCGAGCGACTTGGCACCCCAGCGCGCGAGCGCGTACAGCGGCCCCCGCAGCTCCTCGCCGTAGGGTGTGAGCTCATAGACCTGCGCGGCCGCCGGAGGTGGCAGACGGCGCTTCTGGACGACGCCGGCGTGCTCAAGGTCGCGCAGCCGACCAGCCAGGATGTTGGTGCCGATGCCGGGGAGCGCGGAGGCGAGATCCGTGTACCGCTTGGGGCCGTTGAGCAACTCCCGCACGACCAGGAGAGCCCAGCGCTCGCCGACCAGCTCTAGCGCATGTGCAACCGGACAGTACTGCGCGTAGCTCTTCGACATGCCGGGAAGTATAGCGCCCTTTCTTGCGTTTGAGAAGTTCATACTTGCAAAACGCAAGTGAAGCCTGTAGGTTCGCAAGCTGTGACTGTCGATTTTCAAGGAGTCCGTTCGTCTTCCAGGCAAGCAATGGCAACTGAAAGGACTTTCTAATGGTCGAAACAGCCCAACGGAAGTGGCTGGCCCTAGCCTTGCTGGCCACGGTCCAGTTCATGGTCGTTCTGGACATCGCGATCGTCAACGTCGCGCTCCCGTCGATCCAGGTCGATCTCGGTTTCTCGCAGGAAAACCTCCAATGGGTGATCAGCGCCTACGCGCTGCTCTTCGGAGGCTTCCTCCTTCTCGGCGGCCGCGCCGCCGACCTCCTCGGCCGGCGGCGACTCTTCATCGCCGGCCTCATCGTGTTCACAGCGGCTTCGCTGCTCTCGGGTCTTGCCTGGAGCGATGAAGTGCTGATCCTCACTCGTGCCGTCCAAGGGCTCGGCGCCGCGATCATCACGCCGGCGGCGCTGTCCATTCTGATGACGACCTTCTCCGAGGGGCGGGAGCGGAACGCTGCTCTCGGCGTGTGGGGCGCGGTCGGCGCCTTCGGCGCCGTTGCCGGCGTCCTCCTCGGAGGTGTCCTGACGGATTGGCTCAGCTGGGAGTGGATCTTCTACATCAACGTCCCGGTTGGACTGGCGGCGCTGGCACTGACCCCGCTGCTCCTGACCGAGAGCCGTGACGCTCACGTCAAGAGCTTCGACGTCCCCGGCGCAGTGCTGGTCACCAGCGGCCTGATCACGCTCGTCTCCGGGATCACGCAGGCGAACGACTACGGCTGGTCGTCGGTGGAGACGATCGGGCTCTTCGTCGGAGCGGCCGTTCTGCTGGCCGGCTTCGTCGGTTGGGAGCTGCGGGCCAAGGAGCCGCTGATGCCGTTCACGATCTTCCGAATCCGAACGGTCGCAGCCGCGAACCTTGCGGGGCTGATCCTGGGCACGGTGACGTTCTCGATGTTCCTGATGCTGACGCTGTACATGCAGCAGGTGCTTGCGTACTCCCCGATGAAGACGGGAGTCGCGTACCTCGCCGTCGCCGGCACCGCGATCGTCTGGTCGGGAGTCGCCGCCCAGCTCGTGAACCGGGTCGGCGTGAAGCCGGTGATCGCCGCCGGGATGACGTTGCTCGCGACCGGGCTGCTGTTCTTCACGCAGGTCTCGGTCGGCGGTACGTACCTCGGCGATCTCCTGCCCGGTTTCCTGATCATCGCCGCCGGGCTGGGCTGCTCGTTCGTGCCAATTTCGATCGCCGCGCTAGCGGGCGTCCAGCCGTCGGAGGCCGGGCTCGCTTCCGGCCTCTTCAA
>Ga0126312_10001859_pt1 | contig 13948 bp, 14 predicted proteins | sample Plot104A_FD_92537 | JGI IMG/M metagenome (GOLD analysis project Ga0126312, IMG submission 92537) | Serpentine soil microbial communities from UC McLaughlin Reserve, CA, USA - Plot104A | ecosystem: Environmental > Terrestrial > Soil > Grasslands | place: USA: UC McLaughlin Reserve, Lake County...
ATCGTGGGCAAGCCGATCGAGTCGCTGAAGGTGCTGATGCTGGGGCTGGGCGCCGCCGGCGTCGCTGTGACCAAGATGATGCTCGCCTCGGGGATCACGAACATCATCGGCTGCGATCGCATGGGCGCGCTGTCAACCGAGCGCGAGGATTACGTCTCGGGCGAGATGACCGACATCAAGCGCTGGTACTCGGAGAACTCGAATCCCGAGAAGCGCGGAGGCACCCCAGCCGAGGTGATCGAGGGCTGTGACCTCTTCGTCGGGGTCTCCGGGCCGGGGCTGATCGAGGCGGACGCCCTGGCGCGCATGGCGGACGACGCGATCGTCTTCGCCATGGCGAACCCGACCCCGGAGGTCATGCCCGAGGAGGCCGAGCCCTACGTGCGGATCATGGCGACCGGTCGCTCGGACTACCCGAACCAGATCAACAACGTCCTCTGCTTCCCGGGCATCTTCCGCGGCGCCCTCGACGCCGGCGCCCCTCGGATCACCGAGGAGATGAAGCTCGCCGCGGCGCAGGGGATCGCAGAGGTCGTTTCCGCGGAGGATCTCTCCGAGGACTACATCATCCCGTCGGTCTTCGACCGCGACGTGGCCCCTGCCGTGGCCCGAGCGGTCATCGAGGAGGCCCGCCAGGCGGGCATCGCCAGGGTCTCCGAGGAAACGGGAACCTTCGCCGCGGTCGAGTAGCGGCGGGCGTTTCGGGGAAGGGAAAGTCCAATGAGGGTCTTGGTCACTGGCGCAAGTGGGATGATCGGCTCCGCGGTGTGCGACGCGCTGCTCGCCCGCGGTGACGAGGTCGTCGGCCTGACCCGCGACCCGCAGCGGGCGCGCGAAACGAACCGCACCGTGAGATGGCACGCCTGGCAGCCGGCGTCCGAACGCCCGCCAGAGGAGTCCTTCACCGAGGTCGACGCCGTCGTGAACCTCATCGGTGAGGAGATCAACCAGCGGCTCACCCCGCTCGCCAAGGAGCGCATCCGCGATAGCCGCGTCCGCGCGACGAAGAACCTCGTCGATGCGCTCACGGCACTCGGCGGCGGCCCCAAGGTCCTCGTCAGCCAGTGCGCGGTCGGCTACTACGGCGATCGCGGCGAGGCGATGGTTGACGAGTCCGCACCCCCGGGCGAGGAGTGGATGTCACAGCTCTGCGCCGAGTGGCAGGACGCCGCCCTGGAGGCGGCGAAGGCGGGAGTGCGGGTCACGGTGATGCGCAGCGCGCCCGTGCTCGATCCGGCGGGCGGGCTGCTGAAGCAGCTCTCGCTCCCGTTCAAGCTGGGGGTCGGCGGCCCGATCGCGGGGGGCCGGCAGTACATGCCGTGGATCCACCGCGCTGACGAGGTCGGCCTCTTCCTCTGGGCGCTCAATCATCCGCAGGTGAACGGGGAGATCAACGCCTGCGGCCCCAACCCGATCACGAACCGCGAGTTCTCCAAGGCGCTCGGCGCGGCGCTTCGCCGCCCCGCCGTCGCTCCGGTCCCCAAGCTCGCCCTGCGCGCGATGCGCGGCTCAGAGCTCGCCGACGCCGTCGTCTGGAGCCAGCGGGTGGTGCCGCGACGCGCGCTCGACCTCGGCTATGAGTTCCGCTTCCCGGACATCGGACCGGCGCTGCGGGACCTGATGGCCACGGCCCCCTAGCGGAAGGCGTCGGCCACCGATTCGCGATCGAGCGGGTCGTCGGCCTCGTCGATCGCGTCGAGTACCTGCGCCATCGCGTCGGGAGCCGGCTGGACCTGGAGCAGTCCGGCCTCGTTGATGATCGGCGCCGAGCTCAGCTCGGCCTTTCGATCGACCTCGCCGATGTAGGCAATCGAGGTTGAGTCCTCGACCGCTCGGCGCGCGTTGGCGGCGATCGCCGCCGGGTCGGGCCGCGCGTCCAGGTACACCGCGCGCACGGCCACGCCGCCCGCTTCCCCACCGGCGTCGGCGAGGGCGCGCTTCGCACGCGCGACGAGTGGACCGGCCTCGGCGGCGTCCGGCCCTCCGACCGGCACGCTGACGTACACCGTCAGCTCCGCGTCGTCGGACGGATCGTCCGAGCCGCAGCCGCCGAGCGCGAGCGCACCCAGGGCGAGCAGAGCCGCCCAGCGCAGGATCCGCATCAGCCGAAGAAGACCTCAGCCTCTTGGTAGAGCTCGGCGGGCACGACCTTGAGGTCGGCTGTCGCCTCCGCGAGGTCGACGAGCTTGATGTCCGTGGCCCGCAGCGCCGTCATCTTCCCCCAGCTTCCAGCGTGGGCCGCATCTATCGCATGCAGGCCGAACCGCGTGGCGAGCACCCGGTCGAACGCCGTCGGGGTGCCGCCGCGCTGGACATGGCCCAGCACCGTGGCCCTGGCCTCGTGCCCGGTTCGCTCCTGGATCTCCCCCTCCAGCCACTGCCCGATCCCGCGCTGGACGAGCCGGGTGTGGCCGAACGCGTCCGTCTCGCCCTCCTCCGCACCGGGCATGCCGTCCTTGGGCTCGGCGCCTTCGGAGACAACGACGATGGGCGCGTACTGGCTCTCGAACCGGCGGGTGATGTACTCGCAGACTCGATCGAGGTCGAACGGCTGCTCGGGGATGAGGATCACGTTGGCGCCTCCCGCGAGCCCGGAGTGGAAGGCGATCCACCCGGCATGGCGGCCCATGACCTCGACGATCAGGGTGCGCTTGTGGCTCTCGGCCGTGGTGTGCAGGCGATCGATCGAGCCCATGGCGATGTTCACCGCCGTGTCGAAGCCGAACGTGTAGTCGGTCGCCCCGAGGTCGTTGTCGATCGTCTTTGGCACCCCCACCACGGGGACGCCTTCCTCCGCGAGCGTGGTGGCGACCCCGAGGGTGTCCTCCCCGCCGATCGCGATCAGGCCGTCGACGCCGTCGCGCTCGAGCGTGGCGCGAACCTGGTCGATGCCACCGTCCTCCTTCAGGGGGTTGGTCCGCGACGAGCCCAGGATCGTGCCGCCCCGAGGAAGGATGCCCCGTACCTCGGGGACGCCGAGAGGCCGCGAGATGCCCTCGAGCGGCCCGCGCCACCCGTCGCGGTAGCCGACAAAGTCATGGCCGTACTCCCCCGCTCCCTTGCGCACGATCGCCCGGATGACGGCGTTGAGGCCCGGACAATCGCCGCCCCCGGTGAGCACTCCGACTCGCACGCGACGCAATTTACCCGCGGTCGAACACACGCGGTAGGCTCGCGGCCGCTTGATCCACCGCAGCCCACATCCGAGCGTCGACATTCCGATTACGGATGTCACGAGCCACGTCCTCAACGGAGTTCCGAAGGGAGAGGGGCCGCAGCTGATCGACGGACCGAGCGGCCGGAAGATCACCGGCGCCGAGTTGCATCGGGCGGTCCGCGCCCTTGCGGCCGGCCTCGCTGAGCACGGGGTGGGCAAAGGGGACGTCGTGGCCCTCCACATGCCCAATCTGCCCGAGTACGCCATCTGCTTTCACGGGGTGTGCTCGACGGGTGCCGTGAACACGACCGTGAATCCGCTCTACACCGCTCGCGAGCTCGCCCACCAGCTCAGGGACTCACGGGCGCGCATGCTGATCACCGTTGGGGCATTCCTGGAGACGGCGCGAGCGGCCGCGGCGGACGCCGGGGTCGACGAGATCTTCGTGGTCGGTGATGCGGACGGGGCCACACCGTTCACGGACCTGCTCGGCGACCCCGAAGTGGCACCGGAGCCGGAGATCGACCCCGAGGTGGATCTCGCGGTCCTTCCGTACTCCAGCGGGACCACGGGGCTTCCGAAGGGCGTGATGCTGACCCACTTCAACCTCGTCGCGAACCTCCGCCAGTTGCAGCAGGTCCTGCCTGTGGAACCCGACGACGTGCTGATCGCGGTCCTGCCGTTCTTCCACATCTACGGGCAGACGGTGCTGATGAACCAAGGTCTCCTGGGCGGGGGGCAGATCGTGACGATGCCGCGCTTCGACCTCGACCAGTTCCTCGGGCTGATCGCCAAGCATCGCGTGACCAAGGCGTATGTGGTGCCGCCGATTGCGCTCGCGCTCGCGAAGCACCCGGCGATCGACGAGGCCGATCTCTCGTCCCTGCGACTGATCATGTCCGGGGCGGCCCCTCTGGGCGAGGAGCTGGCAGACCAGGTGGCGACTCGCATCGGCTGCCAGACGATGCAGGGCTACGGGATGACCGAGACGAGCCCGGTGACCCACATCCTGCCCCCTGACAAGGGGCGCGGCCATGGGGGAAAAATCGGCTTCCCGCTGCCCGACACCGAGTGCCGAGTCGTGGATCCGGACACCAGCCAGGACGCGGAGCGCGGGGAGCTATGGATGCGCGGCCCCCAGGTTATGGCCGGCTACCTGAACAACCCCGAGGCAACGGCCTCCACGATCGACTCCGAGGGCTGGCTCCACACGGGCGACGTCGCCGAGGTCGATTCCGAGGGCTACTTCGAGATCGTGGACCGTCTCAAGGAGCTGATCAAGTACAAGGGGTTCCAGGTGCCGCCGGCGGAGCTCGAAGCGCTCCTGCTAACCCACCCGGCGGTGGAGGACGCGGCCGTGATCGGGGTGCCCGACGACGAGTGCGGCGAGCTGCCGAAGGCGTTCGTGGTCGCCGGCGAGGGCGTCACCGACGAGGAAATCATGGACTTCGTGGCCGAGCGCGTCTCGCCCCAGAAGCGCGTCCGACTGGTCGAGCGGATCGACGAGGTGCCAAAGTCGCCGTCGGGGAAGATCCTCCGGCGCGTTCTCGCCGACCGCTGACGTTCAGCCCGCGAGGGCCTCGCGGCGCGACCTGAAGAACTCTCTCGCCGCAGCCTGCTGATCCTCGGCCGCTACGAGCTCGGAATACGTGAGCTCCGCGCCCCGGAACCCCTCGGCGTTCCAGAGGTCGCCAGAGACCTCGCCCGTCCAGGGCCCGACATAAAGGTACGGCTCGTCGTGGCCCTCGTCGCCAGGTGAGGCACCGTAGTTCGCCCGCTTGCCGGCCCCCTCGTCGCCGCCCTCGAACGCGATGTCGAAGTGCTCGGGCCACAGGTTGATGTCGGAAGGGACGTCCCCCGCCGGGAGTCCCTCGCGCAGCTCCTGCAGCAGCTCATTCGCGAAGGCGTAGAAATCGCCCAGCCGCTCCGCCGCCGCCTGGTCGATGTCGAGCGGCTCGGTGTCGGTTGGGACGCCATCGGGAAGCAGCCCCGAGCCCAGCCTCGCGCCGGCTTCAGAGAGACTCATGAGCGGGAGCCGCTCGGCCTCGCCGTCGCGGTCGAGCACGAGCTCCGCCCCATCGACGTGCACCTGCATCCTCGCCCCCTCGAATTCGAACGGCGGCGTCCCGAAGCCCCCGGGAGTCTGGAGCAGCGCGATCTCGTTGTGCGGCTTGCGCGCCGGGGCGACCAGCTCCTCGGCCACGCGGTGAAGCGCCTCGCGGGTGGAGACAAAAGACGCCGGGAGTGGACGCAGCGGTTCCGTGGCTACGGCCTGAGGCGCCCGAAGATCGGCTGTGCCCAGCGATCGAGCACGCCGTTGAAGAGCACGAACAGGAAGATGATCGTGCTGACTGTCCCGCCGAGGCTGAACGCGTAGCCCACCATGGCGAGCGCGGCACCAACGATTGCGAAGATAAGCAGCCGCATCGGCGGCAGCGTATCTCAGCGTGGGGACCAAAACGACGCGGAGCGGCCAGCGGTGCCAGTGCTCCCGCTTCGCAATGGCAAGCGCAACTTCTGGGAGAGCGTGATTAGCTGTCCGCGAAATGTCCAAGCGCTTGCTGATCGCAGCCGGTGAGGCAGCTGGGAGCGCCGACGCGCTGCCGTTCGGAGTCCGCGAACTCATCGACGCGGCCGATGAGATCTTCGTGGTGACACCGGCATTGCCGACTCGGTTCGAGTGGCTGGCTTCGGCAACCGACAAGTCTCGCGAGCAGGCTGATGAGCGGCTGCGAGCCGTGTTGCGTCAAATCGGGGAGCTCGGAAACGAGGCGAGCGGAAACGTCGGAGCCGATGATCCAGTTCTCGCGTTCGAGGACGCCCTCGCCGCATTCCAGGCCGACCACATCCTCGTGGGGCTGCGCACGCCGGAGCGCGCCGATTGGCAGGAACGCGGATTGCTCGACGAATTGCTTCAGCGATTCGGAATCCCGGTCACGGTCTTTCCATTGGGGGAATAGCGCTTCGGAGGAGAAGCAGTAGTCCTCGGGGAAGCGGAAGCTCACACGGCACAGTTTCGTTACAGGTGTTCCGCGGAACGCTGCCACCTCGATCGAGCATGCGGCAAGGGGGCCGCCCAGACTGGGTAGCCCTTGCTATCGCGGGGATAGCGATCGCTACTCGCTTTCAACCCTCTCCCCAGCCGGTCGCGTGAGATCGTCAAAGCGAGGGACGGCGTGGGCGGGCGACAGGATGCCGGGATCAGGCCGCGAGGGCCTGGCGGGTGGTGCCCAGGAACTCGCGGACGGACGCAGCGGCGGACTCGGCATCCGGCGCCTCGGCGACCGCTCGCACCAGGCGGCTGCCGATGATCACGCCGTCGGCCATCTCGCCGACGGCGGCCGCCTGTTCGGGCGTGGTGATGCCGAAGCCGACGGCGGCCGGGACGTCGGCGTCATCGCGCACCACGGTGACGAGGTCGCGAAGGCGTGCGGGCACGTCCTCGCGCTCGCCGGTTGTTCGCGTGTCGGAGACGACGTAGACGAATCCCTGGGCGCGTGCGCAGATCTCGCGGCGGCGCTCCGGGGGGGTGGTGGGCGCCACCAGGGGCACGAGCGCCAAGCCCGCCGCGGCGAGCTCCCGGGCCACGCCATCGGCTTCCTCGTGGGGGAGGTCGGGGACGATCGTGCCGGCAGCACCGGCTTCGGCAAGCCCGCGCGCGTAGCGCTCCGGGCCGTGGGCGAGGACCATGTTCGCGTAACACATGGGCACCACCGGGACCCGCTCGGCGACCGCGGCACACGTCCGAAGCGTGCCCTCCAGATCAGTGCCGGAAGCGAGCGCGCGGGTTGCCGCCGCGTGGATGACCGGACCGTCGGCGAGCGGGTCCGAGAACGGAATGCCCAGCTCGATCAGGTCCGCGCCCGCGTCGGCGTAGGCGCTCGCCACAGCCATCGCGGTTACCTCGTCGGGGAAGCCACCCATGAGATACGGCATGAGGGCTGCTCGGCCCTCCGAGCGCGCGGCGGCGAAAGCAGCCCCGATCCGAGCCTCCCCCGTCACCTTCGCCTCAGCTGTCGAGCTCATCGAGGAGTTGCGTCACCTCGGCCAGGTCCTTGTCGCCGCGGCCCGAGAGACAAACGACGTCGAAGCCGTCCACGGCGGAGTCCTCCGCGAGCAGCCATGCGATCGCGTGCGATGGCTCGAGGGCGGGGATGATGCCCTCTAGGCGGGCGAGCTCACGGAAGGCGCGCACGGCGTCCACGTCGGTAACAGCCACATAGCTGGCGCGGCCGCTGTCGCGTAGATGCGCGTGCTCGGGCCCGACGCCCGGGTAGTCGAGGCCGGCGGAGACGGAGTGGGCCTCGAGGATCTGACCCTCGTCGTCGGCCAGCACGGATGAGAAGGCCCCATGCAGCACCCCGGCGCGCCCCGCCACGAGCGACGCGCCGTGACGGGCATCCAGGCCCTCGCCCCCCGCCTCCACCCCGACCAGCTCGACCGGGTCCTCCAGGAACGCGTAGAAGGCGCCGATCGCGTTGGAGCCGCCGCCCACGCAGGCGATCACCCTCGCCGGCAGGGTGCCCTCCACGGTAAGCGACTGCTCGCGCGCCTCGTCGCCGATCACCCGCTGGAGGTCGCGGACCAGCGCCGGGTACGGCGCGGGCCCGACCGCCGAGCCGATGATGTAGTGGGTCGTCTCGACGTTCGTCACCCAGTCGCGGATCGCCGCGCTCACCGCCTCCTTGAGGGTCCGAGCGCCCGCCTCGACCGGGGCGACCTCCGCGCCGAGGAGGCGCATGCGCTCGACGTTGGGTGCCTGACGGCGCATGTCCTCGGTCCCCATGTAGACGATGCATTCGAGCCCGAGGAGGGCGCAGGCCGTCGCGGCGGCGACGCCATGCTGGCCGGCGCCCGTCTCGGCGATCACTCGCTGCTTGCCCATGCGCTTCGCGAGCAGGGCCTGTCCGACCGCGTTGTTGATCTTGTGGGCGCCGGTGTGTGCCAGGTCCTCGCGCTTCAGATAGACGCGATGGCCCACCCGCTCGGAGAGACGCCCCGCCAGGTACAGGGGCGTGGGCCGGCCGACGAAGTCCCGAAGCAGCGCATCGAGCGCCCCCCGGAAGCCCTCATCCTCGCGCGCCTCGGCCCATTCGGAGCTCAGCTCGTCGAGCGCGGCCATGAGGACCTCGGGGACGAAGCGCCCGCCGTACTGGCCGAAGCGCTCCTCGACCGCGGCCCCGCTCCCCGCCGCGCCGGCGGACCGCCGCGCGCTCATCCCGCACCCCCGGCCAGCGGGCTCGCCGTGGCTTGGGAGGCGGCGAAGAACTCGGCCATGCGGTCGTGGTCCTTCACCCCCGCCTCGCGCTCCACTCCGCTCGCGACGTCGACGGCGGACGGGCGGGCGACGGCGATCGCTTCGGCCACATTCTCCGGCTTCAAACCGCCGGAGAGGATCGCCGGCACCTCGGACCGGCGCGCGCCGAGCAGCTCCCAGTCGAAGCTCTCGCCGGTGCCTCCGGGGGTTCCGGGGCGGTGCGCGTCGAAGAGGTGAAAGTCGGTGCGGAATGCCTCGGCGCCGGCGATGTCGGCGGTGCTCCGGACCCGGACCGCCTTGATCACCTTGCAGCCCGAGCGCCTCGCGGCCTCGCGGCAGAATGCCGCGCCCTCGTCGCCGTGAAGCTGCAGCATCGTGAGCGACTCGTCCTCGGCCGCTGCGACCACCTCGTCGAGGCTCGAGTTGACGAACACGCCGACGACCTCCACCTGACGGCGAAGCTCAGCGCCGATCGCCGTCGCGACGGCGGGGTCCACACGCCGCGGGCTCGGGTCGTGGTGGATCAGCCCGATCGCCCACGCGCCGAGGCGCGCGGCCTCGCGCGCGTCCTCAGCCCTCGTGATGCCGCAGAACTTGACTCTCATCCCGCAGAGCGTAGCCACGGGATGCGAGCGGGCCGGGTCGCAGTCGTCAGGGCTTTGCGCTCGCCGGGCGGTCGCCGAGCGTGACGGTCACGGTCCGGCTCTGGCCCTTGCGCACGAGGGTCAGGTCGACGTCGTCCCCGGGATGCTTGGAGTTCACGGCAGCGATCACGTCGTCCATGCCGGTCACCTCATGGCCATCGACCTCCGTGATCACGTCGCCGCCGGCCTTGAACTGCTGACCTTCGACCGAGACGTCCGCGGAGCCGCCCTCGACGCCGGCCTCGTCGGCCGGGCTGTCGGGCACCACGGACTGCACGATCGCACCATGGTCCACCGAGAGGTTCAGCACATCCGCCACCTCCGGTGTCACGTCCGTGCCCTCGATCCCGAGGTAGGCGTGCTCGACGTCGCCGCCCTCGATGATCTGGTTGGCCACATCACGCGCGGTGTTGCTCGGGACCGCAAAGCCGATGCCGATGTTCCCGCCGCCGTTCGGCGACTCGATCTGCGAGTTGATCCCGATCACGCGGCCGGCCGCGTCGAACAGCGGGCCGCCGGAGTTTCCGGGGTTGATCGGCGCGTCCGTCTGGATCGCGTCCGAGATCGTGAACCCGTCCGGCGCGCTGATCTGGCGCTGGATGGCCGAGACGATCCCGGCGGTCGCGGTGCGCTCCAGCCCAAACGGGTTGCCGATCGCCACGGCGGCGTCGCCCACCTGGACGTGCGAGGAGTTGGCGAACGGAAGCGGGTGAAGGTCGTCTGCGGGCGCGTCCACCTTCAGCACGGCGACGTCGGTGGATGGGTCTCGCCCGACGACCTCCGCGTCGATCGGATCGGCATCCTCGCTGAGGGTTACCTCTACCTTCTCCGCGCCGGCGACCACGTGGGCGTTGGTGAGCAGGTGGCCCTCGGTGTCGATCACGAAGGCCGAGCCCGTGGCGGTGCCGCCTCCCCGCTCCTGCGGGCCGAACGGGCTGAACGGCACCTCCTGCGTGGGCTGCTCGGCCTGGACGAAGGCGACGCCGGGGGCGCTCGCCTCGTAGATCTGGTTGACCGTCTCACCCTTTGCGCTGCCGCTGTCCGAGGCCGGCTCCGTCAGCGGGACCGGGGCGAGCGACGGCGCGTCGCTGTCGGCCTTGACCCAGCCGGCCGAGACCGCGATGAGGCCGACGACGGCGACGACGGTGCCGCCGAGGAGGGCAGAGCCAAACGGAGTGCGCGAGAGGCGCTTGAAGCGTTCCATTCCGGCGAGGAAAGCCGGTGGCGCTCAAGGCAGCTCTAAGGGGCTCTAAAGAGCCGTTAAGAAGTGGCCCTACTCCTCTGAGGCGCGCTCGAGGTAGTGCTCGCGCGTCGCCTCCTGGTCGCTCGTGAGCTCCCGAACGGCGGCCTCCGGGTTTCCGGAGCGCATCAGCGCCTCGCCGATGAGGACGGCGTCGACGCCGATGCGCTCCAGCTCGTCGAGCTGGTCGCGGGTCTCATAGCCGGACTCCGAGACCACGGTCTTCCCGGCAGGCACGTCGGTGATCAGCTCGTGGGTCCGCGCGATATCCACGCTGAGGTCGTGGAGATTGCGGTTGTTGATCCCGAGCACCTCGGCATCGACCGCGAGAGCGCGCTCGAGGTCGGGCTCGTCGTGGACCTCGACGAGGCAGTCGAGGTCGAGCGCCTGGGTCTCGGCGAGGAGCGCGGCCAGGTCCTCGTCGCCGAGCGCGGCGACGATCAGCAGGACCGCATCCGCGCCGTTCACCGCGGCCTCGGCGAGCTGGTAGGGATCGACGATGAAGTCCTTGCGCAGGATGGGAAGGCTGCAGGCGGCGCGGGCGGCTCGCAGATCATCCAGCGTGCCGCCGAAGTTGCGCTCGTCGGTGAGCACCGAGAGCGCCGCCGCGCCGCCGCTCTCGTACGCGGTCACGGTCGCGGTCACGTCCACGTCACCGGCGATGTCGCCGGAGCTCGGGGAGCGGCGCTTGAACTCCGCGATCAGCGAGAGGCCGGGGCGAACCAGCGCTTCGCTGAATGGCCGGGCGCCTCCCGCGGTGCCGAGCTGGGCCCGAAGCTCCTCGAGCGGAATCGTGGAACGACGGCGCTCCACGTCCTCGCGCGCCGCCGAGACGAGCTCTTCGAGACGACTCATCCGCCGGAAAGGCTAGAGGTCGTCTCGATGAGGCGTTCGAGAACGTCTCGCGCCGCGCCGGAGTCGATCGCCTCCCGCGCCTTGGCGATGCCGTCGGCCAGGTCAGCCGCGCTGCCGCCCGCCAGGATCGCGGCGCCCGCGTTGAGCACGACGATGTCGCGGCCGGCTCCCCGCCCGCCCTCGAGGATGTCGCGCACCGCCCGGGCGTTCTCGGCCGGCTCGCCGCCGGCGACGGCGTCGAGGGGAGCCGTTGGGAGGCCCAGCTCCTCCGGATCCGCGAACCACTCCTCGGTGCCCCCCTCGACGACCTCGATCACCCTAGTCCGGCCGGTGATTGTGAGCTCGTCGAGCCCATCGTCGCCGTGGACGACGAGCGCGCGCTCGCAGCTGAGGCCGACGAGCGCCTCCGCGATCGTCTCCTGATAGTGGCGGTCGGAGACGCCGAGAAGCTGCCGCGAGGCGCCCGCCGGGTTGGTGAGCGGGCCGAGGAAGTTGAAGATCGTCCGCACCGCCAGCTCCTTGCGGACGGGGGCCACGTGCTTCATCGCGGAGTGATGGCGAGGGGCGAACATGAAGCCGAAGCCCAGCTCGGAGATGCAGCGCTCGACGCCCACGGGATCAAGCTCGATGTTCACCCCCAGCGCCTCGAGCAGGTCCGCGGAGCCCGAGCGGCTGGTGCTCGAGCGGTTGCCATGCTTCGCGACCGCGCAGCCGGCGCCCGCAGCCACCAGGGCGGCGGAGGTCGAGATGTTGAAGGTGGAGGGGCCGCCGCCCGTCCCGGCGGTGTCCACCAGCTCGTCGCGGTCGACCTCGACGTGCGCGGCGAGGCGGCGCATCGTGCGGGCGAGGCCGACCAACTCGGCCACCGTCTCCCCCTTCGCCCGCAGCGCGATCAGGAAGGCGGCGGTCTGCACCTCACTCGCGCGGCCCTCCATGATCTCGTCGAGCACCGCCGTGGCGTGATCGGCCGTGAGGTGATCGCCGCTTGCGACGGCGTCGATCGCCCTGGTGACGACGTCGTTAGGCATCAGAGGCCGCCTTCGATCCGTTCATGAAGTTGCGCAGCATGTCCTTGCCCCGCGGGGTGAGGACCGATTCGGGGTGGAACTGGACGCCCTCGGCGGGAAGCGAGCGGTGGCGCACCGCCATTACGACGTCGCCCAGCGTCCCGGTGAGCTCCAGCTCGTTGGGTAGGGCCGGATCCGCGATCAGCGAGTGGTAGCGACCGCCTCGCATCGGGCTCTCGATCCCGCTGAAGAGGCCCCTGCCGTCGTGCTCGATCTCCGCGTCCTTCCCGTGGATCGGCTCGCCGCGAATCGTGCGGCCGCCGAACGCCTCGACCATCGATTGGTGGCCGAGGCAGACCCCGAGCGTCGGGATGCCTGCCTCGGGGAAGGCACGCGCCGCCTCGATCGAGGTGCCGGCGTCGGCGGGCGTGCATGGGCCGGGTGAGATCACCAGCCGCCCGGCGCCGCGTCCAAGCATGTCGTCAACGCCGGCCTTGTCGTTGCGGACCACCTCCACCTCCGCCCCGAGCTCCCCCAGGTACTGGACGAGGTTGTAGGTGAAGGAGTCGTAGTTGTCGATTACCAGGACCTTCATCGCTACGGCCACTCCGGCTGTGAGGCGGCGAGCTCGACCGCCTGGAATACGGCCTTCGCCTTGTTGACGCTCTCCTCGTACTCGTAGTCCGGCTTGGCATCGGCGACGGTACCCCCGCCCGCCTGCACGTGGACCTGGCCGTCCCTCACCACGACCGTACGGATGTGAATCGCGGTGTCCAGGTCCCCGCCGAACCCGAGGTAGCCGATCGCCCCGCCGTAGGAGCCGCGCTTGTGCGGCTCGAGCTCCTCGATGATCTCCATCGCGCGCACCTTCGGCGCCCCCGAGAGGGTGCCGGCAGGCAAGACGGCGCGCAGGGCGTCGATCGCCGAGATCCCCTCTCGCAGGGTTCCCGAGACCGAGCTCACGATGTGCAGCACGTGGGAGTAGGTCTCGACGACCATCAGCTCGTCGACCGACACCGACCCGTACTCGCACACCCTGCCAAGGTCGTTTCGGCCGAGGTCGACGAGCATCACGTGTTCCGCGCGCTCCTTCGGGTCGGCGAGCAGGCGCTCGGCGCGCTGGCGGTCCTCCTCCTCGGAGGCCCCGCGAGGGTAGGTGCCGGCGATCGGCCGTGTCTCGGCCCGCCGGCCGCTCACCTTCAGCAGGGGTTCCGGGGACGCGCCCGCGAGCTGGAAGTCCTCGAAGTCGAGGAAGTACATGTACGGCGACGGGTTGATCGTTCGAAGCCCGCGATAAATCGAGAAGGCCTCGGCCGGCGCGGGGGCCGAGAATCGCTGCGAGGGGACGACCTGGAAGGCGTCCCCGGCGTGCACGTATTCGACGATGCGCGCGACGTTCGCCTCGAACTGCTCGCGCGCCATGTTCGACGTGAACCCAGGGGCGGCCTCGGTCCGCACCCGAGGCTGCGCCGCGGGCACCGGTTGGCGCAGCGCGGCCCTCGCCTTCGCGATCAGCCGTGCCGGATCGGCGTCATCCGCGAACGGGAACGCGATCACGCTCACCTCGTGTTTCAGGTGATCGAAGGCCAGCATCAGCTCGCAGACCATGAGCGCCATGTCCGGCAGGCCCAGGGGATCCGGGTTCGGCCCGGGCAGCTCCTCGACGGTCCGCACGAGGTCGTAGCCCCAGAAGCCGACCGCCCCGCCCGCGAAGGGCGGCAGCTCCTCCACACCGGCCAGGTCATAGCCCTCCACCAGCTCGGCGGCCAGGCGGTAGGGATCCCCCTC
>Ga0126312_10001861_pt1 | contig 13939 bp, 18 predicted proteins | sample Plot104A_FD_92537 | JGI IMG/M metagenome (GOLD analysis project Ga0126312, IMG submission 92537) | Serpentine soil microbial communities from UC McLaughlin Reserve, CA, USA - Plot104A | ecosystem: Environmental > Terrestrial > Soil > Grasslands | place: USA: UC McLaughlin Reserve, Lake County...
AGGGCTGGGCGTAAGCGTGCTCTACTTGGTCTCAGCGGCCATCTTCGCCTACGCGGGATTTTCGCGGAGGAGGGCACCGGCGATTCGAAGCATCGTGGCGGCGATTGGCTCGTTCTTCTTGCTCTCGGGACTTTTGGTGGCGCTCACCATGGGCATCTTAGGGTTCCCCTTTGAAGGGAAGGGATGGGAAATAGGGCTAGTGCACGCCGCCTTCGGTGGGTCGACGATGGCATGCGCGGTGTTGTTGCCCTGTAGTGATGAGTGTGCCTCCCGCTAGAGAGGGCATCCTGATACAGCCCTAACTCCCAGGATATCACCGAAGTTCGCACTCCCCAGAAGTGGCCACTTGGCAGACTAAAGACTGGTCATCTGGCAGATGCACCGACCTCGAGCACGACGTACAGTATCGTCGGAGGTCGGGGACGGATTCCTTTTCTCCTTTCCCCTTTAGAATCCGCACCCGGCCATTTTCGTTACTGGCCGCGCTGCTTTCTTCCATCGCATCCGGCGCGGCCCTTCATTTTCCCAATCGTTCAACCCCACCTGACACGAACGGTACTTTTTCTGTCCCTTCGACCGATGCGTACTAGACCCCCTCTCGCCTACCCTGTGACCACAAGACTAACGGAAAGGGTCCCTTGTCCCCCAATCGGACCCGACCCGCGTCTTCTCTCGGGCCGGGCCCCCGCGTCTACACCATCCTCAGCGGGGCCCGGCACCAACTTTGCTCCGGTCCAACTCCCCGTCATAATCCATGCTAACCCTACGAAGCACACCGTTTTGCAGCTACACAGCGAAGAGGAAGGCCCCGGAGGAGATGCCCCCGGGGCCGGTTGTCCTTCTTACCTAAGAAGGCGCGCTAAGGAAGATCCTGTATTTCACACGTCGGCTGGTCGATCTCGTCGATCGAGTCCGCAACGCAGATATCCTCGCCGGGACCACCGGAGACGAAGTCGTTGCCCTCCACTCCGTCGGAACCGTAGACGTAGTCGGCCACTGCTTGAGAATAGACAAAGAGGCAAACTGAAAGGTCCAAACTAGTACGGGTTGAGTTTTTCGTCTTCCCTAAAGATGTTCTCCGCTCGCAAGATTGTGACCTCGACCCTTGCTCGTCGGAACGCCTTCTCGATTGACGGGGAAGCTTCCATATTCCCACAAGGCGCTGGCGGAGGCTGCGGGATCTTCGTATGCGCCGCTCAGTCTATTGGATACGTGCTGGGTGTAATCAATTCGAACCTACTAACTTTCTACTTCCAACGCATAAGAGCTTCCGTCAATAGGCGAGTACCGTATGTGTCAAGCGATGATACGAAGGCTTTCCTATACCACTGAGAGCTGTCAAGTGCGAAAAGTTGCCAGCCTATTGACGGAGCCTCTAAGTTCTCATTTCCAAGGTGGATATTTCGCGTATGAGCCGAGGTACTTAGAAAGGATTCCTATCCGCACCATCGACTTCTCTGACCCGGAGGACGTGGCGCGGCACGACCGGATGGTCGAACTCGTGGAGCAGATGCTGGGGTTGCACGAGCGGCTGGCGGGGGCGAGGATCGAGCGCGAGAGGACGGTAATGTGGCACCAGATCTCGGCGACCGACCGCCAGATAGATAGGCTCGTCTACGAGCTCTACGGTCTCACCGATGACGAGATACGGATCGTCGAGGAGGCGACGGAGCGATAGTTGCTACGTGCTCTGAGGTAGAATCGTAAACGTGAACACTGCGATAAACATACTTGACGTTGTGGCACTGACCAAGGAACTTCCGGACCAGGGTCTGTACCGGGGGCAGGTCGGCACGGTGGTGCAGGACCTCGCTCCCGATGTGTTCGAGTTCGAGTTCAGCGATGACGATGGGCGCACCTACGCCACCCCGGGCCTGCGTGCCGGGCAGTTGATGGTCCTCCATCACCGGCCGGTCGCCTGACAGCTTCAACAAGGACGGGAAGCTGACATGCTGAAGTGCTGGCCCGCTATTACATACTTCGGCCCATTTTTCGTGCTTTTCGTTTCGAGGTGGTCCTAATGGGATATACCGTAGAGTATGATGCGCGTCCTGATCGCCGTTACGCCCCGCATGTACCGTCAGGCGATCGCGCTCTCGATCCAGCGCCAGCGTCCCGGCCTCGACGTGAGAATCGCGACTCCTGAGGACTGCGAGAGGGAGCTGGCGGGCTTCCAGCCGCACCTGCTCGTGCACAACGACAACGACGGGCTCGGTCCCGAGGCAGTGACGGGTATTCCTTTCCGGGTCGAGGTGCAATACAGCGATGGCATGGACGCTCACATCAGCGCTGACGGCGAGCTCTCCACAGCGCGCGACATGTGCATGGAGGACCTGCTCCGGGTCGTAGACCGGGCGATCGCACTGGCAGATCGGGAGACAGGTTAGAGCTAGCTTGACGGAGGGCTCGTCAGCCTTCCAGTGGCACTCTTATCTCGATCCTCGTGCCGTCGCCGGGGTGCGAGGTGAGGTGTAGCTCACCGCCCACCATCTCTGCCCGCTCCCGCATGGACCTGAGCCCGATCCCCCGCCCGTCGTCAGAGGCGGCTTCAGGGTCGAACCCGTCTCCGTCGTCGGTCACGGTACCCACGACTTCGCCGGGGTGGACCTCGAGGCCCGCCGTCACACCTTCGCATCCCGAGTGCTTGAGGGCGTTTCGGATCGCCTCCCGCATGACGAGGTAGACCTGCGCCCCCACATCTTGCGGGACCAGCGATTCGTCTCCCGAGAACGAGAATCCGGCTTCCACGCCATCGGGCGCGCTCGTTTCGAGCAAGGTCCTCAGCGCCGTCGCGACCCCGTTCTCCGTCTCCTCGGCGACCGAGCGTCTTAGCTCTATGGCGAGGTTGCGGGTCTGGTCGAGGGCGCACCTTGCGGTCTCCTCGGCGACCGCGAGCTTCTCCCTGGCACGCTCGGGGGCGCTTTCGGCCAGGACTTTATTGAGCTGGAGGCTCTGGTAGACCACGCCCATCGAGTGCGCGACCCGGTCGTGGAGCTCGCGGCTTATGCGGTCGCGCTCGGCCGTCTCCGCCCGCATCGCCGCCTCGCGGCTTCTGAGCCGCTCTCGTTCCTCCTCCGCCCGCTTGCGCTCGGTGACGTCGAGCGCGATGCCGACGAGACGGCCTCACCGGCAGCGGCGATGTACCGCGACCGCGACAGGATCCAGCGTTCTCCCTTCATCGGATGGTTCAGGCGGAACTCGAAGTCCAGTCCCTTCCGCACCTGGGCCGCGTCGGCATGCAGGGCCGCCACCCGTTCTCTGTCGTCCGGGTGAACCGAAGCGAGCAGCGCATCGAAGGTTTGTGGAGCCGGCGGCGGCGCAAAGCCGAGCACCTCGCGCCATTGCGGCGTGGTCACGCCGGTGCCGGTGGCCAGATCGAGGCTCGGAACCCCGGCGTCGGCCGCATGCAGGGCCAGCGCCAGTTGCTCATCACGCTCGCGCAGTGCATCTTCGGCGCGGGCGCGTTCGACCGAATCCCAGGTGCGATCGGCCGTCTCTTCGACGAGCGTGATCTCCTGCGGTGTCCAGTCTCGCGGCGCGCGCTGGTGCACACCCAGCGCGGCGACGAAACGGCCATCCTTTACCAGCGGTACGCCGACCCAGGCGCCGATGCCGGCCCTAGCGTAGCGGGCCTTCTCGTCTTCGGTCAGGGTGGGGTCGGACGTGACGTCTGTCACCACGGCCGGGTCGGACTGATGCTGCGTGGTCCTGGCCAGGCCGAATTCGGACATCCTGAACCGGCCCGTGAGAGGAGGCACGCCCGCCGCGTAGCCCCGTGCGACCACGGCGACGCTCGAACTCCCATCCTCGTCATCCTCGACTTCGGCGTACATCACGCGGTTGGCGCCGAGGCGCTCGCCGAGAACGCGGGCGGCCTCCGCCTGGATCTCTCAGGGGTCGGTGAGCGGGCGCAGAACGTCGGCGAGCGCGATGCGGAACGCGTCGAGTTCGGCGGCGCGGCGCGATTGTTCTTCCGCCCGTTTGCGGGCGGTGATGTCGCGCACGGTGGCGAGGAGCCCGCCCACGTCCGGATCGTCGAAGAGGCTTGTGAAGGTTCCCTCCACCCAGCGCCACGTCCCGTCTTTGTGCCTTACGCGATGCTCGAGATCCAGGCTCAGGCCCGGATCGTTCGCGAGCCTCCTCAGCGCCTCTTCGCAGCGAGGACGGTCTTCGGGGTGGATCGAGTCGAAAGGATTTCGCGCCACGAATTCTTCCGGTGTGTAACCGGAGACTTTTTCTGTAGCGGGGCTGGCGTAGATGATCCTACCATCGCGGTCGCTTATGGTGACCATGTCCGCGACGTTGGCGAGAAGCGCACGGTAACGCCTCTCGGACGCCCCGGAGGCTCCCTCCCCGGAAGCCATCTCACTGTTTCGGATCATGCCCGACTTCCTCGTTGCTCTCGTAGTACTCGGAGAGTTCGAAGGGGGAGATCCAACCGTTGGCGAGCGCCTTCTGCGTCGCCTCCGTGCGAGAGGCGACCCCTATCTTGTTGTAGATGTTGGCGAGGTGGCGCTTGACCGTCGCCTCCGAGAGGTGAAGTGAGGTGGCTATCTGCTGGTTGCTCATCCCGCGCGCCGCCTGGAGCAGTATCTCCACTTCCCGCCCCGACAGGCCATTGGCCTGCCCGTCGAGGTCCGCCAGCACTCCCTCGGGCACCAGCCTCTTCCGGCGGCGAGTGCGAGCTTGCGGCGGAGTTTCTCACGGCGTCCAGGAGCTCCTCCAGGGTGGCGCTCTTCGGAAGGTAGGCGCTCGCTCCCCTGCCGATGAAGCGCCGTATCAGGCGCGGCTCGTCGTGCATGGTGACGATCACGATCCTAGGCGGCTGCGGGAGCCTTAGTATCCTCCGCATCGCCTCTTCGGCTCCCATGCCAGGCATCTCCAGGTCGAGCAGTACCACGTCCGGCCTCGTCTCTGAGACGGTGGCGAGCGCGCGCTCGTGGGTGTTCGCCTCTCCTGCTACCTCGATGTCGTCCGCGGTGCTCAGCATCTCGGCGAGACCGCGGCGAAATAGCTGGTGGTCGTCGCAGAGAACGACCCTTATGAGATCGGGAGAGCCAGCGACACTCATCGTAAAGTCTTCTCCACGGATTGTTCGCACAAAGTCATCTGCCCTCATTATAGTGCCGCGGAGCGTCTCCCTGCGGGTCCCTCCCGCGCTAGGCTCGGCGAAACGGGACCCCTGTGACCGGACCACGGCGGCTGGGAGATGCATGTCGGTGGGTTTGTCATGCGCTGCGTGCTGGGCGAGAATGCGCGGGCGCATGGGCGAGGCTGAGACCATCAGGGGCGTGTGGTCGGCGGCGGTGGCTATCATCCGGAGATATCCTCTGGCGGTGCTCGCGCCGGCCGTCGTGCTCGGTGCCATCGGGGAAATCCCCGCCTACCTCATCGAGGGTCGACCCCTGCTCGACCAGACCCTTACCCTGGTGACGGCTTACGTCGCCTACTACCTCTATCTGGCATACGCCGAGGGTGTTGTCAGGAGGGCCCGACGGGAGACCCAGCGCCTCGGCTTGCGTGGCGTGATCGACGACCTGAACGAGGCCGCGCCCTTCGTGCCGAGCGTACTGGTGGCCGCGTTGATCTCGCTCACTATCACCACCCTGGCGACCGGCTTGCTGGCGATCCCAGGGATGTGGCTGTACACGCGCTGGTCGCTGGCCACGCCGGTGATCCGTGAGGAAAGCATCGGGCCCCTCGCCGCGACGCGACGCAGCAACCGCCTCGTGCGCGGTCACTTCTGGCTGGTGTTTATGACGGCGACCGTGTCCTATTATCTGGAAGGGGTGGTGATTCACTTCGGCGCGCAGGTGGCCGGGGCGGTTACCGGGTCGCACACGTGGGGGAATGGGTGGGCGGTTCGCTCGTGGCGACGCTGGTCGTGCCCCTGGCGGCCTTCGCGACCTCCCTGGCCCACTCGAGCCTTGCGAAGCGAGCCTAACCCGTTGCCACAGAGATCTCCGCTGCCGGTCACCGGAGAGCCAGGCTCGTCTATGATTTCTATGGTCTTATCGACCGGGACATCTGTATAGTGGAGGCAGGGAAGTAGCGAGATCAGAAGGAGGAGATGATTTTGCTTGGCAAGGCGGTAGAGGAAGCGATGAACGAGCAGATAGGGAATGAGCTCTTTTCGGCCTACCAGTACCTCTCGATGGCGGCGTACTGCGAGTCGGAGAACCTCCCCGGCTTCGCGCAGTGGATGCGCGCCCAGTCTCAGGAGGAGACGGAGCACGCGATGAAGATTTACGATTTCATTCTGGAGCGTAACGGCCGGGTCGTCCTGCGGGCGATCGACGGACCCGTGGTCGAGTTCGGCTCGCCACTAGAAGTCTTCGAGCGGGCCCTGGAGCACGAGCAGAAGGTTACGGCGATGATCAACGACCTCTATGGGCTGGCGCTCAGAGAGAACGACTACGCGAGCCAGACGTTTCTGCAATGGTTCGTTACGGAACAGGTCGAGGAGGAGAAGAACGCGGGGGACGTAGTCGAGACCCTGAAGATGGTAGGTGACAAGAGCGAGGCTCTCTTCTTGCTCGACAGGGAGTTGGGCCAGCGCCGGGTAGAGGAGCAACCGGCCGGCTGAGGAACAAGATCACAGTGGTCAACCGCATGCAGTCTCTCGTGCTCGGGTTCTTCGTGGTAGCCTGGATCAGCCTCGTGGCCATCCTCGCGGTGGAGCCAAGAATCTACGCCAGCGCCATGAAGCTGCCTGCGGGCCGGCACCTTCTCGCCGAGTTGGCGTTTCTAGGGGCGCTCTCTGCCTTTATCGCCCTGCTCGTCGTCGGGGTGCTGAGGCGCTGGCGCTGGACGTTCTGGCTGATCCTGGTCGCCTTCCTGTTCGGCGTACTGCGCGTACCGGCACCGGTTCTGGAGCTCACCGGAGTTCTCCCCCCTGCCGGACCGACATGGTACGTGCTGTTCCAGGCTCTCCTCGGCCTGGTCCAGGTCACGATCGGGCTTCTGATGCTGGCGGGCTACCGGCGGGCCGGCCCGTGGGGCAACCCCGATGCCCGGCCTCGGTAGTACGAGGCAACTTCGGGAACGTAGCGTCCTATACACGTAGTCACATTCTTACTCTTGACCGGCGTTCGGCCGATCTGTAAGCTCGTTGGTCGAAGAATTCTAGAGAAGGGGAATGAATGCAAGTGGAGAGAGGACTTGGGGCACCCAAGACGATTTACGCCTGCCTGGCGCTCGGACTTGCCATTGTACTTGCGGCGCTAGCGCTCTTCGGGGCACCTGCCCTGGCGCAGGTCAGCGACACGGAGGTAACCGTCGGCAGCAACGACGATCTATTCTCGCAGAACAAGCAAAACGAGCCCGCGGTTGCGATCGATGCGAACCACCCAAATGTAGTGGTGGCGGGCGCCAACGACAACATTGACATGGAAGCCTGCAACGCCGGCGACGACACAACCTGTCCCTTCACCGAGGGCGTCGGGGTTTCGGGCGTGTACTTCTCCGTCGACAGTGGCGATACCTGGACCCAGCCGACGTACACCGGCAATACGGCGCGCGGTTGCCTCGGCGTTCCGGGCGGAAGCGACGATCCGCCCTCGGCAGACTTCTGTGAGCCCAAGGAAGGGCCTATCGGCACGCTGCCCAATTACTACGAGAATGGACTGGTGTCTGACGGGGACCCGGCGGTTGCCTTCGGTCCCAAGCCCGACGCCCAGGGCAACTTCTCGTGGGCCAACGGTTCGCGCCTCTACTACGCGAATCTGACCTCCAACCTGCCGGGGAGTCAGGCCTTCAAGGGCTTCGAGGCGATTGCTGTGTCACACATCGACGGTCCCGCATCTACCGGACTGACACCCGAGATCGCGGCGGACCAGGAGAACTGGAGCGATCCCGTCATCGCGAGCAAGCAGAACTCGGCCCTCTTCAGCGACAAGGAGCAGGTCTGGGCCGACAATGCCCAGAGCAGTCCGTACTTCGGTAACGCATATGTATGCTACGCCGGTTTCCGGGGCATAAACGGCACGTCGCAGCCACTGTTCGTGCTGACCTCGCGTGACGGCGGGGCTAGCTGGACCCAGAAGCAGGTGACACCCGCGGCCAACAACCCCAACAGCCAGCAGGGCTTCGGACGATCCGGCTGTACGGTCCGCACCGACTCCGAGGGCGTCGTGTACGTGTTCGTTAATCAGTTCGCTTTCGACCCCGTTGCGGCCGCCGCCGGCAAGATTCAGATGATCAAATCCTTCGACGGTGGCAAGACATGGACGCGCCCCAGCAACATCCTTACCGCCTACGACACCTGCAACTACTTCGAGCCCTCCATCGGCCGCTGCGTCGAGGACGGCGTCGCCGGCGCTCGCTCCGACCTCTCCTCGGCACCCTCCGTCGACATAGCGAACGGCGCTCCGACCGGCGGTGATGCCACCGACGAGCTCGTGCTTACGTGGGTGGATGGCCGCGACGGCCTCAACGACGAGCACGTCTTGTTCACGTCTTCGAGCGCCGGTGGGAATGACTGGCAGCCGCCTCGCGAGGTCGAGCAGGCTGACGACCGCGGCTACTATTCGTCCCCGGCCATCTCGCCGAACGGGACGGACACGTGGCTCGTGTACAACGCCTTCACTACGACGTTCCGGGATAGCGCCGAGGGGTCCGGCAACGACCGGCAGCTTGTGGGCGTAGTGCTGCACGCTAACGGCACCAACGCCGACAGCTTCTCACAGGTCCACCGGGGTGAATCCGGGGACGCGAGGGGTTCGAGCCAGAACAACCTGGCTGCCGAGTTCCTCGGTGACTACGTCTACGCCGCCGCCACTCGTACCTACGGCGTGGCGGTGTGGAACGACGTGCGCAACGCAGCCGATTGCCCGGCTATCGACAAGTACCGCCAGGAACTGCACGAAGAGGCGGTCGCGACGGGCGCTCAGACTGCGGAGGCCGAGGAGCCGCGCGGCGAGGAGGAACGAATGCAGCGTGGTCCGAAGGCACAGGAAGAGGATGAAGTGGCGCCCGCCGTTCAGCAGGAATGCCCGGCGAACTTCGGCAACTCCGACATCTACGGCGGCTCATACGCCGACCCGACCCCGTAGAGGGATTCAGCACAGGTGTGGGGGTTCCGAAGAACCCCCACACCTCTCGTCTCCGCATTAGCATCTTGAGGTCTGCGAGCTGCTCCACCACGCGGTAACGATGTCCAGCAAACCATCGCCGGGGTCAGGCCTCCGATACTACGGTGCCCCAGGAGAGTGGCGAGGTTCTGAGCTTCAGGCAGGAGGTGCGTAGGTTTGGCGCAACAAATGACGCAGGAAGAGTACAGGAGCTTCTTGCTAGACCGCTCCCGGACGGCGATCCTCGCCACGGTACGGGCCGACGGCCGTCCCCACATCGCCCCGATCTGGTTCGACCTGGATGGCGATACGCTGGTATTCACGACCGGAGAGAACACGATGAAGGGACGCAACATGCGCCGTGATCCCCGCATCAGCCTCTGCATCGACGACGAAGAGCCGCCTTTCCACTTCGTCCTGATCGAAGGCGCGGCAGAACTTACTGCCGAAGACCCCGACCTCCTCTACTGGGCAACGCGCATCGGCGGCCGCTACATGGGCGACGATAGGGCCGAGGAGTACGGCCGGCGCAACGCGGTGCAGGGTGAGTCGCTGGTGCGGGTAACACCGCAGAAGATCGTCGCATACAAGAACATCTCCGACTGATAGCGGTTTGGGGGAAAGAGCACCCCTCCCCCAAGCCGCGCTGGTCAGCAAGTCAGCTAGGATTCGCGCACACGAAAGCTGAACTGCTGACCAGCTGAAATGCTAATTGGCCGAAAACACGCATAATACATTGCTGCGCACGGCTGTTTCGGGTCCGTACCGAGCGCCTGTCAGTACGCTATGATCTCGGTGATGAAGAGACATCAGGAAGATAAGGACGAGAAGCGCGGCCGGAATGATCTCGCGGAACGGTTGCGTGAGGCGGTCTCCCATCCGCTGGCAGAGTGGCGCGAGGTATACGAGGGTTTCTCACCTGTGGATCTGGAGACCGGGGAGAGGCGTCTGCGGGTACCGCCGCCCGGCGCCGAGTCGCGGCGGGCGGCGGTGCTGGTTCCGATCCTCATAGAAGGCGAGGATGCGCGGGTGGTGTATACGGTGAGGAAGGACGATCTCGCCGACCACGCCGGCCAGATCTCCTTTCCCGGCGGCAGCATGGAGGCGCACGACGGTTCGCTACTGGAGACCGCCCTACGCGAGGCCGAGGAGGAGATCGACCTCAGCCCCGGGCTGGTCGAAGTGGTGGGGGAGTTGGAGGAGATGTACATCCCGCCGTCCAACTTCCGGGTCAGCCCCTTTGTCGGGCTCCTGCCGCCCGAGGCCGAGATGGTGCTGGCCCCTGACGAGGTGGAGGAGATCTTCACCGTCGCCCTGACGACGCTGAGTGCCCCGGAGACGTTCCGCAAGGTGCTCTGGCGCCGAGACGGCCGCGACTACGAGATACCGGTATTCGCCCTCGAAGGCCCTGTTCCGCGCCACATCTGGGGCGCGACGGCGGCGATTACCGCGGCCTTGCTGGCACGCCTGGGCTGGCGAGAGTACAGGCGCTAGGGGGCGGCGTGCTGCGGAACGTCGCCATGGTGCTCTTCGGCCTCATGTTTCTGGCCCAGGCCGGGGACCTCTACGGGCTCGTCCTTACGCTTGAGGATCCGGTGCCAACGGCCGAGCGGTTCGGCATCACCGCCGCAGCCGAGGTCCTGCGCAACTCCGTACTCCTGGTCCTTGCCTGCGTCGTTTGCCTGGGCGCGCTGCTTGCCCTGGTCGGGTTGCTCCTCCGGAGGCCTACCCTCTTTCACAGGAGCGCCCTGGCGTGCGCGCTCGGCTACGTCGCATACGGGCTGTATCAGGTGGCTGACGGCGCGCTGCAGCTTGGCTCGGTCGTCGTGGTCGTTGCCGGTTTGATCTACGTGGTGCTCGGTGGCCTCGCGTACGCGATGAATCGTTCGGTGTTTTAGCACTTCAGCATGTCAGCACGCTCCGCCCTTCGGGCTTCGCTTGTCAGCTAGTCAGCTTCTCCTGTTCGGGTTCGCCGGCGGCGCCTGCGCCTTCGCCAGGAGCTTCGAGGCGCTCCTCTCCCTCCGCTTTTTCCAGGGTATGGGATCCGCCGCCCTCGGAACGCTAAACGTCACGGTTATAGGCGACATCTACGACGGCCGCGAGCGCTCCAGCGCCCTCGGATACAACTCCAGCGTGCTCAGGGAGGTCTTCGGGCTGATCGGGGCCATCCTCTCGGGCGCCTCCCTGACCACTGCGCTGACCTCGACCCAGCTCGGGCGCCTGACCGGCCGCTTCTCGGAGAAGAGCCTAGTGAAAACGGCCTTCGTACTCTATGCGATCGCGCTCGTGGCGGTCGCCTTTACGCCCAGCCTGCCCCTTCTCGTGCTCCCTGCCGCCCTGTTAGGCGTGGCGCAGGGGATCAATCTCCCCAACGTCTTCTCGCTTCTCAACGCCCACGCCCCGACGGAGAACCGCGGGGCGTTCATGGCTACCAACGGCATGTCCCTCCGCACCGGCCAGACCATAGGCCCGCTGTTTATGGCCTCCGCCGCAGGAACGTTCGGCCTGACGGGAGCCTACCTCACCGCCGCCGGCCTCGCCCTCTGCGCTTTCGTTCTCGTCTTCGTCCTCGTACGGCAGTTGAATTGGGAACTGTGAATTTGGAATTGTTCGCTTGCGCCGTGCCTTCTGTTACACTTCTGACGACGGCCGATCTACAGAGGAGAGTAAAATGCGCAGAGCTTTCGTGTCTATCCAGGAGGCGATTACCACCTACTTAGAGGACATGACGCTCTGTGAGAACGTTAAACTTGGGGATTTTGGCGCATGTAGACGCCGGTAAGACGACCCTGACCGAGCGGCTGCTCTATGCCGCCGGTGTCATCGACGAGATCGGCAGAGTCGATGACGGCAGTACCCAGACCGATACCTTAACGCTAGAACGTCAACGTGGCATCACGATCAAGTCTGCGGTCGTGTCGTTCGAAATAGACGGCGTCTCGGTCAACCTGATCGACACCCCGGGCCACCCGGATTTCATCGCCGAGGTAGAGAGGGTGCTCGGCGTGCTCGATGGCGCCGTGCTGGTAATCTCTGCGGTCGAGGGCGTGCAGCCGCAGACCCACTTGTTGATGAGGACGCTCAAGCGGCTGCGCGTTCCTACCCTCATCTTCGTGAACAAGATCGACCGCGCCGGCGCGCAACGTGAACGCTCGCTGCAAAGCATCGCGCAGAGACTGACGCCGGCGATCATCCCTATGGGATCGACCAGCGGGTTGGGAACCCGGAGTCCTGGTTTTGCGCCTTACGGTGCCGACGACCCTGACTTTACTTCCGGACTGATCGATCTGCTCGCCGACCACGACGACGCGTTTCTTGCCGCGTACGTCGACGACGAGGCGCCGGTCTCGTACCAGTGGCTCCGCGGCGAGCTTGCGGCGCAGACCGGGAAAGCGCTGGTACATCCGGTGCTCTTCGGCTCGGCCATTACGGGCGCTGGCGTGGATGAGTTGATCTCCGGTATCACGGAGCTCTTGCCAGCGGCCGAGGGCGATGTCGATGGCCCTGTTTCAGGCACGGTTTTCAAGATCGAACGTGGCCCGGCCGGGGAGAAGATCGCGTACGTTCGTATGGTCTCGGGAACACTGCGCGTGCGGGATAGGCCGCAATTAGGACGGGATGAGGAGGGGAAGGTCACCAGGATTAGCGTCTTCGAGCGCGGCTCGGCCGTCCAGCGGGCGTCCGTCGCCGCGGGGCGGATCGGGAAGCTCTGGGGTCTTAGGGAGATCCGGATCGGCGACGCGATAGGCGACTCGGGAACGACCTCGGGGCGCCACTATTTCGCCCCGCCGACGCTGGAGACGGTCGTCGTTCCCTGCCACCCCGCCGACAAGGGCGCGCTGCACGTCGCGCTCACCCAACTCGCCGAGCAGGACCCGCTGATCAACGTGCGGCAGGACGACAGCAGGCAAGAGATATTCGTCTCGCTCTACGGTGAGGTCCAGAAAGAGGTCGTCGGGGCGACGCTTAAGGACGACTACGACCTCGATGTCGAGTTCCGTGAAACGACGATGATCTGCGTCGAACGGCCCGCCGGCGTCGGCGAGGCCGTCGAGCTGCTCCCCGAGGAACGTTCGCCGATTACTCCGTTCCTCGCCACCATCGGGCTGCGCATCGAGCCGGCCGCGCCCGGCTCGGGGGTGCACTTCGGGCTGGATGTCAAGGTGGGCTCGATACCGCTTCACGTCTACAAGACGGTCGAGGCCTTTCATGAGGCAATGGAGCGTAATGTGCTAGAGACCCTACGACAGGGGATCTACGGATGGGAGGTCACGGACTGCATCGCCACCATGACCGACTGCGATTACCAGGCCCCACCACGACGGTGGCCGGGGACCACCGCCTCTGACTACCGTCTGCTGACCCCGTTGGTACTGATGTGCGCGCTGCAGCAGGCCGACACCGTGGTGTGCGAGCCGATACATCGCTTCCACCTCGAGATCCCGTCGGACACTTTCGCGGCCACGGTCTCCGCAATGGCGCGGCTGCGCGCCACCTTGCAATCACAAGAGATGCGCGGCGCGTCGTACACGCTGGTGGGTGAGATCCCGGCTGCCCGGGTGCACGAGTTGCAGCAACAGCTACCGGCCCTGACCCGCGGCGAAGGGCTGGTGGAGTTCGAGTTCGACTCCTACAGAGAGGTCCCTGGCAAGAGCCCGACCCGGCTGCGGACGGACTACAACCCGCTCAACCGCGAAGAGTACCTGCTACACGTCGTGCGGCGGATCTAGCGCAATAGGAGGTTTCCATGAAGGACTACGAGCCAACCATGAGTTTTGGCGAGGACGTCGCCAAGACATACGACGACGCGCCCCGCGGCGACGAGAATGCGGCCGTCGCGTTCCTGGAGAAGCTGGCAGGTGGTCCCG
>Ga0126312_10001862_pt1 | contig 13938 bp, 13 predicted proteins | sample Plot104A_FD_92537 | JGI IMG/M metagenome (GOLD analysis project Ga0126312, IMG submission 92537) | Serpentine soil microbial communities from UC McLaughlin Reserve, CA, USA - Plot104A | ecosystem: Environmental > Terrestrial > Soil > Grasslands | place: USA: UC McLaughlin Reserve, Lake County...
GCTTGACGTCGCCGCGCCCGTCGGTGTTCGAGGTTGTCAGCAGCAGGCTGTCGCCATCCTTTGAGGCAGTAATCGTCCGCAGCCGGCCATAGCTGCCGACGTACTGCGCCTGCGGTTCTCCCGTTGTCGTGTCCTGGAGCGGGATCCGCCAGAGCCGTTCGCCGCGCAGTGCCGCCATCCACAGGTCACCTCGCCAGTAGGCCAGCCCCGACGGTGACGCGTCGGAGGTCTCCCAGACCACCTTCGGGTTGATGAACTCCCGGTTCTGCGACGACCCCTCAATCATCGGCCAACCGTAGTTGCCGCCTTCGGTGATCAGATTGAGTTCGTCCCAGCTCTGGGTGCCGAACTCCGACGCCCATAGCCGCCCGGCATCGTCGAACGCTAGACCTTGGATGTTGCGGTGACCGTAGCTGTAAACCTCGTTACCGAAGGGATTGCCGGGCGCCGGCTTCCCGGCGAAGGAGACCCGCAAGATCTTCCCGCCCAACGACGCCTTGTCCTGGGCATGGTTGCTGTCGCCGCTGTCCCCGGTGCTGATGTAGAGGTACCCGTCCGGTCCGATGATCATCCGTCCGCCGTCATGGACGCCGCCGGCGGGTATGCCAGCCAAGATCACGGTTGGCTCGCCTAGTGTCTCCCCGTCCCAGCTCATCGACACGACCCGGTTGTCGTCCGATGCAGTGAAGTAGGCGAAGACCGTCTTGGAGTCCGGGGACATTGCGATGCCAAGGAGGCCGCCCTCCCCACCAGGTCTGGCTTCCTCAATCGTCCGAATAGGCGTCGCCTGCCCGTCCTCCAGGCGAAGGATGCGCGCAGTGTCCCGCTCGCTGATCAGGAAGCTGCCCCCTGACAGCTCGATCAATCCCCAGGGCGTGTGCAAGCCGGTGGCGAGTTCGGTGACCGGACCTGTGTCGGACGCGGTAGCTCCTCCGGTACGGGTGTCGGAGCTCGGTTCAGTTGACGCCGTTGTACAGCCGGTCAAGATCAGCAACGCGCCGGCAACCGCCAACAGCTGACGGCGGGTCAAGCTCACGTGTGCAGGTCGGTCCTCAAGAAGGTCTCGATCGCCTCTGCCTCACCGACCAGCTTCACCTCCGCGACCGTGGTGCGTCCGTGTGCGTAGAGCATCAACTCGCTCGGCTGCCCGACAAGCGTCACGATTGTGGATCCGCTGACCGCCCGAATAGTTTCCGGCTGGCCGTGGGCGCTCTCCGAACCAAGACGCTCCAGCACGACACCTACTTCCGCGCGGCGGAACCATGCTCGAGCGAGCAGTTTCAGCCGACGCCACATCCATTCCTCGACCTCCGGTCCTAGGTCACGTGAAATGTGTGGCTGATCGCCGGCGCGGCGGACGTCCTCGTGGTGTACGAAGAACTCCGTCGTGTTCGCTCCCTCGTCGACACCGGGGAAGGCGAACACTGAAAACCGTGCGGGACCGCGACGAACTCGGTCTACCAACTCTGTGTAAGGCCAGCGCGACTTGATCTCGGCCATGCGGCGCTCCAGGAACCCAGCTAGCGGCTTGGCCACCAGCCCAGTGGCACCGACCGGATCCGTTTCCCGAATCCACAAGTGCGCGGCGAGGTCGTGGGTGTTCCAGCCCTCGCACAGGGTAGGAGCGCTCGAACCGACGGCGTCGAGCAGGTCACACAGCTCGGCACGCTCCGACTTGGCCAAGGTCACGAGCGTCCATGCTAGCCGGGCGGAATCGAGTCGTGACGAATGCACATGACCGCCACAATGGGGGCGTGACGAACTCCGCCACCGCGCCGCCGGCTGGCGACGGGCTGGATCCCGCCATCGGCTCGCTGCTCAAGCGCGATGCGGCCGGCCTGGTACCGGCGGTCATTCAAGAGCAGGACAGCGGCGAAGTGCTGATGGTCGGCTGGATGGACGACGAAGCCCTGCACCGCACCCTGACCACGGGCCGGACGACGTTCTTTTCGCGGAGTCGCGGCGAGTACTGGGTCAAGGGGGAGACGAGTGGCAACATCCAGCAGGTCCGCGAGGTCCGGCTCGACTGTGACGGAGACACCTTGCTGATCAAGGTGCATCAGATCGGCGTTGCCTGCCACACCGGCGATCGCACCTGCTTCGACGGCCACCTGCTGACATCATCGGACTCCCCGGGATGATCGACGAAGCCGCTCCCAGCCTGGAGGAGTTCCGCAAGTTGGCGGTCGAGCGTCGGGTCATCCCGGTTTACCGCCGGTTCCTGGCGGACGCGGAGACCGCGATCGGGCTCTACTCCAAGCTGGCCGCGAACGCACGGGGCACCTACTTGCTCGAATCTGCCGAGCAAGGAGTCTGGTCGCGGTATTCCTTCATCGGCGTACGGGCAGCGGCCACGCTCACCGAGTCCGGCGGTCAGACCCAGTGGGCCGGCCACACGCTGGCGGGACTACCTACCGGCGGCGACCCGCTGCGGGCCTTGTCAGAGACGCTTCGCCTGCTGCACACCCCCCGCACTGAAGGCTTGCCGCCGTTCACCTCGGGGCTGGTCGGATATCTGAGCTATGACACGGTGCGCCGGGTTGAGCGGATCCCGGACAGCAATCCCCGGGATATCGACATCCCCGAGCTCGCTTTTCTGTTGACCTCGGACCTCGCGGTGCTGGACCACCACGACGGCGAGGTGTGGCTGGTGGCGAACGCCATCAACTTCGATGGCAGCGAGGACCGAGTCGACGAGGCCTATGCGGACGCCGTGGCCCGGATTGACGCCATGGCCGCGTCGCTGGCCCGGCCCACCCCGTCATCGGCAACCTCGGCCGATTTCGACTGTTCCGTTCCGGTCCGGCGGCAGCGCACGTCAGCCGAGTTCCAGACAGCCGTACGCTCAGCGGTCGAGGAAATCCGCGCCGGAGAGGCCTTCCAGATCGTGGTTAGCCAGCGTTTCGAGGTAGACACCACGGCCGATGCTTTGGATATCTACCGGGTTCTCCGGCTGACGAATCCAAGCCCGTACATGTATTTGCTTCGGCTGGACGGATTCGACATCGTCGGATCGAGTCCGGAAGCGCTGGTCACCGTCAAGGACGGCGTTGCGGTAACCCACCCGATAGCCGGGTCGAAACCGCGGGGTGCGACACCGGCTCAGGACGCTGCGCTGGAGGCCGAGCTGCTGGCCGACCCGAAGGAGCGGGCCGAGCATGTGATGCTGGTCGACCTCGGCCGCAACGACCTGGGCCGGGTCTGTGAGCCTGGCACGGTCGAAGTCGTGGAGTTCATGGAGGTCCGCCGCTACAGCCACATCATGCACTTGGAGTCCACCGTGCAAGGGCACGTCGAGGAGGACCGGTCCGCGCTCGATGTGATGCTCGCAGCCTTTCCAGCCGGCACTTTGTCGGGCGCCCCGAAGGTGCGGGCCATGGAGATCATCGACGAGTTGGAGGTGTCTCGCCGGGCGCTGTACGGCGGTGTGGTGGGCTATCTGGACTTCGCCGGCGACGCCGACGCGGCAATAGCGATCCGGACCGCGCTGTTACAGGGCGGTGTTGCCTACATCCAAGCCGGTTGCGGAATTGTCGCCGACTCCGATCCAGCAACCGAGGATCAGGAAGCGCAGAACAAGGCTGCCGCTGTGGTTCGCGCCATCTCGGTGGCTCAGACCTTCGCGCCGTTGGTTTCACCTCGATGAAGCCTGAGCGAAGCCGGACCTTGGCGCTGGGCGGTCTGCTCGGCGGTGCTGGGCTGAGCTTTCTGGCTGGTGCACAGCCTTGGTGGCAGGCCCGGGGTGAGGGTTTGAACGTGGCTTTAAGCGGCACAACGTCCACTGGTGGGGTCAGCCAGGCGCTGGCTCTGGCCACCGCGGCGGGCGCGTTGCTGTTGCTGACGCTGGGGTCCCGCGGCAGGCGGGTGCTTGTGGTGATCTTGGTACTCCTCGGGGTCGCGATGGCCGTGCTCGGCGCGCTCCGAGTACGGCCGAACCAGCAGGCCGTACAAGATCAAGTTCGGACGGTGAGCTTGGCGAACCAGTTCTTCCTAGCTCCAACGGTGTGGCCATCGATCTATGCGGCAGCCGGAGTGTTGATTACCTTCGCCGGGGCGATCACGATCGTCTGGTCTGGCCGTTGGCCGCAGCGCAGTGGTCGCTTTCAGGTCGGCGGCGGCAGCACGGCAACTCCGGCCGAACAACTGACCGATGCGTGGGCAGCTATGGATGCCGGGCTGGATCCGACGGAGGATGTCTCTTCGGCACCGGCGCGGCGCCCCGACCCCGATGTGCAGTCCGGGCCGGATCAGGACACAATGGGAGACACCAAGCCCTCGACTCAGTCTCAACGGTCGGCGGAATGAGGAAGATATGGCGAGTACATCGCAGTCCAAGGCGGCCGGCTCGACGGGCGCCGCGGATGAGGGCGACCGAGCTCACAAACATGTTCACCATGGCCGGACCATCGCGGCGTGGACGGGCAGCACCTTGGCGATGTTGGCATTCATTCTGGGCGGCATCGCGATGGTTATGGGGCCGAACTGGCTTCTATTTTGGATCTCAGTAGCCATCCTTATCGTCAGCCCGATCGCGACCAAGGTCCTTCAGGTCATGGGTTACGGCGCGAACTGATCGGACGACCACGTGGGTGCTCTCGACGACATACTTGCTGGCGTACGCGCTGACCTGGCAGCACGACAGGCGGAGGTACCGCTCGATCGGCTGAAGGATCGGGCGCAGCACATCGACCCAGCCCTGGATCCGATGCCGGTTCTGAACGGTCCGGGCGTGTCGGTCATCGCCGAAGTCAAGCGCTCCAGCCCGAGCAAGGGCCGGCTGGCCAAGATTCCCGATCCGGCCGCGTTGGCCGCCGAGTACGCGGCGGGCGGCGCGGCGGCAATTTCTGTGCTCACCGAGGTAAGGCATTTTGCAGGCTCGCTGGACGACTTGATCGCGGTCCGCTGTGCGGTCAGCATTCCGGTGCTGCGCAAGGATTTCATCGTCAGTGCCTATCAGCTTTTTGAGGCGCGGGCAGCCGGTGCGGATCTGGTGCTATTGATCGTGTCAGCACTGTCGGATCACGAACTGATCGCGTTGGTCGAGCGTGCCACCTCGATCGGGTTGACACCGCTGGTCGAAGTTCACACGGCTGAGGAGATCCGGCGTGCCGTGGATGCGGGCGCTCGGATCATCGGGGTGAACGCGCGCAATTTGCAGACCCTTGAGGTCGACCCCTCTCGGTTTGCCCGACTCGCACCGCTCGTCCCAGACGGCATCGTCCGAATCGCGGAGTCCGGGGTTCGGGGTCCACACGATGTGATCGAGTTGGCCAGGGCCGGTGCCGATGTGGTGCTGGTTGGTGAGGCGCTGGTGACCGGTCGGGACCCGCGCAGCGGCGTAGCCGACCTGGTCGCAGCCGGAGCGCATCCGGCGGTGCACAAGCCCTGACCGCCGCTCCAAGTCTGGGATTCAGAAGTTGACCGAAGCGATCATGCCTGCCCCTGTCTCGGGGCTGCCGGATGAGGCCGGGCATTTCGATAAGTTCGGTGGCAGGTTCGTCCCTGAGGCGCTGTATGCGGCCCTGTTGCAACTGGAGCGCGAGTTCAGAGCGGCGATGGAAGATCCGGCCTTCAGTGCCGAGCTCTCCGGCCTACTCGCCGACTACACGGGACGCCCGAGCCCAATTACCGAGGCTCGCCGTTTCGCCCAGCACGCGGTCGCTTCCGCAGGTGGGCAACCGGTCATCGTGCTGAAGCGTGAGGATCTCAATCACACCGGCTCACACAAGATCAACAACGTGTTGGGCCAGGCCCTGCTGGCCCGGCGGATGGGCAAAACGCGGTTGATCGCGGAGACCGGTGCCGGCCAGCACGGCGTTGCCACTGCTACAGCCGCGGCACTGTTCGGGATGGACTGCACCGTCTACATGGGCAAGATCGATACCGAGCGCCAGGCCCTCAATGTTGCCCGCATGCGCCTGCTGGGTTCGGAGGTGATAGCCGTCGAGTCGGGCAGCCAGACGCTCAAGGACGCGATGAACGATGCCATGCGCGACTGGGTGGCGTCGGTGGACTACACCCACTATGTGATCGGCTCGGTGGCGGGGCCCCATCCGTTTCCGATGCTGGTCCGCGAGTTTCAACGGGTAATCAGCACCGAGGCCCGGGCTCAAGTGCTGGATCGCTACGGCCGGTTGCCGGATGCAGTGGCTGCATGCGTAGGCGGCGGCTCGAATGCTCTCGGTATCTTCGCCGACTTTCTTCCCGATTCTGGTGTGGCGCTCTATGGCTTCGAGGCTGGAGGCGAGGGCGTGGAAACCGGCCGGCATGCCGCGACCATTTCCGCGGGGGAGATCGGGGTGCTGCACGGGATGCGGACTTATGTGCTCCAAGACGAGGATGGGCAGACCAGGGAGTCGCATTCGATCTCGGCTGGCCTGGACTACCCAGGCGTTGGTCCTGAGCACTCGTATCTTGCGTTCACCGGGCGGGCTCGCTACCAGCCGATCAACGACGCCGAGGCGATGGATGCTTTTGCGCTGCTTTCCCGGACCGAGGGAATAGTGCCGGCCATCGAGTCCGCGCATGCTCTAGCCGGTGTGCTCACGCTGGGCCCACGGTTGCCGGCACGGCCGGACGGCCAGCCGCCGCTGATCCTGGTCAACCTGTCCGGTCGCGGTGACAAGGACGTGGACACAGCCATCAAGTGGTTCGGTCTCGACACCCGAGGACGCGGTTCCGAGTCGGGCGAGCTGACCGCCGAGACCAGCCCTGGTGAGCACGATCTGCAGATGGGCGGACCGTCCACCGGTGCGGGCGAGGAGCTATGAGCGCATCGAGCATCTCCGGCCCAGGCTCCTTCGACCTCGGCCGCACCGGCCGCCACATCGCCGAGATCAAAGCGTCGGGTCGTGGCGCGCTGGTGGGGTTTCTGCACGTCGGCTACCCCGATGTGGCGACCTCGCTGGCCGCCATGCGGGCGTTGACCGGCGAGGGCGACTCACCCGGAGTCGACATGGTCGAGGTCGGCATGCCGTACAGCGACCCGGTGCTGGACGGCGTCACCATCCAGCGTGCCGGCACCCGCGCCCTGCGGCGGGGAGTGCGCACCCGCGACACATTCGCTGCCGTCGAAGCCGTTGCTCAAACCGGCAGACCTGTCTTGGTGATGACCTACTGGAACCTGATCGAGCGCTACGGTCCCGATGCCTTCGCCCGTGATTTGGCCGCCGCCGGCGGAGATGGCGCCATCACCCCGGACCTCACCCCCGACGAAGCTGAGGAGTGGTTCCGGGCAACCGATGACCACGGCCTGGACCGAGTGTTCCTCGTCTCGCCCTCCTCTACCGACGCTCGGCTCGCCAACACGACCGCAGCCTGCCGCGGCTGGATCTACGCCACATCCGTCATGGGCGTCACCGGAGCGCGTGCTCAAGCCTCGGCAGCCGCACCGGACCTGATCCGGCGCATCCGTCGGATGAACTCCGACGCGATCATTGGCATGGGCCTCGGCGTTTCGAACGGTGACCAGGCATTCCAGGTCTCTCGGTTTGCCGATGCCGTGGTTGTTGGCTCGCTGCTCGTTCAGGCCTTGCTCGACGCAGAGGACGGAGGTGCGCCGGCAGACCTGTCTCGACTCCGCGCGACCGTAGCCGAGCTCGCGGCGGGGGTCCGCAGTGGTTTGCCGGACCGACAGGAACTTCCCGCCGGGCGAACGGGTTAGTCGAAGCGTGATCCGTTCCGGGAGCGCGTGCCGGGTTAGCTGCCTGCTCGTCATCGGCATGATCTTGCTACTGGCCGGCTGCACCTCCCCGGACGCAGTCGTGCAGACGGAACCTGACCCAGGCGGCTACCAGGGCGGCACTTCGGTGCCCGATCCGTACGAGCTGCCCGAAGCTCGGCTCACCGACACCTCCGGGAATTCGTTCAACCTGGCGACATCGCCGTCCAAGCCAGTGGTGCTGCTGTTCTTCGGCTACAGCCACTGTCCCGATGTGTGCGTGACTGTACTGGCCGATGTAGCCCAGGCGCTCAACCGGATGCGCCCAGCCGACCGCGATCAGGTGCAGATGATCTTCATCACCACCGATCCGGCGCGCGACACACCGGCCGTCATCGGTAAGTACCTGAAGCGCTTCGACCCCAGTTTCTTAGGTCTCACCGGTGATCTGTCGACGATCAAGAAGGTCGCGACCCGGGTTGGTGTCGACATATCGGGGCGTCACAAACTGCCCAGCGGCGGCTACGAAGTCGGCCACTCCGCGCAGGTCATCGGCTTCAACCGCGACCGCGAGGGGGTCGTGATCTGGACCCCGGAGACCCCGATCGGCGATCTGAAGCACGACTTCACCCTGCTCGTGGAACGCTCCCGTTGATCACCGAAACCGCTCCTCGATCCCGCCTGCAATCCGTTGTGCCTCGGGTCTCCACCGTGGCGCGGCTGGTCTTGGCAGCCGTCTTCATCGCAGCAGGCACGTTGAAGGCGATCGATCCGTCTGGCTCGGTGGCCGCTGTCCGGGCGTACGAACTGGTGCCAGCCGGGCTGGAGACGCTGATCGGATGGGGCCTGCCGTTCCTGGAGATCGGACTGGGCCTGCTGCTGGCGTTGGGTCTGCAGACCCGAGCCGTAGCGATTGCCAGCGCCGTGCTGCTCCTCACCCTCATTGCCGCCGTGGTCTCGGTGGCTGCTCGGGGCCTCAGCATCGACTGTGGCTGTTTCGGCGGCGGTGGACCGGTTCCGCCCAGTGAAACCAACTACGCGTCCGAGATCGTCCGCGACCTTGGCCTGCTGTTGCTTGCCGGCTGGCTGATCTGGCAGCCGCGGAGCCGGTTCAGCCTGGACAGTTAGGATACCGGGAGCAGATGACGTCCAGCGCCAGGCGCGCCCGGGAACAAGCCCGCCAGCGGGCGGCCGCCGCAGCGAAGCGACAACGCCAGCGACGGATTGTCCTGCTGGTGGTCGTCATCTCGCTGGTAGTGCTCATCGGTGGTGGCATCGCGTTCCAGGCCTGGCGAACCCTGCGGGCCCCGAGCGCGGCTCCGACCACGGGCAGTCCCAGCTTGACTCCGGTGGCAGTCACGGAGGGAAAGCCCATCGTGCTCGGAACCGCTGAGGCGCCGGTGAAGCTCAGCCTCTACGAGGACTTCCATTGCCCGCACTGCGCCGAGTTCGAGGAGGAGTACGGGCCGGTTCTCAGCGATGCCCAAGACAGCGGCAAGGCGGCGCTCGAGGTCTACCCCATGTCGTTCATCGATGCCGGTTCAGCCGCCGCGGCCAACGCCATGGCGTGTGCGGCCGAGGCCGGCTTCGGCTCGCAGTACTACCAAGGATTGTTCGCCAACCACACACTGCAATGGAACGATGATCAGCTGATCGAGCTTGCCAAGCAGATCACTCCGGTGCCGGGCGAGGCCTTTGAAACCTGTGTGACCAGCCGCGGGCATGCGGGTTGGGTGGACTCGATCAATGCCGCCGCCGATGCCAAGGGGATCAATAGCACGCCGACGATGTTCCTCGACGGGACTCGGCTGGACCTCGCTAGCCTGACACCCGAAGCTCTGCAGACCAAGATCGAGGAGGCGGCGACCACCAGATGAGTGCTCAGCGGTGACCGGGGCGGCCTGGATGGTGCTCTTCATCCCAAGCCCGCCGACGGGCGTCTGGGATGTCTTCGGGCTGCCCTTGCGCGCGTACGCGCTGTGCATCATCGCCGGGATCATCGCTGCCATGATCATCGCCAATCGGCGCTGGCGCGCTCGCGGTGGAACGTCTGAGAGCCTGGAGATGGTGGCTGTGGTGGCGGTGCCGTGCGGCATCATCGGGGCGCGGTTGTACCACGTGCTCACCGACTACCAGCTGTACTTCACCGCCGGCGGCCATCCTTTGGACGCGGTCAAGATCTGGCGGGGTGGCCTGGGTATCTGGGGAGCGGTGGCTTTCGGAGTGCTCGGCGCCTATCTGGTCGCCCGCCGCCGCAAGATCGTGTTTCCAGCGCTGCTCGATGCGGTAGCTCCTGGGATTGTTGTCGCCCAAGCCATCGGCCGGCTCGGCAACTGGTTCAATCAGGAACTTTTCGGCCGCCCGACCACTCTGCCCTGGGGTCTGGAGATCGATCCGAGCTTCCGGCCTGCCGGATATGCCCAGTTCTCGACCTTCCACCCGACCTTTCTTTACGAGCTCGTGTGGGATCTGGGGATCGCGGTCGCGCTGGTGATGCTGGACCGCAGGTATCGGCTCGGCCATGGCAAGGTGTTCGCCCTGTACGTGATCTTCTATACGGCGGGTCGGTTCTGGATCGAGGCGCTGCGGATCGATCAGGTCAACGAGATCGGTGGCTTTCGTCTGAACAACTACACCTCCTTGATCGTCTTTGTTGCTGCCCTGGTCTGGTTCTTGTGGTTGGTCAAGAACCGGCCGGGGCGCGAGGAGGTTGTCGAGGGAGAGCCGCAACGGGAGCTCAGCCTGTCACAGACCGACTCGGAGCGAGAATGACCGCCTCTCTGGAAGGCCGTCTCGCCCTGGTGACCGGGGCACGGCAGGGTTTGGGTTTCCATATCGCGCGTGGGCTCGGTGAGCGGGGTGCAAGCGTCCTGGTGAACGGCCGGGATGCGGAACGGCTCCGGCCGGCTATCGAGCAGCTGCGCGCGGAGGGCATCGATGCGCAGCCGGCCGTCTTCGATGTCCCTGATCTGGCCCAAGCGTCCGCTCAGCTCTCGGACGGTCCGGTGATCGATATCTTGATCAATAATGTCGGCCAGCGGGACCGGCGTGGCGTGCTGGACCTGCCGTCGACCGATTTCGAGCGCCTGGTGCAGACCGACCTGATCGGCGCGTACGGGCTGAGCCGGTTTGTCGCGACTCGGTTGATGCAGGAGCACCGCAGCGGGTCGATTGTGAACATCTCGTCAGTCGTGGGTGGCATCCTGGGCAACCAGGGTGACGTCGCCTACGCGACAGCCAAGTCCGGATTGGAGGGCCTGACTCGGGCGCTGGCCGCTGATCTCGGCCCTTTCGGCATCCGGGTGAACGCGGTGGCTCCTGGCTACTTCGCCACCGAGGCCAACGCCGCCCAGGCGGGCGACCCGGACCGGCTCGCCTGGGTGCAGGCCCGCACGATGCTCCGCCGCTGGGGTCAGCCGCCGGAAATTGCCGGCTTGGTCGCCTTCCTGGCCGGCGAGGATGCCTCCTATCTGACGGGGCAGACGATCGCCATCGACGGTGGCCTCAGCGTGCTGTTCTGAAGAAGTCGGTCGCGCCGGCGGTCGGGCCTTTCGTACGCTTTGAATGAGTGGATACCGCATGCAGTGCGTTACCCTGAGCACATCATTGCGGGCCAACGTCGCCCCCGCCTCCGAAATGCCGCCTCGCCTGGCCTGGTGGTCCGTACTCGCCGACGGCTACCGGTCCGGATGACGGGAGTTACCGATGACTGTTGTGCCAGCCTCGGGGTCCTATTCGCCGCATCAAGCGGATGGGCTTTACGACCCGGCGTTCGAGCACGACGCATGCGGTGTCGCCTTTGTAGCCACCCTCAGCGGTGAGCCGAGCCACGAGATCATCGCCCGTGGTCTGCACGCCTTGCGCAATCTTGACCACCGCGGCGCGACCGGCGCCGACCCGAAGACCGGCGACGGCGCAGGAATCTTGATGCAGATTCCGGACGCCTTTCTTCGCGGCGAGGTGGGCTTCGAGCTGCCGCGGCAAGGGGTGTACGCGGTCGGCAATGCGTTTCTGCCCACCGATGCCGATGCGGCTGCGAAGGCAAAGCGGACTATCGAGGAGATCGCCGACGAGGAGCGCCTGGCCGTACTGGGCTGGCGGGTGGTGCCTACCGACGACCGCTCGCTCAGCGAACTCACCCGGTCCAACATGCCCTACTTCGAGCAATTGTTCGTGCGGGCCATGGATGCATCGCTGACCGGCATCGAGCTGGATCGGCTCGGCTACTGTCTGCGCCGCCGGAGCCAGCAAGAGGCCGGGGTGTACTTCGCCTCCCTTTCCGCCCGGACCTTGGTCTACAAGGGCATGATGACGACGGAGCAGCTCGAGCTGGTCTTCCCGGAACTGCTGGACCACCGGATGGCTAGTGCCCTCGCGGTCGTGCACTCCCGGTTTTCCACCAACACCTTCCCGGCTTGGGAGCTGGCGCATCCGTTTCGGATAATCGCTCACAACGGCGAGATCAACACCGTGATGGGCAACCGCAACTGGATGCGGGCTCGCGAGGCGTTGCTGGCCAGCGACCTGATCCCGGGCGACCTGGAGCGGCTCTTCCCGATCTGCACCCCGGGTGCCTCTGACTCCGCTTCGTTCGATGAAGTGGTCGAGCTGTTGCATCTCGGCGGCCGCTCGCTGCCACACGCCATGCTGATGATGATCCCCGAAGCCTGGGAGAACAACGAGGACATGGACCCGGCCCGCCGGGACTTCTATGCCTTCCACTCCTGCCTGATGGAGCCGTGGGACGGACCGGCCGGTGTGGTATTCACCGACGGCACGGTTGTCGGAGCGGTGCTGGACCGCAACGGTCTTCGCCCCGGCCGGTTCTGGGTGAGCGACGACGGACTGGTCGTGCTGGCGTCCGAGGCCGGTGTGCTGGATATTGCTCCGGAGAAGGTCGTTCAGAAAGGCCGGTTGCAGCCCGGCAAGATGTTCTTGGCCGACCTTGGCCAGCACCGATTGATCTCGGATGAGGAGGCCAAGGCGGACCTGGCCAACGCCGAGCCGTACGGGGAATGGCTGCACGGCGGACGGATGTTTCTGTCCGATCTCCCTGACCGGGAACACGTCGTGCATTCCCATGCCTCTGTCACCCGCCGGCAGCAGGTGTTCGGCTACACCGATGAGGAGCTGCGGATCATCTTGTCGCCGATGGCCTCCGGTGGGGCCGAGCCGATCGGATCGATGGGCACCGACTCGCCGATCGCGGCGCTTTCGGACAAGCCGCGGCTCCTGTTCGACTACTTCGCCCAGCTCTTCGCCCAGGTGACTAACCCGCCGCTGGATGCGATCCGCGAGGAGCTGGTGACCTCGTTGTACAACACCATCGGACCGGAGCAGAACCTGCTGGATCCCGGTCCGGCATCATGTCGGCGTCTGGTGTTGCCGTTCCCCGTGCTGACCAACGACGAGCTAGCCAAGATCGTCAAGATCAACCGCGACGGTGATCTGCCTGGCTATGCCACCTACGTCGCCCGCGGGTTGTACGACGTGAGCGGGGGAGCCGAGGCGCTGACGGCGAAGCTGGATCAGATCTGCGCCGAGGTGTCCGCTGCCATCGAGGGTGGCGCCCGGATCATCCTGCTGTCCGACCGGCACAGCAATGCCGAGCTGGCGCCGATCCCGTCGCTGCTGCTCACCGCGGCTGTGCACCACCACCTGGTCCGGGAGAAGAGCCGGACTCAGGTTGGGCTGGTGGTCGAGGCCGGCGACGTCCGCGAAGTGCACCACGTGGCACTGCTGATCGGCTACGGGGCTGCTGCGGTGAATCCGTACCTGGCCATCGAGTCGGTTGAGGATCTGGCTCGGCGCGGTGTCTACACCCGGGTCGAGCCCGAGAAGGCCGTGACCAACGTGATCAAGGCACTCGGCAAGGGCGTGCTCAAGGTGATGAGCAAGATGGGTGTCTCCACCGTCGCCTCCTATACCGGTGCTCAGATCTTCGAGGCGCTCGGTCTGGCACGAGACGTGGTCGACCGCTACTTCACCGGCACCACCAGCAAGCTAGGCGGTGTCGGGCTAACCGAGCTGGCCGAGGAAGTACGCCGTCGGCACATGACCGCCTATCCACCCGACGGCATTCCGCTGGCCCACCGGCTGCTGCCGGTGGGCGGGGAGTACCAGTGGCGCCGAGAGGGCGAACCGCACCTGTTCGACCCGGAAACCGTATTCCGGCTGCAACATTCGACCCGGTCCGGGCGCTACGACATCTTCAAGCAATACACCAACCACATCGACTCGCAGTCAGAGCGGTTGATGACCCTACGCGGACTGCTCAC
>Ga0126312_10001863_pt1 | contig 13929 bp, 18 predicted proteins | sample Plot104A_FD_92537 | JGI IMG/M metagenome (GOLD analysis project Ga0126312, IMG submission 92537) | Serpentine soil microbial communities from UC McLaughlin Reserve, CA, USA - Plot104A | ecosystem: Environmental > Terrestrial > Soil > Grasslands | place: USA: UC McLaughlin Reserve, Lake County...
GGTGCTGGATCCACCCGAGTTCGTCGACCAGGTCCGGCGGCTGGCCGACCGCTTCGGCCGCGCGACCTAGCGACTCTCCAGCCTCGCAGGAGGGATGAACTCGTCGGGCGGCTCTCGTGGGACGGTCGTCAACCCTCGCCAGGCTCCAGGCGGGCCGGGTCCGTCTTCTGCTCATCCGCGGCGGGCTGCTCGCCGTCCGGAGCGCCGGCCGCCCTGTCGAGGAGAGGACGGATCAGGTCGAGCGGAAGCGGGAAGATGATCGTCGAGGCCTCGTTGGAGCTGATGTCCGACAGGGCCTGGAGATAGCGCAGCTGGATGGTCATCGGGTTGGGCTGGATCACCTCGGCCGCCTCGGCGAGCCTGGCGGCGGCCTGGAACTCGCCTTCCGAGTTGATCACCTTGGCGCGCCGGTTCCGCTCGGCCTCGGCCTGGCGGGCCAGCGCGTGCTGCATCCGCTCGGGGATCTCGACGTCCTTGATCTCGACGATCGTCACCTTGACTCCCCAGGGCTCGGTCTGCTCGTCGATGATCTGCTGCAGGTTCTCGTTGAGCCGCTCGCGCTCGGAGAGCAGTGTGTCCAGGTCGGCCTTGCCGAGCACGGACCGCAGCGTCGTCTGGGCGATCTGCAACGTGGCCGCCATGAAGTCCTCGACCTCGAGCACCGAGTTCTTCGGGTCGATGACGCGGAAGTAGGCGACGGCCGCGACCCGCACCGGCACGTTGTCGCGCGTGATCACGTCCTGCGGAGGGATTCGCAGCGTCACCGTCCGCAGGCTCACGCGGACCATCCGATCCACGATCGGGACCAGCAGCACGAGGCCCGGGCCCTTCTGGTTAATCACGCGGCCGAGCCGGAACACCACGGCGCGCTCGTACTCACGCAGGATTCGGACGGACGCGCCGGCCAGCACCAGCACAGTGGCGGCCACGACGGCCAAGACGACGAGCACGGCGGTCAACATGGCTCCTCCCAGTCCTCTGCTCTGCGCACACCGAGCGTCAATCCGCTCACCCGCTCCACGACGACGGCGTCCCCCTCGCCGAGCTCCTCGCCGTCCTCCGCCCAGCTGTGGCGCGCGCGCCAGAGCGCCCCGTCGAGGAAGACCTGACCTGCGCCGTCGGCCCAGCTGCGGACGACCCCCATGCGGCCGCTCAGGGCCTCACGGCCCGAGGAGGAGGGAAGGGCGCGGGCGGCCAGAGCCTTGCGCGTGGCGAGCACGACCCAGGCAGCGGCGACCGCCGCGGCTGCCAGCATGGCCGACAGCGCGATGACGAGCCCGCCCCCGGCGCCCGCGATCGCCAGCGCGGCGCCGCCGGCCAGCGATAGGGCGCCAGCCGCGCCGAGGATGCCAAACGGCGCGTGAGCCTCGGCCACCAGGAGGGCGGCCCCGACGAGCAACAGCGCTACGCCGAGCAAGACCATTTGCCTCTATGTCGATCTTAGACCTCCCGGGACCCCGGCGACCTAGGCGCGACAGGCGCGCCATAGCCCACGCCCGCGGGAGCGAGCCCCGGCGGCGAGCTGGGCGAACTGCTCGGCGTGCCTCACGTTCGGCGGAATGGTCAGGGTGCGCGCATAGCCGAGGCGCACCAGGGTCGAGTTCACGGACGGCCCACCCCCCTCCGGGTAGACGTATGCGAGCAGCCGGCCGTACCGGTCGCGCCGCTCCGCGTCGAAGTGCAGGGTCACCCGGCGACCATCCACGAGCCGGCGGTTCTCGGCCGCCGCGGCCTTGGCGAAGCACTGGACCGGCGTGCCGGGCTTGACCGACTCCGGCGTGTCGATGCCGATGTAGCGCACCTTTTCCCGGCGGCCGGCCAGGCTGACCTCCACCGTGTCCCCGTCCACCACCCTGGTCACGGAGGCAGCGGCGTCGCCGCCCTCAGTGCCGCCGCGCGCGGCGACCAGGTACGCGGCCGCGCCCGCCAGCAGCATCAGCCAGGGGATCAGAGCCCTTGCCCGCACACCCCGAACCTAGGCCAGGCCCCGGCGGCCGTGGGCGGGAAGTTGCGCGGAAGTAACACGGGCGTCCGCTAGCCGCGCGTCTGGCACCCCCCCGGCGCAAGCGCGAGCCGCCCGGCTGCAGTCTCCCCAGACCGACCGGTCCCCGCGGGCGGCCCGCTACGTCGAAGCACCGCTGCCGGGCTCAGGCGCCGGGAACGTCGAGCACGACCTTGCCAGTCGCGCGGCGCCCCTCGATCAGACGCATCGCCTCGGGGCCCTCCGCCAGGGGAAAGCGCGCCCCGACCAGCGGGCACACGGCGCCCCGGTCCACCAGCTCTTCGATCGCCTTCCCGACCTCACGGACGACCTCGGGCCTGGGCATCACGAAGGCGCCCCAGCCCGCGCCCACGACCTCGGTGTTGCGCAGCAGCAGCCGGTTTACCTTGACCTCCGGAATCGAGCCCTCGGTGAAGCCCACGACCACCACCCGGCCCTCTTCGCGGAGGGACCGCAGGCTGTCGGTGAAGCGGTCGCCCCCAACGGGATCGATCACCACGTCGACGCCGCCGTCGGTGAGCTCCTGCACCTGCTCGCGCCAGGGACCATCGGAGCGGACCACCTCGTCGGCTCCCGCCTCGCGGGCCACGCTCTCCTTCTCGTCGCTCGATACGACCGCGACGGTGCTCGCGCCCAGCCCCCTGGCCACCTGCAGCGAAGCCGTGCCGAGGCCGCCGGCCGCGCCATGGACGAGGACCCGCTCGCCCTCGCGAAGCCGCCCGCGCAGCTTCAGCGCGAAATAGGCGGTGTGGTAGTTGAGGATCAGGGCGGCGCCCTGTGCCAGGTCCAGCCGCTCGGGCAGCGCAAAGGTCATGTGCGGCGGGGCTGCCGCGACCTCGGCCCAGCCGCCAAGCGCCGTGAAGGCGGCGACGCGGTCGCCCGGCGCGACGCCCGAGCCGTCCGGGGCGGACCGCACCACCCCGGCGACCTCTGCGCCCGGCACGAAAGGCGGGTCGGGCTTGAACTGGTACAAGCCGCGGGCCTGGAGCACGTCCGGGAAGGAGACAGCGGAGGCGGCGACTTCGACGAGCACCGCCTCGCCCGGGCTGAACGGGTGGCTGGGCTCCGGCTCGGGCACGTCGGCCAGCTCCACGCCGTCAGGACCGGACAGCTCGGTGACCTGGAGCGCGCGCATCAGGCGCCGATTCAATCAGTCCCCGCGCCGGCCCGTGCGCTTTCCGGCGCTGACCTGACAGTGATGGCGCAACCCGGACTTCAACGGGGCGGGGCTTCAGGTCGCCTAGTAGTAGGCGCTGTCAAGCCGCCGCTGCCGGGGCGGCTGTGACTTCCGGCGGGGGACGGCCGCCGGGCGTTCCTGCCAGCACACGTAGGCGACGATTCCGATGAAGACGCCGGCGATCGTGAACAGGCTCCAGGCGACTCCCTGCGTGAGCTGCGACGCGATCGGAGCCGGGCAGGTGTCGGCGACGGCCCAGCCGAGGCCGAAGAGCGCCGCGCCGAGCACGTGGCGCCGACCCGGCTTCTCCGTCTCGCAGCGGACCGGCCGCCCGGTCAGGAGGGCCCGGGCCCGCACGCGCCTCAGCAGGCGGGTGCCGGCGAGCCCCACCGCTACCGCGGTGCCCATCATCAGGTACAGATAGGGATCGCCGAGGAGCAGCATCTCGCGGATCCTGTCGGGGTCCTCGAACTGCCCCCAGGTGATCGCGAAGCCGAAGACGGCGCCGAAGCCGGCCGCCGCGAGGCGAATCGCCATCAGGTCACCGCCCTGATGGCGAACGTCACGACTATCGCGGTGGCCATGAAGGTGGCCGTGGCCACGAAGCTCGCGGGGGGCGCGACGGACGTGCCGCCGATGCCGTTGCCCGACTGCAGCCGCCGGCGGTCTTCGCCCCGAAGCCGACGAGCGCCCCGCCGATCAGGAGCAGGCCGCCGACCGCCGCGTAGGAGTGCGAGCCGAAGGTCCGGGTGAGCCACCCGTATCCGTGCTCCATGCCCGTACCCCCCGACAGGAGCCGGAAGGCGAGGCTGCCACCGAGCACGCCGAACAGGAGCCAGGCCTTCCACGACAGCCCATCGGCGCGACCGGTGGCCCGCTCGGCAAGGTTCGATTAGCCGCCGAGGACGCCCACGCGCTCGTTGATGACGGCGAACAGCCCGACGGTGACGAGACCGATCAGGGTTCCAATCACGTACCAGGCCGGCGTCTCCTGTAGGAGCTCGCGCATGCCTGAGACCCCCTACGACGGCGCGAGCGGCCTGAGCTCCTCTTCGTGGGCGATGGTCATAGGTCGGATATGCCCGTCGACTCGATCAGGTACGCGCCCACCTGGGCGAGCTGGGGCGGGTAGAGATACAGCGGAACCTCGGACTCACGTCACAGGACCCGCGCGGCGATGACTTCGCCGCGCGCCTAGGGTCTCAGCCGTAAATAGTGGTCACGAGAAAGGAGTCGAGATGGGACAACCCGTAGTCCACTTCGAGATCATCGGTAGGACGGGGAGAAGCTGAGGAGCTACTACGGCGAGCTGTTCGGCTGGGATTTCGACGCCGACAACCCGATGAACTACGGCGTCGTGCAGCGTGACGGGAACACGAACGACGATGGCATCGGCATCGGCGGCGGCGTCGGAGGGGGGGCCCGAGGGCTACGACGGACACGTGACCTTCTACATCGAGGTCCCCGACGTCGAGGCCGCGCTCGCGAAGGCCGAGAGCCTTGGGGGGACCCGGACCATGGGCCCCGACGAGGTGATGGAGGGCCTCGTGATCGGCCTGTTCCAGGACCCCGAGGGGCACGTGATCGGCGTCGTGAACACCGCGATGTAGCGACTTCCAGGCATTGGCAAGGGCCCCGCGCGAAGCGGGGCCCTTCGCATGCCGTGTAGGTTTCGCCCGTGCCGCCTCCGGAGAAGGTCTTCGCCGGCCAGGTCGCGGTGGTAACCGGGGCCGGCTCCGGTATCGGGCGCTCCACGGCGCTGCTCCTCGCCCGTCTGGGGGCCGCGGTGCACGCCGCGGACCTCGACGAGCCGAGCGCCCGGGGCGTGGCCTCCCAGATCGAGGCCGCCGGCGGGCGGTCCATCGCGCACGCGGTAGACGTGAGCGATGCGGCCGCCGTCGAGGCCTTCGCCGAGCAGGTCTTCGAGGCGGACGGGGGGATCGACGTGCTTCACAACAACGCCGGCATCGGCCACGCGGGAGCGATCGACGAGACCACCCTCGAGGAGTGGCAGCGAGTGCTCGGCGTGAACCTGATGGGGGTGGTGCACGGCATCCACTACTTCGTGCCGCGGATGCTGCGGCAGGGCCGCCCGGCGCACGTCGTAAATACGGCCTCGATGGCCGGGCTCGTGCCGGTCGCCGAGATGGCGCCCTACTGCACCTCGAAGCACGCGGTCGTGGGGCTGAGCGAGTCGCTCAACGCCGAGCTCTCCCCGCGAGGCATCCACGTCAGCGCCATCTGTCCGGGCTTTATCAACACGGCGATCGTCGACGACGCCTATCTCGACGGCGAGCTCGCCGGGCAGCGCGATCGGATCAAGAGCTTCTACGTGCGCTTCGGCTCCTCCCCGGACGTGGTTGCCGAGGCGGTGGTGGACGCGGTGCGCCGCAACAAGATCATCCGCACGGTGCCGCGCCACCACGTGGTCCTGAACTGGGCGCTGCGGCGGATCTCGCCGCGGGCGGCACAGCCGTTTGCCCGCGCCAGCACGCGCTTCATCTCCGGCCGCGGCTGACGCCCCCTCGCGGGAGGGCGAACTCGGCGACGTTTGGCCCCCCGCCCCGCCGTGGTAGGGACTTACCCAGGGTAACCTCGTCCATGGCCTCCGTCGCGACACGCAGAGCAGGTCCTCGCGCGCGCCTACGCGCGCGCGTGCAGGGTCGGGGCCCCTTCCTCGTGGTGGCAGCGGCCCTGTTCGTGCGCGCGGCGCGTTGCGCCCCCGGCTGGCCCAGCCGGCGGGACTGGCGCTGCTCGTAACGGGTCTCGCGGCGCTCGTGCTCGCCTTCCCGCTGCATTCCCTCGCCCTGGTTCTGGCCGGAGCCTTGCTGGCCGGCACGGGCCTCGGCTTCGGCTACTTCGGCTCTCAGGCCGACATCAACCACCTCGCTCCGCCGGAGAGGCGCGGCGAGGTCACCGCCGCTTTCATCACCTGCCTCTACTCCGGCGTCACGCTCACCACCATCGGCGTCGGCCTACTCAGCGACGCCTACTCGCTCTTCACCGCCGTCGCCGTCGCGGGCATCGCCATCGCGGCCACGGCCGCCGCCACCATCGCCTGGCATCTGGTGGCGAACCCCGACTGGGTCCGCTCCTCCATACGGAGCTAGGGACGGAACCGGCCCCGGGTCGCCCACTCCCCACGAGCCTGTGAAGCGTTACGCAGGCGGCCTCTCCGGGGACCTCGAATCACATGGGTTTGACTCGCCCGGCACCAAGCAAGGAAACCGCAGCCGCGATCGCGGCTGCCGGCGCCGCGGCCGTCGGGGCCAAGCTCACCTGGGACAAGCTGACCGGCAACGGCGACGACGACCTCCGCGCGTATCGCCTCCACGACGGGGAGTTCGTGCCCGACGGCATCCGCCGGATCGCGCGCGGCCAGATCGACACCGCCATCGAATGGCTCGAAGGCGCCGCCGACGCGAAGGGGGTCGGCGAGGCCGTGCACGAGACCCGGAAGGGGCTCAAGCGGCTCCGGACGTGTCTGCGCGTCGCGCGACCGGCAATCGGCTACGACACCTACCGCCGCGAGAACACCGCGTTCCGGGATACCGGGCGCCGCCTGTCGGGCGCCCGCGACGCAGCCGTCCTGATCGAGACACTCGACGCGCTCGGGGAGCGCTTCGGCGGCGAGATCTCGCCGCGCGCCGGCGTCCGCCTGCGTGCCGAGCTCGAGCAGGAGCGCGAGCGGGCCGAGGCCGCGCTGCGCGAGGGTCCCGAGGCGGGCGTGGCGCTCGAGGAGCTCCGGCTGGCCCGCGAGCGGACCGCCGGCTGGACGTTCGAGGAGCACGGGTTCGAGGCGGTCGGGCCGGGAGTACGGCGCCTCTACAGACGCGGGCGGCGGAGCATGCGGGGGGCAGCGGAGGTGCCCGCCGACGACGAGCAGCTCCACGAGTGGCGCAAGCGCGTGAAGGACCTCTGGCACGCCTCCCAGCTGCTGACCCCGGCGGCCCCCAAGCGGATGAGGCGCTTCGCAAAGCGCGTCCATCGCCTCTCCGACCTGTTGGGTGAAGACCACGACCTGGCTGTCCTGCGCGTCTACGTGGGCGCGCACCCGCACTTCTTCGAGGACAACGCGCACCAGCTCGCGCTCTCGGCCGCCATCGACAGGCGCCGCGAGCAGCTCCAGCGTGACGCCTTCGAGCTGGGCGCGAAGCTCTACGAGCAGCCGCCCAAGAAGTTCGTCCGCTCGATCGAGCGTCACTGGCGCAAGAGGGCTCCCGAGCGGCTGGAGCCGGTGGCGGCCTGAGCAACGGCGTTAACCTGCCGCGCGAGGTGACGAGCTGAGCGCGTTCCAGGCGGGCCGGGAGTTCGAGCCGTGGCAGGTCGAGCTCCATGGGCATCGGGTGATCTACCGCATCGCGGGGAGCGGGCCGCCCGTGGTCCTGATCCACGGGATGGTCAACTCGTCGCGCCACTGGGAGTCCGTCGCCCTGCGACTGGCCGACAGCTACACCGTGGTGGCGCCCGACCTGATCGGCCACGGCGACTCCGCCACGCCCCGTGGCGACTATTCGCTCGGCGCCCACGCGGCGGTGGTCCGCGACCTGCTGGCCGCCATCGGCATCGACAGCGCGACGATCTTGGGGCATTCGCTCGGCGGCGGCGTGGCCATGCAGTTCTTCTGGCAGTTCCCGCAGCGCACGGAGCGACTCGTGCTGGTCTCGAGCGGCGGACTCGGCCGCGAGGTGAGCCCGCTGCTGCGCAGTGTGGCTCTGCCGGGGGCCTCGGCGCTGCTCTCCCTGGCCGCGCAGTGGCGCCTCGTCTCCACGCTCTCACGCGCCGGCGACCGGCTGCGGGCGCGCGGCTCGGGCAAGGGCGTCTACCTCCAGGCGATCGCGCGCGCCCTGCGCCCGCTCGAGCAGCCCGGCGCCCGCGAGGCCTTCCTCCAGACCCTGCGCTCGGTGATCGACTTTCGCGGTCAGCGCGTCAGCGCCCGCGACCGTCTCTATCTGCTCGACGGAATGCCCACCCTGGTCGTCTGGGGCGAGCGCGACAACACGATCCCGCTCTCGCACGGCCGCGAAGCGAACCGGGCGATACCCGGCGGCCGCTTCGAGACCCTGCCCCGGGCCGCACACTTCCCGCACCTCGAGGACCCCGAGGGACTCGCGGCGGTGCTGCGCGACTTTCTGGAGACGACTGAGCCGGCGCACTTCGACGACGCCGACTGGGGCGTCCAGCTCGGCGCCCGCCCCTGGCGGCGCGCCGCCGCCTAGGGCCGCGAGGGGGCCAGACCGAAGGGACTCCCCTCGGAGTCCTTGCAGATGGCCCACGTCTCGCCGGGGTGGACCACCGTGCCGCCCAGCTCTTCGACCCTTGCCATCGCCGCGGTGACGTCGTCGACGGCGAAGTAGGGCAGCGAGAAGGTGTCGCCGGGACCGGGCCCGCGGGAATGCACGCCGACTGCGGGGCCCTCGGAGCGCGACTGCCAACCCTCCCCCTCGCCTTCCCCCCGCGGCTCGAGCGCCACGCCCAGCAGGCCGTTCCAGAAGCGGAGCGCGCGCTCGGGCTCGTCCGCGGGGAACTCGATCAGCTCCAGCGCGCGCGAGGCCATCGCCGGATCGTAGACCCTCCCCGAGCTGGTGCTAGCCCTACTCGTCGCCCGGTCTGACCGTGACAACGTGGGCGGGGTAGACGCCCACCGGCTTCCGCGCGCTCGACTCCGTCAGCGAAGCAAGCGTGCCAGCGCCGCTGCGGGCGGCGTTCTCCACCGCCTTCGCGACGTCCTCGATTGGACCGTCCACCTCGAGCAGCTCGCCCGTGACCAGCAGGAGCCGTGTGGTCGCCATCAGGCGACGGGCGCGACGCCGAGCACGCGGGTGATCTGGAAGTGGCTCAGCCCACCGAAGTAGGCGTTCTCGATGACCTGCCGGCGGCGAGCCGGCAGCGCTGCCAGTGCGGTCCAGGGCGCGACCGCGCTCGAGCTAAGCGGCGCCAGAACCGACCTGAGGTAACGATCCCAGATCAGGTCGAGAGCGGCCCAGGCGGCGAACGCGAGCCCGCCAACCGCCCCCGTGGCGGTGAGCAGTACTCCGGCGGCCGCGGCCGCGCCGACGCCCTCGGGCCCGAGGATCATCACGCTGGCGGCGGCGCCGACGCTGAGCCCGAAGGGGAGCTGCCCGAGGCTCACCACCGCGATCAGCACGGCGATGGAGTCGAAGACCGAGGCGTCGATGCCGACCGCGTGGAGCAGCAGCCAGTTCCGGGCGATCTGGGCGAACACGGCTATGAGCACGAAGCCAGTCAGCCGGGCGCGCCCCCGGAAGCTGCCCAGCACCGACAGGCCCTTTGCCAGGGAGCACCACTTGGAGATCGCGAGGCGGCGTAAGCCGGCGCTCAGCGCGACGATCGCGGCGAGGGCCGCCAGCGGAAGCCACCAGGGCAGTCCGAGCGGACCCACCAGGGTGAACGACGTGAGCGCCGCCAGCGACGCCTCCACGGCCAGGATCGGCAACTCCGCGGCCACCAGGGCAGGTACCCGTGGTGTCTCTTTGGGGGCGGCCCGACGCAGGGCCCCAATCCGTGCGGCCGCACCGAGCTGGGAGTTGAGCAGGTTGCCGACGCAACCCACGCTCGATGCCCTGTACAGGCGCCGGCGGCCGACGGTCCCCCCGGATGCGCTCACGCAGCCGTACCAGGCCTCCGTGCGGGAGACGAGCGCCACGGTTTGCAGGGCTGCCGCGGCCACGACCACCAGGAACGATGCGCCCTGGACCCCAGCGGATAGCTCGCCCCACTTGCCCACCAGCAGGGCGACGACCGCAAGACTCGCTGCGATCGACGCCACGGTGGTCAGCTTCGTGCGAGGCACGGCCCTAGAGACCCCGCCGTCGCGCGTCGTCGCTCAGCGCCCGTGCGATCACGTCCGGTTCTGTTCTATGCCGTAGCTCGGCTGCCTCCTGGTCGCGCCGCTGCGCCTCTCGATGGACCGCGTCCTGGAGGCCCTCCACCACCGACTCGAAGTAATCGAGGCGCCGCTCCACCTGGTCGATGCGGGCTGCAAGGCCGGCGCGCGCGGGGCGCCGGAAGCGACCTCGGAGCGTCACCGCCGCTTCGGCTTGGGTTCGGGCCCAGGTCGGCCCGTGCGCTCCTCGTCCGTCATCTGCCGTATGACGAGCGAGCCAGCGGCCACCTGACGGCGGATGTGCGCGAGCTTCTTACGGCGCCGCTCCTCCTGCTGCTGCTGGATGGTCCTCATGGGGACCTTTCCCAGCCTCTTCGGGTTGACCGACGCGACAGGCAGAGGCAGGGAGACCTGAGGACCGGTTCGGAAGACCCGAGTCTAGCGTCGGCCGCGGCGGGGCGGGGGCCGTTCGTGGGGTCGCTGCGAGCGAGCCCGTCAGCCGCCCGGCGCTCACCCAGCCCGACCGCCTTCCGACGGTTGGGTGGAATGTCTCGCCATCAGCCGCCGATCAGTCCGAGTTGGAGTGCCTGGCCGAGATCATCGCGCACCGACCAGTGCTCGATCACCTTGCCGTCGCGGAGGCGCCAGATGTGGATGTGCTCGGCGGCAAACTCCTTGCCGGTTGGGGCCTTGCCGAGGAACTCGCCCAGATGTCGCCCGTGCATCGTCACGCGCGCGACCACCTTGTCGTCCTCGCAGATCTCGTCCTCGATCTCGGCCCGCATCGGGCCCCAGAGCCCACGCAGCCAGCTCACGGTCTCCTTCAGCCCCTCCCGGCCCTGGGGGCTGTCCGGGGGCGCCTCGTGGTTGACGAAATCGGGGTGGATGAGCTCATCGGCGGCATCGAGGTTCCCCTTGTCGAAGAGCTCATCGAGTACCCGCCGGGTGATTCGCTTGTTCTCCTCGGACATCTCCATCCTCCCTTTATCGGTCAGGCGGCGGCTCGCGCCGCTTCCTTCGGACGTGGCGCCGGCTTCTGCCCCCGCAGCGGGACCTCCCGGAGGAACAGCACCACCAACAGGGCGAGTGCGGCGACGGGCGCGGCCGCCAGGAACACTGTCTGCAGGGCGTGGGCCACGGCCTCGGCGACGCCTTGTTGTGCGGTCGCGGACATCGCGTGCAGCGTCTCGGGCCTCGCCTGGAGGCTCCCGGCGTCGACGCCGGTATCGAGCCGGCTGGCGAAGATCGCGCCGAACACCGCGACGCCGACTGATCCGCCCAGCGATCGGAACAGGTTTGCCGAGGCTGTCGTGATCCCCAGGTCGCGGCGGTCGACCGCGTTGTGGATTGCGATTATCAGGACCTGCGAGACCATCCCGAACCCGGCGCCGAAGACGATCAGGCGCATGGACGCCGATGCCTGGGAAGTCGACTCGTCCATCCCCGACAGAAGGAGGAGGCCGAGCGCCATCAGCGCGAGGCCGGTGACCGGGAAGACCTTGTAGCGGCCGGTCTTGGAGATCACGCGCCCCGACAGGGCGGTGCTGGTGGTCACGGCCAGCAGCAGCGGCAGGAGGAGCAGGCCCGAGTCGGTGGCGCTCGCCCCTGTCACGACCTGCAGGAACACAGGCATGAAAACGATCGCGGCGAAGAATGCCAGCGTGGTCAGGAACAACACAGCCGCGACGATGTCGAAGACCGGGTCCCGGAACAGGCGCAGCGGCAGTATCGGCTCGGCCGCCCGGCGCTCCTGGACGATGAACGCCGCCAGCAGCGCCACGGCCGCCGCCCCGAGCCCCAGTATCTCGGCCGAGGTCCAGGCGTACCGCTGCCCGCCCCAGGTGGTCACGAGCAAGAGCGAAGTAAGCCCGGCGGCAAGCAGCGCGCCGCCGAGGTAGTCGATCGGCGCACGGGTGCGCCGGACGGGGAGCTGGAGGGCGGCGGTGATCACCCCGAACGCCAGCGCGCCGATCGGCACGTTCAGGTAGAAGACCCAGCGCCAGGAGAGATGGTCGACGAAGACGCCTCCGAGCAGCGGCCCGGCGACGCTGGCGAGCACGAAGACCATCTGGATGTAGCCCTGGTAGCGGCCGCGCTCGCGCGGCGAGATGATCTCGCCGACGATCGCCATGGCGAGCGTCATCAGTCCCCCTGCGCCGAGGCCCTGCAGCGCGCGGAAGCCGATCAGCTCACCGAGGCTCTGAGCAGCGCCGCTCAGCGCCGAGCCGGCCAGGAAGACGACGATGGCCGCCTGGAAGAGCGACTTGCGGCCGTAGAGGTCGCTGATCCGGCCCCAGAGCGGCATCGAGACCGTTGCCCCGAGCAGGTAGGCAGTCACGACCCAGGAGAGCTGGTCGAGTCCTCCGAGGTCGCCGACGATCGTGGGCAGCGCGGTCGAGACGATCGTCTGATCGAGCGATGCGAGCAGCATCGCCAGTAGAAGGCCGGTGAAGGTCAGCAGCACCTGCCTGCGATCGAGCCCTGTGTTGTCCATGTCGCCTCCTCTTTGGATGCCTCGGCAGAGATTATAGTCACTATAAAGTTTCTGTCAATAGAGAAGTTCTGCGACTATAGTGGCGGCATGGAAGCGGGGCTGCGCGAGCGCAAGAAGCAGCAGACGCGCGAGCTGATCGCCGAGACGGCTCGCCGGCTGTTCTCGGAGGGCGGCTTCGAGAGGGTCAGCGTCGCCGAGATCGCCCGCGCCGCCGACGTCGCCGAGAAGACGGTCTTCAATTACTTCCCGACCAAGGAGGACCTCGTCTACTGGCGCCTCGAGTCCTTCGAGGAGGAGCTACTCGACGCGATTCGCAACCGCGGAGCCGGGGAGTCCGTCCTCGCAGCCTTCGGGCGCTTCCTTCTCAGCCAGCGTGGCCTGCTCGGCAAGCACGAGCCGGAGGCGCGCAGGCGGCTTACCGACCTGACCCGCATGATCGCCGAGAGCCCCGCGCTGCTGGCACGCGAGGAGCAGATACGGGCCGGGTACACGCGATCGCTGGCCACCCTCATAGCCGAGGAGACCCGAGCGCGCGCCGACGACATTCGGCCCTGGGTCGCCGCCAGCGCCATGATGGGCGTCCACCGGGCGCTCGTCGACTACACCCGCCGGCGAATCATCGCCGGCGAGCTCACTCCCCGCCTCCCGTGCGACGTTCGGGCCCAGGCCGAGCGAGCGCTCGCGTTGTTGGAGAATGGGCTGGGCGATTACGCCGTAGCCCGCTAGCACGGTTCGACGAGCCCAAGCGCGAATGAGCTTCCTGCAACCGTCACCGCCCTCGTTCGTCGTCGACGAGTGGAGGACCAGGCCCTACCTCGCGCGGCTGAAGGCCAACTGCCAGGAGTGGGCGGTCAGCGGTTTCGGCGCCCCGGGGATCGTCTACCTGCTCTACGCCGTGAAGCTGGTCATCTTCGTCGTGGGCGCGTTCTTCGTGATCTCGATCACGACACAAGGGATCGGGACGCTCGGACACATCGGCGACTGGTGGACCACGCCGATCGTCTTCCAGAAGTTCGCGGTCTGGACCCTCGTCTGGGAGATCCTCGGCTTCGGCTCCGGCTCGATGCAGCTCGCCGCCCGCTACGGGCCGATCATCGGCGGCTGCCTCTACTGGCTGCGTCCGGGCACCGTGCGCCTGCCGCCGTGGCCGGACAGGGTCCCGGCGACGCGCGGCAACCGGCGAACCATCGTCGACGTCCTGATCTACGCGGGCGTACTCGCCTCCGGCGCCTACCTGCTCGTGTCGAATGGCGAGGCCGGGTCCACCCGGCTCGACCCGGCGGCGGTCGCGCCGCTGCTCGGCTTCTGGGCGCTGCTGGGTCTGCGCGACAAGGTCTCGTTCCTGGCCGGCCGCCCCGAGGTCTACGGCTTCATGATGCTCGTCTCCCTCTTCCCGGCGCACAATCTCA
>Ga0126312_10001864_pt1 | contig 13928 bp, 15 predicted proteins | sample Plot104A_FD_92537 | JGI IMG/M metagenome (GOLD analysis project Ga0126312, IMG submission 92537) | Serpentine soil microbial communities from UC McLaughlin Reserve, CA, USA - Plot104A | ecosystem: Environmental > Terrestrial > Soil > Grasslands | place: USA: UC McLaughlin Reserve, Lake County...
GAGCCGAGGTTGTGCACGATCTGATCCCGCTGGGCGGCGCTGACCCCGGTGCCGGCGAGCAGGTCCTGAAGCCGGCCCGCCGCCAGGTGCTGGAACAGCGCTCCGATCGCGGCGACGCCGAAGGTGCCGCCGACCATGCGGCTCATCGAGAGGATGCCCGACGCCACGCCGGCCTTGTCACCGCTGACGGCGTTCATCGCGGCCGTGGACATCGGCGACATCGTCAGGGCCATCCCGAGCCCCATCAGGACGAATGAGGGCAGCAGCAACCCGTAGCCGGTGTCGACGGTGATCCGTGTCTGCATGAAGAGTGAGCCTGCGGCCAGCGTCAGTCCGACGGCCATGGGCGGGCGTGGGCCGATGCGGTCGGCGAGCCTCCCGGCCAGCGGTGCCACGAGCACGATCATCAGGGTGGCGGGCAGGAAGCGCACTCCCGCTTCGACCGGGCTGAAGCCGAGGATGTTCTGCATGTAGAGCGCAAGGAAGAAGAACATCGCGAGCATCGAGAAGGTCACGATGAACGCCACCGCGTTGGCCCCGATGAAGGTGCCCGAGCGGAAGAAGTCGAAGTCGACCATGGGCTCGCGCACGCGCGGCTCGAGCAGGAAGAAGGCAACGATGGCCACTGCCGCAGCGCCGAGCAGCCCGACGATCTCCGGCGAGCCCCAGCCCCAGGAGTTGCCCTCTACGAGCGCCAGCACGAGCGCGGTCAGCCCGAGCGAGAGCGTGGCGATCCCGGGCCAGTCGACCGTATGGCGAGTGGTCTCGTCGCGCGACTCGGGCGCGGCGTAAAGGGTCACGGCCACGGCGCCCGCCGCGACCGGCAGGTTGAGGAAGAAGATCGCGCGCCAGGAGACGTACTCGGTCAGCGCGCCGCCCACCACGGGGCCGATCGCGAGCGCCAGCGCGGAGACGCCGGCCCAGGTCCCGATCGCCTTGCCCCGCTCCTCCGGCGGGAAGGTGTTCGAGATGATCGAGAGGGTGCCTGGCATCATGAACGCCGCGCCGATGCCCTGGACCGCGCGGCCCGCGACGAGCCAGTGCTGGTCGGGGGACATACCGATGCCCGCGCTCGAGAGCGCGAAGACCACGACGCCGAACAGGAACATCCGCCGGCGGCCGAAGATGTCTCCCAGCCGGCCGCCCGTGACCAGCAGGACGGCGAACGTCAGCGTGTAGGCGTTGACGGTCCACTCGAGCCCGGAGAGCGAGGCGCCGAGGTCGTCCTGGATCGACGGCAGCGCCACGTTCACGACGGTGTTGTCGAGCATGATCATGAACAGCGCGAAGCACATGGCTCCGAGCGTCCACCAGCGGCGGTTCACGTCGTTGAGTCGGATGCGATCTGTCATGAAAGGCCTCTCACGATGGGTCGAAGTCCGTCGAGCAGGGCGTCGCGCTCGGCCGGGTCGAGCTCCTCGACGAAGTTCCGAATCCCGGCTATGCGGATCTCGTGCACCTGCTCATAGAGGCGCCGCCCCCGGGCTGTGATCAGAATGCTCTTGCTGCGTCTGTCGGCGGGATCCTCCGTGCGCGTGCAGAGGCCGCGCTTGACGAGCCCGTCCACCGCGCGGCTGACGGCAGGGAGGGAGAGGGCGAGGCGTTCGCCTATCGCTCCGAGGGAGACCGGCTCATCGGCCTCGGCCAGGATCTGAGCGGCCTTGATCTGGGTGAAGGAGAGCTGGAGCTCGTCGACCGCCTTGAAGAAGTCACGCCCGGTCTGGGTGAGCAGGTGCCTGCACAGCGCGCTCAAGCCCTGGGCGAGCTCATCTATCCCAGATAGTTGCTTTGCCGCAGTAGATGCTTGCATGCATGCAAGTATATCGGGCGCGGGAGGCGAGCGGCAAGCGCAAACGGGGTCGGCAGTGGGCAGTACGCCGGCTTCGCCGGTTGCAGTTGGCAGAGACGAGGGCGTCCACGCTCTGCCACTGCCAACTGCCAACCGGAAAGTACGCTTTCCCACCATGACCACCCTGTTCTGCGTTCCGGCCTCGCATCCGTCGCTCGCGGCGGCGCTGATGCTCGACTACAAGGGGATCGAATACCGGCGGATCGACTTCGCCCCCGCCGTCCACAAGGTCGCGCTGCGGCTCGTGGGGTTCCGGGGTGGGACGGTCCCTGCGCTACGGGTCGACGGCCGGCGGATCCAGGGCTCGCGCGCCATCCCTCGCGTGCTCGACGAGCTGCGGCCCGATCCGCCCCTGTTCCCGCGCGACGCGGACCGCCGGGCGGCCGTCGAGGGCGCCGAGGAATGGGGCGACGAGATTCTCCAGCCGGTCGCACGCCGCCTGGCATGGGCGACGCTCAAGCGCGACCACTCCACCCTCGGCACTTTCCTCGAGGACGCACACCTGGGGATCCCGCGCGCGGTCGCGGAGCGCAGCTCGCCGCCGCTCGTGCTGCTCGCGGCACGGCTCAACGATGTCAGGGACGATTCCGCGCGCGCGGACCTCGCCGCGTTGCCGCGCCACCTGGAGCGCGTGGACGGCTGGGTCGACGAAGGCGTGCTCGGCGGATCGGAGCGGAACGCGGCCGACTTCCAGATCGCCACGAGCCTGGGTCTTCTCATGAGCTTCGACGACCTGCGACCGGCGATCGAGGGCCGTCCTGCGGGGCGTCTGGCCGAGGACGTCGTGACTCGTCTGCCGGGTCACGTGGGCCCGGCCTTGCCGGCCGACTGGCTGGTGCCGCTGCGCCAGCCGACCGCCGTCTGACAGCGGCTTCCCGTTCCGTCGGGCGTCGCCCGTACGCTGGGCAGTCTACGTCATGGAAGCAGCGACCCCACTCAGGCAACCGCATGTCACAACGGCGGGCGACCGCCTCAAGGTCCACGACCTGACTGTCGAGGACGAGGCCGCCGCCCGCCTCGTCCGCGAGCGCGAGCAGGCCGGCGACGATCCGGCCAAGACGGTCGCCGGCGCGATCGAGATTGGCGCCCGCGTGCTCGACCGCGAGCAGGCCGCCGCCAACGCCGAATACGTCCGCACCGAGTTCGAGAAGACCGCGAAGGAGCTCGACGTCGCGTTCACCGAGAAGGCTCGCAAGGTCGCCGAGCACTTCGGCACGAAGGTCGACGAGGTCTTCGACGAGGACGGTGGCCAGCTGGCCAAGGAGTTCGAGAAGCTGTTCTCGGACGGCAGCACCGCCTCCGTCCAGAACCGCGTTCGCGAGCTCGTGGCGGAGGCGATGGTCAAGTCGCGGGAGGATCTGGTGAGGCAGTTCTCGTCCGCAGAGGCCGGCAACCCGCTCGCCGACTTCAAGGCAAGCACGGTCCGGGAGCTCCGGCAGGCGCACGACACTCAGCAGGCGCTCCTCGAGCGCATGTCCGAGCTCCAGAAGCAGCTCGTCGCGATGCGGGCCGAGCAGGACAAGCTCGAGGAGCTCGAGGCGGAGCGCGAGCGCGGGAGCGCCAAGGGCCGCACCTTCGAGGAGCTCGTTGCCGAGGCGGTCGAGGCGATCGCCGACGGGCAGGGCGACGTCGCCGACGCCGTGGGCGACTTCATGGCCGCGACTGGCAAGACCGGCGACATCGTCGTCTCGATCGATGCCTGCAGCGGACCGGCTCGCGGGCGGATCGTGATCGAGGCAAAGAACGCCAGGCTGAGCTCGCCCGAGGCCCGCAAGGAGCTGGCGCGGGGGATGCGCGAGCGGGAGGCGGACTTCGGAATCCTGGTCGTGCCCGGCGAGGACAAACTGCCGGCGAAGCTGCGTCCGCTCAGGGAGTTCGAGGGCGACAAGCTGGTCGTCGCCTGGGACCCGGACGACTCTGCCCTGCCGCTGGAGGTGGGCTATCGACTGGCCCGCGCCCGGGTGGCGATGAAGCGGGCCGCCGGCGACGAGGTGGACGCGGCGGCGATCCACGAGTCCGTCGAGCGCGCACTCAACGAGATGGACGAGGTCCGCAAGGTCAAGAACCAGCTCACCGGTGCCAAGACCAACATCGACAAGGCCTACGAGCTGACCGAGGCCATGGCGGAGCGGGTACGGGCCAACCTCCGGGAGATCGACGAGCTGGTGCTGGCGGCCGGCGCCGGGCAGCAGGCCGAGCTCGACGTATAGCCTCGGTCCAAGGACCTAGGACCAATTGCCACTGGGAGCGGAGTGCGCGAGCGCGCACAATCAATGGCGTGACCGAGACGAGATCAGCAAGCCGGGAGATAGCCGAGGAAGTCACCTCGTGGCCCGGCGTCAAGGCGGGAGCCGGTCGCCGCGGCGAGTTCGCATTCAAGGTCGGCAGCCGGGAGATCGGACACCTTCACGGCGACCACGCCGCGCATTTCTTCTTCCCCAAGCAGGTCTGGAGCGACCTGTTCGAGCAGGGTCGCGTGGTGCATCACCCCGTCTTCCCCGACAAGCAGGGGCCGGCAGCGCGCAGGATCGAGAACAAAGACGACATCCGCGACGTGATCCGTCTGATGCGCCTCAACTACGACCGGGTGATCGACCGCTACGGCCTGCCGGCCACCGCCCGGGTCCGCTAGGGAAGCAGGAGCCGGTCGTTCGAGTCCCGGCGCGCCCTGCCGACGCTCAACACCGCCGGGACGATCTCCTTCGGGGCTGCGACGGCAGACCCGGCGCGGACCTCGTACCTGCCCGGCGAAAGTGTCTTCTGGATGGTGGCCGTGTCCTGGGGGTTGACAGGGCCGATGCGCTCCTTGATCGAATCGCCCTCGAGCGTCACGGTGTGGGCATCGTCCGTCTGGTTCGAGAGCGTTATCAGTACCGGGCCGGCGCCGACCTTGTTCGGCGACACGGTGACCTTGCTCGGCTGGATGACTCCGGTCAATTCCTCGGGCACCGGCGGTCGCGGCTTGTTCTCGAAGTCGTCCCCTCCGCAGGCAGAGACGAGTGTTATCAGCGTCCCTGCCGTTAAAAGGGCGACAGCACGCGGCCAGCAAGTCTTCCGTGCAGCCCTCATCCCTCGGGCGTGAACCCTAGCCGAACCACACCGACCCTCGCGTGGAGAGAAGGCGGTCGAGCGCCCGCTGGATCCGGCCCCGGACCTCCTCCGCGAGTGCCTGGACGAGCCCCAGATCGTCGGCGTCCTCGGGGCCGTAGGCGGACAGGTCGACGGGGTCGAGGAAGCGGATCTTGAACTTCGCCGGCAGGTACATCAGCGCGGCGGCGAGCCCGAAGTGGGGGAAGGCGTGGTTGATCGGGAAGTAGATGAGACCGGTCAGCCGCTGGAGCAGGGGCACGTGCGCGAAGATCGGCATCGCCTCCTCGGCGCCAACCACCGCCACTGGGACGATCGGGACCCGAGCCTTCATGGCCGTGCGGACGAAACCGCCACGACCGAAGCGCCGCAGCCGGTAACGCTGCCAGTAGAGCTTGCGTGAGCCCTTCTGTCCCTCCGGAAAGACGAGGGCCAGCCGGCCCTCGTCGTGCAACAGGCGCTGCGCGTTCGCCGTGTGCGCGGCCACCAGGCCGAGCTTGTTGGTGAGCATCCCGACCCCCGGATAGCCCTTGAACCAGTGCTCGCCCAGCATGTACAGAGGCCGCGGGCGCGGGTGCTCGTGGCGGATCGCCTGCATGATCATGGGCGCGTCGGGGGGCAGCGCCCCGGAGTGGTTCGAGACGAGCAGCGCGCCGCCCTCCGGCGGGACGTTCTCGACCCCGCCGGGCTCGACCCGGAACCAGTAGCGGTAATAGAAGTCGAGAAGGGGCTCCATCAGGTCGAACACCCGTTGTGAGCGACCCCAGTCGTCGAGCTCGCGCGAACCGTCTGCCGGAGGGATCAGCTCGTGGAGGTCGCGCGGTGTCGCCCGCCGCGCCTCCTCCGGGCGGGGCAACTCGAGGTGGTCCTGGCGTGGCTCGAACTCGGCGTCCGGCGCGCGCGGGGTCTCCGCTCCGGCGCCCACGGACAGCGAGCCCCCGAGCAGGGGGCTGTCCTCGCTCAGCCCGCGGCGGCTGGTCGGTCGCTTGCGGGCGGCGACCCGCGTGCGGTCCTCCTTCTGTGCCACTGGACCGATGCTAGACGGGGGACGGTGGCGCCGCTAGCGACCCTCGAACGGCAACTCGACAACCTCGGCGGTCGTACCGTCATCGCCCACGGCGACGGTGTCGCCGGGCGAAGCCTCGCGGCGCACCAGGGCGAGCGCGATCGGGCCGAGGCGGGGGGAGACGCATGTGGACGCGAGCCGGCCTACCTCGCGGTCCCCAAGTCGCAGCGGCTCGCCGCGCTCGCCCGGATCGGAGAGCCGCAGGCCGCGCAGGTGGCGGTTGGCCTTGCCCTTGTAGTGGAGCCGCGCGACGGTCTCCTGCCCTACGTAACAGCCCTTCTCGAAATCGACCGCGCGGTCGTTGATGCCGGCCTCCTGGGGGATCGTGTCGCCGTCCATGTCGTACCCCAGCCGGGGCCGCCCCGACTCGATCCGCAGGCACTCGGCCGCCTGCTCGGAGACCTCGTCGACGCCGAGCGCCGCTCGCGCGGCTTCCGCGTCATCGCAGAGAATGTCGACGCCCAGGTCGGTCGCCACGTAGAGACCGAGCTCGCCCTCCGCGTGCGCGTACTCCTCCTGCGGAGGCGACGCGTCCAGCCGCTCCCTCGATCCGGGGCCGATCAGCGAAAGCACGCTGCGGCCGTCGCTGACGTCGCTGAAGCTGACGTCCCGGCCGAGGCTGTAGGTCTGGAGCATGTGCTCGAGCACCCGGTGGGCGATCGGCTCGGTATCCAGCAGGAAGCCGTCCACCGTGCGCAGGACCCGGAGGTCGGCGCGGAGCTTCCCCTTGTGGTTGAGGAGCGTGGCGTAGCGCCCACTGCCTGGCGCCAGGTCGTCGACTCGGTTGCTCAGCTGGCCCTCGAGGAACTCGGCGGCCTCGCCCCCGGAGACCTCGAAGACGGCGCGCCCGGGCCGGACGACGAGGCCGGCGTCCTCCCGGAGCAGCTCGTACTCGCTCGTGGCGATCACCGCTCCGATTGTAGGAGCCCGAATTGGTAGATTTTGAGGCTTGCCTAAACTATCCTTCAATGCATATCCATGAATAAGTTGTTGGACTCGACAAAGACCTCCAGCCACGCGGTGCAGGACTACGCGAAGGCGATCTGGTCGCTGGCCCAGCGCAGCGACGAGCCCGTCTCGACCTCGGCCCTCGCCGAGCGCCTGGAGGTGTCGCCCGCCTCGGCCTCTGCGATGGTCAAGCGGCTCGAGTCGCTGGGCCTCGCGACACGCGAGCCTTACCACGGCGTGGAGCTGACTCCGGCCGGCGAGCGCGTTGCGCTGGAGGTGGTCCGCCACCACCGTCTCCTCGAGCTGTACCTGGCCGAGGCGCTGGGGATGCCCTGGGACCGGGTCCATGCCGAGGCGGAGGTTCTCGAGCACGCCATCTCGGACGAGGTCTCCGAGCGCATTGCCGACGCGCTCGGGAATCCCACCCGCGATCCGCACGGCGATCCGATCCCGACGGCGGACGGGTTGATCGAGGAGACGCCCACGAGGGCGCTCGCCGACCTCAAGGCGGGCGAGACAGGGACGTTCGTGCGCGTCTCCGACTCGGAGCCCGAGATGCTGCGCTACCTCTCGGAGTGCGGCATCCTTCCGGGCGACCCCTTCGAGGTCGTCAAGCGGGAGCCGTTCGGCGGACCGCTCTCGGTGCGCTTCGGCGACGAGCTGCACGTGCTGGGCGGGACGCTGACCCAGGCTATGAGAACGGAGGCAGGAGCATGAGCAGCGGCTCCTCCAGCGGTGCTTCTGGCGCGGCGGTCGCCCTCCCGCCGAGCCAGCTCGACCTGCTGCGGGCCCGCGGCCGGCTGCGGTCCACGATCTCGTTGCTCGGCCCTGCGTTCGTCGCTGCCGTCGCCTACGTCGATCCCGGCAACTTCGCGACCAACATCGCGGGCGGCTCGAAGTACGGCTATCTGCTGCTCTGGGTGATCCTCGCCGCGAACCTGATGGCGATGTTGATCCAGTACCTGTCGGCCAAGGTCGGCATCGTCACCGGCCGCAACCTGCCGGAGCTGTGCCGGGAGCACTTTCCCCGGCCGGTCAGCATCGGGCTCTGGATCCAGGCGGAGCTGATCGCCATGGCCACGGACCTGGCCGAGTTCGTCGGGGCCGCGATCGCGCTCAACCTGCTGTTCCAAGTGCCGCTCTTCGTGGCCGGCCTCATGACGGCCGTAGTCGCCTTCGCGATCCTTGCCCTTCAGACGCGCGGGTACCGCCGCTTCGAGACGACGATCGCCGGGCTGCTGGGTGTGATCCTTCTCGGCTTCGTCTACGAGATGGTGCGCTCGGGCGCTGATCCGAGCGGCGTCGGCGGTGGTTTCATCCCCGGCTTCCAGGGCACCGGGAGCGTCCTGCTGGCCACCGGCATTCTCGGCGCGACAGTGATGCCGCACGTGATCTATCTGCACTCGGCCCTGACTCAGAACCGGGTGCGCCCGCGGGACGAGTCCGAGCGCCGGTCGCTGCTGCGCTTCCAACGCCTGGACGTGACGATCGCCATGGGCATCGCCGGCCTCGTGAACATGTCGATGCTGATCGTGGCGGCGCAGCTCTTCCACGGCGTGCTCGACGTGGACTCCATCGAGGGCGCCCATTCCGGCTTCGAGAAGCTGCTCGGCCCTGGCGCCGCCGTCATGTTCGGCATCGCCCTGCTCGCGTCCGGCCTGTCGAGCTCGAGCGTCGGCACCTACGCCGGGCAGGTGGTGATGCAGGGGTTCATCCGTCGCACGATCCCGCTCGCCCTAAGGCGCCTGATCACGATGACCCCGGCGCTGGTTGTCCTGGCGATTGGCCTGGATCCCACCAACTCGCTCGTGATCAGCCAGGTGGTGCTGTCCTTCGGCATCCCGTTCGCGCTCGTGCCGCTCGTGATCCTCACCCGGCGGCCCGACATCATGGGCAAGTTCAGGAACCTGCGACGCACCACCGCGGCGGCGACCCTCGTCGCGTCGGCGATCATCGCTCTCAACGTCTTCCTGCTCTTCAAGACCTTTCTTGGCTAGGGACCTCGTCGGACGACTCAGGTCTAGGCCCGGCAGAGCGGGTCGTCGCAGCAGGCCTCGCCGCGCCAGGCCTCGCGTCCTTCCTTGACCGCCAGGGCCGCCACCGCCAGCGCCGCCGCCGGATCCGCCCACCACCACCCGAGTAGGGCGTTCGCTCCCAGGCCGAGCAGGAGCGCGACGGACAGGTAGGCGCAGAGCAAGTTCTGACGCCCCTCGCTGGCCGTCGCCGACGATCCGAGTGCCCGGCCCACCCCGGCCTTGGCTGCCGCCAGCGGCGGCATCGTCGCGGCCGTCACCGCCGCCAGCGCGATGCCGACCGGGCTCGCGTCGGCATGCGAGCGAGTCGCCGCCGAATCCGATCAGCGCGATCGAGCCCGCGGCGAGGCCGGCCAGCGCGGCGATCGCCGCCTCCGCGAGGTGCCAGCCGAGGCTCAGCCAGGCGAGGAGTCGCGCCCGGCGGACGAGCGCGCGCCGGGCGGGAGCCGGCGCGGCGACGGGCAGCTCCAGGATCCCGGGTCGCACGAAGCAGAGGATAGGGTTCGGGCGTGGGGCTGGCAGAGGAATTCGATCAGGTCGTGGAGGCGCTGCCGCCGGACTGGACGGCGCTCGAGCTCGACCTGAGGCTCGACGACGAGGATCGGTTCATCGAGGCGGCGACCCTGCTCACCGTGATCAACGCGATGCCGTACTCGCACCACGACTGGCACTTCCGGCTGCGGGTCGCCAACACGTTCGGCCACGCGGCGGCGCGGCCCACGGTCCACGGTGCGCTGGCGCTGCTCGACGGCCAGGGCATCGCGGGAGAGCTCGTGGTGCGAGAGGTCCGGGTGGGCCGGGTCGAGGTGACCCAGATGTGGGGTCGGCCCGAGTCGGTGCGCGAGGAGTTCCGCCGCCGCCGGGCGCAGTAGCCCCGTGGCCCGCGTGGCGCTGCTCTGCCCCGACCTCCTGTTCGGCTCCAAGCTGCAGGGCGCGCTCGGCGCCGCTGGCCACGAGGTGGTGGCGGCAGATGCCCCGGCCGACCTGCTCGTAGTCGACCTCACCGCCGACGTGGAGGAGCGACTGGCGGAGGCGAGCGCCGCCGGGCTCCCGACGCTCGCCTTCTACGCGCACGTGGAGCAGGACGTTCGCCGTCGCGCCGAGGAGGCCGGGATCGACCGGGTGGTGCCGCGCTCGCGGATGGCGCGTGAGGCAGCCGCGCTCGTCGAAGCCATGGCATGAAGCGCCTCCACCTCCTGCGGCACGCGAAGTCGAGCTGGGACGACGAGACCCTCCCGGACCGGGAGCGTCCGCTGGCGCCGCGCGGGATCCGCGCCTCGGGTCGGATGGCGGAGCACATCGCCGGGGCGGACTTGGGAGTCGAGCTGGTCCTCTGCTCCCCGGCGCGTCGCGCGCGCGACACGCTCGAGCCGGTCCTCCCGGCGCTCGGCGCCGACGTCCAGGTGCGCACCGAGCCCGCGGTCTACGGGGCGGACGCGGCCGAGCTGCTCGAGATCGTGCGCGGGCTCCCCGAAGAGGTCGGCTCCGCGCTGCTCGTCGGCCACAATCCCGGGCTCGAGTCGTTCGCGCAGCGGCTCGCCGCGAAGGGCGAGTCGCTGGGCAAGCTCGCGAAGAAGTACCCCACGGGCGCCCTGGCCAGCTTCGAGCTCGACGTCGATCACTGGCGCGAGGCGGATCTCGGCGGAGCGCGGCTCGAGTCGTTCGTGCGCCCGCGCCGGCTCGAATAGGGTCATCTACGGGCGAGGCCGAAGTCGAAGGCCCGGTCCACGTCGGGCTTGCGCTTCAGGATCCCGAAGCGGGCATCCCAGCCGGCCCAGCCCGCGAGCGCCCGTCGCCGCAATACGAGCGGCGGCCGCAGAGCGGGAGACACGGCCCGGAGCTGGGCGCGCACGAGCCCCCCGTCGGAGTTCCCCGCCCGGGCGATGTCGCGAACGGCCGGCTCCGGCTCGCGCAGCACGTCTCGCACCCCGTCGCGGACGGAGTCGACCACCGCCCGGACCGTCGCCCGCCGCCTGTCGAGGATGCGGCGGGTCGTGAAGATCACCACCTCCGGATAGCGCGGCGCCCCGTAGTCGTCGACGCGGAACTCGCGGATGGGGACGCCGCGCCGCCGCAGCACGACTCCCTCGGCGTTCCAGAAGGCGGGCACGGCGTCCACCCGACGGGCGATTAGGCTCGGTACGGCGGAGAAGCCGATCGTCACGAGCCGCGCCCGCCGGGCATCGCCGCCGTCGTCCGCCATGACCGCGCGCAGCACCGCCGGGTCGGAAGGCAGGCCCGATACGCCGACCCTGCGCCCCTCCAGGTCGCGCGGCCGACTCACCCCTTGCCGCGCGATTATGGCCGCCAGTGGCCGCTGGACCAGGGCACCCACGCCCACGAAGTCCCGGCCCCGCTCGCGCGCGAGTCCGAGGTCGTGGATGTCGAGCACCGCGACGTCGGCGCGCCCTCCGGCCAGGAGCTTGAGCGCGTCCGGCGCCGAGCCCGGCGGGCGGATGCGCAGGCGGATCCCGTGATCTCGGTCGTATCCCCTGCGGACGGCCGCATAGATCGGCGCGTGCACCGCATTGGGCGTGAAGTCGAGCGCGAGCGTCACGCGCTCCTGACCGCCGTCGCCGGCCCCGCACCCGGCTGCGAGAGCCGCTGCAAGCGCGGTCGCCGGGAGGAGGAGACGCCTCACGCGGCGAAGCCTATGGCCGCATACGCGTGGTTAGACCGCCGCGCGTCCCGAACCCTCCCAGGAGGTCGCTCGTGCAGGATCGCGGTCCCGCCGCATACATCGCGGAGTTCGTAGGAACCGCCGCGCTGGTCTTCTTCATAACGCTGGCGGTCTCGATCTTCCTAGCGGGCCCCCGGACCCCGCAGAACCCCAACCCGTTCACCGATTGGTCCGTGATCGGCCTGGTGCACGTGCTGGTGCTGTTCGTGCTGATCCAGACCTTGGCAGTCGCCTCCGGGGCACACCTCAACCCAGCCATCACCGCCGCGCTCACGGTGCTGCGTCAGATCAAGCCTCCGGACGCCGGGATCTACATCCTCGCCCAGCTCTCGGGAGCGGTGGCGGGTGCACTCCTGACCAAGGCGCTGCTCACCGACTTCACCCACGCCGACATCGTGCATTTTGGCGCCACCTCGGTTAGTGAGGACACCCTCGACGGGAAGACCGGCCTCGGCATGCTCGCCGAGGGCCTCGGGACGTTCATCCTGGTCTGGGCGGTCGTGGGCGTCGCGGTCAGCCCGCGCGCGGCCAAGGACTGGGCGGCGCTCGCGATCGGCGGCGCGCTGGGCATGGCCGTCATGGTCATTGGTCCGCTCACCGGGGCGGGCCTCAACCCGGCGCGCTCCTTCGGCCCGGCGCTCGTGGCGCACGAGTTCGGCGGCGCCGGCAAGTTCCTACTCGTGTACGTGCTCGCACCTGTGGTGGGCGGGCTGGTTGCGGCGCTGCTCTACTCGAACATGCTCATGGCTCCCGGCGCCACGGGGGAGAAGCCGATGGAACCGGTGGGCTGAGACCGAAGGCCGGGCCCGGCGCCTCCGTAGACTGCGCCGGGCATGCGCCGCGTTACCTTCTCGCGGAACTTCACGCTGTCGCTGTCGCGGACCTGTCGCTGCTACTGCAAGTACTGCGCCTTCGCGACCCACCGGCCGCACCTCTACGCGCCGGCCGAGGTCGAGAAGCTCCTGGACGACGCCGCCCGCCGGGGTGCCAAGGAGCTCCTGGTGCTCACGGGCGAGCGGCCCGAGGTCGACGCCGAGGTCGCGGCGCGGCTCCAGGCTTACGGACACGACAGCTTCACCTCCTACGTGGCCTGGGCGTGCGAGCGGGCGCTCGAGCGCGGGATGCTGCCGCACACCAACCTCGGTGTGCTGGCGCGCGACGACCTGGCGCGACTGCGTGAGGTCACGGCGTCGCAGGGGCTGATGCTGGAGTCGGTCAACCCGGACCTGGAAGTCCACCGCGGGTCGCCGACAAAGCATCCGGCGCGGCGGCTCGAGACAATCCGCGCTGCGGGCGAGCTCCGGATTCCGTTCACCAGCGGAATCCTCGTCGGGATAGGCGAGTCGGCGGAGGAGCGCGTGGCGGCGCTGGAGACTCTTGCCGGCGTGCAGACGGAGTACGGGCACCTCCAGGAGGTGATCCTCCAGAACTTCGTGCCCCACCCGCGCTATTACGGCGCGGAGCCCGCCGAGATCGCGGACGAGGCGCAGCGCGGGAAGGCGGCGCCGGCGGCGGAGCTGCCGCTGCCCGAGTGGGCCGATCCGATCTCGCTGGCCGACCTGCGCGACCTGGTGCGTGCCTGCCGGGAGCTGATGCCGGACGTCGGGGTCCAGATCCCGCCCAACCTGTCGGACTGGTGGCTGCCGCTCGTGGAGGAGGGGGCGAGCGACCTCGGCGGCCTGTCCGCGAACGGCGACCACATCTCGCCGGAGCATCCCTTCCCCTCCCCGCACCGTATGCGCAAGCTGCTCGCCCCGCGCGGCTATGCGCTCACCGAGAGGCTCTGCGTCTACCCGCAGTACACGGATCCCGACTGGCTAGAGCAAGGAGTGCTCGACGTGATCAAGCTGAAGTACTGGAGCTTCATCCCGCGGCGTGGCTCGGGCCGACGTGAGGAGCGGCCGATCCGGCGGGACCTCGTGGCGCGCGCGGTGTCGCGGGCCCGCGACGGCGCCGGCCTCTCCGAGGAGGAGCTCAACTCGCTGTTCGCCGAGACCCGGCCGGAGGCCATCGAGGACATGCGTCAAGCGGCCGACGCGCTGCGGTCGGAGCTGGCGGGCGACAGGGTGACCTTCGTGGTCAACAGGAACATCAACGTCTCCAACGTCTGCATCGTCGGTTGCGCTTTCTGCGGCTTCGGACAAGGCAAGCGCTCTCCCGACGCCTACCACCACGACCGCGACGAGTTCAAACGGCGCGTGGAGGAGGCGGTGGAGTTCGGCGCCACAGAGATCTGCATGCAGTCGGGGATCCACCCGGACTGGA
>Ga0126312_10001865_pt1 | contig 13925 bp, 14 predicted proteins | sample Plot104A_FD_92537 | JGI IMG/M metagenome (GOLD analysis project Ga0126312, IMG submission 92537) | Serpentine soil microbial communities from UC McLaughlin Reserve, CA, USA - Plot104A | ecosystem: Environmental > Terrestrial > Soil > Grasslands | place: USA: UC McLaughlin Reserve, Lake County...
TATGCTCCGGCGACTGGCAAGGCCAAACCGGTTGAAGAAGAGGTAATCACCGAAGAGAACGTGTTCGAGCGTCCCGACGAGACCATGGCGTTCTTCCCCGGTCAGGTGCTCAAGGACGGCTACGTCAGCACCTTTATCCTGCTCGCCTGCGTCGTGCTCTCTTACGCCGCTCCGGCGCCCTTGACCCAGCCGGCGGACACGGCGACGGTGACCTACGTGCCCAGACCGGAGTGGTTCTTCTTCTTCTACGAGCAGATGCTCATGTTCTTCCCTGGATACGCCCTGATATCTTTCGGGGCCGTCGTGGTGCCGACGATCTTCATCGGACTCCTCTTCGCCGTCCCTTGGCTCGATAGGAGCCCGCGGCACCACAACGCCGTTAGCAGGCCTTTCGCTTCGGTCATAGGTATCCTGGTGGTCGTAGTCGTAGTCCTCAACATGCTCTTGGCCGTCAGCCGGATCATGAACTTCCCCACGAGCTAGAGGAGACCGAGCGGTGCCCATCGGCAACCTTGACGTACCGGTAATCGGCAAGAACGTCGTTATCGCCGTTCTGGTCCAGTCGCACATCCTGTTCGCGACATTCATCATCGGGGCCGTCCTGATAGCGGCCACGAGCGAGTACCTGGGGATGGTAACCAAGCAGAACAACTACGAGCGCTTCGCGAGGAACCTGGCGCGCTTCGTGGTCCTCCTCTTCGCCTCCGGCGCTGCGCTTGCGGTCACGTTCGTGCTCGCCCTGGTTACGCTCTTCCCCGTCTTCTTCTCCATCCTGCAAAACATCTTCTTCTGGGTGTTCCTGGTCGAGGCCTTCATGTTCTTGGGACAGATCATCATCGTCTACGCCTGGTACAACGTGTGGGACAAGCTCGCCTACCGCAAGAGTTTGCACGTCGTCTTCGGCTTTATAGCAGGATTCTTCGGGCTTATGGCGATGACCATGATCGACGCGGTCGCCTCCTTTATGCTCACGCCCGCCGAGGTCACCTCCCAGGCCGACCTGGTGGCGCGCAGCTTCCTCAACCAGACCATGGTGCCGCTGAACATGCACCGCTTTATCGGGAACTTCTCCTACGTGGGGTTTTTGATCGGCGGCTGGGCCGGCTTTAGGTACCTGAGGACCACGCGGGAGGACGACAGGGAGTACTACGACTGGATGGGACACTTCGGCCTCCTCTGGGGCTTCGGGTTTTTGATCATACAGCCGGTCATCGGCTACGGTTACCTCAAGGGCATCCGCGAGAGCGCGCCCGAGTCGTTCAACACTATCATGCTCGGTGACAAGTCCTGGGTCTTCAATCTGCTCGTGATCTGGATAGCCGTACTCAGCATCGCCTCGACGGCGTACTTCGTCCACAAGCTGCGCTTCGCCATAAAACCGATGGAGACGTTGCGCAAGCTCTCCGTCGGCGCCCTCGGCTTCACCGCGTTATTCACCGTGCTCAACATAATCCCCGCCAACGCGAACCTGGTACCACAGATCGGGCTCGTCTTCGGGCAGGGCGAGGATACGCAGATACCGCTGGGCAGCATGTACCCGTGGAAGTACATCGGCCTGATCGGGCTTATGCTCACCGGCTTCTTCGTCGTCGCGTTGTACCTGAGGGCCTCGGCGACGGGATTCTATTGGGGCCGGGCGAGCCGGTGGAGCCAGATCGCGTTGATGTCGTGCGCCTTCTTCGTCGTGCTCACCATGGTAACGATGGGCTACACTCGCGAGACCGCCCGCCGCGTCGACAACGACCCGGCCTATCTTATCAACGGGTGCGTTAAGCTGGACCAGACCTTGGTGAAGGAAGGCTGTCCGACCAAGCCCATTACGGAAGAAGGGAAGGGCGGATAGTGGAGCTGGCGCTGCTACTGCAGGAAGGGAGCACTGGCGACCCCACGGCGATCGGTATCTTCCACTTCTTCGCCGGCTTCTTTCTCATCATCACGATCTACTCCTCCTTCCTGGGATTCACCTACTGGATCGGCAAAGACGAATAGCTAGTCAGCATCTCAGCAAGCGCTTGCGCATGGGATAGCTGAAATGCTATTTCGGCTGTTCCGTCGAACGGAGTAGGATCTCGTTGACGCTTACGCGTGGGGGCTGTGTGATGGCGTAGAGCACGGCCTCGGCGATGTCTTCGGCCTCGAGGGGAGAGTATTCTCTTTGCGCATAGTACTCTCGTGCGCTCGGATACGAGCTCTCTGGGAACTCCGTCCGCACGAGGCCTGGCTCGACTTTGATCACCCTTATACCCCTGTCGTGAACGTCCATCCTGAGACCTTCTGCGACCGCCGTCAGGGCGTGCTTGGTCGCTGCGTAGACGGTCCCGTCAGCCCTGGGTACGCTCCTGCCCGCGAGGCTGGAGACGAAGACCACGTCGCCCGAGCGGCGGCCCAGCATGTGGCGGACGGCGGCGCGGGTCGCGTAGAGCACCCCGAGCACGTTGACCTCGAACATCATGCGCCAATCTTCGGGCTTCCCTTCTGCGATGGTATCGTAGAGCCCGAGCCCGGCGTTGGCGACGAGGATATCCACGGAGCCGAAGCCCTCGATCGCGCGTGAGACGAGGGCTTCGCAGGCTGCAGGGTCGGTAACGTCGGTAGGGACGGCGAGGGCCCCTTCTCCCAGCTCGGTGGCGAGGCTGTTCAGGCGGTCCTCACGTCGCGCGGCGAGTACGACGTTACATTCCCGCTGCGCGAGCAGGCGTGCCGTGGCCTCCCCGATGCCGCTCGAGGCCCCCGTTACCACCGCCGTCTTGCCGGCCGGCGTCAACCCTCGTCCCTTATTGCTTCGAGCTGTTCGAGGCGGATGATGTGGCCGCTGAGGCGCTGTGCGGCAGGGGTGCAGAGGTAGCTTATGAGCTCCGCCGGCTCTTCGGGAGGGCGGAGCATCCCGAAATCTCTGTAGCCCTGGAACATGCGGTGGAGTTGTTTGCCGATAACGTCCTGGCCGAAGCTTCGCGACGCCTCCTGCATTCTGGTATCCACGACGCCTGGATATACGCCCGTTACGGCGATGCCGTATGGCTCACCTTCGAGGGCCAGGACGCGGGTGAGTTGGTCGAGGGCCGCCTTCGAGGCGCCGTAGGCGGCCATCCCCGCGACAGGGTGCCTGGCCGCGGCGCTGGAGACGTTCACTATGCGTCCCCAGTTCGCGGCGGCCATGCCTGGCAGCGCCTCTCTAGCGCAGAGGAAGGCCCCCGTCACGTTGACGTCGAAGGTACGCCGCCACCCATCCGGCCGGGTGGCCGCGACGGGGAGCGGGACGCCAGGTGTTCCCGCGTTGTTTATGAGGATGGCGACGTTTCCGAGTTCGGCGCGCACCCTCTCGAAACAGGCTGAGACCGAGACCTCGTCGGCCACGTCCAGGCCCACGGGTAGGGCAGTGCCGCCGCGGGAGGAGATCTCCCGCGCCACGGAGACTATCTCCTCCTCGGTGCGGGCGGCGAGGGCGACGTCCGCGCCCCCGCTGGCGAGGAGACGGGCCGTCGTCGCTCCGATGCCGCGACCGGCGCCGGTTATGAGCGCGACGCGACCAGCGTGTATCCCGCCTTCGGTCATTGCCGCTCTTGAGCAGAGACATGCGTTCTCGCCGCCACGGACCCCATCTTCCACTTCCGAACTCGGCCTTCGCACCTACTAGCTTACCCTACACACCGACCAGCGGCAGGGGTCGTCGTCGCGGGGCGCTGAGCAGGACCGGTGCGAGGTGAGATAGAATTCGGTCAAAGAGCAGAAGGAGTACGCCCTTGTCCGACATACCCCTTTTCCCGCTGAACGTGGTGCTGATGCCTGGTGCGCCTTTGCCGCTGCACATCTTCGAGGAGCGCTACAAGCAGATGGTGAACGAGTGCCTGGAGCAGGAGAACGAGTTCGGGATGGTCTTCGCCGATGAGTCGGGCACGCGGGAGGTAGGCTGCACGGCGAAGATCGTGGAGCTCGTCGAGCGCTACGAGGACGGGCGGATGTTGATCCTGGTCGAAGGTTCGCGTCGCTTCAAGCTAAACAACGTGCTTACAGGCAAGCCTTACTACGTGGGTGAGATCGAGTACTTCCAGGATGAGCCCGAGGAGGACGTCGGCCCGCTGGCCGAAGAATGTGTAGCCCTGCTCGAGCGGGTCGTCGAGGCCGCGACCGAAGGTTCTGTCGGCATCGAGATAGAGCCGCCTTACAAGAACCTCTCGTTCGCCATAGCGGGCCGGGTAGAGTTCGAGCCCGAGGTCCGCCAGCAGATTCTGGAGCTCACCTCGGAACAACAACGCCTGCAGAAGGTAAAGGAGCTTCTGGGCGCGGCCGCAGAAAGGCTGGAGCGCGAACGGCAGACCCGCGAGAAGGCCCAGACCAACGGGCACCTGCGTGGCGACTGGCAACCAGGGACGTAGGTGTCAGGTAGACCGCAACCATCGTCGCCGTCTACGCTCTTGCGTGTGCCTGTGATCAGTGGTCGCGCACACGAACGAAGGCGAGACCCAGAACACCTGAAACCTGTAGCCTTCATCAAAGCTTTCTGTCTGCCTGACGGGGAAGGTTCCTCTCGGCCTCCTGGGGGAGTAGGGATCTTATCCTGCGCAGGTTCGCCTGGTCTACCTTGTAGACCAGTGGTTCTGCCGCCAGGGAGTCCTCCCCGGCCGCGGCCTTTATGTGCTCCGTAAGGCTCTCTTCGACGAGCCAGGCCATCGAGGGCAGGACACCGGCGACGATGCGCATCCTGATGCGTCCGTCGGTCTCGTTTCGCTCGACGAGGCGTGGTGGACTCAGGTAAAGTTCCGAAGCCTCCCCTAGTGTGTTCTCCACCCTCGAGGCCGCCTCCGTGTTCGAGACCTGCACTTCCACGTTGAACCGCTGCTGGCCCGAGATGTAGTTGACGACGCCCTGCATCGTGCCGTTGGGGATGTAGCTCACCTCGCCGGAGAGAGACCGGATCTTGGTCATCCTGAGGCCCAGCTCCTCGACGACTCCGGAGACGTCTTGCGGCTTTATGAGGACGAAGTCTCCGACGCTGTACTGTCCCTCGAAGACGATCGAGAAACCGGCGATCACATCGCGCAAAAAGCTCTGCGCCCCGAACCCGATAACGGCGGCGATAATGGTGGTCCCCGCCGCGGCTGGTAGAGGGTTGCGAAAGAAGATGCTCAGGATCAAGAGCACCACGATGACGAAGACGACGTACCTAAGCGCGTTGCGAATCAAGGTGATCGCGGTATCCTGCCGCTTGACGCGGGCCACGGCCTCCACGTCCGGGAGCGACTCCCTGCTCCTCCGCCGCCACTGCAGGACCCGTGGCACTCCACGGGTCAGGAAGCGGAAGACGAGAACCCCGAGGAAGGCGACGAGCAAAGAAGCGAGGACGTTGCCTATAAAGTCCGGGCCAAGGATGTAGTTATAGACACCCTGCAGAAATTCCCTGAGTCCCTGGAAGATGGACAGGGGCTCATCTGCTGCGCTCTTGGCGACTTTCTCGGCATCATCGGCGAGGTCGGCTCTCTTTTCTTGAAGCAGGGCGAAGGGCATACCTAACCGTGGCGTTCGAGGGCCAGTTGTATGAGGCGGTCGAGCAATTCCTCGTAGGGGAGGCCGCTCGTGGCCCATAGTTCCGCGTAGACGCTCGTCGGGGTGAAGCCCGGGATGGTGTTGATCTCGTTGAGTAGCAACCGGTTCGTGCCGCGCTCGAGGAAGAAATCGACTCGCGCCATGCCGGCCGCGTCGATAGCCTCGTAGGCCGTGCCGGCGATGCGCCTTATCTCCTGCGTGGTCTCCTCAGGGATCGGGGCCGGGGCGACGAGTTCCATCCCCCCCTCGACGTACTTCGCCTCGTAGTCGTAGAAGCCATCTTTCTTGACGACGATCTCACCCGGCACGGAGATCTCGGGGTCCTCGTTGCCGAGCACGGAGACCTCGACCTCGCGGGCGTCCACGCCCTCCTCGACGATGATGCGCCGGTCGAAATGCGATGCCGTGTCGATGGCAGCACCCAACTCTTCTGCGTCCTCGACCTTGCTGATACCGACGCTCGAGCCGAGGTTCGCGGGCTTCACGAAGCACGGGTATCCGAGCAAACTTTCGATCTCCTCCACCCTGGCCTCCCTGCTTTTCTCCCACTGCTTGCCGGTCATGGCGACCCACCTGACCTGCGGAAGGTTGTGGTGGGCGAAGATCTTCTTCATGGTCGGCTTGTCCATGCCGGCTGCGCTCCCCAGTACCCCGCTACCGACGTAGGGGACGCCGGCGAGCTCGAGCATGCCCTGTATGGTGCCGTCCTCACCGTATGGACCGTGCAGAACGGGAAAGACCACGTCCACAGAAGCCAGGCCTGTTGGCAGTTTCTCCGTTGCGGGTGCCGGTGGGCCCGAGATGTCGAGGTTGGAGCCGTCGGGCAGGTAGCCGCTTTCCGACTCCAACTCGCGCATAGGCTCTCCGGAGGAGATCCATCGCCCCTCCCTGGTTATTCCGACGGGCACGACCTCGTACCGTCCGCTCTTCTCCAGCGCCCGGGTTATGGCGCGCGCGGAGGCCAGAGATACCTCGTGCTCCCCGCTGCGGCCCCCGAAGACGACCATCACCCTGACCAAAGCGCGGCTCCTCTCTCCTCCAGCCCGTCTATCCTAGCAAAGGCGTGACCGACGTACTCTTCAGCCTTCCCGCGGCGCGAAACCGAGCTCGCCCGCGCGCTCCCTCAGGGCGTCCGCCACGAACGCTATGTGTTCGTCGAGGTCCACCCCGAGCTCCTGTGCGCCCCTTAGGATATCTTCCCTGTTCACGGCCGCCGCGAAGGACTTCTGCTTCATCTTCTTGCGGACGCTCTTGGCCTTCATGTTCTCGAGACCTTCGGGACGCACGAGGGCGCAGGCCACGATAAAACCGGAGAGCTCGTCAACAGCGTAGAGCGTCCTCGACATGAGGGTGTCGCGGGGCACATCGAGGTAGTCGGCGTGCCCCTTTATTGCGTGGATGACATCGTCGGGATAGCCCCTACGCTCCAGCTCCCTGACGCCGACCATAGGATGCTCGTCCGGCGTGGGATGTCTCTCGTAGTCCATATCGTGCAGGAGGCCGGTTACGCCCCACTTCTCTTCGTCCTCGCCGAAGCGGCGGGCGTAGGCCCGCATGGCCGCCTCGACGGCGAGCATGTGCTTGCGCAGGGAATCGCTCTCGGTCCAAGCGCACATGAGCTCCCAGGATTCTTCGCGGTTCAAGATGTCTCCCTTCGGTCGAAAGGTTTCAGGCTACAGGCCCCAGGTTTCAGGTCGTTGTGGGCAGGACGTTCGACCGTGCCAGGACTCTGTCTCCTACCTGCGTACCGTCTTCTGCGAAACGAGACGCTCCAGGTTTCCTGAAGCCTACTCATCTCCATACGAGACGTTTATAGCGCCCCCTGGGGTGTTCGTCTGCTGGACGGAACGGGTGGATTCGCCCGCGGCCAGTACGACCTTGAGTTCGCCTGTGCCACCGTCCAGTTTTTCGATGCGGCACGAAAGCTGTCGTCCTTTCAAGTCGAACGCGTAACGCTTGGGGACCCGGCCGCTCAGCACGTTGCGCTCTTCTCCCACCGAGCAGAGGCCGGAGAACGTGGTCTTGGGATCCCCTTCCAGCCGGATCACCACCTCAGGCTTTCCGGAATCTTCGCCGAGCGTGATCTCTGGAGGCGACGAGTCCCCCGTCGTCTCCGGGCTGGTTGCGGGAGGGGAGGTTGTCTCTTCCGCAATCTCCGTGTTCTCGCTGGGAGGATTGTTTCCTTCGTTGGGGTTCTTTTGGTGGGAGCAGGCTCCCACGAAGAGCAACATCGCGAGGAGCAGCATCGTCGCCGGCAAGGTCTGGCGAATTCTTTCGGCCTTAGAGGAACTCACGAGCGTGCATTCTAGCTGACGGGGCCTTCTCTTGTTCCCGATAACTGCCGCGCCCTCGACAGGAGGGTATCCAGCATCTCGGGGGTGAGGACGCCGGTAAAGGTGTTCTGCTGCGACGGGTGGTAGCAACCAAGCAGAACCGACGAGCCTGCTTCACACTCCGCGCCGTGGGCGAACTTCGGCTTGGGCCGCTTTCCAAGCAGGCGCAGGGCGGCATCCCAGGCGAAGGCGCCGAGGCAGACGATGACCTGCGCGTCGAGCAACTCCAGCTCGCGGGCAGCGTAAGGGAGGCAAGCGTCGCGCTCCTCGGGGGTTGGTTTGTTCTGAGGCGGGGCGCAACGTACGGCGGCCGAGATCCAGAGCCCCGAAAGGCGTAGCCCGTCGTCCTTGCTGCGGGAGACCGGCTGGTTGGCAAAACCCGTGCGGTGGAGCGAGGCGAAGAGAAAGTCCCCGGAGCGGTCGCCGGTGAAGAAGCGCCCGGTCCTGTTCGCCCCATGGGCGGCGGGTGCGAGGCCGAAGATGACGACGCGCGCCTCAGGGTCGCCGAAACCAGGCACGGGACGCCCCCAGTAGACCTCGTCCCTGAAAGAAGCCCGCCTCTCCCTGGCGACCTCCTCGCGCCAGGCGACAAGCCGCGGGCAGCGACGACAGGAGATGATCTCCCGGTCGAGAACAGCGAGTTCCTCGCTCCTTAGCACGCTACGCCCTTCGGGCTTCGCGCCTTGTCAGCATTTCAGCACGCCTCGGGCCCATGAGGCCCTCGCTTCTCAGCATGTCAGCCTCTACCGCTTAGGGCCTCGCCCTGCCGCGCACAAGGAATCACTGTCGGCAGCGGACGCTCATAGTGAGGCTCTAAGACGACTTGCTGAAATGCTGACAAGGCGCGAAGCACCGTGCTGAAATCCGGCGGAGCCGGCTTTCATGCGCCAAAGCGATTGAGCTTTAAGGCGTGGCCCATAAGGTAGCCCATGATCTCCTCCGCCTGGAATACGCCGAGCGATCCGCCCGCGCAGGGGCGCTCCCCGAAGCTGTTCGCGGTCGGGAGGGTGTATGGTGAGGTGAGCATGAACGGTACGCCGTGCCAAGAGTGGCTCTTCAACTTGGCCGGCGTCGCGTGGTCGCCGGTGACGGCGAGCGCGTCAGGGCCGAGGTCGAGCAGCATGGGTATCCGGGCGTCTACCCCCTCGATTACGGAGGCCTTCCTGTCGAAGTCACCGTCCTCGCCTGCGGCGTCGGTCGGTTTGACGTGGATGAAGAAGAAGTCGTGCTCGTCCCAGTTCGCCTTCAGGGTCTCGAACTCTCCCGAGATACCTTCGCCCTCCTGGAGCAGTCGCATCCCGGCGAGGCGGGCCAGGCCCTTGTACATCGGGTAGCTCGCGATGGCGGCGGCGTCGAGTTCGTAGGTCTCGTCGAACGAGGGGAGGGCGGGATGCATTCCGAAGCCGCGTACGAGGACGGTGTTCGCAGGATGCTGGTCGGCCAGGATCTCGTTCGCCTGCTCGACGAAGGAGTTGGCGATCCCTGCACTCTTCTGGGCCTCTGGTGACCCGTCCGTCGGCTCGACGGGGAGCGGTTCCAGGCCTGTGCGCTGGGGGTCGGAGTCGGCCAGGGCGTCGGAGAGTCCCTCGCCCCTGAAGACGGTGACGGCCCTGTACTCCTTTTCGTGCTCGACGAAGACCTCGACACCGTCGAGGTTCAGTCTCTCGTTCAGGAGTGCGACGAGTTCCTCACCCTTTTCGGAGGGGATACGGCCGGCCCTCCGGTCGGAGACCTTGCCCGATTCGTCTTTGGTGGCGAAGTTCACGCGGGCCGCTAGATCACTCTCGCCGAGGTCGAAGCCGACGCCGAGTGCGCTGAGCACGCCGCGCCCCACCTGGTAGCGGAGGGGGTCGTACCCGAAGAGGCCGAGGTGACCGGGGCCGCTCCCCGGGCTCACCCCTGCCGCGACCGGTCGCGAGAGCCCGAGGTCGGACCGGGCGGCGAGAGCGTCAAAGTTCGGGGTCTCCGCGGCCTCCAGCTCTGTCTGGCCGGAGGGGTCCATGGGCAGGCCTCCCAGGCCGTCCAGGACGAGCAGGACGATCTTGGTGTCTGTCTTGACGGATAGCTCTCGCATGAGGTTGAGATCCAAAACAGAGTCCTTTCTTTTTCCGCTGCGCGCCGGAAGTCTAACAAAGCGGGTCTGTATAATCTCCGCTTGGAGCCACAGCCCGGGGGGCCGTAGATGCAGATAGAGACCATAGACCTTGACTTCATGGATACCGGGCAGGTCATAGCCTCGTACCTCCTGCTCGGCGAGGACGGGGCTTCCGCCGCCCTCGTGGAGACCGGTCCGACGAACTGCCTCGACCGGCTCACCGCGGGTCTGAAGCATCACGGCGTCTCCCACGAAGACGTGCGGCAGGTCTACCTCACGCACATACACCTTGACCACGCGGGCGCCTCGGGACACCTCTCGGGGATGCTGCCCGACGCGACCTTCTACGTGCACGAGGTAGGCTACCCGCACCTGGTCGACCCCTCGAAGCTCGTAAAGAGCGCGACCCGCATCTACGGCGAGAGGATGGAGGAGCTCTGGGGCGAGGCGCGTCCCGTGCCTGAAGACCGGATCAAAATCCTCAAAGATAAAGAGGAGACGGAGACCGTCGGAGGCGTACTCGTCGCCCACGACACGCCGGGCCACGCCTATCACCATCTCGCCTACCTGGAGCCGGACTCAGGGGCGCTCTTTACCGGTGACGTGGCCGGTATCCGGCTGCCGGGGCAGTCCTATATCCGTCCGCCGACGCCGCCGCCCGAGATCGACGTCGAGCTGTGGATACAGAGCATCGACTACATAAGGCAGATCGCCCCCGCCAGCCTCTGGCCCACGCACTTCGGGTGCTACGAGGACGTCGAGAGGCATCTCGGCGAGCTCGAACAACGCCTCCAGGACTGGTTGCTGTTCGTCGAGGGGCAGATAGACGAGGGCGCCGACCGCGAGGAGATCTCTGACCAGCTGAAGGCCAAAGGGGACGCGGAGATGCTCGCGGAGGGCTCCGACATCGCCCAGTCGGAGCGCTACGACCTGGCCGGTACCTACAGCATGCTGACCGACGGCCTCATGAGGTACGTGAGCCGGCGGCGTGAGAGACGTTGAGGTAGGGCGCCTTACTACAGTCGGGCCGGGATCGTGACGAAGACAAGGACCCGGCGTAGCGGAGAATATAGGGACATGGGCTAGAAACCTGATCCTGATCGCGGTGATCGTACTCCTCCTGGGAACCTCTTTGGCACCGTCGATTTCGAGCCCCGTTACGGCAGGGTTCGTCTGGTACTCGCAGGTCGCGCTCATCGTGGCCGGGCACGTGATCGCCGTCTATCTTGCACACTCTATCTCACTGCGTCTCCTACGCGACCCGGTGCACGCCTTCAGGAGCCAACTCCCGATGCTCGTCTTGATGGTCCTCTACACGATAACGAGCCTTTGGATCCTGGCCCAGCCTATCGTCAAGTAATACGGAATCCACACGATTACTACGCGGTGTGCAACCTGCGCGAGTGCAACTCCCACTCTAACGATAAGCCGGCCCTGACGAGTACGATAGGCCTACTCTGGATGTGCGCCCATGCGCTCTTAAATGTGGTACATTCCAGGGTATTCGAATGCGATGTGGGTCTACCTGGGGGGAGCAGACTTAGACGGGCCTGGGTGAGCGTGAGCGGCGAAGAAAGTAACTCGCATACGAATCTAGAGATAGGCAGGACCCTGCAGCAGGCCCGTGCAAAGCGAGGTCTATCTCTCCAGCAGGTCGAGGAGGCGACCAAGATCCGGACCAGGTACCTCCGTGACCTGGAGAACGAGAACTTCGACGTGCTTCCCGCCGTTTACGTGCTCGGATCCCTCAAGACCTACGCTGAGCACCTCGGACTCGATGGGAAGGCGATGACCAGGGAGCTCAAGCTTCGGCAGGCGTCCCTACAAGAACAGGACGAGACACCAGAAGAAGATCACCCGTCAGACGCGCCGCGTGGGTTACTGGCGTCCCTGGGTCGTCTCGTTGGTATCGGCGAGACGGTCGAAGACGAAGCCGGCACCATAGGCCCCGTTCGCAGACCCGGCCTATATGTGAGCCTTGTGGTGGTTCTGGTCTTCGTCCTCGTCACCTACCTTGCGTCGACCATCAGGGCGGAAGTTCAACCGTCGATCTCGGTGGTACAGGAGCCGACGGTCTCCCAGGCCCCCTCCGGGATCTCCCTGGTCGGCGACGCGCTAGTCGACAAACCCTACACCGAGGGTGGGAACGTAGGGTACCAGCCCGAGAGACAGGCCGGAGTCACTATTAGTGAGGCCGGCAACGACAACAAAGCCAGGGTGATGCGAAGCGGACAAGAGAAGAACGCGTCCCTGACGGCACAGGTGCCATCATCCTCGGCTAACGCATCAGCGAGCGCTTCAGCGAGCGCATCGGCGAATGCGTCAGCGAGCGCGCCGGCGAGCGTGCCACCCGCTTCTAGTGCACCTTCCACCAAAGCTGCCTCCACGCCTGTGACGGTCACGCCGGCGCCAACCAGGGTTCGACCAGAACCGGCGGCCAAGGAACAGCGCGACGATGCCGGTAGTGACACCGCTGTGGCCCCTACGCATGATCCATCCGCTCGCACGCCGGGTGGCCCGGATCCAAGCCCCGGTCTCCAGCGGACGCAGGCAGTTCCCGTCGACGCTACCCGGCCAGGTAACAGGGTCTCCACCGAGGTGAAGATCTCCACCAATGTGAAGAAGACCGTGTACTCCACCCCGTAACCTTGCTTCGCCAGAGAAGTGCCTCATGCTCTTCTCCATGGCGTAGAAAGATGGACTGTCCACGCCCGCGAAGCCTGGGCTAAACAGCTTGGCAAAGGTGAAGCTCCGGCGGAAAGGGTAGCATGATAGGCGCGGCGGGTAGTGTTGATCCACCACCATTGTTATCTTTGCTGCTAAGAGGGTGCGCGGGGTACGCCAATGGGTGCGAGATCGGCCGAGACGGCGCGGCGACACTTGGCGAATCGCAACGAAGGCTACGACGTGCGCTAGGAGTTCTTTACGGCCTCGTTGAGGTCCTGCAATCCCTGTTTGGCGTCGGAGAAGAGCATCATGGTCTTCTCGGTATCGTAGAAGAGCGGGTTATCCACGCCTGCGAAGCCTGGACTCAGGGAGCGCTTGATGAAGATTACACGCTCCGCGTTCTCGACCGTGAGGACGGGCATTCCGCTTATGGGGCTCTCCACCTCAGGGTCGTTGGCGGAAGGATTTACCACGTCATTGGCGCCGACGATGATCGCGGCGTCGGCGTCATCGAACTCGGGATTTATCTCTTCGAGGTCGTAGAGCTTCTCGTAGGGGATGCCGACCTCGGTCAAGAGGACGTTCATGTGACCTGGCATACGACCGGCCACCGGGTGGATGCCGAAGAGGACCTCCTTGCCCTCGGACTCCAGTGTCTCCACCAGGTCTCGCATCGCCTGCTGCGCCTGGGCGACGGCTAGGCCGTAACCCGGTACGATCACGATCTTCTCCGCCTCGTCAGCGATGTACTCTCCGACTTCTTCGGCGCTCGCGTCGTTGACATCCCGTTCTTCTTGCTGCTCACTCGAACTGCTTCCGGTGGCGGCGATGCCGGCGAAGATGATCTTGCCTAGAGGACGCCCCAGCGCGCCCGACATGAGCCTCGTCAGGATGGTCCCCGAGGCGCCGACCAGCGTACCGCTGATAATAAGGGCGTAGTTGGAGAGCACGAAGCCCGAGGCCGCCGCCGCGAGCCCGGTAAACGCGTTGAGCAATGAGATCACGATGGGCATGTCCGCCCCGCCGATGGGGATCACGAAAAGGATGCCGAGCAGCAGCGAAGCGCCAAGGATCACATACAGCGAAACGAGCGGCGAGAGCACGAGCCCGCCAGCGAGGATGTTTGCGGAGAGAAGCAAGATGCCAAGGAAAATAGCGGCGTTCACAACCTGCTGCAATGGGAACGTCACCGAGCCGGTCAGGGCCAGTTCCTGGAGCTTGGTAAACGCGATGATGCTCCCCGCGAAGCTCACCGTCCCGATAATGACGCTGAAGAGCACCGCGATGGA
>Ga0126312_10001866_pt1 | contig 13924 bp, 13 predicted proteins | sample Plot104A_FD_92537 | JGI IMG/M metagenome (GOLD analysis project Ga0126312, IMG submission 92537) | Serpentine soil microbial communities from UC McLaughlin Reserve, CA, USA - Plot104A | ecosystem: Environmental > Terrestrial > Soil > Grasslands | place: USA: UC McLaughlin Reserve, Lake County...
CGGTCGCGCTGCTCATCGTCGACGACGACTGCCGTGTGGCCGAGGCCAATATCGCCGCATCCCGCCTTTTCGGGCTGGGACGCGGTGAGGTCGTTGGGCGGACCCTCGCGGAGCTTCTGATGCCGTCCGCCGCCGAGCGCCTCGAGGGCGTCTGGCAGGCCTTCCATACGACGGGGGGACATGCGGGCCCGTTCGAGCTGGCCGGGCCCGGTGGCGTGGGCCCGATCGACATCAGCGTCACCGCGCGGGTCGTCCCGGGCCGGCATCTGGTCCTCCTGGCGCCGACGAACGGCACGCCGGTCGAGCCGCCGACCAATGGCAGCGCGCCCAAACGCTGGCCGACGGTGCGCGAGCGCCAGATTCTCTCGATGCTCGCGAGCGGGAACACGGACGCCGACATCGCCGAGCGGCTCGAGCTCTCGCCCGCCACCGTGCAGACGCACGTGCGCAACGCGAAGGCCAAGCTGGGCGCGAGGACCCGCGCACAGGCCGTCGCGATGGCGCTGCGCGGCGGGCTCATCGCGAGCTGAGCCCCGCGCAAGTTCCGTCCGCCGAGCCCGGCCGCGTGGCGGCGACGACCGGTGCGTTTAGGACCATTCCGGCGCAGTGGGCCAGGGTCCCTCCGAAAACCCCCCGCGCACGCCTGGCGGCGCCAGATGCGCGCCAGTCGGCGTCCTCGGTCGCTCGCGCGCCAGTTGGCACGCCACGCTCCCTGCGTCCTTGCCTGGCGCGCCCTGGCACTCGCCAGTCGCGCATGCGGAGTTTCCGGATGGACCCTGAACCAAGCGAGCCACCGAGCGGCGAGGAGAAGTCCCCCGACTCGGGCGACAGCCTGCGCGACCGGGTCGAGCGGGCGAAGGCGGGGATCGCCGAGAGCCTGAGCGATGTGGTCGCTCGCCTCGAGCGCGAGGAGGCCAGGTCCCGCGCGGAGGCACGGGAGCGGATCGAGACGACGCTGGCCGAGCGCATCGAGGAAGCGCGATCGCGTCTGGATTCCGAGGGCGAGCGCCGTCTGGAGGATGCCGAGGCGAGGTTGCGAGCCGAGGTCACGGCCGCCCGGACGGAGTTGGAGCGGGCGATCGACGAGCGGCTCGGCTCGGCCGTGGGGGACGCGTCCTCCTCCGTGGAGTCGGAGATCGACCGCCTCGAGTCCGAGTCGGCGCAGACCCGCGGTGCGCTGGAGGCGGAGCTCAGCCGGCTGGCAACCGAGGTCCGCGACTCGCTGGATCGCCGCCTCGACGGGCGAATTGAGGAGCTGCGCGAGAGCCTGACGGCGCAGTTGGCCTTGCAGACGTCCGAGCTGGATGCGGCCCGGGCGACGCTCGATGCGCGCATCGAAGGAGCGATGCTGGCGCTGCGACAGGAGGTAGCCGAAGCGCAGGACCACGCCGTGGCGGACGCTCGCCGGCGCGCCGACGAGGAGCACGCGAAACGGCTTGCCGCCATGCGCTCCGAGTCCGAGCAGCGGGCGGCCGAGGCGGTCGAACGCGCCAGAGCCGCCGCGCTCACGGCGGCGGCCGAGGCGGCTCGTGATCCCTTCGGCGAGGAGCGGCTCACTCCCGGGCTGGAGCGGCTGGAACGGGAGTCGGCGCGCGCCCTGAATGCGATCGGAGAGGCCGAGGGACGGGTCGTGAACCGGATCGAGGCGGTCGGGAAGGCGCTATCGGCGAGGTCGCGCCGCCACGAGCTGCGGCTCGCCCGACGGGAGTCGTCGAAGCGTGTCCAGTCCGCCCTGGAAAAGCTCGAGGCGCGCGCGGGGTCGCTGGGCGATGACGTTGAGCGCAGTGCCCGCGCCCAGCGCGCCGACCTCGAGGCCACCGCCCGGGCACTGCGGGGCGAGCACGAGGCGGTGGCGAAAGCGTTGCGCGCCCAGCACCTGGCGGCAGCGCAAGCCCTCCGCGAGGCGCACGAGGCCCGGTTGAGCGAGCGCGCGCAGGCGGCGAAGGAGGAGCATGGGGGGCGCCTCAACGAGCTGGGGGAGCGGGCCGCCGCCGAGCGGTCGGCCCTTGCCGAAAAGGTCGCGGAGATCGCGAGCGACGCCGAGGCAACCCGTTCGTCGATCGATCGGCGAGCGGGCGAGATCGCGAATCAGCTCGACGCGACGCGCTCGGAGCTGATGTCGCGCCGGGAGGAGCTGGATCGGCGGACGTCGGCAACGTCCGCGAAGATCGAGTCGGCGATCGCGCGGCTCGAGGAGGGGATGGCGCGAGTGGAGGGAGCGCTTTCCGAGATCGGCCAGTCGGAGCGGCGGATCGTGGAGGCGCAGGATCTGATGGGGCGGACGGAAGCGCGAATCACGCAGGTCGCCCACACGGCGAGAGAGGCCGCCGACCTCGAGGGCCGCGTCCGCGCGGCCACCGCCGCCGAGGAGGAGGCCGCCCGCCGCATCCGCGAGGCGGAGGAGCGCCTGCGCGACCGTCTAGACGAGCACTAGTCCGCGTCTGGCGGGTTTCCTCGGCATGTCTGTAATAACCCGCCAGTGCGGGGTGTCATCCCTTGGCGATGCGCCTCAGCTGGGGTGAGTGCAGCAGCGTGATCAGCGCGCCGCCCTCGATCGCCGCCAGACCGCCCTTCTTCAGCTCCACCCGTGCGCCGGTCGTGGCCTGGATGGCGCGCGAGAGGTCAGGCTCGTGGCCGACGAGGAGCACGTCTCCGCGGCCGGCTGCCAGCTCTTGCGGATCGAAGTCTCCGCCGCGAAGGGCATCGGTCTCCTCGACCCCGGCTCCCAGTGCCTCGCAGGCGATCCGCGCGCTGTCTCGGGCGCGAATCTTGGGGCTCGACAGGCACGTGTCGACCTCCACGCCCAGGGCAGCCAGCGCCTCGCCGGCCGCCCTGGATTGACGTTCACCCTTCTCGGTGAGCGGGCGGCTTGCGTCGTCGGGAGCGTCGTCGGAGGCGTCGCCGTGGCGCAGGAGCCAGATCATGATTGTGAGTTTCCCTAACTTGCGGAATTCGAAGCGCCTTCCGCCGGAACCGCTGGAAGGATGAAGAGGTGAGCACCGAGGCGGTCCATCTTCACGTCCACAGCGAGTACTCGCTGCTCGACGGGGCGAACAAGATCGGGCCCATGGCGCAGCGGGCGGCGGAGCTCGGCATGCCCGCGCTGGGCCTGACCGACCACGGGGTCATGAATGGCGCGGTCGAGCACTTCAAGGCGTGCCGCGACGCGGGGATCAAGCCGATCCTCGGCCTCGAGGCCTACTACGTCGACGACCGGCGGGCCGCCGCCGCGCCGGGGGCGCGCGTCGAGCGCAACCACCTCACCCTGCTCGCCTCGAGCGATGCCGGGTTCCGCAACCTGGTGAAGCTCACCTCGGCCGGTTTCCTCGACGGCTTCGCCCGCGGCAAGGCGAACGTCGACATGGAGCTCCTGGACCGGCATTCCGAGGGCGTCATCGCACTCACCGGGTGCCTTCAGTCGCGCTTCTGCCAGCGCCTCGTCGAGGGCCGCGGGGGCGACGCCCGTGCCCACATCGACCAGCTCGCCGGCGTCTTCGGCGCTGACAACCTCTACTTCGAGCTCCAGCAGAATGGGATCCCGGAGCAGGACCGTGCCAACGAGGGGATCGTTCGCACCGCGCGCGAGCTCGGGCGGCCGCTCGTGGCAACGGGCGACGTCCACTACCTCCGCCGCGAGGACTACGACAATCACGCGGCGCTGCTGTGCGTGCAGACGAAGTCGACGCTCGAGCAGCCAAAGCTGAGCTTCGACACCAACGAGTTCTTCCTCAAGAGCCCCGAGGAGATGGCGGCATCGTTCGCGGAATGGCCCGAGTCCGTGCCCGCGACCCTCGAGGTGGCCGAGCGGTGCAATGTCGAGCTCGAGCTCGGAAAACTGCTCCTGCCGCGCTTCCCGACGCCCGACGGGGAGGAGCCGGGAGCGATGCTCCGCCGTCTCGCCGAACAGGGCCTTGCCACTTGCTACGGGGACCCCGTCCCCGCCGAGGCTCGCGAGCGGCTCGAGTTCGAGCTCGGCGTGATCGAGGAGATGGGATTCGAGTCCTACTTCCTGATCGTCTGGGACTTCGTGCGCTTCGCGAAGGAGAACGGGATCGCAGTAGGGCCCGGCCGCGGCTCGGCCGCGGGCTCGATCGTCGCCTACGCGCTCAACATCACCGACCTCGATCCGCTGGCCAACGACCTGCTGTTCGAGCGCTTCCTGAACCCGGCGCGCAAGTCGATGCCCGACATTGACATCGACTTCTCGGTGCGCGGCCGCGAGCGTGTCATTCGCTACGTCGCCGAGAAGTACGGGCGTGAGTCGGTGGCGCAGATCATCACCTTCGGGAAGATGGCGCCGCGCGCGGCAACCCGTGACGCCGCGCGGGTCCTGGGCTACGACTACGCGACCGGCGACCGGGTGGCGAAGCTCATCCCCGAGCCGATCATGGGCCGTAGCCCCAGCTTCGATGACTGCCTCAAGGAAGGACAGGAGCTACGTCGCACCTACGAGGCCGACCCCGACGCGAAGCGGATCGTCGACGTCGCCCGTGGCCTCGAGGGGATCGTCCGCAACAACTCCATCCACGCGGCTGCGGTCGTGATCGCCGATCGCCCGCTCGACCAGATCGTCCCCCTCCAGCTCGCGGAGGACCGGGCCGCCCCCGCCCAGAAGGGGGAGAACGGCCGCCCGGAGCGCTCGTTCAAGGTCGTCACCCAATACTCCATGGGGCCGATCGAGGAGATCGGGCTGCTCAAGATGGACTTCCTCGGGCTGCGGAACCTGGACGTGATCGAGGATGCCGTCGAGATCATCGAGCGCTCGCGCGGGGTGGAGATCGACATCGAGGCCATTCCACTCGACGATCCCAGGACCTACGAGATGCTCGCGGCCGGCGACTCCACGGGCGTCTTCCAGCTGGAGTCCGACGGTATGCGCGACGCGCTGCGGAAGGTGCGGCCGACCGAGTTCCAGGACATCGTGGCGCTGGTCGCGCTGTACCGGCCCGGGGCCATGCGGTTCATCGACGACTACGCCCGCGGCAAGCGCGACCCTTCGACCGTGACCTACGCCGACGAGCGCCTGCGGGCGATCACCGACTCGACCCATGGCTGCTGCATCTACCAGGAGCAGCTCATGGAGATCGCGAAGCAGATCGCCGGCTTCTCCGGCGCCGAGGCGGACGACCTGCGAAAGGCGGTCGGCAAGAAGAAGCGCGACCTGATGGCGACGATGGAGGACAAGTTCCTCGCCGGCTGCGCGGAGTCCGGGACCGAGCGCCGCGTCGCCCACGACCTCTGGTCGCTGATGACGGCAGCCGCCGACTACAGCTTCAATCGCAGCCATGCCGCCTGCTACGGGCTGATCGCCTACCGCACCGCCTATCTCAAGGCGAACTACCCGGCCGAGTACATGGCCGCCCTGATCTCCTCGGTGATGTCAACGAAGGACAAGGTCCCGTTCTTCGTCAACCGGTGCGAGTCGATGGGAATCGAGGTCCTGCCGCCGGACGTCAACTCCTCCGACCACGGCTTCGTGGTCCACGGCAACTCGATTCGCTTCGGCCTCGACGCCGTGAAGAACGTCGGCCACCAGGCCGTGCAGGCGATCATCGAGTCCCGCGACGGGACCGGCGCCTTCGAGTCGATCTGGGACTTCTGCGAGCGCGTCGACTCGCGCGCCGTGAACAAGCGGGCGATCGAGTGCCTCGTCAAATGCGGTGCCCTCGACTCAACCGGCGATCCGCGCCGAGGGATGCTCCAGGTGCTCGAGAAGGCGCAGGCGTCGGGCCAGCAGGCGCAGGAGGACTCGCGGCGCGGGCAGGGGTCGATCTTCGACCTCGGCGGCGACGAGGCCGACGCGCCCACGGGGGTCACGCAGCGGCTCCCGGTTCCACCCGAGGAGTTCGACCAACCCGAGTTGCTCCGCCTCGAGAAGGAGACACTTGGCACCTTCCTCTCGGCGCACCCGTTGGCCGACGTACGCGACGCCCTGCAGGCTCGCGTCGACTGCCCGCTCACGGAGGTCGCCGGCAAGCAGGACGGCGCCTGGGTGACGGTCGGCGGCATCGTGAGCGAGGCCAAGAAGGTCCGCACGCGCAACGGCGGCTACGTGATGTTCGCCCGGCTGGATGACCTCGAGGGCCAGGTGGAGCTGTTCGTTCGCGATGCCGCGGGCGAGGTCGCCGCGCCGATCGAGGTCGACCGCGTCGTCGTCGTCCGCGGCCGCGTCGACCACAAGGGGCGGGGCGATACCAGCCTCGTTGTGTCCGAGGCCGAGCACTTCGACCCCGGCGAGGACGAGCTCGCCGCGGCCCGGGCTAAGGCGGCCGCCAAACTCGACCCCGCCGAGATCCTGCTGCGCGTCGACGCCGCCGAGGGCCACGCGGGGTTGCTCGACGAGCTCAAGTCGCTCTTCGAGGGCTTCCCCGGCCAAAGCGAGGTCCTGATCGAGATGACGACTCGAGAGGGCGTTCGGCGTTTGCGCTTCGGCCCCGACTACAAGGTCAGCCCGTCCGGCGCGCTTCGTGCGCAGGTCTCGGAGCTGCTTGGCCCGAGGGCGATTGCGGCGTAGCCGCGGAGCTACAGGCATAGACTTCAGGCGTGGCTACGAAGCAACGTGGAGAGGCCGAGGTTCGTGCCGGTGAGTGCCGGCAGTGCCGCGCGTTCTGCGACAAGCTCATCGAGCCGCGCGGCTGCCTGGAGATGCGCTGCCCGTACCTCTACAGCTACTACGATCCGCTGACCGGCTCGCGCTATATGGGCTGCGTGCGCAAGGTCTTCGGGGCCGAGATCAACGTGGACATGTTCGAGGCCGCCGAGGCGACCGGCGGCTACGGCGGGATCAAGATGACCGGCGAGCCGGCGCCCCATTGCCAGTTCACGGTGGAACCCTCCTATGAGGGCGACGGCCCGGCCTACACCTGCGTTAACCCGCGATTCTTCGACTGCACGGACTCGGCTCCCGAGGGCATCCGCGCTTTCGACCTGCGCAACGCGCTGACCTAGGAGCTCTTCTTCCGCCGAGCTCGCGAACGGCGGCGTCGTCGGGCGGCGAGGCCGCGCTTGCGCAGCCGTTTGGCCAAGTCGACATCCTCGGCCGCCGGGGCGTGCCCCTCCCGACCGGTCTCGAGCAGCATGGGCAGCTCGTCGAATGCCGGCTCGGACAGGAACACGCTGAGGCCGCGCTCGCCCAGCTCTCCCTTGCCGAGGGTCGCGTGGAGATCGCGGTTGGCGCCCAGGCCGACCTTCGAGTCATTGACGTGCGTGCATCGCAGTAGGTTCAGCCCGACCTTCGCGTCGAACTCCTTGATGACCTCGCCTAGGGCATTGGGGCTGCGGATCTCATAGCCGGCGGCGAGCAAATGACAGGAGTCGAGGCAGCTGCCGAGGCGTTTTGAGGCGCCGGCCGCCTCGACCAGGTCGGCAAGCTCCTCGAAGCTGCGACCGAGCGGGCCCTGGGTGCCGGCCGTGTTCTCGAGCAGCAGCGGGCAGCTCTCGGAGTCGGCCAGGGCCTCCGCGATCGCCTTCCCCGCCCGCTTCACCGACGCGGCGTGAGGCTCGCCCTTGCGTGCGCCCGCGTGCAGCACGACGCCATCCGCGCGGATCCCGTCACCGACCCGCAGTGCGTGCTTCAGCGAGGTGACCGACTTGCGCCGCACGTCGCGCTCCTTACTCGCGCAGTTGATCAGGTAGATCGCGTGGATCGTCACCGACTTCATCCGCGAGGCGTCGAATGCCTCGCGGAACTCGGCGAAGTCATCCTCCGAGTACGCGGTCGGGCGCCACATCCTCGGGCTCTGGTGGAAGATCTGGATCGCGTTCGACCCGGTTTCGACGCCGTGCTGGACGGCGTTGCGCAGCCCGCCCGCTGTGGAAACATGGGCGCCGATCAGCATCAGCGCCTAGTCAAGCGATTTTCTGCGCTCCAGGGAATCGCGCCTCTGGCGACAGTGCCGATTGGCGCCCAAGGCGAAGGGGTTTGACTCAATAGCTACGGGGCAGTAGGTGGCACCGTGCAGATTCTTGGTCTCATATTTATCGGCATCGTGATCGGCGTTCTCGCTCGGCTCATCCTGCCCGGTCGCCAGCACATTGGCGTCTTGCCGACAATCCTTCTCGGGATCGGAGGCGCTTTGGTTGGCGGAATCATCGCCAGCGCGATCGGAACCGGCGACATCTTCGAGCTGAACTTCATCGGCACGATCGTCGGGGTGATCGCGGCGATCCTCTTGATTTCCGCGGCAGAGTCGTTCGGCGCAGGCGAGGACCGCACCATGCCACGCGCCCGAGCCTGACCGGCCTGACTTGGCTCCCGCGCTTCAGCAAGCTGTCGCCGGCGGAGCCGCGAGGCAGTCCGGCAGCGGGTACGTGGCTCGCTCGTCCTCGAGCGGTCTCTACGACGTTCTCGAGCTGATCCTCGACAAGGGCCTCGTGATCGATGTTTTCGTCCGGGTATCGCTGGTCGGGATCGAGCTCCTCACTATTGACGCCCGGATCGTCATCGCGAGCGTCGATACGTACCTCCGGTTCGCGGAGGCCGTGAATCGGCTCGACCTGATGCAGACCGAGCCGCAGCCGCTCGAAGAGCTGGGGCTGACCGACGGCGCATCCGGCTGATCGCCTCGCGGGCGCGATCCATGGCCCCCGCCAGAACTCGGCGTTTACCGCATAGACAAGCGGTGAATCGGTTGCGTCAAGGCCGCTGTGGAAACATGGGCGCCGATCAGCATGCCGCAGTCGTCCGAGACCTCATCGCCTTTACGCGTTCGCTTCGCCCCCTCGCCCACCGGCGCCCTGCACATCGGTGGGGCCCGCACCGCACTCTATAACTGGCTTCTGGCCCGGGGCCGTCGGGGAGAGCTTGTGCTGCGGATCGAGGACACCGATCGCGAGCGCTCGACCCCCGAGAAAGTCGAGCAGATCATCGACGCGCTGGAGTGGCTCGAGCTGGATTGGGATGAGGGCCCGTTGAGCCAGTACGAGCGCCGCGCGCGCCACACGGAGCGGATCGAGGACCTGCTGGAAGGGGGGCGGGCCTACCGCGATCCCACCAGCCCCGATGAGGTGAGGGCTTGGAAGGCGGAGCATCCCGGCGCGGGGTACCGCGGTGAGCCCCGTGACGAGCCGGGCGCCGCGATTCGCCTCCGGGCGCCGGACGCGGGGGAGACGGTGGTCGCCGATTTGATCCGCGGCGAGATTCGGTTCGACAACCGCCTCCAGGACGACCTGGTGATCGCGCGCGGGGACGGTACACCGCTCTACAACTTCGCGGTCGCCGTGGACGACGACGACATGGGAATCACCGACGTCGTGCGCGGCGACGACCACCTTTCGAACACGCCCAAGCAGCTGATGGTGCTCGAGGCGCTCGGCGCCGAGCCGCCGCGCTACGCGCACCTGCCGCTCCTGCACGGCTCCGACGGGAAGAAGCTCTCCAAGCGCCACGGGGCCGCCTCGGTCCAGGAGCTCCGCGATGAGGGCTATCTTCCCGCCGCCGTGCGCAACTATCTCGCGCTGCTCGGCTGGGGCACCGAGGACGACACGACGGTGATGAGCACCGAGGAGCTGGTCGAGCGGTTCCGCATCGAGAGGGTGGGACGCGCATCCGCGATCTTCGACGAGCAGAAGCTGCGCTGGCTGAACGGCCGCTTCATGCGTTCGATGGCACCGGAGGACTACGAGGCCAGCCTGGCTGAGCAGCTGGCGCGCTCCGATTCGAGCGCCGCCGAGGCCTTCGCCGCCGCGCCGCCCGAGCGCCGCCGCCTCGCCTGCGAGATCGTGGGCGAGAAGGCGCAGACGCTGAACGAGGTTTGGCCGCTGATCGCCTTCCTCTTCCAGCCCCCGGTGGATGACGAGAAGGCCTGGCGGAAAGTGATGGGTGACGGGGCCGGCCCGCTTCTGGCATCGGCTCGCGATGCGCTGGCGACGGCGGAGCCATTCGAGCCCGATGCGATCGAGTCGGCTCTGGCGCCGGTGCTCGCGGAGGCGGGGGTAAAGCCGGGGCGCCTATATCAGCCGATCCGCGTAGCGATCACGGGGACGACGGTCTCGCCGGGGATCTTCGAGTCGCTCTCCGCGCTCGGGCGCGAGGCGTCGCTGGAGCGCATTGACGATGCGCTCCAGCGCCTGAACGCGCGCGCGTAGGCACGGCTTCGATAGCGGGCTAAGCCCCCTGTCCCTTCCTGCCGATGTTGGGGGTAGAGGTCCCGCCGACGGGTTGCTCGTCGCGTGGCCGAAGCCAGAGATATCCCGTCCGCATGAGCCAACTCGCGACCCGCAAGAGCACTTCGACGGCGCGCGCCGTCGGCCGTTCCGCCGGAACGGGCGGCAAGCGTCTCTCGGATGCGTTCGAGATCGTCTCGCGCCTGCCCGCTCACGCCGAGGCACGGCGGCGCCTTGTGCATGAGGTCGAGGGGGGAAGCGCCTCGACGAGCGAGCTCGCCGACGTGATCGAGTCGGATGCGGGGCTCGCCATCGCCGTTATGCGTGCGGCGAACAACGGCAAGGGCCCGCCCGGGCGTGTGGCGGGTGTGAGCGAGGCCGTCGCGTCCCTCAGCCCTCAGGGCGTGGAGAAGCTGACCGGCCGCGTGCCGACCTACGACCAGCTCGACGGGGCCAGCTCGGCCACTTACGAGCGCTTTCGCCGCCATGGGGTGGCGGTGCGCCACGCCGCCGACCGCGTGGCCGAGGCAGCCCGGCTGGGCCAGCGCGACGAGCTCGCGGTGGCCGCGCTGCTGCACGACGTGGGCAGGCTGGTGCTGGTCGAGCTCTACGGCGACGAGTACGGGCCGACCGCCACGACCGAGACGCCCGAGGAGCGAATCCGCCGCGAGCGGCGCGAGATCGGCATCGACCATGCCCTGGCGGGAGCCGTCCTCGTACGCCGATGGGGGCTGCGGGGCTCGATCGCGACGGCGATCGAGCGGCATCACTCGGCGGAGGCCGAGGGACACGCGGCCGCGATCGGCCTCGCCGACGCGATCGTCCACCACGCCGCGGGCGATCGCATCGCGCCGGACTCGTTGCTGAGCGCCGCGGAGCGGCTCGACCTCGGGCCCGAGCATGTGCGGGCGCTGCTCTACGAGTTTCCGCACACGGGGGAGACCCGCCGGCGCTCAAGCGAGCCCTGCCCGTTGTCCGAACGCGAGCTCGACGCGCTGCGCGGCCTCGCAGAGGGCAAGGTCTACAAGCAGATCGCCCAGGAGCTGTCGCTCTCGGTGAGCACGATCCGCACCCACCTCCACAACGTGTATCGGAAGATCGGCGCGGTAGATCGCGCACAGGCCGTGCTGCTCGCGCGCGACCGCGGCTGGATCTAGCTACTCGATCAGGCTCGAGCGCAGGCCGATCGCGACGGCGTGCGCCCGGTCGCGGGCGCCGAGCCGCGCGAGCACGGCCTTCGTGTGCGTGCGAACCGTCTCGGTCGACAGACCGAGGCGCTTGGCGGCGATCGAGGTCGAATGGCCGTCGGCGATCAGCTGGAGGATCTGGCGCTGCCGGCGGGTGAGCGAGCTGTCACCGCCGTTCTCGGCTGCCGGGTCGATGAACCGCTCGGACTCGGCCGCCGCGTCGACCGCCCGGGTGAGCTCCTCAGCCGGGGAGCTCTTCGCGACATAGGCCGTCGCGCCGGCCTTCATCGCCTCCGTGGCCGCCTGGCGCTCCGCACGAGACCCGTGGGCGACGATCCCGAGGCCGGGGCTCGCCTTGCGCAGCGCCTTGATGGCGGCCGTGCCGGTGGGGGCGCCGTTTTCGCCGTGCGCGCGTCCCAGGTCGATGATCGCGACATCGAACTCGCCGAAGTCCGTGAGCATCTGAAGGGCGTCGGCACCGTTCGCCGCCTCCTCGACCTCGAAGCGCTCGGACAGCAGCCCGCGCACCCCAAGGCGCACCAAGGGATGTCCGTCGACAACAAGACAGCGTCGCTCGTCACTCATTCCATCTGCCCCAGGTCCCGGAACCACTGCCCCGAAACACAAGTCCGACCGGTCGGGTGCCGGTCGGTGCGGGCATCCTAGCCGCCTCCGATCGAGGCCGCATGCGCGCCGCCGCTATGAGCGGAGTTTTTGTTCCGGCGGCTCTCTCCGGTACAAACCGGGCGATGATCTCCGTCACCTCCAAGTCGCGATACGCCGTCGTCGCGATGGCGGAGCTCGCCCGCTCCGGCGATCGGCCCGTCCCGATCGCCCAGATCGCGGAGCGGCGGGGGATGCCCGTCCAGTTCCTCGAGCAACTGTTCTCGACCCTGCGGCGCGACGGCCTGCTGCACAGCCAGCGAGGGGTGAAGGGCGGTTACACGCTCGCCCGGCCGCCGGAGGAGATCAACGTCCTCGAGGTGGTCCAGGCCCTCGACGGTCGCCTGGGCGACGAGGCCGCCGAGGCCGGCGGCATCTGGGCGGAGGGGGTGGAGTCGCTTCGCGCCGTCTTTCGCTCGACCACCATCGCCGACATCGCCCGCCGCGAGGCCGAGGACGCCGGCTCGCAGATGTACTACATCTGAACCTAGGGACCGTTTCCGGCATGTTCAAGCGGTTTGCGCCTCTCGTTCGCCAGTTCGTTCGCCAGGCAGCCGCCCATTAAGCCGCCGACCAGAAGCGTGACAAGGCGGCCGTACGCTTCTTACTCACAAGGAGTACCGCCACATGCCACTAGCTCCCCTGGAGCCTCATCCATCGTCCCGATTGAACCCGGCGGCGATTGACGCTGCGCTCGAGCTTGCTATCACCAGGGCTGGCCGTCGCCAGCGCCTCCATTCCATCCTCGCCGCGGAGGGCGTGGACAGCTGAGCTCGTGATGCCGGAAGGCGAGCTATGGCGCTGCTACCGCGAGGAGGGCCGCCACGTGTGGGGAACCGGGCGCGGACACCCAGGATTGCGGCTTGACCCCCGAACCCCTACTCCGACAGCCCGGCGGCGTCGAGGGCACCCGCCCGATCCTCTCCGAAGTAGGTCCAGCGGACGGGGTGGCCATCGCGGAATGTCCACAGATTCCAGACAAGGACCTCAACGTCAGCACCGCTCATCTTGCCGCGCCCTCCGAAGCGAATCAGCGCCAGCACGTGGTCGCCTGCATCGATCAGCTCTTCAATGTTCAGACTCGCGCCACCAGCCCAAGGCGCGTCGAGGTCGCGGTAGAAGGCGCGCATTTCATCGGGCCCATGGAGGATCACGGGATCTATCAGGCGTCGCGAAAGGTCGATCACGAAATTCGGTGGAAGCAGATGCCAGGCCTCCGGGTCCTTTCCGCCCACCATCGCGTAGAAGTTCCGGACGACCTCCACGTTCCCTTCCGACATCACCCCCGCAGTATCCGTCCGCCAGCCGAGCAAGGCAAGGCCCTCGCTAATGATCGCGAGTGGCGAGCGAGTCCAGCTCGAGCGGCGAAGGTCGCGAGCGCGAGCCGCAGGGCGCCGTACCCGAAATTGTCACGGCCGGTTGTGGGCCGTTACTCGCCGCAGTCAGGCTCCCGCTGGTGTGCGGTGAAGCTAACTACGTTGAGTCCCAAGGGACGGACCTCAGGGTCCTGGGCATTGGACGAGGCCGAGGCCCCGACGTCCCCTGCCGGTTGGTTGCTCACGAAAAGAGCAAAGCAGTTTGCTTGCTGCGGGTTCGCGGCCCCAGACGCCGAGGGCGCCAGAGCACCCAAGATCCCGACGCTTGCGGCACTTACCAGAGCGATCCACCGTTTCATCTTGCCCCCTATCCGTACGCCACCTCGACGGATGCCCCCATCGGTGTGGGGCGGCGGCTGGCGTTCTCGTCCGACGAATTTATTCCGCCAGCGCAGGCTTGTCAATGACCTGCGCCGACTCGAGAATGACCATTGCTAGCCGCGAGTCGCCCTTTCGCGTCGAGTACCCAGCTACGAATCCCGGAGCCTGCGATACCCCAGGCACCACGTTCTCGCGTAGATGGCGTTCTGCGCCCTCTTGGTCTCTGATCGCGACCTGCGTGCATTCGGGGCGCCCCTTTGTCGCTGGTTGGCA
>Ga0126312_10001867_pt1 | contig 13921 bp, 11 predicted proteins | sample Plot104A_FD_92537 | JGI IMG/M metagenome (GOLD analysis project Ga0126312, IMG submission 92537) | Serpentine soil microbial communities from UC McLaughlin Reserve, CA, USA - Plot104A | ecosystem: Environmental > Terrestrial > Soil > Grasslands | place: USA: UC McLaughlin Reserve, Lake County...
AGATGTAGTACATCGACGCCCCAGCGGCCTGGGCCTCGCGCTCGGCCACCTGGGCGATCGTCGAGCCCGCCAGGACGCTCTTCACCGCGTCCGCCACGTCGGTCCAAGGTGGGCCGGTGTCGGCCGCCTCCGAGCCCAGCTCGCCCTCCAGCAGCTCGACGACCTCCAGGACGGTGATCTCCGCGGGCGGGCGGGCGAACGAGTAGCCGCCCTTGACGCCGCGCTGGCTTGTGAGGATGCCGCCGCGGCGCAGGGCGGCGAACAGGCCCTCGAGGAACTGGACGGGGATGTCGCGCGCGCGGGCGATCTCGCCGATGGGGACGGGTGCGTCGCCCCCGCGCCGGGCCAGCTCCGCCAGCGCCCGGATCGCGTACGGCGACTTGGATGTGATGACCAGCACGCCGTCTGACTCTACGGTATGACCGTGACGCTTCTGCGCCGCTTGGACCCGTGGGGTCCGCCACTCGTTCTGATGGCGGTGATCTTCCTCTTCTCCGCGCAGCCGAGCCTCGACAGCGGGCTCGGACTCGCCGACAGCATCGGCCGCAAGCTGGTGCACTTCGCGGAGTACGGACTGCTCGCGTTCCTCTGGGCTCGTGCGCTGCGGACCCGGATGGAGGCCAGGCGGGCGGCGCTCGTGGCGCTGGTCGTCGCCTCCCTGTACGCCGCGACCGACGAGTTCCACCAGACGTTCGTCGAGGGAAGGCACGGGAGTCCGCTCGACTGGGCGATCGACACCGCCGGGGCGGCTACGGCGACGATGCAGCTCCGCCGGAGGGCCCCGGCGTGAGCAGCCGACTGCCCATCGAGTCGAGCCAGCCTGTCGTCGCCTTCTCGGTCGTGCGGGTGGCGCTGGTGCTCCTGTCCATCGCCGCGGTGCTGATCTTGAACGTCCCCGACCGCGCCGACATGGTCGCGGTTCTCCTGGTGGCGGCGCTCCCTTGGACCGTGCTCATCCTCGTCATCGCGCTGATCGAGCCGAACACGGCGCAGAACCCGATCGTGGCGTTGGGCGACTTCGCGGTTTTGCTGCTGGTCCAGACCGTGGTGCCCGAGACCTACGGGGCGGTCCGCTTCACCGCCATCTTCCTCGTGGCCGTGCACGCCCACTTCCAGGGCGAGGTCCGTGGCCTGCTGGTCGCTGCGCTCGGCTCGATCGCCCTCGTGGCCGAGCTGCCGATCCACGACGAGCTGCCCAGCATGGACGGGCTGCTCGCGTTCTACGAGACCGTTTTCGTCCTGCTCGCGCTGGCCACTGCGGCGCTGATCGGGCGCCTGCGCACCACCGAGTCGGCGTCGAGGCTCCGAGCGCGCGGCCTCTCCCGCAGAACCATCCAGGCAGAGACCGAGGCGCGCAGGAAGGTGGCCGAGGCGATCCACGACGGACCGGTGCAGGACCTGATCGGCCTGGACATGATCCTCTCGGCCGCCTCACAGGCCGCCGACGGCGGCGATCCGGAGCGGGCGGCCGACCTCGTCGGCCAGGCGCGGGAAGTCGCCTCCCGCAACGTCTCCGTTCTTCGCGACGAGATACTCGACCTCGGCCCCTACGCCTTCGAGGAGCTGGGCTACTCCGCCGCCATCGAGAACTGCATCCCGATCTGGAAGCGCCGTTACGGGTTCGACGTGCTCGCGACGATCGAGGCCCTCGACCTGCCCCCGGAGATCGCCGGCGACCTCTTCCGCATCACTCAGGAGGCGGTCGTGAACGCCGGCCGCCACTCGGGCGCGGAGGCGGTGTCGGTCAACCTGCGGCGCGTCGGGCGCCAGCTCGAGCTCAGGGTCACCGACAACGGCAACGGGTTCGACGGAGGCGACCCGCTCGACGCGATGCAGCCCGGTCACCTGGGGCTCGCGAGCATGCGCGAACGCGCCGAGATCATGGACGGGACGCTCGATATCGAGACGTCAGAGCGCGGAACCCGTGTGCTGCTCCGCGCGCCCCTCAATCCGGCTTAGGGCCTGCACCCTCACGGGGATGCCGTTGAGGAACGCCATCCCGGCTAGTGGCTCGAGATCGTCCGGGTCGCCGCTGGCGAGCAGGTTCACGTTCGCGCCGGCGTGCTCGTTCGCGAGCCGCCAGCCGCCGCGATGGCCCCAGCCGTGCGGCAGGCCACGGTCCCCGGGGTCATCTCGTCGGTCACCTTGACGCCCACGACGAGTGAGCCGGACTTCGACTCGAGCCGCGCCCCTGCCCCGTCCTCGAGGCCGTGCTCGGCCGCGTCGTCGGGATGGATGCGGAGCGAGTGCTCGCGGCCGCCCCGCATCAGAAGCGGCGAGTTGTGCATCCACGAGTTGTGCGAGCGCAGCTCGCGCATGCCGATGAGCCGCAGCGGGAACCCCGGCGACTCGCCGTTCGCCGACGCGAGCCGCGAGAGCTCGCCGGCGATCTGGCGCGGCTGGAGGGCGACGCGGTGGTCTCGGTGGCGGACCTTCTTCGGCAGCACTCTGGTGCGCACGTAATCCTCGAGCACGAGCCCGTGGGGGTGCTTGTCGCGCAGCTTGGCGAAGCTGAGCCCCGCAGGCCGCAGGCCGAAGAGGTCGCCTTTGGGCCCGGTCCGTAGCAGCAGGTCGACCAGCGCGCGCGGGCTCGGGCGGACTCCCAGCCTCGCCGCTTGCCGGAGCAGCCCGACGCTGTAGGGAGCCACCCCGACCCGGCGCGAGACCTGATCGATGATCTCCCACTCCTGGCGGGCCTCCCCGGCGGGCTCGACGACTGGCTCCGTCACCTGGATGAACGGCGTCGTGTAGAAGCTCATCAGCGCGACGGGCACGTCCTCGCGCTCGTAGAACGTCGTGGTCGGGAGCACGTAGTCCGCGTGCTTGTTCGTCTCGTTGACGTAGAAGTCGAGCGCGACATGCAGGTCGAGCTCGCCGAGGGCGCGCTCGAGAGCGTCGCCGTCGGGCACCGACAGCACCGGATTCCCGGCCGAGACGAACAGGGCGCGCACCTGGCGGCTGCCTGGCGTCTCGATCTCGCGCGGGAGAAGCGCCGCCGGAAGGTTGCCCAGCACGTCCGGGAAGCCGCCGAAGCGTGCCTTGGTCTTGCCGTAGGTGGCGAGGCCGAGCCTCTCGCCGAGGTCCTCGATGTCGATCGGCGGGTTGCCGAACACCGCCCCGCCGGGGCGGTCCAGGTTCCCCGTCGCCGCGTTCAGGGCGTCGAGGAGGAAGACCACGAGCGTCGCGAAGCGGCCGAGGCAGGACCCGGTGCGGCCGTACGCCACCGCCCCGTCGGCCGTGGCGAAGTCCCGAGCGAGCGCTCGCACCCGCTCCGGCGCCACGCCGGTGCGCGCCTCGGTGTCCTCGGGCGGGTGCAGCCCCGCGGCGGCGCGGAGCTCAGCCATCCCGGTCGTGTGCGCCGCCAGGAAGTCGTGGTCGGCCAGGTCCTCGCCGAAGATCACGTTGAGCAGCGACAGCAGCAGCCAAGCGTCGGAATCTGGGCGAACCGGCAGGTGCTCGAACTGCCGGGCGGTCTCGGTGGCGCGTGGATCCACGACGACGACGCGCCCGCCGCGCGACTCTACGTCGAGCAGCTGCTCGCGCACGCGCGGGGCGCTCAGCACGGAGCCGTGCGACACCAGCGGATTGGCCCCGACCATCAGCAGGAAGCTCGTACGCGGCAGGTCCGGGATCGGCACGATCAGCGGTGAGCCGTACAGCAGTGCGCTGGCGGCGAAGCGGTTGTTGACGTCCTGCGAGCCGGCCGTGTAGTAGTGCGGCGAGCCGATCGCGTCGAGGAATCCCTTGGCCCAGAGCGTGTGGGAATACGAGAACGCGCCCGGATTGCCCATGTACCAGGCCACCGACTCGGGCCCGCGCTCGTCGAGGACGCGCTTCAGCCGCCGGCCGATGTCCTCGAGCGCCTCGTCCCAGCCCACGCGCTCGAAGTCCCCCGACGGCGTCCGCCGCAACGGGTGCAGCACACGGTCGGGGTCGTTCTGCACGTCCGCCATCGCGATCCCCTTCGGGCAGGCGTAGCCGCGCGAGAGCGCGTTGTCGGGATCGGGCCGGAGCTTGACCACCCTCTCGCCCTCCACCGTCGCCACCATCCCGCAGAGCGGCTCGCAAATCCGGCAGAAAGAGACCTTTTGGGTCATCCGCCTACGAGAGCCTAACCCCCGCTCCCTTCGGCTGCGTGCGCCCCCTTAAGCACTGAACACGTCGAGTGGCAGCGCGGCGGAGACGAGCACGTTTGGAACGTCGACGACCTGCGAGATCCTCAGCTCGCAGGCGACCGATGCCAGGGCGTAGGCCTGGCCGAAGTCGTAACCGCGCTCGGCCCGCAGCCAGGCGATCAGCTCGAGCAGTGCCCGCCTGGCCGCCAGGTTGAGGTCGGCCCAGCGGTTCTCGCCGTGGTCCGTCAAAGGGATCCCGGTGGTCGCGAAGACCGCGCGCGGCGGCCGCGGCGGTGCCTCGTACGCCGGGAAGCGCGGGAGCCAATGAGGGCGCTTCCGGACCGCTGCCCGGACCGTGATCGAGCCGCTCGTCTCGATCGCGTAGAGCGAGACTTCGCCGTCGCCCTGGGCGAAGTGCAGGTCGCCCGCGGACAGAAGCCCGCCCGGGACGTGCACCGGCAGCAGCAGCCGGGCGCCCGCCGTCAGGTCGCGGACGTCGAGGTTGCCGCCGTTCTCGCGCGGCGGGATCGTGCGTAGGCCGTCGCGAACCCGACCGGGGAACGCAGTCTCCGGGTCCGGCAACCGCACGGGACGGCCGGCGTCCGCCAGAACGCTCTCGCGGCGCAGCACCTGGCCGACCAACTTTGGCGACGGCCCCACGCCGATCACCCCGGCGTGGGTGCTGGCGGCGACCGCGATGCCCGGCAGGTCGTCCGAGCGGGCAAGCCCGCCGGCGATTCGCCAACGGACGAGGGACGGGCGCTCAACCAGGTCGCCCAGGAGGCCGGCGCCCGGCAGGACGGCCGTCCAGCCGAAGTCGGCGGTCGTGTAGCCGAGGATGTCCAGCTCGAGCAGGTCGCCCGGGTCGGCGCCGACCACCTCGACCGGGCCGGTCAGCACATGCGAAACCGCCTTCAGCTCGAGCAGCTCCTCGTCGGTTGTCCCCGGCGTGACCTGCCCGTCCATCGAGTCCCGCAGCTCGAGCGTCAGCTCGTCACCCGGCTCGACGGAGGCGATCGGCTCCAGCTCCGGAGACCAGCGGTTGTGCCCGAGCTCCGGCTGCTCTCGAAGCGAGCGGTCAGGGTCGAGCCGCACCTCCACGCCCGAACCCTAAGTCCTAGCGACGAGCGACTAAATCCAGCCTCGTTCCGTGGCGATCAGCACCGCCTGGGCGCGATCCACGGCGCCGAGCTTGGCGTAGGTGTTGTGCAGGTGGGTGCGAACAGTGCTCGTCGAGAGGCCGAGCTCGTGGGCAATCTGCTTGTAGACCTTGCCCTCGGCCAGGCGCTTGAGCACCTCGACCTCGCGTGCGGAGAGCGGACAGGGGTCGACGTTCCGCTTCTGCTGGCCGTTGCCGTTGGGCAGCTCGTACATGACCGCGCGCAGTTGGGTCACGCCCATGTCGACGGACCTGGCGGCGGCGAGAAGCTCCCTCGGATCGACCGGCTGGGCGTGGTTGTAGTGGGCGAGCATGTCGGCCAGGCGGACGAGCGCCGCCTCGCCGCCGGCGTCCTCCGCGTGGTGGCGCTCGATCGCCGACGCAAGCCTGTTCGGCAGGCCCCAGCGCCGCGCCAGGACGCCGCCGACCAGCGCGTGGTCGACGCCGAGCTCGAGGCGCTCGCGGTGGATCCGGTCGCCGGGTGTACGCGCGTCGCCGTGAATTTGGCCCGGGTAGCCCGGATAGGCGTGGCAGAGCACGAGCTTGCCGACATCGTGAAGGAGGGCGGTGCAGAGAAGCTCGTCGCGATCCTCGTACTCCAGCTCGCGCGAGAGGCGGTCGGCGGCGGCCTGCGTGGCGACCGCGTGCAGACGGAAGCGCTCCGGCATCAGGTCCCAGCCCGGAGTGCGCTCGAAGAAGTCGAAGGTGGCCGTGCGCTGGGCGAGCGTCTCGACGCCATCCGGGGTGAGGATCTCGACCGCGTCCGGGATGCCCGCGACCTTGCCCTTCTTCCGCGAGGCGGCGCGGTTGGCGATGCGAAGCACGGCGATCACGAGCGCCACGTCGGACTCGACGGCCGCGACGACCTCGCCCACCGAGGCGCGGTCCTCGCGGACCACGCGCAGCACCCGGTCGCGCGACTCCGACAGGGCGGGGAACAGCTCCAGCGCCTCGAACGCCGCAGTGAGCCTCCGCCCATGGCCCTCATTGTGGCGGCGCATGACGGCTTCCGGCCGGCTGGCGGTGGTTGTCATCGTTGCTGGCACTCTTCCTGCCTCGGATTGGTCCGCATCGCACGACCCCGTCCAGGGGTCGCACAAACGTCCGTGGTTGACGTATCGGCACGAAGGAAGCAGGAGTTGAGATGGGAACGTCGCCTACGCGCGGGTCCTGTCGAGCGCGGCGTCGATTCGCGCCAGCGACTCGTCGCGGCCGAGCACGGCGAGCGACTCGAAGATGCCTGGGGACACCGTGGTGCCGCTGATGGCCACCCGGACGGGCTGGAAGACGTCCTTGGGTTTGGTGCCCAGACGTTCCACGACGTGGCGCAAGGCGGCCTCCACCTGCTCTACGTCGAACGGCTCCGCCGCGGCGAGCGCCTCGCGCGCTGCCTCGAGACGCTCCGGTGCACCGTCGCGCATGATCTTGTCCCACGCCTTCTCGTCGGTTGGCTGCGCCTCGACGAGGAAGCCGGACAGGGGCCAGAAGTCCGCCAGCGTCTGGATCTTCTCCTGCGAGATCGCCACCGCGTCCTCCGGGACCTGGCGGCCCACCATGGCCTCGATACGCGCCCTGAGATCGGACGGGTCGAGCTCGCGCAGGTAGCGTCCGTTCATCCAGCGCAGCTTCTGCTCGTCGAAGACCGCCGGATTGCGGGACACCCGCCCGAGCGAGAAGTTGTCGATCAGCTCCTGCGTCGTCAGGAACGTCGTGGCCTCGTCGAGACCCCACCCGAGCAGCGCGAGGTAGTTGCGGACCGCCTCCGGGAGGTAGCCGGCCGCTCTCAGCTCCTGCACCGAGGCCGCGCCGTGGCGCTTTGACAGCTTCTTGCCGTCGGGCCCGTGGAGGAGCGGCAGGTGGGCGTACACGGGCGGCTCCTCGCCGAGGGCCTTCAGGAGCATCACCTGACGGGGAGTGTTCGAGAGGTGGTCCTCGCCGCGGATGACGTGAGTGATGCCCATGTCGCGGTCGTCGACGGCGACCGCCAGGTTGTATAGGGGGCTGCCGTCCGAGCGGCGGATCACGAAGTCCTTGATCGAGGCGTGCGGGAAGCGGACCGTGCCACGGATCACGTCCTCGATCTCCGTCTCGCCCTCGCCCGGCACCCGCAGTCGGACGGCCCCCTCGTCCTCGTAGGCGTGACCCTCGCCGAGCAGGCGCTCGATCGCCTCGGTGTGCGCGTCGAGCCGCGCCGCCTGCGAGTGCGGCCCCTCGTCCCAGTCGAGCCCGAGCCAGCGGAGGCTGTCGAGGATCTGCTCGACGTTCTCCGGAGTCGAGCGCTCGCGGTCGGTGTCCTCGATCCGCAAGACGAACGTTCCGCCGCGGCCGCGCGCGAGAAGCCAGTTGTACAGCGCCGTGCGGGCGCCGCCGACGTGCAGCTCACCGGTCGGGGATGGCGCGAAGCGGACCCTCATGCGCTCCAACGCTACCGTTGCGCGCCGTGCTCCTCGGCGCCCACGTCTCCACCTCCGGCGGACTCGTCGAGGCGCACGCACGCGGCGTCGAGCGCGGCTGCGAGTCGATTCAGATCTGGGGCCAGTCACCCCGACAGTGGCGCCCGACGCGCTGGAAGCAGGACGACATCGATCAGTTCCTCGAGCTGATGAGGGACGGCCCCATCAAGGCCGTCGTCATCCACGCCGTCTACCTGATCAACTGCGCCACGACCGACAAGGAGATGCAGCGCAAGTCACTCGCCTCGCTCATCCACCACCTCGAGCTGGGCGAGGCGATCGATGCGGTCGGCGTGGTGCTTCATCCCGGCTCGGCCAAGGGCGAGCCGCACGAGGAGGCGCTGCCGCGCGTCGCCGGGATGCTGAGGACCGCCCTCGGCGAGACGTCGAAATGCCGCCTTCTGCTCGAGAACACCGCCGGAGCAGGCGACACGCTCGGCCGCTCCTTCGAGGAGCTCGACACGCTGATCCGGAAGGCCGGCGGGAGCAGGCGGCTTGGGCTCTGCCTCGACTCCTGCCACCTGTACGCCTCGGGGTTCGACGTATCGACCGCCGACAAGCTGAGCGAGGTCGTGGACCGCTGCGTGGAGATCGTCGGCGTCGACCGGCTCGCCTGCCTCCACGTGAACGACTCCCAGACGCCCCTCGGCTCCAACCGCGACCGCCACGCGCCGCCGGGCGACGGCGAGCTGGGCGCCCGCGGCTGCGCAGCATTCCTGTCCGAGCCCCGCTTCGAGGGCCTGCCGGGACTGTTCGAGGGCCCGGGTGTCGAGGGCAAGGCGGCCGCCAAGGTCGACGTCGACCGGATGAAGCAGCTGCGGGCGTCCGGCCGGCGCGCCCGCAAGCGGCGAAAGCGCTAGAGCGAGTCGCGCAGGTCGAACGCCGGGTCGCCCGCCTCCGGCGTTGCGAAGAAGTCCGGGTTCACGCAATCGAAGGGCGCGCCGTTGCCGTCGTAGGCCCGCTCGACCGAGACGCGGCACGGCGAGCGCGGCATGCCGGACACCTTGACGCCGCCGAAACCCTGACGGGTCCGCTCGGCCTGCTCGAACAGCTCGACGTCGATCTCGCCGCGGAAGACCTTGTGCATGCAGCCCATGAACCGGCGTCCCGTCGCCTCCTCGTCGTAGAGGTAGAGGTACGGGCACCCGGACTGAACACAGCCCGACGGGTAGACGACGCGATCGCAGAAGCTGCAGCACTGCCTGCATTCGTGCAGGTCCGAGCCGGTTCGCGTGCTCTGCATCCGCGCCAGTGTAGCTCCGGTCGCCCGCTAGACCGGATCTTCAGTGAACCCGCAGGCCCGCCGTGCGCGTGCGTGTGACGCGGTAGCCGCGCGCGCGCAACGCGGCACGCAGCCGGTACCTGCCGGGCGCCAGCCGCAGGCGGAGGACCGGTCGCCCGCGCCGGCCGCGGCGCGCCCGGACCACTCGGACGGTGCGGTGCCGGCAGCGCCCGCCGGCGCAGGCGAGGCGCAGGACGCGCAGCCGGAAGGCCCGCGGGCGCAGGTGCTTGGGACGCAGCGAGCCGATCACGACGATCCGGCGGCCGCGCCGGCGCACCCGCATCCGGACCCGGGAGCTCCGATCGCAGACGTCCCCGCGTCCGTCGTCGTCCCAGTCCGCCTGGCGTGGGTTGGCCTTTCGCGGGCAGTTGTCCTCGTTGGCCCCGATCCCGTCGTGATCGACGTCGTTGGCCGGATCGTCGGGGAAGCTGTCGCAGCGGTCGCCGACCCGGTCGCCGTCCCTGTCCTCCTGCCCGAAGTTGCTTGCCCGTGCGCAGTTGTCCTCCGAGTCGGGACGTGCGTCGCCGTCGAAGTCCGGGAGCGCTGACAGCGTGTAGCTGCCGGCGCCGTCGACGCGAGTCACGTCGATGTAGTGCTGGCCGCTCTGCGTGGCGACGTGGGCGATGGTCTCGTTGGAGCCGGCCGTCGCCGATTGAGCGACGGTGGCCCCGGGCTGCGAGAGGCTGGTCGTCCCCGGACGCAGCAGCCGCAGGTCCAGCTCCTTCACCCCGCTCCGGAGCCGGATGACCACCCCCCGTCCGGCGGTCAGCCCCACCCGGTAGACGTCGTCGTTGTCGCCGCCCGAGCCCAGGCTGCCGGTCACGCTGGCGGGCAGGGAGAGCGGGGTCGCCTCCCCGGGCGCGTCGTCGAGGCGCTCGCGGCTGACGAAGCCGCGCGCCACGAGCAGGTTGCGCAGGAAGGCCAGGTGCGAACCGCCGTAGAGCTGCCGGTCGGCGGAGAGCAGCGCGCGGGAGCCCTCGGCGAAATCCGCGCTCCCGGTCAAGCTGAAGTGGGACTGGATAACAAGGCGGTCTGCCGTCGTGGCCCCGATCGCCGAGCGGATGTCCCAGAGGACACCCGACCAGCTTTCGCCGACGCAGTGCTCGTCGGAGGAGTCGATGCAGTCGGGCGGAACGTCCCCAGCCTGCAGGTTCCAGTCCACCCGGCGAAGGCAGGAGTCACCGAACCCGAGCGCGAACCACTCTGTCAGGCACGCGTCGAAGCCGCCCCTCGGCCTGAACGTCTTGGCAATCGCCGCTGACAGGTAGTCGCCGAACCCCTCCCCCATGGCCCGCCCCTGGAGGCTGGTCCCGAAGCCGGGCACCTGATCGTCCTGAACGGCGTGACCGTACTCGTGCACGATCACCTCGGCGTCCTCGCCGCTGTCGATCCCCGCGCCAGTGTTGCCCACGCCGAGGCTGACGTCCTTGGTGCCCGGGTCGTAGAAGGCGTTGTCGACGACGTCGGGGAAGGACTCGTCGGCGTGGATCCGGAGCTGCCGGTTCATGACGTTCCGGAACCCGAGGAGCTGGATGTACGCCTGTGTACGGTCGGCGTGGAAGTAAGCCATCAGAGCCTCGAAGTCATCGTTCGCTCGGGTGACCGAGGTGAAGTTTCGCCCTGCCGCGCACACATTCCCGCCGGGCAGCGTGGCCCTGGCCCAGGTCCCCTGCAGGCAGGTGGTCGAGTCGCTGAGCCGCAAGAGCGTCACCGCGCGGCGGAGGGCGGTAAGCGTGGCGTCGTCGCGGTCGTTCGGGGGGCCGTCCGAGAGGCCGGACCTGGAGCCCTGCTCGACGACGGGGTTGGTGTCGTAGATCATCGCGCTCCCGGTCGCCCGCCGGACCAAGTCGCGTGCCCTCAGGACGCGCCCGCTGCGCGCGTCGACCAGGACCTCGAAGCTGCCGAACGGGACCCGTGAGGGGACGAGCACGCGCCACACCAGCCGCCCCCGCGCCCGCTCGGCGAGGAGGGCCAGCGCGGCGCGCAGTGGGGCCCTCAGCCGCCGGGCGCCGACCCGCGCCCGGGCCGACGCCACGGCGCCCCCGCGTGAGACGCGCCGCGGGAGCGGGCGCCGGACCCGGCGGCTGCGATCGATCAGCAGGTCGCCGGCTCGGCCGCGGTCATCGGTGACGACCGTCTCGGCGCCCAGAACCGGCACGTCCGCCACCTCCTGACGGAAGCGGTAGAAGCGCGTTCCCAGGCTCGTTACTGCGCCGACCTGCCTGAGCTGCGACGCGGGCGCGTGGGCGCCCTGGAGCAGCGAGCGCACGTCGGCCGGGCGACTCGTCGCAGCCTGCGCGGCCGCGGGCGAGAGCGTCGCGGCCGCGAGCAGGGGCAGGATGACGGCGGTACGGCGATTCCTCATGGCATAGCGGGCTCCGACTAGCCTCGGCCGGAGCCCGCGTTGACTTGGCCTTGTGCCGTTACCTGACGCGACGCCGGGCGGACGCGCTTGCGGTCGGCCCAGTCACGACGTTCGCGTTAGCGCAGATCGCCTCCACCACTACCGTGATCTCGCCCACGTTCTCGTTGTCGAGGGAGGCGAACCAGCCGTCGGGGCGACCCGTGTCGGGGTCGGTATCGAAGAAGGACGCCACCAGGAACGTGTCCTCTGGGACCAGCGCATCCGTGTCATCGAATGCCCACACGTCCCCGCCGGTGGGGAAGGTCCCGGCCGGACACGGCACGAATCCTTCGGTCGACTCGCCCCCGGCCAAGGTCTGCCTCGACCTTAGGGCGGAACCGGACTCGTATGAGAGCCTGCCGAAGCCGTTGGTTCCCGGCCGTCCCGGGCTGCCCGGCGGACCCGCCGCTCCGGCTGGTCCTGTCGGGAGCTGGCCCGCCTTGAAGTCCCTCTTGAGCAGCGTGCCGTTCCTCACGTCCTTGCTGCGGACGGAGTTGTTGCGGATGTCCTTGGTCGACACGGTGTTGTTCTTGATCTCACGGCTGTCGATCGAGCCCGTCGCGAGCCCGTACGACACGCCGCCCAAGGAGGCGAACAGCGCGATGGACGAGATGACGAGGCTAGGAGTGGGCTTGATCCTCCTGAGACGGCGCACGTATACCTCCCGGTCGGTTTAGGAGTCCCACGGTACGGGGGAGAGTCCCCGATCGTCAACCGAATCGCTGGTCTCAGGCGACGAGCCTTGCCGACCCGTGCAGAGCACCCAGCTCGGCACGGCAGGCGCCGTCGGCGGAGACGCGGTAGTCGGGCCCGAGGCAGAGCCGTCGCCGACCTACGGCGAGCTGGAGCTCGTGGTCGCCCGGGAAGCTCTTGACGACCTCCTTGAGCTCCTCGAGGAACGACTCGGGAACGCCGGGCGGGACCTGGAGCGTTAGCCGCTTGATCGGCGGGGGCGCCACGGCGGCCTCCGCCGCGCGGGCCACCTCCTCGGGCGAGGGGTCGAAGAGCTCGACCTCGTGGGCGATCAGCTTGGTCTCCCCCAGCTCCTTGTGGTCGACACGGCCGCGGACGATCACCACGCGGTCAGTGTCGACCTTGTCCTCGTTCTTGGCGTAGGCCGAGTTGAAGACGAGCATCTCGACTTGGCCCTCGAGGTCGTCGAGAGTCGCGAACATCATCGGGTCGCCGTTCTTGGTCCGAATGCGCTTGCACTCGGCGATCATGCCGCCGGCGGTTACCCAGGCGCCGTCGGCCTTGTCGGAGAGCTCGGCGACCGAGCACTCGACGCGTGCCCGCAGAGCCGCGCGGACCTCCTTGAGCGGGTGGCTCGAGAGGAACAGCCCGAGCGTCTCCTTCTCCCAGGCGTTGAGCTCCTCCCGCTCGTCCGGGAGCGGGGGCACCGGCACGTCGGGGCCGGCCGCCGCGGGGTCATCGCCCGAGTCGAAGAACGAGCCCTGGCCGAGTTGGGCGTCGAGCTGCACCTTCTGGCCCGCCGCCTGCGCCTGCGGCAGCACCTCGAGCATGCCCGACCGGGGGGCGCCGGTGGAGTCGAGCGCGCCGCACTTGACGAGCGCCTCGATCGCCTTCTTGTTGACCGGGCGGCAATCGACCCGGCGGCAGAAGTCCCAGATCGACTTGAACGGGCCGCCCTCCTCGCGCGCGGCGAGGATTGCGTCGACCGCGCCCGCGCCGACGTTCTTGACGGCGTCGAGGCCGAAGCGGATGTTGCCGCGCACGACGCGGAAGTCGTGGCTCGAGACGCTGACGTCGGGCGGGAGCACCTCGATCCCCATCTCCTCGCAGCGCGCCACGAAGAACGGCACCTTGTCCTTGGTCGACATGACCGACGAGATCAGCGCGGCCATGTACTCAGCCGGATAGTTGGCCTTGAGCCAGGCGGTGCGGTAGCTGATCAGCCCGTAACAGGCAGCGTGGGAGCGGTTGAACGAGTAGTCAGCCGCCGCCTCGTTGACGGCCCAGAGTTCCTGGATCACCCGCTCGCTCGTGCCGGTCCTTCGCGCGCCCTCGACGAAGCGGTCTTTGAGCGCGGCCATCTTGTCCCGCAGCTTCTTGCCGATCGCCTTGCGCAGATCGTCGGCCTCCGGGCCCGAGAAGCCGGCGATCGTCTTGGCGATCTCCATCGACTGCTCCTGATAGAGGATCACGCCGTAGGTCGATTCGGTGATCGAGCGCAGGCGCTCGTCGATGTACTGGATCCGCTCCGGCACGCGCTTGTTCTGCGCGTAGGTGTCGATGTAGCGCATCGCGCCGGGGCGGTAGAGCGCGTTGAGCGCCACAAGGTCGTTGAACTCGGTGGGCTTGACCTTGCGCAGCGCTTCGCGCATGCCGTCGGACTCGAACTGGAAGACGCCGACGGATTCGCCCCGGGCCAGCATCTCGTAGGTCTTGCGATCGTCGAGCGGCAGCGTGGCCATGTCTGGCCGCTCGCCGGTGGACTCTTCGACGATGTCGAGCGCAGCCTCGATCACGTCGAGGTTGCGTAGGCCG
>Ga0126312_10001868_pt1 | contig 13921 bp, 17 predicted proteins | sample Plot104A_FD_92537 | JGI IMG/M metagenome (GOLD analysis project Ga0126312, IMG submission 92537) | Serpentine soil microbial communities from UC McLaughlin Reserve, CA, USA - Plot104A | ecosystem: Environmental > Terrestrial > Soil > Grasslands | place: USA: UC McLaughlin Reserve, Lake County...
CGCTCTTGAGGCTCACCGGTCCGGCTCATCGCGGAGCCGAACGGCCGTTCCTGCCGGTGGCGGGGCGAGCCGTCCTGGGTGGAGTGCTGCGGCGAGGATCTCGACGCCGTCGATCAGGCGGGGGCCGGAACGAGAGAAGTAGGCATTCGCATCGACGGCAAGGATCGCCGTGGCGCCGGCCAGCTCGGGTCACTGTAGCAGCGTCCGTTTCGCTTCGTCCGCGGCTGCTTCGAGGCCATAGCCGCAGGGCATGAACACCACGACCTGCGGTTGCGCGGCTGCGATTTATTCCCAGGTCACGCGCGAAGCGAGGGGGTACCGGGACAGGCGAGCAGGGCTTCGGCACCGGCGATCTCGATCATTTCCGGTATCCAGTGTCCACCGTTGAACGGAGGATCACCCCATTCGAGTGCAAACACGCGGGGCCGGTTGAGCCCGTCAGCGGCGGCTCGGACGCTCGCGAGCCGACGCCGCAGGCCGCCAACGACCTGCTCGGCACGCTGCTCGACCCCGGTGATCTTCCCGACCTGCAGCACGCAGCCGAGGACGTCGTCCAGCGAACTAGGATCCAGGGAGATTACCTCGGCCTGGCAGCCCAAGACATCCAGGGCATGCGCTGAACCCAGCCGCCGAAGCATCGGACCGCGAAGCCCTCAATGGCCGGGGACAGCCGGCGCGCCGGCGGGAGCTCCTGCCGGCATGTACCGATCCCGGCCTACGGGAGAAGATAGAAAATATGGAAGCGCCCGCACCGGCGGCGGCCGCGGTTACGTGGTCCTGTGCGGCCTGAGCGAGCTCGGCTACCGCACCCTGGAGGAGCTGGTCCGTCTCGGCGAGGACGTGGTCGTGATCGTGCGCTCGCCGGTCGAGGAGCTGGCCCGCGGAGCGAGGGACCTGGGGGCCACGTTGGTGGCGGGCAACTACCGCGACCAGGCGGTGCTGCGCGCCGCCGGGGTGGCCGTCGCCAGCGCCCTGGTCCTCACCGAGGACGACGACGTCGGCAACTCACCAGACGACCCGGTGTGACCCGGCCCCGCTTCCTGGCAGACCGGTGGGGAACGGCCCGCACACGGGCGTGGAGCAGCGCGGCGTCGGGGTCGCGGGGCAGGGTCGGGCTCGTCTGCTCGTGCCCAGACCGACGGCGCCATCGGGGCGGTCAGCCGGGGGCTGGGATGGGCGGCCGGGCCGGGTAGCCCTCGGGCAGGAGGGTGTCGCCGTAGAAGACCTGCCAGTGGTAATAGCCCAGGAAGGCCCGCTGGTTGGCCCGGAGCAGGCCGGCGTGGGCGCTCACCGCGCGCACATAGCGGCGGCTGCGATTGTAGGCATACAGGGCGCCAGCCATGTCGGCGGGGGCGCCGTTGGTGCGCAGCAGGCGGGCCGCGGCCAGGATGGCATCGCCGGTGGCCTGGATGTCGCCGCCGCCGCCGTAGCGCGTCCAGGTGGAGGGGAGGAACTGCATCGGCCCCTGGGCTCCGGCCGAGCTGGTCCCCCGGATCCGCCCGAGCCTGGTCTCGACCAGGTGGATGGCGGCCAGGTACTCCCAGGGCACGCCCAGCTTGGCCTCGGCCGCCTGGTAGGCGGCCAGCAGGTGTGCGGCCGGGGCGGGAGCGACGATCCGCCAGCGTGGCAGGCGACCGGCGGGCCCATTCAGCTTGCGGAGTTCACTGCCGGCGAGCACATTCGCCTTCACCGTCCGCCGCAGTGTGGGCGGAAGCCGCAAAAGGACCTTGGGAACCAGCCCCGGGTGGCGGACCAGCAGTCGGTAGGCCCGCTGCTGGCTGCGGCCCAGGGTGGGGAGCTTCCCGGCGGGGGTGGCCGGCTCGCGGATGGCGGTCTCGGCCGTGGTGAGCTGGGCGGCCACCCGGTCGGCAGCCGTGGTCGCGGTTAGCGGTGATCTGGGGAGGGTGGTCGTCGGGGCCGCGGGGACGGTCGGTGCCCTGGTGGTGGCGGTGCTGTGGTCGGGGGCCACGGGTGGGCTGCCGGTTGACCGGCCGTCGCCTGAGCATGCGGCCACCAGCAGACCAGCGGCCAAGAGGGCAAGGACCCGGTGGCCGCGGCGATGAGCACGGCGGTTCGTCTGCTCGTGCCGGTCATGGCCTCGGAGAGGATCGGCGATCCGCCGCACGCCGGCCACCACCAGGGTGCTCTTGACCCCGGCGGCCATGCGCCGGAAGGCTAGCCGGTCCACCCTCCGAGGGTACCCAAGGCTCCAACCGACCGGGGTGACCCTGGGCCTGGAAGGCGTGCGGGCCGATTGGCGGCACGGCGGGCGGCTGGGTGCTGTCCTGCGGGTCCCAGTCGAGCGAGGTCCGATGTGCCGGTTGGCCAGATATGGCCTCGGGCCGCCCTGTACCCGCCGCCGGGCCCACGCTCGAAGCTTCATGGCACAGCTGGGATCAGATCGAAGGCGTCGGCCCTGTCAGCAGGTTGTCAGCAACGATCCAGCACGTGGCCTTGCGTCACATCACGGCGCCTCGTCCCTCAACCTCTCTAAGCAGGGCTGATGTGGTGCCGAGTGAGGCGGCGGAGGGCCTCGCGTGGTGGTGTGGATGGCATGGCATGCAAGGGGTCAGGGGTTCAAATCCCCTCAGCTCCACCACCAACTACCAGGGGAAACGCAGCGCCAGGTAACCTCAGCCGGCCGCCGTACCCCAGCTAAACCCCAGTTCGGGCAGGATCACACGTCCGGACAAGCCTGCTACCAGGCGATTTGAGATCGTAGGCATCCAGCTCGCGATCTGAGGCGTGCAACCCCTGCCGCTGGGCACATGCCCGAGCCCTACCCCGTTCGACCGCCAGAGGCCGTCCAGATCGACGCTACGGGCCGAGGGCGGGCTACCCTGTAGCCGGCGCCAGGGCCGCCCTCGCGTGCGGCATCGCCGTGACCTGGGTAGGGCGGCCCGCGCCACTCATCACACTTGTCCCATATGGCCAGGCGCGGCCCGTGCCGTGTGTCCCCGGCGCGGTGCGTGCCGCCACCATGCGGGAGCTCACGCGTGGCGCTTGGGCACCTAGCGCGCCTGGCCTTCAACGATCAAGCACCCGGCTTCGGCCGGGTGCCTGGTGTGTGGTAGCCGCTAACTGTCGTCGTCGGGTTCTACTGGACCCTCGTACACGAGCTCGTCGGGGTCCAAGTCCGGATCACCCGTGCATGTGCTGCCGTGCCACACGGGTTCGGTCTCAGTGTCGTGCAAGCCTCGGGCAATGCCTTCGGCCGGGCTGCCGGGCATGCTGTCCTCCTGGAACGGCAAGGCGCCGACCACCGTGCCGGCGCCTGCGCGGGTTGGCTCAGTAGTCGCTCGGGCCGGTAGGCGCATCCTCACCCTTCACCTGGCGGTAGGCGCGGCGGGCAGCGTCGCCAGCTTGCGACTTGGGCGCACCCTCCGGCACGAGCTTGAGAGCGTAGCCGATCTTTGCCCACGAGGTCGGGCGGCCACGGTCGTCCAGCTTGCCGCGCATGGTCACGGCGCGCTGCGCCAGCTTGCCGTCCACGGGTGCGCGCTCTGCCTTGGCCTTGGGCGCCTGCGCGGCCAGCTTCAGCCGCTCCTTGTCGGTCGTGCCGGCGTTGGTAGCCGGCTTGGCCTCAGCCGACGGCTTGGCCTTGGCCTGGGCCGGCTTGGCGGTCTGCGCGGGCTTGGTGGCCCGTGGCTTGCGTGGGGCGGGCTTGGGCTCGGCGCCCTTGGGCCGCGGCGGCAGCACGGCCCGGATGACGTCCGACGTCACCTGTGGGAACGCCTTCTTGAGCTCGGCCAGGGTGGTTCCGGCCTCTCGCTTGGCGACCAGCTCGGCGCGTAGCTCCGCTGGCAGCTCCTCGATGGTGGTGATGGCCTGCTCGGTCATAGTCCCTACCTCCTTGCGCCGGCTGGCGCATAGCTGGTTCGAACGCCGGCAAGCTACAGAGGTCGAGTCCGAAAGTTCAGATTTTTCTCGTTTGAGCTGGTAGAAGCAGCCGGTGCCAGGCCACAGCGCAGCCTGACCCGACGGGCTGCTTGTAAGATCTCGATCGCCCGTGGCAGAGGTCTCCGGGTGGAGTTGGCCTATTGGCGGCTGTCTTCGCGGCGGCAACGAAACGACGGTTACCACCTGGGAACCGACCTCATCCCTCCCAGATGACCAGTACTATCGTCCGACGCGGAGCGCGGTCCCGACGGCCGGTGTGGTGTTCGAGGAGGGAACTTTGGCATCGCTACAGGAGAAGAAGGAGCAGCGTCTCCGCTTCATGCACCGCCTCTATGAGGCAACCGACGGCGACACTTTTCACGACGTGGACAGCACCGATATCGGGAAAGAGCTCGGGTGGCCCGATCAATTGACAGAGAAGGTAGTGGAGTACCTTGTCGGCAAAGGGCTAGCTAAGTATATTTCGGCGGGTGACCTGATCACTATCACTCACGCCGGGGTTGTGGAGGTCGAGACCGCGCTCGATAACCCAGATCAAGGAACCGAGCACTTTGCTCCCGTCTCGGTAACACAAATTTTCTACCGTGATGTGATTGGCTCTGCTATCCAGGCTGGCAGCCCTGGCGCCGCACAAAGTACGACCATCGGCGACCTGAACCTCGATAGGGTTCGCCACTTCGTCGAACGGTACGAGGAAGCTGAACCATCATTGGGTCTTGAGGCCGAAGAGGCGGCCGAGGCACAGGCTGACATTGCCACGATCCGCGCCCAGCTCGATTCGCCAAGACCCAAGCCAGAGATAATTCGTGGAAGTCTTAGAAGTGTACGAACCATCCTGGAGGGTGCAACTGGCAGCCTAGCTGCGAGCGGGCTTCTGGAGTTATTGCAGCACGTCCACCTATAAAGAGGGTGTCTAGCTTGCCTCGCGTTCGCCAAACGAGGAAAGCAGAACGTGCCGCCGTCAATGCAGTTCGGACCTTACTTGAAGCACATGACCTAGTTTTCCAGGAAGTCGAACAAAGTAACGACTATGGAAAAGACGCATATGTTGACCTCACCGTAGATGGCGAGGTATCAGGCCACGTAATCGCCCTTCAAATTAAGGGTGGTTCTACTTACGTTCGCGCTTCCGGATATGTGATTCCATGTAATACGGACCATGCTGGCTATTGGATCAATAGCTCTTTGCCGGTCATTGGTATCGTTCAAGACCCGAAAGACGGCAGACTCTATTGGGAGAATCTTACAAGATATTTGCGAGAGGTTGATCCGTCGACCGCTGCAATTCCAGTCCCTGCTACGCAGTCGTTGACGAGCGGCTCACTCGGAGCCTTCATAGACGAGATGGTTCGGTACTTGCGCAGCTATAGCGGTTCGAGGTGGTTGGACCTGGCGTCACTTGATCCAAATCGGCAAGCCGGCGCAGCGTTTGACTGCTTTGCTATTGGGCGCTTCGACGCCCGTGGCCTTATTTTGCTTCGAGCAGTACTAACCCGACTCTCCGGCAACGGTTTCAAAGCAGGCGCTCATTTGCTTGCACACGCTACTCCTCACCCAGACATATTTTGGACCGACCGCACCTGGATTTCAGAACCTATTAAGGCAGAAGTGCGCGAGACTCTGCGATGGCAGCCCTACGAGTTGCGGCAGCTCTTAGCCAAACTGGCAGACATTGACGACGAAGAGACGTGGGGTAGAGGAACTGTTGGGCAGAGCCTGTACCATCTATTCGCCGAGGACCCCTCAATCAACGGCAAGCTTGAACAAGCCTTGCGAGACGCCGTACTCAGTTGGGAAGACGAGGTGGCCTATCAGCTCTTTTTCCTGGCGATATACCGCGCAGGCGAGGACTCCAGGGATTACCTGGTAGAGCTAATAAGGCGGTTCCCGCGACTGCTCCAAGATTCACGAGTTCGAGAAGTCAAGGATATCGTGGAGCGGTTCGGCTGGGTTGATATTTTCTAGTTTGGACCAGCTATCAGCGCTCTTCCAGGTATCGGCCCCAACGGCGCCAGGCGTTGACGCAGCCGGCCGCGAGGTCCGGCACGGGTAGGCCGAGCCGGCTGGCGTCATCCACGATGGCGGCCATGAAACCGGCCGCCCGACGAATGTCCTGGGCCAGCCGGACACGAGGATCGTCTCGGCGCGTACGCTTCCATCGCACGAGGGCTACCTCCCTTGTGCCGGCCCGGGGAGCCTGACCGCTCGCCCGGGCACTCTCTTCACTAAGAGTGATATGCATTCACGATACGTGGCCGGGCCAGCGTGGCAGGTCTTGCCAATACACGCAAGTGGCACTATTCGGCCAGGTAGACCCGGCATTTGCACGCAACGGCGCGATGTGCCACCTTGGGAATGCCGGCACCCTCTCTCACCGGTGGCCTCGTTGAGCATGCTCCGAGGTCTGTGGCCTTGCGGCTGGCCCGTGGGTAGTCGCCACCTGTTGGTACTACCCCTGGAGGCCTCGCATGGCCAAATTCGACAAGATCTGGTTCAGCACGGCGGAAGCGGCGGCATACCTGGAAGTCAGTGAGCGCACCATGCGCTCCTGGATTGCGGCCAACCGCATCCGCCGGCACAAGCTGGGCAAGTTCAACCGCTTCCACAAGGACGACCTGGACGCGTTCATCAGTGAAGCGGTCGTGGAAGCTGCTCCACCTCCTTCCGCCTAATGTCATGTCCATGTTCAAGGCTAAAGGAGGCCAGGTATGAGGGATTTCTTGCCGAGGTGAAGGCGCTGCAAGCGCGCATTCGAGGAGGACAGTAATGTCGAACAAGGACCGTGCAGAACTCATCCCCGAGGGCAAGTGGAAGGAAATTGGCCGCGTTGGAGTTGACGCCGGCCAGGTCATGATTGCGGACCCGTGCCACGTGTTGGACGAGAACAGCCCAGCGTGGAAGCAAATCGAGCTTGGCGCGGACAAGCTCGTTAATGAGCACGGCTTCACCTACCTGCACACGGTTGACTCCGGCTACGGGGACGGCAGCTACCCCATCGAGGTTCGGGAACGGGATGGCCGCGTGGCGGAGCTCCGCGTGCGCTTCATGAACAGTCCGCCCAACCACACGAAGTTTCCAGTGCTCCCGCTCCAGGAGGACTGGCCGGCGGAAGGTGACCCGGTCGGGGACTGCTGGCATGCGGCGGAGGCGCTGGCCGGCTGGGCGGACAAGCTGCGCGCCAACGAGCACACGGGCGACACCTACGCGCTGCTGCGCGACGTCTACGACGTGGCGCAGAAGCTGGAGGAGCTTGGCTTCGACCTCTTCACCGTGCTGAAGGCGCACAAGGTCCTGGATGAATTCGGCGTGCCGGATTTCGAGGCAGCCGAGGACGAGATGGTCAAGGTCCGTGACGCCAGGGAAGCGGAGTTGCGTGCCGAAGCTGAGAAGGCCGGTGCGGTCGTGGACGTTGGCCAGGCTGGCATCGACCCCGGTGTGGACAAGGTGCGGGCCAAGCTGGGCGCCAAGGACGACGACATCCTCTACACCTCGTGGTCGTACTTCGGCAACCCGATCCGGCCTCGGAACTGCGCCAGGGAACTCGACCAGCACGGCTTCCTTAGCCGCGTGCTGGACGTGAAGGAGGATCTCGGCAACGACGACGTGGAGGCAGACCAGAAGTTCCTGCTGCTGTCCGTGCGCGTAGTGCCCAACGGCGACACCGAGGCCAACCACGATTTCGTGAAGGAGATCGTGGAGCGCCACGGCGGCAAGTACGACTTCGGAGAATTCGGCCTCAGCAGCGTGAAGAACTTCGGCACGAATTGGGTCTAGCCCAAAAAGCTCGGAAGGCGCGGTGGCCTGGACCTCGCTGCCGCGCCTCTCGATTGGAAATTGTTGCGCTAATCCGGGCAGTCCCGGAGTCTGTGCCACAATTAGGCATCGCCGATTTAGGGAGGCGCTATGGGGCTGCGCGGACCGCCCAAGCAATTCACCAGATACAAGCAAGTGGACCTCACGGAATTGCAGTTCACCTACCTGCAATCCGTGGCCGGCAACGAGAGCGTTGCCGCCGTGGTCCGCGCACTCATCCAGGCAGACCTGGAACGACGGATAAAGGAGGCGGCACATGCCAGAGGAGCCGGACGCGATCGACGCCCTCATGCGCGCACTGCAACGGCGGGCCGAGGACGAAGGCGACAAGAACACGCGGACGCTGTTCACAGAAGTGCGTGATGAACTGCGGAAGCTCAACGACAACCTTGCCGGCACGCACGCCGACGACGATCGCGTCGCCGAGCACGAGGAACTCGCCAGGCGCTACCCGGCCCTCAAGAACCGGCCACCGCGCCCACGGCGCCGGGCAAGCTGACCAGGGTTCACCCGACATGACACAGCTACGCATCCAGGTTGCCGGAGAGCACGCGTGCTCGGGGTGCGGTCGTGGAGGGTGGATGGGGATGTGCGCACGTCCCCGGTCGGGCGGTTGCGGGTTGCCACTCCACCGGAGCCGCCCGGCCAAAACTCCACAACGAAGGTGAGGTGAATTGCATGCCGCAGACCAAGACAGCCGGCGCTGTGTTCCAGCAGCCCTACGGCCGACCGCAGACCGGCCCGCGCAGTGCCAAGCTGGCGCAGGCGGAGGCCACCGTGCGTGAGGGTGCCCGTGCCGCCGTGGCCATCAAGGACCGCCAGGCCGGCAACCGCGTGAAGAAGTAGCCCGTCAATGCGTCAGGGTCGGCGCTGTCAACACCGACCCCGACCTAGCCCTAGTCCGCATCCAGGGAGTTAGGCATGCACAGCACGGTAGCCCATCGGCACCAGGGCGCAACCCCTAGCCGCTACCCCGACGTAGACCACGGCCTCGGCATTGTCCCCGACAGCGCGGTCTACGGGCCGCAGGTATGCGCTGACAGCCTCGTGACAGGCGTCGGTGTCTGGAACGGCCAGCGGTGGCGCTGGCACCCGGCGGACAAGGGCAGCTTCGCCATCCGTGGTGACGCGGCCACTTGGACCTTCAACGACCGGACCCACATGGCGCCGCTGGAGGCCATCGGCAACGTCAGCTTCAAGCTGAAGGAACTGCCGAAACATTCGAACATTAGGACGACGGAGAAGGATGGTCGGGCGGTTGCGCCAGTGGAGGACGCTGACGTGACCCGGCGCTTCCAGGTCCTCGTGAACGCCTTTGCCGCTGACGAGTTGGAACGGGCCACCGACGATTACGGTCGTGAGTTGAACAAGTGGCAGTGCCCGACCCACGACGACGAGGTGCCGTCCCTCAGCATCAACCCTGATTTCAACACGGGCTACATCCTGGCCAAGTGTCACAGCGGTGGTGACGAATGCGGCAACGGCGACGCGGACAGTCGCCGGAAGTGGCTGCGGGAGTTGAGCCGCCTCCTGGACATCCCGCACAGCACTTGGTTTCCGAGTAGAAGAACGGAGCTACCGCCGGACCATGAGCCAGCGTTCTGAGCTACGGGCGAAGGCGGTTGCCTTGGCCATGACGAAGACGTGCCCGCTGTGCCGCGCCCAGCCGGGCCAGCTATGCGTGAAGGTGGGACCGCTGGGCAAGGGCGCCCAACGGCCACCGCACCCTGAGCGGAAGAAGGCTACGTGAACACTGAGCCGCTGTGGCCGGATGACGCGGACAGCTACGCGGCGGACATCGGTCCGGCGGCGGACTTGTGGGAGGCCCGACAACTGCTGATGCACGTGCATGACTTCGCCCGGGCCAGGCGGGCGAGTCCGTGGGCTGTGCTCGGCGTGGTGCTGGCCCGTGTAGCCGCTGTGACGCCGCCGAGACTGGTGCTGCCGGCGCTGGTGGGCGGCCAGGCCAGTCTCAACCCGTACGTCGGTCTGGTCGGCCCGGCAGGCGCCGGCAAGGGCGCGGCCGAGGCAGCGGCGGCGGACGCGGTGAACGTCGGCGTGGTGGAGACCGCGGACCTTGGCTCCGGGGAGGGCTTGGTCCACCTGTTCATGCGGCGGCTAAAGGACACGGAGGGTGGCGGCCAGGAGCAGCACCGCACGGCGGCACTGCTGTCGGTCCCGGAAATTGACACGCTGACGGCGCTGGGCCAGCGCCAGGGCGCAACGCTCATGCCGGAGCTCAGGAAGGCGTTCATGGGCGAGCGGCTGGGCTTCGGCTACGTCGACCCCAAGAAGCGGCTGTCCGTTGGGCGCCATGCCTATCGTCTCAGCTTGGTTGTCGGCATCCAGCCGGAGCGCGCGCTGGCACTGCTGTCGGACTCCGACGCGGGCACGCCACAACGGTTCCTGTGGCTGCCGGCCACGGACCCCAACGCGCCGGACGTGGCGCCTGCTCCTCCTCGTCTGTGGACGTGGAAGGCGCCGCAATGGCCGCCGGAAGACTTCATGGACCCGTTCACTGACGTGGACGTGTGCGCGGCTGCTCGTACGCTCATTGACTCTGAGCGGGTGCGGCGGCTGCGTGGCGAGGGCGGCTCACTGGACGGACACGCGTTGCTGACACGGTTGAAGGTGGCCGCGCTGCTGGGCGTCCTGGACGGACGGCTAGAGGCTAGTTCTTCCGACTGGCAATTGGCCGATGTCATCATGCGGGTGAGTGACGCCACGCGCTCGTCGGTCTCGCTGGCGCTGCGCCACCGCTCACAGCGGGCCAATCTGGCCCGGGCGGAGAAGGAAGGCGTGCGGGCCAAGGTCGTTTCCAAGAAGGTGGAGGAGGCCGCCGTGGAGCGCACGGCCAATAACATCGTTCGGAAGCTGCGTGAGCGCGGCGGCAGTGAGTCTCATGGCAAGCTGCGGACGTCGTTGGCCTACCGTGACCGTGAGCACTTCGAGGCAGCTATTGCTGAGTTGAAGAAGGTCAAGTGGATTAGGGTTCAGAGCACGGAGTACCAGGGTCAGGAAGGTGAGCGGATTGAGCTCACAAATTCCAGCTAACAGGGGTGTACAGGCAGGGCTGTACAAGTAGGGCTCTACACGGCCCACCCTACGAGGGCCGGTTGCATGTCCCCAGGTAGAAGTAGAATGTCCGTATCGCGGGTGAGGTTTGGGTCGCAAGCAGGGGTGTACACGTACAACCCTGTACAGCCCTGGAGCTCGAAGTCCGTCAATACCGCGCCATAACGCGCTGGTCCCTTGCAACCGCGCTAGGCTGTGAATCGTCATATAGCGCGTCGTCTGCCCTAGGGATGGTCCATGCCTCGTAAATTCAGTCCGCCGAAGTGGAGTCGCACCTGGCAGGCGTGGAACAAGGTCGAGGAAATATGCGCGGATGGGGAATGGCATCGTTGGGATGACATGGTGGAAGCCATCATGGATGAGGCTGGCATCCTGCGCGTTACGGCGGTGCGCATACTCGGAGAAGCGTATCGGTATGGCGTGCTGTGGAAGCGTGGCAGCGTGGCCGGGTTCGGACGTGGAGCGCGTGTGGACACGCGCATGGTCAAGATTCCTGAGCCTGGAGATGCGGACACGGGAATCGACAGGGTGGCACCAGCATTGAAGCCTCCCTCACGTAGTGAGGGCATGACGGCTGGACCAGCCAGCCGCGCTGCCGACGAACAGACCTCACGCGTGGAGTATGAACGCGAGAAATCCACCGGGAAATCACGACCGCGCCCAGCCCCAACTCCTCTTCCTAATGTGAATGTTGAAGAGGAGCGGAAGCCGGTGAATCCTCCCGATAAGACATTCACCTTGGCAGAGGCGCAGAAGCTACAGGCCAAGGCCGAGCGCAACGCTGCCCGGCGCCGCATACCGGGCCAGCCCAGCGGGTACTAAGGAGGGGTTATTGCTGGGTTATTGCCGCAGACAGCGGTCTACCTGCACGTGACAACTTACGTTGCAAACAAGTGGCTGATGAATTACCGTGTGAATTGGAAATGTTGGAGCCCGGCAACGGAAGGCTAGTCCGTCCCGGGCACGGCCACGCAGGAGGTCAGACGACGTGGCGCACAATAGGCTACACGACGAGCGGCTACCCCGAGGCGTCAGCAAGGTTCGGAGAAATAGCGGTGTGGCCTATGAAGCGCGGTACACCGATCCAAACGGCAGGCAGAAGCAGCGCACGTTCCGAACCAAGACGGAAGCGCGCCAATTCATTGAGGGCACGCGGACGAAGGTGCGCGAGGGAACCTACGTCGATCCCAAGCCGGCGCGCACGCTGCTCGGTGACGTGGCCGCCAGTTACTTCGCAGCCAGGCAGACAGCCCTCAGACCGACCACGATGGCCATGAACCGCAGCCTGTACAGCACACATGTCGCCCCGGCCTTCGCCAACCGCCACTTGAGCACGATCCATCTTGACGACGTGCAACGCTTCGCCAACGAGCTCGCTGCCACACATGCGCCCGGAACAGTCCACGCCTGCGTGAATCTGCTGAAGCGCATCCTGGGGCATGCCGTGGACCGAGGGCTGCTGCTGGCCAACCCGGCCGATAGGGCAGTGCTGCCCAGCCGAGACAGCGCCGAGCGCCGCTACCTGACCCCGCAGCAGGTCTCCGCCCTCTGCGACGCCGTGCCTGGCCGCTACCGGGCGCTGGTGCTGATGGCTGCCTACACGGGGATGCGCTGGGGCGAACTCGCGGGATTGAAGACGACGAGACTCAACTTGCTGCGCCGGCAAGTGCAGGTGAGCGAGATCCTCGTGGAGGTCAACGGCCACTTCTCCTTCGGCCCGCCGAAGACGAAGGAGAGTCGGCGCACGATCACCCTGCCCAGCTTCCTCGTGGACGAGCTGGCCGAACACCTCGCCTCCTTCCCTCCTAATGTTCATGTGGAAGGTGAGACCCTAGTCTTCACCGGCCCGAACGGTGCGCCGCTGCGCCGCAGCAACTTCGCCCGCCGCGTGTGGCGGCCGGCACTGCGCAAGGCCGGACTGGAGCACGTCAGCTTCCATGCCCTCCGACACTCCGCCGCCGCCTTTATGATCGGGAGCGGAGCGGACGCCAAGAAGATCCAGCGCCGGCTAGGCCACGCCACGATCCGCATGACGTACGACCTCTATGGGCACCTGCTGCCGGAGGCGGACGAGGAAGTGGCGGCCGGGCTGGAGGATCTCTGGCGTGCCGCTGTGCCGGCGCCGGCTGCGACCGTGGTGGAGCTGCGTTAGCGAGTGAGGCCGGCTCCCTTGAGGGCAGTCCGAAGCTCGTCGTGGAACCGTCGGTGCTGGGTCGTGTCCATTGGCCCGACGAGCGCGCCGCATGCGCTGCACTTGTTCGCTCGGGCTCTGACCTTGGGGTCGTTGGTGGTGAGCGAGACCGGGCTGAACGAGGCGAGCCTGTCAATGGCGGTGAGCATCAGGAACTCCTTGGTTTGGTTGATCGCGACGGAGCCTAGCACGGCGAGCTCCTGGCTGTCGAACTGGTGTTCGCCGACCAGGTGAGAGCCAGTGCCAAGCCGTCACCTAGAGACACGAGATCGCCTTCGTGGCGTATGCATGCGTTCGCGGTGATCAAGCCAGCGGTTGAAGTACGGGTACAGCGCCTTGCTGAGCGCGGCCATAGCGAGGATGACGCCGGCTGCCTGCGCCTGTCCTGCCGCTTGACCTAGTTCGTTCAGCACCGAGGAACCTTCCGCCAGTCTCCAAACCACTGAGCACGGGGAAGTGAAGTCCTCAGGTGCTTGGAACGTTGGCGGTGACCTCGGTATGGGAGTGAATCACATCGGCGTGAACTCGGTCAAGTCGGCCGGGCCACGGCGCCCGAACCCCAGCAGAACCCCAAAACGCAGTCGTGCAAATCGGTCGTTAGCTGCACGTAGCTGCACCGTAAATATCGAGTTCTACCTGCGCAAACAACGAGTTTCGGCAGGCCAACCGACCTGTCGACACATTGATGGCATGCAAGGGGTCAGGGGTTCAAATCCCCTCAGCTCCACCCCAGATCAAAGGCCCTCTCCGCCCTCGACCGCCCGCCAATCCCGGCCCTCGCGCAGCAAATACGCAGCAACCGCCTGTGCGTGGCCGATACGGTCGTCCAGGGCGGCGGTCACCCGGGCCACCATCGCCGGGGTCGTCTCCCGATAGACCTGGCCCATCGGGCTGCCGCCGGCGCCGCGGTCGCGACGGCCGCCAGCGTGGCCCATCAGCTCA
>Ga0126312_10001870_pt1 | contig 13916 bp, 14 predicted proteins | sample Plot104A_FD_92537 | JGI IMG/M metagenome (GOLD analysis project Ga0126312, IMG submission 92537) | Serpentine soil microbial communities from UC McLaughlin Reserve, CA, USA - Plot104A | ecosystem: Environmental > Terrestrial > Soil > Grasslands | place: USA: UC McLaughlin Reserve, Lake County...
CCACGCCTCAATCCAGTGGAAGCGCAGCTCCGACTCGCGCGGGAGGAAGAACACGTCGGGCCGCGCCGCCACCAGTGCGGCGCTTTCCTCCTTCGGGAAGGCGAACCCGATCTCGGTCTCGTCCTGGCTGAACGCGACGTACACGATCTGACCGACACGGAGATGGGGCCTATAGAGGGCCCAAGGCTCGCAGTCGACAGATCATCTTTGGACCTGGCGCCGCAAAAAGAGGGAGGCGACTAGGGATTTTTTGCTGAAGAGCGGGTGACGAGAATCGAACTCGCATGACCAGCTTGGAAGGCTGGGGCTCTGCCATTGAGCTACACCCGCCGGGTAAGCGGCTGCATGCAGGTTACCGGACGTCACCGATCCTTTGGCCGGTATCGAGTCGGGGTAGAAGGCAGTTATGACGATCTCGTTGCTACTGGACACCGACATCGGTACAGACGTCGACGATGCGTTGGCGCTGGCGTTTGCCCTGCGGCATCCCGATATCGAGTTACGGGCCGTGACGACCGTCTCGGGCGACGTTGACCGCCGAGCGCAGATCGCCGCCAAGATACTTCGCTTAGCCGGGCGAGATGATCTAGAAGTTGCTGCTGGCATAGGCGGCGGCCCGATTCCGGGGGGTCGGCCGGCCGAGATGGGTCATGAAGGACAGGGGCTCTTGCAGCCCGGAGAGCAACTGACCGTATCTGAACGCGACGCGATCAGTCTACTCGTCCAACAGACTGCCGAAGCGACCGTGCAGTTGGCCACTGTCGGTGCGCTCAGCAACTTGGCAGCCGCTCTCGAACGGGAGCCGGCTATGGCAGATCGGATTGAGCGCCTGGCCGTCATGGGAGGAGTGTTCGCCCCGCCGCTCGAAGATGGCCCATCCTTCGAAGCGGCGGACGATCACAACCTCAATGTCGACCCGACCGCCAGTCTCCGGGCGTTGAACGCCCCGCTGCCCCTGCTATATGTGCCGTTGGACGTCACCGTGCAGACTGCGCTTACCAGGCAGCACCTTGAGCGGCTGCGACGTGGCGATCGGCTCTGTCAGGGTTTGGCCGCATTGATCGACATATGGGCACAATTGCTGCACCGCACGATCCCCGGTATGGACCATCACCAGGTCGCGACCCTCCATGACCCTCTGACGGTCGCTTGCCTGGTCGAGCCGGAGCTCGTCACAACCGAGCAGCTTCCTGTCACGGTCGCTTACCACGAGGGGCTTGCCCGGACCTTTGTGGATCCGGTAGCGGGCCGACCCGTTCAGGTCGTCCGGTCTGTACAGGCGCGGGAGTTTGCCGACTTCTGGCTTGCCACCGTGGCTGGCCCATGAATGAAGGCATCAGAGCGGCCGACCAAACCCACATCGGTCGGGGCGACAGGACTCGAACCTGCGACCTTCTGCTCCCAAAGCAGACGCGCTAGCCACTGCGCTACGCCCCGGAACCGCCCTGCTGCCGAGGCGTCCGTTGGTCGAGTGTAGGGCAGCCTCGGGCGCCGACCAATCCGGGCCGCTGTCAAGATCAATGGCCGTTTGGAACCCGCGAGAGGCGTTTGGGCGACGATGAGGCTGACCGTAGGATTGCCTGGCCTTCGTACGGCGGTCTTCACCATTCTTTTATCCAGGAGTCAGCAGCGTGCCGAGCACTGTCGAGCAGTTGAGCCCTACTCGGGTCAAGATCACGGTGGAGGTTCCTTTCACCGATCTCAAACCCAGCATGGATCGGGCATACCGTGAGATCGCGAGGTCAGTGAACATTCCGGGCTTTCGAAGGGGCAAGGTTCCGCCAATGGTGATCGACCAGCGGTTCGGACGGGGAGTTGTGATCCAGGAGGCTTTCAACCAGTCGTGGCAGGGCTTTTACACGGCCGCTGTGACCGAGAACAAGCTGAGCCCGCTCGCTTCACCCGATCTCGAAGTCACGAAGCTCGAAGACGGTGATCTGATCGAGTTCATCGCGGAGGTCGATGTTCGGCCTGAATTCTCATTACCGGACTTCGGCACAGTCTCCGCCACCGTCGATCCCGTTGATGTGTCCCAGGACCTGGTCGATGGTCAGCTCGACCTGCTGCGGCGCCGATTCGCATCACGCGAGACGGTGGAGCGCGCAGCTCAAGACGGCGGCGTCGTGACGATCAATCTTGTTGCTTCCCGGGACGGTGAGCCATTGGAGGATGCAACCGCTTCTGACCTGGACTACACGGTCGGATCTGGGCAGATGGTCGACGGTCTTGATGAGGCTGTGACGGGCATGTCCGCCGGTGAGTCAAAGACGTTCAGCTCCACCCTTGTCGGCGGTCCGCTCAAGGGTGAGGAGGCTGACATCGATGTGACAGTGACCAAGGTTCAACAGCAGGAATTGCCGGAGCTCGACGACGACTTCGCCCAGATGGCCTCAGAATTCGACACGCTGGAGGAGCTGCGCGCCGATACCCGGGAGCGCCTCACCGCTGCAGCCCGAGAGCAGCAGGCGACAGAGGCGCGGGACGCAGTCCTTGAGGAGTTGCTCGACGAGGTCGAGATCGAGGTTCCGGAAAACCTCATCGCCGCCGAGCTCGAGGCTCGAAAGCAGCAGATCAGTAGTCAGTTGGCAGCCGCCCAGCTGACGTTGGCGCAGTACCTCGACGAGGTCGAGGATGCCAAGAGCGAGGAAGAGTTCTGGGAGAGCATGCAGGACCGCGCGCGCCAGACTCTGAAAGCTCAGATGATCTTGGACAAGGTAGCGGAGAAGAACAATTTCAGCGTCGATCAAAACGACATGACGCAGCTGATCTTAGGCAAGGCGCGTCAGGAGGGTTCGAGTCCACAACAGATCGCCGACCATCTCAAAGAGCATCCCCACCATATTGAGGAGTACATGCAGGAGATCCGCCGGCGGAAGGCGCTCGATCTCATTGTCGCTGCCGCCACGGTGACTGACAGCAACGGCAATCGCGTCGACATGTCGCCACCTCAGTGGGCGGACCAGCCCGAGAGCTCCGAATCAATCGACGCGGGCTCCGAGTAACTCGGCGAAGGCCGCTGCGCCCACAGCGAACATGGCCGAAACGCACCGGATTCTGTCCGCGCGCGGGCGTAGGTTCGGGGGCGTGAATGCAAACTTCGACGATACTTTGCCTGCGGCCATACAACCTCGTGCAGCCAGCCGCAATGGCAACTTCGGGCTCGATGACAACGTCTATCAGTCGCTGCTGCAGAACCGCATCATCTTCTTGGGGTCAGAGGTCAAGGATGAGAACGCTAATGCGATCTGCGCACAAATGTTGTTGTTGAACGCCGAAGACGCGAAGAAGGACATCTACCTTTACATCAATTCCCCGGGTGGTTCGGTTGACGCCGGGATGGCCATCTACGACACGATGCAATGGATCTCCAATGATGTGGCGACCGTAGCGATGGGGTTGGCTGCGTCAATGGGTCAGTTCCTGCTCTGTGCTGGCACCAAGGGCAAGCGATTTGCCCTCCCTCACAGCCGGATCATGATGCACCAGCCGTCGGGAGGCCTCGGCGGCACCGCAAGCGACATCCGGATCCAGGCCGAGCAGTCGCTCCACATCAAATCGACGATGCAGCGGCTGATCGCCGAACACACGGGACAGCCCCTCGTTCAGATCGAAACGGACTCCGACCGCGACCGCTGGTTCACCGCCGAGCAAGCGCAGGAATACGGCTTTATCGACCACGTCTACTCACATGCCGCCCAGCTTCCGTCCGACGCACCAAATGAGTGAGGAGCGCACCATGATGATCAACAGTCGTGACCTGCCGCGCTTCGACAGTCTGACGGCGCGGGCGCCGCAGGTCTCGCCCTCCATGGAGTACTACATCCCGCAGTGGGAGGAGCGCACGTCGTACGGGATTCGCCGCATCGATCCGTACACCAAGCTGTTCGAAGATCGAATCATCTTTCTCGGCACGCCGATCTCTGACGACATTGCCAACGCGGTGATGGCGCAGCTGCTGTGCTTGCAGCAGATGGACGCCGAGCGCGACATCGAGATCTATATCAATTCTCCAGGTGGTTCGTTTACCGCGCTGACGGCGATCTACGACACGATGCACTACATCAAGCCGGATGTCCGCACAGTTTGCCTTGGCCAGGCCGCCTCAGCTGCCGCTGTGATCTTGGCCGCAGGTACCAGGGGCAAGCGACTCGCGCTGCCCAACAGCCGGATCCTCATCCACCAGCCGGCGATGGAGGGCGGCTACGGACAGTCATCCGACATCGAGATCCAGGCAAAGGAAGTCTTGCGGATCCGTACCCTCATGGAGGAAATGCTCTCGGCCGACACGGGCAAGACACCCGAGGAGGTCAGCCACGACATCGAACGCGACAAGTATCTGACGGCGGGACAAGCACTGGAGTACGGCATTATCGACGAGGTGTTGACGTCGCTGAAGGCCATCCCGGTTTGAGCTTTGAAGCCACGCTGACCTCACGCCAAATATGCTCCACATCGCACTGGCGTCAGGTTAGGGTGAGTGATCGAGCGACGCAGACGGGCTCGAAAAGGAGGCGGTGTGGCGCGCATCGGAGAGAGCGGCGACTTGCTGAAGTGTTCGTTCTGTGGAAAGAGCCAGAAGCAAGTCAAGAAGCTCATCGCTGGTCCAGGTGTCTACATCTGCGACGAGTGCATTGATCTCTGTAATGAGATCATCGAAGAGGAATTCTCCGAGGGCACCGAGGTTGGCTTGCTGGAGGAGCTGCCCAAGCCGCACCAGATCCGCCAGTTCCTCGATGGTTACGTCATCGGTCAGAGCAACGCCAAGAAGACCCTCGCCGTCGCCGTCTATAACCATTACAAACGGGTCCAAGCCGAGGCCGCCAACCCGGCACGTCGGGCCGAGGACGATGGCGTCGAACTGGGCAAGTCGAACATTCTGCTAATCGGCCCGACGGGCTGTGGAAAGACCTATCTCGCCCAAACGTTGGCCAAGATGCTCAACGTACCATTTGCGATTGCCGACGCGACGGCGCTGACCGAGGCGGGCTATGTCGGTGAAGACGTCGAAAATATCCTGCTGAAACTAATTCAGGCAGCTGACTTCGATGTGAAGAAGGCTGAAACCGGCATTATCTATATCGACGAAGTAGACAAGATCGCCCGGAAGAGCGAGAACCCTTCCATCACCAGGGATGTTTCGGGCGAGGGCGTTCAGCAGGCACTACTGAAGATTTTGGAAGGCACGTCCGCATCAGTTCCGCCACAGGGCGGCCGCAAACATCCGCACCAAGACTTCATCCAGATTGACACGACTAACGTGCTCTTCATCGTCGGTGGCGCGTTTGCCGGGCTTGATCACATCATCGCCCAGCGGGTCGGAAAGCGACCGCTTGGTTTCAACAACGACAGCGCCCTGCGCAGGCCTGAACCGGATGACCCGTTCGCCGACGTACGTCCCGAAGATTTGATCAAGTTTGGTCTCATCCCGGAATTCATTGGGAGGCTTCCGATGATTTCGTCGGTCAGCCCGCTCGATCGGGATGCATTGATCCGGATTCTGATCGAGCCGCGGAACGCCCTGATCAAACAGTTCCGCAAGCTCTTCGAACTCGACGGGGTGGATCTGGAGTTCACTCCCGATGCGATCGAGGCCATTGCCGACCTCGCGCTACTGCGCGGCACTGGAGCTCGTGGGCTGCGAGCGATCCTAGAAGAAGTGCTGCTCAACGTCATGTACGACGTCCCCAGCAGCGACGACGTCGCGCAAGTGATCATCAACGCTGAAGTGGTCAAGGATGCCGCCCTACCAACCCTGGTGCCTCGAGAAAAGCTCGCCAAGCGGGAGCGTCGGGAGAAGTCGGCCTAAATCCTCTCAGGCGCAGCCCTAACGATCTTGGTGGACGACGCGCATAAGGGTTCGCCTGCTGGTATCGAGAATTCGATCCGGCACAACACGGTAGGCCGTGATGATGAGCCTTGCCGCTAACGGTACGGCGTAACGAGGCTTCGGCCGAGCGGCATTGATCGACTTCAAGATCACCTCTGCCACGATCTCGGGTCCAGAGGCCATTCGATCGGCGCATGCGTATAGCGCTCGCATGGCCCTAACCTGAGGCGCGTAGGCGGTGTTGCTTGAGTAGCGCTCAGCACTCTCCACGGCCCCGGTGCTCCACTCGCTCTCGATGGCTCCCGGCTCGATCAAGATCACGTCGATTCCAAAGTCATGCAGTTCAAGGCGGAGGCTGTCGCTGAACCCCTCGACGGCGAACTTGCTGGCGTGATACCAGGCACCCAGCGGCTCGCCGAAATGGCCGCCCATCGACGAGATGTTGATGATCTTCCCGCTCCCGGCGGCACGCATGCGTGGCAGCACCAGTTGGATGAGCCTCGCCATGCCGAAGAGGTTGACCTCCAGCTGATAGCGACCTTCCGAAAGCGGGACGTCCTCAACCGATCCGTAGGATCCGTACCCGGCGTTGTTGATCAGCACATCGATCCGCCCGTTGTCGGTGATGATTTCCTCGATCACGCGGCTGAGTGATGAATCGTCGCAGACGTCTAGCGACCGTACCTGGATCCCGGCATCGGCGAGCGGCTGCATGCGTTCGACTCTCCGGGCGCCGGCGTAGACAACCAACCCGCCTTCGTGCAATCGGCGGGCTGTGGCTGCACCGATACCTGACGAGGCGCCGGTGACAAGGGCCACTTTGTGAACCATGATCAACCCCTGAAGATCGAATGTCTGGCGGCAGTCAATCATGCGCCGATCTGTGCGCTGATCTGATCAAGACCCTGAGGTCGGTCCGCTCGTCAGGGCGCGAGTGTGGCCTCCACCGCGACTGGGCCATCTGCTTGCACCCAGTTGAGTTCTCCGGTGATCCTGCCCGCGGCGCGGAGGTCGGACTCGACTAGCTGCAGCAGGGTTAGCGCCTGGGCCCGAGCATAGACCTTGGCCAGGCTGACTTCCGTTTTCATCGAGACCTTGGCTTTGGACTTGGCACCCCGGACATCTGCCAGAGCGGACGCAACCGCGACCAGCAACTCGGGGTCCCCGCCGGCGTCAATCTCTGCCGCGGCAGGCCAGCTCGCCCGATGTATGGAACCCTGCCGCCACCAGGACCAGACTTCCTCAGTGATGAACGGCATGATCGGAGCGAGCAGCCGCAGCGTCACGTCCAAGGCAAGCGTCAATGTTGCGCGTGCCGAGAGGGCCGCCGCTGTCGTCCGATCTTCATTGGGGCCGTACGCGCGCTCCTTCACCAACTCCAGATAGTCGTCACAGAACTGCCAGAAGAATCGCTCGGCCGCCTCGAGCGCTCCGGTGTAGTCGTAGGCGTCGAAGGCCGCCGTTGTTGCGTCGATTACTCCAGCGAGCTCGGCCAGCAGGGCCTTGTCCACGGGTTCCGTCACCAAAGCAAGATCAGAAACTGTGCCGATGCCAAGTACGAACTTGCTCGCATTCAAGATCTTGAGCGCAAGTCGGCGGCCGACCCTCATCTCTTTCTCGTCGAACGGGGAGTCCAGCCCTGGCCTGGCCTTGGCCGCCCGCCAGCGCACCGCGTCGGATCCGTAGCGAGCCAGGACATCGGTGGGCACGACGACGTTGCCCTTCGACTTGCTCATTTTCTTCCGGTCGGGATCTGTGACGAAGCCGCTCAGCATCGATCGAAACCAGGGCAGCGAGCTGTGCTCGAAGTGGGATCGGACGATCCGAGAGAAGAGCCAGGTGCGGATGATCTCGTGCGAGTGCGTGTTCAGGTCCATCGGAAAGGTCACCCGGAACAGCTCAGGATCGCGCTCCCAACCGCAGACGATTTGCGGGGTCAGCGAGGAGGTGGCCCAGGTGTCCATTACGTCGGGTTCGGCGACGAATCCATTCGGCAATCCCCGTTGCTCCTCGCGATATCCCGCCGGAGCACTTGCGCTCGGATCGATCGGCAAATCCCGCTTGTTCGGCAGGATCGGCTCGTCGTAGCGAGGCTCGCCATCACTATCCACCACGTACCAGACCGGGAACGGCACTCCGAAAAAGCGCTGGCGGGAGATGAGCCAGTCACCATTGAGTCCGCTAACCCAATGCTCATAGCGATACTTCATGCTCTGCGGCGTCCACGCCAGCTCGTCGCCACGGGCAAGCAGCGCCTGTTTAAGGCCGGCGTCGCGGCCGCCGTTGCGGATATACCACTGGCGGGTTGAGACGATCTCCAGCGGCTTGTCGCCGTTCTCATAAAAGCTCGCCTTGCGCTCGGTGGGAACCGGCGCGCCTTCAAGATCACCAGAGGCCAGCAGCAGACCTACCATCGCCTCGCGAGCACTGAACGTCGTCTTATCAGCGATCTCCTGCCAGGCATCGGAGTTGGGAATCCAGCTCGGTGGGTCGTGAAACACTCGCCCGTCACGACCGATGATCACACGCGCGGGTAACTGCAGTTCCCGCCACCAGGTCACATCGGTAACGTCGCCGAACGTACAGCACATGACCAGGCCAGTGCCTTTGTCCGGCTCGGCGGCCTCGTGGCTAAGCACCGGCAGCTCGACGTCGAAGATCGGGCTTCTCACGGTGCTGCCGACCAGCGACGCATAGCGCTCGTCCTCCGGGTGGGCTATCAGCGCCACGCAGGCGGCGATAAGTTCCGGGCGGGTGGTCTCGATGTAGACCGGTTCTTGCGATGTGGAAAAAGCCACCCGGTGCAAGTAGCCCGGATAATCCCGTGCTTCCATTTCTGCCTGTGCAACCGCGGTTTGAAAAGTGACGTCCCACATCGTCGGTGCTTCGGCCAAGTAAGCCTCACCGCGGGCAAGGTTTCGAAGGAAGCCCAGCTGGGACACCTTGACCGAGTCATCCGAGATCGTCGTGTAGAGCGTCTCCCAGTCGACACTCAATCCCACGTGGCGCCAAAGGTTCTCGAAGGCCTGTTCGTCCACCGACGTCAGCTGATGGCAGAGTTCGACGAAGTTGGGCCTGCTAATCGGGACCGGCCGCCGGGTGTCAGGGTTCTCTGGCGGCGTGAAGTTCTCGTCGTACGGCAGGCTCGGATCGCAGCGGACACCGTAGAAGTTCTGGACACGTCGCTCAGTGGGTAGCCCGTTGTCGTCCCAGCCGATGGGGTAGTAGACGTGCTTTCCCCTCATCCGCTGGTATCGGGCAATCAGGTCGGTATGGGTGTAGGAGAACACGTGACCGACATGCAGTGACCCCGAGACGGTTGGCGGGGGAGTGTCGATGCTATACACCTCGTCGCGGTTCTCCGGTCGTATGAAGGCGTACGTGCGGTCCTGATGCCACCGCTGGATCCAGCGGTCCTCGAGGCCTTCAAGCGCAGGCTGCTCCGGTACCCGGGCGGCGGGAGTCGCTGAGGTGTCCGGGCGGAGATCCTGGCTTGAACTCGTCACCCCGAAATCCTAAGCAAGACCCGTGCAGAGGCGCATCGCGATTCTGTAGATGGGCAACGGCGAGATCTCCCTAGACTTGGTGCGCTATGCCTGACGAGCCAAACCACGCCGAGATCGTCGCGGCCTTGACCGCGCGGTGGCCGGAACATCGGGTGGCGCCGACCCTGGGGCGGGTCCGTGCGCTGACTGAGCTCCTGGGTGATCCGCAGCATTGCTATCCCGTTATTCATGTGACCGGTACCAATGGCAAGGGCAGCACGGCCGCCATGATCGACTCGCTGCTGCGCGCGGACGGCTTGCGGACTGGACGCTTCACCAGCCCGCACGTGATGAGTGTGACCGAGCGGATCACCATTGACGGAGACCCGATCAGCGAGGAGCGGTTCGACGAGGTCTGGCGGGAGATCCAGCCGTACGTCGCGATCGTCGACGAGAAGCTCATCGACGGTGTTCGGCTGACGTTTTTCGAAATCATCACCGCCATGGCGTTCGCGGCCTTCGCCGATGCCCCGGTCGATGTCGCGGTCATCGAGGTTGGCCTCGGGGGTACCTGGGATGCCACAAATGTGGCCGACGCCGATGTCGCCGTCGTCACTCCGATTGCGCTTGACCACACCCATCTTCTCGGCAGCTCAATAGCGGATATTGCGCGGGAGAAGGCTGGCATTATCAAGCCAGGGGCACAGGCGATATTGGCCGGCCAGCCCCTCGAAGCAGCACAAGTCCTGCTTGAGCGGTGTGCCGAGGTCGGCGCGCTGATCCAGCGGGAGGGAATCGAATTCGGCGTCCTCGACCGACAGCTTGCGATCGGTGGGCAGGTGCTCAGGATCAACGCGTCCGAGGGTCCGGTCGACGACATCTTTCTGCCGATGCACGGAGCGCATCAAAGTGCCAACGCCGCCCAGGCACTGGCAGCGGTTGAGGCTTTCCTGGGGATGAAGGCGCTGGCCGAGGAGGTGGTCCGCGAAGGGTTCGCGGACGTGCGATTTCCCGGTCGGCTGGAGCTGGTCCGCCGCTCGCCTGCCATCGTATTGGATGCAGCACACAATCCGGCCGGCGCCAAGGCGACCGCCGCTGGCGTCACCGAGGCATTCGCTTTCGCGCCGTTGGTCGGCGTTGTTGGGGTCATGGCCGACAAGGATGCTCGCGGGCTGTTGCAAGTCTTCGAAGAAATCATGAACTCCGTGGTGATCACTCAGGTCGCGTCCACCTCGCGCGGCATGCCGGTCGATCAGCTGGCTGAGGTTGCTCGGGAGGTTTTCGGCGCTGACCGGGTTCGGATCGCGCCGCGACTGGACGATGCGATCGATGTCGCGGTTTCCCTCGCTGAGGAATCCGGAGTAGGACTCCCCGGTGTGCTGGTCACCGGATCTGTTGTCTTGGTCGGCGAGGCTCGCACGTTGCTGGCAGGCCGAACCGAACCCGATGCGGCGGCTCAAGTTGATCTTGACGACGACTGGGATCCCAGCGACGCAGATGCAAACGATGACGATGCGCTGGGTCGAGACTGGTCGTGAATCTGATCACTCTTAGTGCTCGCAACCCGATGCGTACGGTGTTGCTGTCCATCCTGATTTTTGAGGCGATCGTCTTTGGCCTAGCCATTCCGGTGATGATCTTCAACTCGAACGTCTCACTCGGGGTGGCTTCAGCCGTCTCGGGCGGGGCGGCGCTGTTGGCCATGGTCTCGGCGGGCCTGTTACGCCTACCGGCGGGCTACCCGCTGGCTTGGATAACCCAGGTGGCGGCTGTGGCACTCGGCGCTCTCACCCCGAGCATGTTCGTCGTGGGAGGGCTCTTTGCCGGCCTCTGGGTGCTCACCTTCGTGCTGGGCAAGCGACTGGATGCTGCGAAACATTCCGGCGCGGCCTAGCTCAGCGTGGTGGGAACAGCCCGCTCGAGAAGATCGGCTGCAGCCTGCGAGTCGACTTCTTCAGTGAGGTCGAAGGCTGTCTGCACCTTGCCAAGGTGGGATAACACCGGATTAGTCAGCACCCACTTGATGTGCTCGGGAGTCAAACCAGCTTGAGTTAGCTGAGCCGTGAACCCGTAAGACTCCAGGCCGCCCCCGAAGAACCGCAGCAGCTCGGCAAGACCCTCAAGCGGCCCGGCGGACATGTGGACGCCGTTGAAGTTGGAGCTGACGGTTTTGAGGCCGTACCTTTCGCGCTCTCTAAGGAGGCGTCCTCTAATGGAGTCTGGTTCTGCCCGCTCTGGATCGGTGCTGCCGATCATCGATTGCCGCAGGTCGCTCCACCGGCTATCGCTGAAGCAGTGGAGGAACCAACATGCCGTCTCGTCCCGAGTGAACCACTCCAGCTGCCGGGGGTGGAAGCCATTGAGGATGATGGCGTGATCGGCGTCGATGGACACGGCGGAGGCATATGCGCCCGGACCGAGACGCTGAACGGCTGCATTCGCGAAAAGGGCGGCCAACGACAAGGGGGTGAAGTCGGAGTAAACGGTCAGGAACTCGTGACCTCCATAGACCTCGAACCCAGACTTGAGCTCGCGGCCGAACTTCTCTCGTAGCGCATGGTCGGCGTCAGCTGTCAGCGCCTTGCGTCCATCTGTGGATATTCGATTGATGACACCGTAGTGCTGACTCATTGCTCCTGAGTCTCTGAACTCCTCACCGCTTATCAACCGGGCTTGGACCACCTCGACTTCATAAATCTGAAACTGCGATCTCACAAGGCCCAAGATCGCTTCTTGCTCGGATTGTTGCACCAGACTGATCTCCGGCTTTGTGAAGACAACAAACTCGTTGCCTCCCGAACGCTTGGGCTGAGAAGCTTGGTCGGCAGAGATGTCGCTGAGATCAGGGAAGACGGCTAAAGCGGCCGCTGGCAGGCTTTCTCTAGTCACGTTTATCTCCTGTCAATGCGGGAGGATGCCAACTTCAATCTGGATGGGCGTGCCGGCCGAGCCGTCTGGATTCTGCTTGGTGAAGGACCCCTTCAAGCCGCGGAATTGGAGCACGATCTGATCGACAAGTGCGCCGTCTTCACCCGCGGCCTGGGAAACGCTCTCGACTGACACACGCACCAGCTCGTACCGGAGGAAGGTGAACGGAACGCCTCCCTGGCGGACGCCGGTGAGACTGGCTGAGGCCGGTTGCCGTCCCAGCGCGCAGGTCTCGATCAGCTGAAGTGAGGCGGACCCAAGAAGAGCGTTCACCACCAGCTCGTGCAGCACCGCATGCTCAGATCCTGCTCCCGTGGCAAGGCCGTGTTTGTTGCTGATCGACCAGCTCCAGGAAGCCACTTCCATTGCGCCCTCATGACCCTGGACTGTTGAATCTCCGGCGATGCCTTCGATGCGAAGGAACCAGGTGGCCATGGCATCCCACCTCCTAGTGACTGGCTTCGACCCACATGATCGCGGATAAGCCGTGTTCCCACGCTCACCGCAAGCGCGGTTGCCGCCCACTTGGCCAGACAATCGGCGGATCTGCCGGCGCTTGCGGAGAAGAGACTGAACCACCGTAGTGCGTTTAGGCTGACCAGGTCATGAGCCTTACCAGCGCCGAGGCGCCCGCTTCGATCTTTCCAAGGCTGGAACCGCTGCTAGCTCGGGTCAGCAAACCGATTCAGTACGTCGGCGGGAGCGGATTCCGTCGTAAAGGATTGGGATGCCGTCGACGTCCGGTGGTGCCTTGAGCTATCCCGACGAGTACGAGGTTGGTTTGCCGAATCAACGCATCGCGATCCTCTACGAGATCTTGAACGAGCGGGACTGGATCCTCGCCGAGCGCACCTAAGTGGTCTGGGTGATCTGGAAGCGTTGATGCGCGAGCATGGCGTGCCCCAGTTCACCTTGGAGTCTCACCGACCCGTGGCCGCCTTCGACGTGCTGGAATTCAGCTTCGCCACTGAACTCGGCTACACAAACATTTTGAATTCTCTTGATCTTGCCGGGATCCCTCTGCGCGCGGCGGATCGGGCTGAATTCGAGCCGCTCGTGCTGGCAGGCGGTGATGCTGCGTTCAGTCCCGAACCGATCGCGGACTTCCTGGATGCCGTGGTGCTGGGTGATGGTGAGGAGATCGCGTTGCCGATCTCCGAGCTGGTCCGCAGCTGGAAGTCCCAAGGCCGGCCCGGCCGCGACGGGTTGTTGCTCCTGTTGGTGGCCGGTGGTGCGGTCTACATGCCGAAGTTCTATGACGTCGAGTACACTCCACACCACGGTTCGTCCTGACGACGTCCTGGCCGCCCTGGGCAAGCTGACGCCAGAATTCCGGCCATCCGACGTGCCGATTCTGACCCGGCTTGAGCAAGGGAGCCTTGATCCCCGCACCGGCGTGATCCATGATCCGACCTAAATGCGTTTTGCACGGGATCGCGCCCGTGGGCCGTCCCGACCACATTCGCTCGCACGTCGAAGAACATCTCTAGCGCCGCTCAATCGGCCAAGGAAAGGCGTCCAATCGCTCGAAGCTCGCGAGCCGCCCAGGTTGATGCCAGGGAGCCCTTGGAAGTTATGGGATACTTGGCGTGGTTCGAGTGCCGGGGGCGCTCGACCTGATGGCTGCAGCGAGGTGACAGATCGCTGCTGGAGTGCTGCGAATGCTTCACCGCGAC
>Ga0126312_10001871_pt1 | contig 13912 bp, 12 predicted proteins | sample Plot104A_FD_92537 | JGI IMG/M metagenome (GOLD analysis project Ga0126312, IMG submission 92537) | Serpentine soil microbial communities from UC McLaughlin Reserve, CA, USA - Plot104A | ecosystem: Environmental > Terrestrial > Soil > Grasslands | place: USA: UC McLaughlin Reserve, Lake County...
CGATCGAGATTCTCGAGCTCCGCCCGCGCGACTGGGGCTGGACCGCGATTATCCCGGGCTTTGGGCTCCTGCAGGACGAGTTCACCGAGCCGTGGCTGCGGATCTCCGAGGTGGACGCCGCCGCGGGCCGTGTGCGCTTCGGCGGAGGGGTGACGCTGCCGTACGAGCCGTTCCCCGGCACGATCGGAGTGGCTCCCGCCGAGCCGGGGGAGCACTCGATCATCCCGCCGCGCGAGTGGGGCGGCAACATGGACACCAAGCATCTGCGTGCGGGGACCACGTTGTATCTGCCCGTGGGAGTGGAGGGGGCCCTGTTCTCGGTGGGCGACACGCACGCCGCGATGGGCGACGGCGAGGTATGCGGCACGGCCGTGGAGGCGCCCATGGACATCGTCGTGCGGCTGACGGTCCGCAAGGACCTGCGGGTGGACGCGCCGCAGTACGTCGTCCCGGAGGCGTCCGCTCCGGTCGACCGCCGCGCGGGCGGATGGCACGTATGCACGGGAGTGGGGCCCGATCTGTGGGAGGCCACGCGCGATGCCACGCGCGCGCTCGTCGAGCACATGGTCGAGCATCGCGGGCGGGCGCGCGACGAGGCCTACGCGATGGCGTCGGTCGCTGCCGACCTCCGGATACACGAGGTTGTCGACGCCCCCAACTGGGTCGTCGGCGCGTTCCTGCCGCTGGACATCTTCGGCGAGGAGGACGAGGAATGACGGTATCCGAGGCCCAGCCGCGGAAAGGCCGCGGCCTGCACCGGGAGCTGCACTTCTGGGAAGCGATCGCTCTGTCGATCGGCATCATGGCCCCCACCGCCGCCATGGCCCTCAACGGCGTGGGCGTCTCCGGGCTGATCGGGCAGGCCGTGCCGCTGGCGTTCATCCTCGCGGCGGTCGGCGTGATGCTCGTGGCCTACGCGTTCTGGAGGCTGAGCGCGCACTTCAGCCACGCGGGCTCGGTGTACGCGTTCTCCGGCGCAACCCTCGGCCCCCGAGCCGGCTTCTTCGCCGGCTGGGCGCTGTTCGGCACCTACCTCGCCTTCACCGCCGCCTCCACGGCGGAGACCGGCCTGTTCGGGGTCGCGTTCTTCGACGGCTCCGGCATCTGGAACGGCGCCGAGTGGATCGTGATCGCGCTCGTGGCGGGCGCGCTGATCGCCTTGCTCGCCGGGGGCGAAATCCGCGTGGCCACGCGCACGTTGCTCACCATCGAGGGCATCTCCGTCACGCTGATCCTGGTGCTCGTGGTCATCATCTTCGTGAAGCTGCTGGCAGGCACCGCCCCCGGCGATCAGGGCTTTACGACGGACATCTTCAAGGTGCCGGGAGGAACCTCGCTAGACACGGTGGCCACTGCCGCCGTGTTCGGCTTCCTCTCCTTTGCCGGCTTCGAGGGCGCGGCGGCGCTCGGCGAGGAGACGGCCGATCCCAAGCGCAACATCCCGCGCGCCATCGCCACGGCCGTCTTGGTGATGGCCGGCTTCTACTTCGTCGTGATCTCCGCCCAGACGCTCGGCTTCGGCACCGACGCGGCCGGCGTGGAGGCGTTCAGCGGCTCCGCGGGTCCGTTCGACGACCTATCGAAGGCCTATGCGGGTTCGGCGCTGCGCGACCTGATCAACCTCGGGGCGACCGTCAGCGCGTTTGCCAGCGCGCTCGGCACCGCCGCGGCGGGCTCGCGCATCCTGTTCGCCATGTCGCGCGACGGCTTCGCCTCGTCGCCGCTCGGTAGGACACTCCCGCGCACCGGCGCGCCGGGGGGTGCGCTTGCCGTGGTGATGGCGATCGCGATGACCGTGATGGTCATCCAGCGGATCGTCGGCACCTCGGCCGTGAACGCCTTCTTCTACCCCGGCGTGATCGGCGTGCTAAGCCTGCTCGTGGCGTACATGGTCACGAACCTCGGGGCGATCAGGTTCCTCTGGATCAGGCACCGCCGCGCGCCGCTGTGGCAGATCCCCATCCCCCTCCTCGCCATGGCCTTCCTCGGCTACGTGATCTACAAGCAGGTCAGCGGCCAGACGTTCCCGTACGACCGCTTCCCGTATGTCGTGGCTGGCTGGCTGCTGCTCAGCGTCGTCGTGGTGGTCGCCGCACCGCGCTTCGCCCGCCGCCTGGGGGAGGCCCTGGCGAAACGAGAGGGGCTCGAGGAAAGCATTGAGGCGGAGGAGGCCCGGGGATAGCGGCAGCGTAGATCAAGCGGGATACCGGATGCCTCGTGTCACAGAAGAACGTTGCGCCTAGGGCGGGGCGAATGAGGCGCTCCGCAGCGAAGTCGAGAGATGCCATAGCGCCCGGATATCGAGACGCCCTTCTCCGGTCCATCCTGGCCGTCGGCCGGAGCGCTGGTGTGGTCGAACAGCAGCACTGCCGGCCTGCGCAGCGGCATCGACCTGCGGTGCCTGGTGCCGGATGAGCAGTTCGCCAGGCATTGCGAGCGCAGTGCCGACGTGTCAAGACGCTTGTTCAGGAGGAGCTGACAATTGCGGGTGACCGCTGAGCGCGCCGTCAGCGGTGTGAGGCGAGCACGCCGGCGGCGCTGCGGAGCAGCGCGCGCTCGGCGGTTCGCGGTTCCATGGTGCCCGCGGTCACCTGGCGGCTGGCGGCGTGGATCAGGTCGGTGAGGATGCCAAGCAGCCAGTCGGCGGGAAGCTCGGGGTCGAACTCACCGCTGCGCTGCCCGCGCTCGATGAGTGAGCCCAGCGGCTCGAGCGCCGGCTCGAGTCGTATGCGCAGCTCGCCGCGCGGGAGACGTTGGTTGACGATGACCAACCCGCGATAGCGGCCGATCACCTGCCAGGCCGCGAGCACCACGCGCTCGAGCGCCTCGGTGGCGGTTCCCTCCTGCGGGTGTACGGCCTCGAGCGCGGTCTTCACTCCTTCGATCGACTGTTCGGTAAGGGCGTCCATCAGCGCGTCGCGGGTGGAGAAGTGGTGGTAGAGCGTCGCGCGGGAGACCCCGGCGCGTCGAGCTATGTGCTCCAGGCTGACCGCCGGGTCGGTCGCGATCGACTCGGCCGTCGCGTCGAGGATGTGCTGCGCGTTGCGGCGCGCGTCGGCTCGAGCTCGCCGTGGTGGCTCTAAGGTTGACAAGACTGTCTATGTTAGGGCCGTGGTAGACGCGGCGGAAGGGAGAGACGGTGACCGAACGGGAGCAGGTGCGGACATCGAATCGCACGATCCCGATGTGCACGGTAATCCCCGAGCTGGTCTACGAGGACGTCGGCGAGGCGATCGACTGGCTGTGCGACAAGCTCGGATTCGCCGTGCGCTGGCGAGCCGGTGACCATCGCGCGCAGCTGTCGTTCGCCGCCGGCACGGTCGCGATCACCGAGCCCCGCACCTCGAAGGCGCTGACGGGGCGCCAATCGCTGATGGTCCGAGTCCACGACGCCCACGCGCACCACGACCGCGCGCGAGACCGGGGCGCAGCGGTCATCCAAGCGCCCGAGGACTTCCCTTACGGCGAGCGCCAGTACACCGTCGAGGACCTAGGCGGCCATCACTGGACCTTCTCGCAGTCGATCGCCAATCTCGCGCCAGAAGCGTGGGGCGGAACTACGGGCCCTGCGCTCAAGGCCGAGTCACGAGCGCCGTCGCTCGACTTCGAGCAGGCCTCCGCTTCGGACGCGGCCATCTCGGTGATGTTGATCGTTCCCGATGCACGTGCCGCCGTCGCCTGGTACGAGGATGCGCTCGGCGCCACGCGGCTCTGGGACCTCGGTGGTGTCGCCGGGCTGATCGTCGGCGGCGCGCCGTTCTTCCTCCACGAGGTCAACCGGGAGAACCCCGCCGAGACCAGCCCCGGGCAGGCCGGCGTGACGAGCACGCGCATCGAGGTGTTTCTCGACGATCCGGACGGCTTCATCGCACGGGCCATCGCCGCCGGCGCCACCGGCGGATCGAAGATCACCGATCACGAGATGCCGTGGGGGGGAACGCACCGCCAAGGCGGCTTCCGGGATCCGTTTGGTCACAAGTGGTCGGTCGGCGATCGATCGCCGCTTCGGAGCTACGCGAGCCGAGGACGACCCCGGTGACGGCGATCCAGCCCGAGCTGTGGGTCGATGCCGCCGGCACAGCCATCGCGTTCTATGAGGCGGCCTTCGGCGCGACCGTCCTTCATCGGGTCGGCGACCGTGACGACATCGTCGCCCAGCTCGCCGTCGGCGACGCCGCCTTCTGGGTGGCCTCAGCGTCCACCACCATGAGACGCCTCAGCCCGCAAGCGATCGGTGGCGCCACCGGCCGCAACCTGTTGGTCGTCGAGAACCCCGATGCGATGCTCCACCGGGCGCTGGCCGCGGGCGCCACCGAAACCTCCCCCATCGCCGACGAGCACGGCTGGCGCATCGGCCGGATCACCGATCCCTTCGGCCACGAGTGGGAGATCGGAGCACCCCTCGAGGCCTGGCCGCCAACGTGAGTGCCGTAAGCCCGACCCCCACCGATACGGAGATCGTGCGGGTCATCTCGGGAGTCCTCCAGTCTGGGTCTGCGGTTTCACCCGCGACCGGCGCGTCTCAGGGTCACGGTGCGTTGTGAGCTGCGGCTCGCCGAGACGGCGTCCCGCGCGTTTGCGATCGCCCGGACGCGGATGCTCTTCCGCCTGAGCGCACGGCGCAGGGCTCGCGTCATGCGCACGCTCACGGTTGCTGTGCGGCCGACGGCAATCGAGAAGCGCCGGCTACCGAGGGTGCTTGCCCTGCCGCGCCGGGTCCTCCTGAGGCTCAGCGTGCCCGAGCAGCGCAGGTTCGCGGTCACCAGGCAGCTGACGCGTAGGGATGCGTAGCCGCGCCGGTCGAGCCGCAGTCGCGAGGGGCCGATCGAGACAAGTGGCCCTGTCGGGACGGTCGGAGCGGTGGCGCCCCCGGGGCTGCTCGTGACGCCGCCCGTGGCGCCGTCGGTCTCACCACCGCCGGTCTCACCGCCGCCGGTCGCAACCGGCAGCTCGCACTCGAGGCGCGCGTCGAGAGCGTCGGCAACCGTGGTGTCGGTCCCGGCGCCGCAGTCGTCGGCGTCAGCCAGCCCGTCCTGGCTGGTGAGCGTGTCGTCGCCGTCGTCGCCGAACAGCTCGTCGGCGCCGTCGAGACCGTCGATCAAGTCGTTGCCGGCCCCGCCGCGGATCACGTTCGCGCTCGCGTTGCCGGTCAGCTGGTCGGGCCCCGAGCCGCCGAGCAGGCGCTCGACGTCGACCCCGACCGTGTCTTGCTCGGAGTCAAGCCCGTCGTCGCCGCTCTCGCCGTCGAGATCGACGGTCAGCGCGCCGCCGTAGCCGGCGTACGAGACCGTGTCCTCGCCTGGCCCGCCCTCGAGCCCGTCCGCCCCCAGGCGACCGGCGAGCAGGTCGGATCCGGCGCCGCCTTCCAGCCGGTTGCCTGCGTTCGAGCCCTCCAGCGCGTCATTACCGGACCCGCCCTTCACGTTTTCGACCGAGCTACGGACGTCGTCATTCTCGGGAATCAGAAACGGCGGCTCGCTGTGACCGCCGTCGTTCGAGACGTTGTCGAGGGACACGCCGATCGAGGTAGTGCGCGCGGAGTAGTCGGCGATGTCGTAGTCCGCGCCGCCGTCCATCAGGTCGGCGCCGTCGAGGCTGGGGGAGAAGAAGATATCGCCGCCCACGCCGCCGATGAGCTCGTCCGCGCCGCCGAGTCCCGTGATGTAGTCAGAGCCGTCATCGCCCTGGATCTCGTCCGGACCGGCGCCGCCGGTGAGAACGTCGTGGTTGTAGCCGCCGAGGAGGAGATTCTGGACCGGGCCGCCCTTGAACTCGTTGGAGGTGCCGCCGGCGCCGTCGATCATCGTCTTGTACGGCGCGCTCGAAACGACCTTGTTCACTCCGTCCCCGACGGTGACCCGTATCAGGTCGACGCCGGCCGCGGTGCACGCGACCTTCGTCGGCGTCAGGGCCGCGCAGGACGGGTGGGGGCTGATCGCCACCGATGCCTCCTCGAACACGATGACACCGTTGACCTCGGTGACCTTCACGTCGTTGTTCTCGCCCGGCTCGCCGCCGTAGCTGACGACGCCGTTGATGCTCTTGAGGACGGTGGCCGCCTCCGCTGCCGCGGGTACCGAGATCGCCGCCACTGCGGCGGCGAGCCCGAGGGCGACTCGGAGGGTGCGTGCGCGCTTCATGGGATCTGGACCTCGCTGGTCGGGAGTGCCGTGGTGCGCTCGGCCACGTAGGGGGGAAGGAGCCCGAGCGCCTCTGCTTCGCTGTTGGCCTCGACGGCCCACCAGATCGCGTGCCCGCCCGAGGGGCACGAGGCCAGCGCCGCCCGGTGGCGCAGCGGGCTGTCGTGTCCTTTGAAGGAGGCGAAGACGACGCCGCACTCGTGCGGCTCGTGGCGGTGCTGGAGCAGGAATCGGGGCATGCCGGGAGTGTGGTCGCGTGCCCGTCCCCCGGCATCGGGGTCATGCCCTGATCCGGCACCCTGATCTTGCCCAAAGGCTGGTCTTCAGGCTCTCGTGGGTCCCTCTTCGCGGCGGGCGCGCTCGATCGCCCGGGCGACCTCGACGCGCGAAGACGCACCCAGTTTGTGGAAGATGTTGCGCAGGTGGCTCTCGACCGTCTTCTGGCTCAGGAACAGCTCGGCGGCGATCTGCGCGTTCGTCTTCCTGTCGCACACGAGCTCGGCGAGCTCGCGCTCACGGGCGGTGAGTGATGCGATGCCACCGCCTTCTCGGCTCCCAGGGCGAGCGCGGCGAGCGATGCGGACGCCGAGCCGGCGCAGTTCGCGCACCGCCTCGTCGTGGTAGCGCGTCGCTCCGCAGGCCTCGAGCTCCTGGGCCGCCGCCCTGAGCTCGCTGGTCGCCCGCTGTCGCTCGCCGGCCGCCGCCAGCGAGCGCCCGGCCAGCGTTCGAGAGCGGGCCGCCTCAAGGCGGGCGCCCGACTTTTCCCCGCCAGCTGCCGATAGCAGGGCCAGCTTCGCTGCCGGAAGCGGGTCGCCCGTTTCGAGTATCACGGCGGCGCGGGCGCGCTGGGCCAGGGCAGTCGGCACATGCAGACCAAGCCCCTGGGCCGCGGCTTCGGCCAGTCCCGCGAAGCGCGCCGCCACCTGAGGGCGGCCGCGTCTCAGCTCCGCTTGGGTAAGCGGCTCGTAGTAGACGCATTTCCGGGGACCCGGGATCAGTGGCAGCTCGGGACCCCCCGCGGCCGCGAGCAGCTCCTCGACGCCGCGTGTCACCTCGTCCGTCTCGATGAGGATCACTGCGAGCACCGCGCGAGCGAGCGCCGACACGATGCTGTCATCGAGCTCCTGGGCGAGCTGTGCGCTTTCCTCGCCCGCGCTAAGCGCCAACTCCAGATCGCCGGCCAGCCTGGCCGTCCAGGCACGGTTGAACAGAGCCCAACTGAGGCGCTGAGGGTTCGCGGAGAGGCGTGCCGCCTCCAACGCGTTGTCCTGGAGCTCGGCCGCTTCGGCCAGGCGACCGCGCATGAACAGGCTGCAGGCCAGCGCTTCCGTCATAACCGGGAGGCGCTGACCCTGCCCCGTGGCGCGCGAAACGGCGATGCCCCGCTCGAGGTGGGCGATCGAGGCCTTATAGCGCTCGAGGTAGAACTCCGTCCAGCCGAGCTGAGCGGCGGCCTCGAGCCGGTCGGCGAGCTCGGAGTCGGGCAGTGCGTCCACGTCCGAGGCTGCCGCGGAGGCACGCGACTGGGCGTCGGGGGTCCGGCCTGCCATCGCGGCGCCGGAAGCGAGGATCGCGTTGGCCGCTGCAGTAAGGGGCCGGTCGTCGAGTCGCCCGGCGCCCTCGAGCGCCTGCGCCCCCACTTCGTGCATCCGCTCGTAGTCCATCCGGTAGAAGCCGTCCATTGCGAGCTCGAGCATTAGCGCGACCGCCTCTGGCGACACGCGGTCGGGTAGCTCGTCGAGTGCCGCTTCGAGCCGGTCGCGCGCCTTCCGGTGGAGGCCGAGCAGATGCTCGACGCCGGCGCACTCCGCGGTGAGTCTCACTCGCTGCGTGACATCGTCGGGGGGGACCAGAGCCAGCAGCTCGAGTAGCGTCGCGCGGCTCTCCGCAAGCCGGCCGACCGCCGCGAGCACCGGGGCGAGCGTGGTCAGCAGCTCGACCCGCTCGCCGGCGCCCGGCGCCCTCTCAGCGTCGGTGCTCGCCTCCGGCAGCAGCCGCAGCGCCGCCTCGAGCCAGCGCGCCGCCGACGCCGGCGCGCGCGCCTTCGCGACCTCGCCGGCCTCCCGTAACAGCCCGATCGCGACCGGGTCTCCCGGGCGCGCCGACTGCTCGACGTGGTGGGCGCGGGTCGTCGCTGCGGCGCCGCGGGCCTCGAGCGCCCGGGCCACCCGTTCGTGGGCACCGAGGCGCCAGCCTCCGGGCGCCGCCTGATATACCGCCCGGCGCAGCAGAGGGTGGCGGAAGCGAAAACGTCTCGGCACCTCTGTCTGACGCACGACGTCGTGCCGGAGCAGCTCGTCGATGCAGCCGAGCGCCTCTGCTTCCGAGATCTCGGCCGCGGCGGCGGCGACCTCGGGCTCGAACGGATCGCCTGCCACGGCCGCGGCGTCGAGCAGCTTGCGTGCGGCGGCGCTCAGCGCTCCGATCTCATCGGCGACTGCAGTGGCGACAGCGCGTGGTAGCTCGGCGGCCGCCACCGCTTCGACCGCCTCGCGCGCCCGCTCCCCCGGCGCGCCGTCCTCGGTCGCCGGCTCGCCACCTCGCTCGGCGCGCGCCAGCTCCTCTAGGTAGAACGGGTTCCCGCCGCTCTCCGCGAGCAGTGCGCCGAGGTGAGCGCCCCTGACCTGCTCCCCGAGCAGCCGGCCCGCCTCCTCAGGGCTCAGTGGGCCGAGCTCGAGTCGTTCGAGCGACGCGACGCCTGCGGCATCGTCGATCGCGGCGGAGAGCCGTGTCGGCGCCTGGCGCGGACGCAGAGCGAGCGCCGCGAGCACGGCGGCCTGTGGTGGTCGGCGCAGTAGCGCGGCGATCAGTTCGAGCGAGGCGGGGTCGGACCAGTGCAGGTCGTCGAGTAAGAGCACAACCGGCTTCGGCGCGGCCAGCCGCTCGAGCAGCTCCCGCACCGCGCGGTGGGCACGGTACCGCTCGTCCTGGAGCACCGGCGCCCGCTCGCTGGCAAGCTCCGAAAGCGAGGGAAAGATCTGCGCGAGCTCGGCCCCGAGCTCCGGTCCGAGCTGCCTGAGGCGGCGCCCACCGAAGGAGGCGAGGTACTCGTCGAGGGCGTCCACGAGGACGCCGAAGGGAAGGTCGCGCTCGAACTCCGCGGCGCGGCCCGAGAGCGCCAGGTAGCCGCGCTCGTCGGCTCTACGGCGAACCTCCGAGAGCAGGCGAGTCTTGCCGATGCCAGGCTCGCCTGACAGCGCCACGACCCTACCTTTTCCATCGTCGAGGTCCCCGAGTGCGCGCTCGAGACACGCCAGCTCTTCGACGCGTCCTACGAGCTGCTCGGCCAGTTGAGTCACCGCTCCCCTTTTAGCGGCGAGCATAAACAAGGGGCGTTTGCCTGCAGGCCGCACTGGACTAGATTGGGGGGGCATAGGGAGCTTCCGGCGAGGAGGACGGCGATGCTCGGTGACGCGCGAATAGACGCGACGATCCCTACCACGGATCTCGATCGTGCCCGGGAGTTCTACGGGGGAACCCTTGGCCTCCGCCCGTCCGACCGACCGGCTCGCGGCCGTGAGCTTATGTACGAGTGCGGCGGGGGGACCAGCCTGATCGTGTACGAGCGGCCCAGCGCCGGGACGGCCGAGCATACGCTCGCCCACTTCGTCGTGGCCGACCTCGACGCCACCGTGCAGGACCTGCGCGGGCGGGGCGTCAAGTTCGAGGAGTACGACCTGCCGGAGATCACGACCGTCGGTGGCATCGCCACCTTCGACGACTTCAGGGCCGCGTGGTTCAGAGATCCGGACGGCAACATCATCGGACTCAACGGATGACCCATTGCCGGCGGCCAGGGCGACGCGGCCCGATTGCCGCGCCGCCTTGCGGGTGCTGCCACGCCGCATGGCCGTCAGCGCAGGCTGTGCGTGCGATATCCGCTGTCGGGGGTCGCGTCGATCCGTCGGCCTCCCGGCGCGACGACCTCGACCCGCCACCCGTAGCTGCCCGGGTTCCCGATTGCGCTCGGCAGGAACGTCCAGGTGGCGGACACCTTGCGCGTGCTACTCCAGATCGCCCCGCCCGCCTTGCGTCCGGTCTTGGCGTTGAAGACGCCAGCGCCCGAGGCCCTCTTCTCGACGTAGAACTCCGGCCCGGACGTACCCGACCCGCTCGTGTTGATCGCGATGCGGGGGAACTGTCCCCGCTTGACCGCGTTGTGCTGGACGACGATGTAGAAGAGCTCGTTCTCGTTGAAGATGCCGTGGTCGGCGACGGCGCTCCTCAGATCCGGACACGGACCGCTGTCGCACTTCGCGTCGCCGCGGCGGTCGTCGATCTGCGTGATGTCGGCCAGCGCAGCGGCGCCCCCGTTGGCGGCCAGGGCGGCCAAGGCGAGTGCGAGCGTCTTGGTGGCGTGCATGGTCTGCTCTTTCGGTCGTGGGGCTTACCCGAAGAGCGTCGCGCCGCCAGCGGCCCGGGGCATCGGGCAAACGCCCTGATCCCACACCCTGAACCTGCGGCACCCGCTGCCCGTCGGGAGACGTAGCCGCAGATCGCGAACGCGACGAGCACCCAGCTCGCGCTGGTCGGCTCCTTTTCCGCTGCGATCGCCTGCACGGTCGTGAGATTGGCATCGACGAGCGTCCCGCCGATCACGACATCCGTCAGCAGATTCGGGATCGACGAATGCTGTTGTTTCGGACGTCCGCGCTCGCCACGCTGTTGTCCTCGATCTGCTCGCCCGTGATCGTCATCGCCGCGTTGGAGCTTCCCCCGAGCGCGACGAAGCCCGCCACGGTCGCCATTACGTTGGCGTAGCTCAGCCGAGCGGCTGGTCGCGAAAGCATGTCGTGCCTCCTCTGGGCACCGAAGCGCGTAGCCGTACGTCCCGCCTCAGCGTCGCGTGCGCTCGCTCGCAGCGGGTCGGGCGAAGCACATGATCCACACCCTGAACCTGGCGAGCGGCCAAACGGCCTGTGCGGTCTCAGGGTGCCGGATCAGGGCGCGTCCCCGATGCCGCGGAACGCGAGCGCAAGCACACTCGCCGCATGAGCGCACAACCGCGCCCGCGGTGCTGCGCAGAGAGAAGCGCTAGCCAAAGGAGGCAGCAATGACAGAGTTTCGCGATGTGCGCCAGGACGCGCGACTGGAGGCCCTCGAGCGTCGGGTCGCCGCGATCCTGGAGCACCTGGGCCTCGAGGACCCGGTACCGGCCGCACCCCTCGGCGTCTCCGACCATGTCGCCGAGCTCGCGCGGTCGGGGCGGACGGTAAAGGCGATCAAGGCGCACATGGATGCCACCGGCGCGGACCTCAGGACCGCCGGCGAGGCCGTGGCCGCTGTGAACCGGATGCCGTAGCGGGGATTCGTGTAGGTGGGCAGCGCCCCGGAGCCGCTCGGCACCGGGGCGCTGCTGCGTGTGGATGCGGGCTGCGGCGGGAGGACCAACCGCCCCCCCCGGCTCCGCCGAGGGCGCGGGCCCCGCCATTGAGCTCAGTGGACCTTGGGCGCGCGATCTCAGGGTCCCGGATCAGGGGGCTTCCCCGATGCCGCGGCCCTCGGCCAGATCTAGCTTGAGGTCAAGGAAGGCGGACCGGGACAAAACCCAGGCTCCGACACAACGACCTCAGGAGGTAGTCAGATGACCAGCATCTTGAAGGGACGGCCGTCGCCCGCACTGGTCGTGGCGATCGTCGCTCTGTTCGTAGCGTTCAGCGGCACGGCCACGGCGGCGCTCGTGATGACGGGCAAGAACATCAAGGACGGGACGATCACGGGCAAGGACGTCAAGAATCGCACGCTCGGCACGAAGAAGCTGAGCAAGAAGGCGATCGGGTCGCTCAAGGGCAAGGCGGGCTTGAGCGGTGAGCGGGGGGCCGCTGGGGCCACTGGGGCCACTGGCCCCGCTGGACCGGCCGGGCAGGCCGGGCCGGCCGGGCCGAGCAAGTCCTACGTCGACAATTTCGCGGAGCCCATCACTGACCAGTTCACGCGGGTCATGCAGGTTGCGGTCGAGCCCGGGAGCTACACCGCTCAGGTGAACCTCGAGGTTCACGCAACGGGCCCGAACGGCCAGGTCGAGTGCAGGTTCCGCGCTCTGGGCGGTACGCCTACTCTGCTCGGCTACAGCGGCGTTCTCTTCCTTGGCGACGTGCCGGCGAGCGGGCACATCGACTCGCGCTTCATCAGCCTCGGCGGCGGCTTCACCTCACCTGAGGGTGGGATCGTCGAGATGGTCTGCAAGAGCGGCGCCAATCCTGTCGAGTCGATTGACGGCGACCTCGTGGTGACGAAGGTCGGCGAGCTGGTGGCGGACTGACGGTTCCTCGAGACGAACGGCCGGCCCGGGGCAGCGACCCGGGCCGGCCGTTCTCCCTCAAGAGAGGTTCGATTGAGACTACGACGCACCCAGAACCCTGGGCACCAGGGACACCCGCCGCCGCCACCTCCGGAGGAGCCGCCCACTCCCGGGTTGAAGCTCGCGCCACTGGGCTGGCGCGGCGAGCGGGGTTGCGGTGCAGGCCCCGCGTTGGCCGAGTCGAACGCGTTGGCCGGGTCGGGCTCCGGCGCTGGTGGTGCTGCCCGCTCGAGCGCGGGTGCCGGCGCCAGCTCCGGTTCGGCGGGGACCCTTCTCTTGCGGGGGCGGCGCGGTGTGCGAGACGCACACCTGAGACGGAAGGGATCGAAGCCTTACCCGGCCGCGCGGCGATCGCTGCCTTCGTCGAGGAGCATCACTGCGAGCCCGCGCTGCTGGTGTTCGTCATCTCGGGAGCGAAGGACCGGTCAAGGGGTGCCTCGCGACTGCTGCCCTCGTCGGAGGAGCAGTCGTCTCGAGCAGCGCGGCTGCTCGTCACGCGAGGGCGGAGCAGTGGCGCGTGGGTGATGCTGAGCACGCCCTTTGCGGGCGGGGTGTGGTGTGGGGGGTGCGGCGCGAGGCTCGAGTCGGTGGGGTCGATCGCCTGCGGGGGGCGCCGTCTCGCCGCCGGGCTGTGCGGTCAGCGGTGGCCGCGGTCGGGTTCGGGCGCGGCCTCGGGGTTGCGGGCGGCGCGGGTCATTGCGGGGAGCGCGCGGCTGCGGATGGTGAGCGCGAGCGCGCCGGCGGCGAGCGCCGCGGCGGCCAGTCCGTAGGCGAGATCGGCGTCCCGGGCCTCGAGCAGCAGCCCGCCGAGGATGGGCCCGACCGCGTAGCCGGCGGCGTAGAGCAGGTTCTGGGCGCCGTAGGCGAGTCCCCGTTCGCGGCCGGGGAAGGCCTCGTCGAGCCACGGCACCGCCGCCGCCATCATGAGGCTGAAGCCGGCGCCGTAGATGGCGAGCGCCACCGCGGTGCCGCCGACGCCGGGCAGGACCGCGAGCGCCGCCATCGAGACCCCCGTCGCGGCGAGTCCCGCGATGGCGGGGCCGCGCCGGCCGCGCCGGTCGCCCCAGCGGCCGGCGAGGGGCGACACGGCCGCGTCGACCGCGATGGAGGCCGCGAACAGCAGCCCGATGGCGGAGCTCGAGAGCCCCAGGCGGGCGTCGAGGTCGAGCGGCGCCACCACCTCGACGAGGCCGAGCAGGCAGGCGCTGCCGAGCATGATCGCCGCCGCCCAGGCGCCGAGCCCCGACCGCGTGGCGCGGACGACCGCCGCCAGGGCGGGCATGGCCGAGGCGGCCCGCGGTGCCTCGCGGGGCAGGGCGGCGAGCGCCGCGAACAGCAGCGCCAGCGCGAGGCCGCAGAAGATCAGAAACGGGGCCTCGAACGAGAGCAGCTGGGCGGTGACCCCGCCGAGGGCCGGGCCGGCGATCGAGCCCGCCCCGGTCGCGCCGAGGGCGACCCCCAGCGCCTCGCC
>Ga0126312_10001872_pt1 | contig 13906 bp, 10 predicted proteins | sample Plot104A_FD_92537 | JGI IMG/M metagenome (GOLD analysis project Ga0126312, IMG submission 92537) | Serpentine soil microbial communities from UC McLaughlin Reserve, CA, USA - Plot104A | ecosystem: Environmental > Terrestrial > Soil > Grasslands | place: USA: UC McLaughlin Reserve, Lake County...
GACCGCCACCGCGGTCAAACGCACAGGGCACCTCGGTTGCGGCGGGGGCTGGCGGCGTATGGGTCACCGACGGGTCGCGACGGCTCGTGCGAATCGATCCGGCCACCCGCGCGGTGACGGCGATCCGCGTCGACCGGCCGCTCGACGCGGTCACGGCCGGTGCCGGCGCGGTGTGGGCGATCAGCGCCAGGCGGGCGAGCGTGCTGCGGATCGATCCCCGCACGAATGCGACGACCGACCGCGTCGCTCTCGTCGCGCGTCCCGGCGAGAACGCGCCGTTGCCGACGCGCATCGCGGCAAGCGCTGGAGCCGTGTGGGTGCTCAGTCGCAACACCGCGACGGTGACCCGGATCGATCCCGAAACCCGGGGCGTGGCGGCTGTTATACCGATCGGTATCGATCGGGCGCCGAACGAGCTCGCGGCCAGCGACCAGGCCGCCTGGGTGGCCAACGAGGACGGCACACTGTCGCGGATCGACGACCGTGCCACCTCTGCGGATTCGCTGTGGGTCGGCGCGGCGGTTCGGGAGATCGCCTTGGGGGCCGGCCGGGTGTGGGTTGCCACCACCGCCCTGGACCAGCAGCTACCTGGAGGAGGCTGATGAACGTGCGTCCGCTCGTGTTCGCCGGCGCGGGTTTGGTGATCACGATGCTTCTCGTGGCGTGTGGCGCGGAGACGTCTGAGCCTGCCAAGGGCCCGCCGGCGCGCCCGATCGCCTCTGCGATCTGTTCGCCCGTGTCCTACGGCGGACCGGGGCGTCCGCGCTTTTTGATCGTCAACAGTTCCGGTTTTCAGGGTCCGCACAAGGGTCACGGTGTTCAGACCGCGCAGGCCATCAAGATGGTGCTCGCCGACCGCGGATGGCGCGCCGGGCCGTACACCATCGGGATGCAGGCGTGTGAGGAGACGAGCGCGCGGACGGGCCAGCCCAGCACGGAGAAGTGCCGCCGCAATGCGCGCGCATTCGCGATGGATCGCAGCGTTCTCGGCGTCGTTGGGCCTCTGTATTCGTCCTGCGCCGCGAACATGCTGGCGACGCTGAACCGCGCGCCGGGCGGCCCTCTTGCCGTTCTCAGCGGCTCTAACACCTATGTCGGGCTCACGCGCGCGGGTCCCGGCGCCGCCGCCGGCGAGCCCAGGCGCTACTTTCCCACCGGGCAGCGCAGCTATGCGCGCATGGCGCCCACCGACGACATCCAGGGGGCGGCCGACGCGCTGGTCGCTGGTCGGTTAGGCATGCGCCGTGCCTTCGTGCTCGAGGACCGCTCGGCATACGGGACCGCACTTGCGGGCACCTTCCGCGCCGCGGCTGGTCACGCCGGCGTCTCCGTGGTGGGCACGGCGGCTTGGGGGGCCGGGGCACGCGACTACCACGCGCTCGCCCTCCGCGTTCGCGAGGCCCACCCGACCGCGGTGTTCGTAGCTGGTGACCTCGCGTCGAACGGGCCGGAACTGATCGCGGCGTTGACCGAGGTTCTCGGGCCAGACGTCCAGCTCATGGCCGGCGACGGGTTCGCTCAGCCCGCTCCCCTCGTCGAGGCCGCCGGCTCCCGCGTGGACGGCATGATCGTCAGCATCGCAGTCCTTCCCAACGCGAGCCTCCCGCCGATGGGTCGGCAGTTCGCCGGCGAGTTCGAGAAGCGCTACACACAACACCCCTGCTGTTACTCGGTGCACGACGCTCAGGCCACAGAGATCCTGCTCGACGCCATCGCAAAGGCCGGCGGCATCCGAGCACGCGTCGCACGGTACGTCATCGGCGCCCGCGTCCGCAACGGCCTGCTCGGCGACTTCCAGATCAACCGTAACGGCGACACCACGCTGAACACCATCGGCATCTACCAGATCCGCGCCGGACGCCTGCACTTCAAGCAGGCCATCACGCCCGCCCACGAGCTGCTCAACCGCTCCTAGACCGGCCGCCGTAACGCGCCGTGACCTCGACGGAGTGCTCGGCTCTGTGTAGGACCAACCATCCGGAATGGCGTCCGCGCGCCCGGTCGGCGAACCTAAAACGTCACGACACGCGCGAGCAGAGCCCACGGCCGCCGGCGCCGCCCCCGTACAGGGGGCACGGCGCCGGCGACTGGGCGGGGCGGCCTTCTAGTGGGCCGCGGGTGAGACACCAGCGCGCGCCGAGCGGCGGCGGGTGACCAGCACCGTGCCGCCGGCGGCGATGGCGATGACGGCGAGCGCTCCCGCCGCGCCAATGCCCGCGTCGCCCCAGTCGAACCCGCTGGAGGACGGCGCCGCCGGAGACGCCACCTCGATGATGGTCGGCGTCGGATACGACCGCCGGCTCGGGTTGGCCGCGGCGTCCTGGGCGTCCGCCGACCGCAGGTCGCTCGACTCGATCGGGTTCTGCGTCACCGGGCGCGCGTCGCGCGCGTCGGGTGATGCGAAGTCCTGCAGCGCCGACGCGGTCGGCACGGCGAAGGCGCACGCGCCCACCACCGCGGCGACGACCAGCGGCTTGACAATGACATAGCGGCTCATGACCGCTCCTTCCCTTAGAGACCGCCCCATGCGGCCTTGCATCGGGCACCGTCGAGCTCGGCGGTAGAGGCGTGGTGTAGAGCTCGGTAAAGGCGCTCTGAAACGTTGGCCGAGAAGAAGCTCGCGACGGCGAAATCGGGGTCCGATCGTGATTGAAGTCCGGCCACCGCCCCCGCGCGGGAAAGGTGTGCCGGCGCCGGTACCGGCGGCGCTCGTCCTAGTGGACGTGGATGGCGATGAGCCCGCTGTAGCCCTGGGCGTTGTAGTGCGTAGCGCGCACGCGCACGGCGTACAAACCCGTGTGGCGGATCCGCACGTGGGTGGTAAAGACCGAGCTGGTCAGACCGGCGTCGAGAAGGTGCGTGCGCTTGATGGTGCGGAAGCGGCCGCTGACCGGCACCCGGCGCTGGATGTAGGCGACCGCGCCGGGGTTCCCGGGGCCGACGGCGCCCGAGAATCGCACCAGCTGACCGCGTCGCGGGGTGGAATCGCTGACGGCCGCATCCACCCGCTGGCTGACGGTGAGATGGACGATGCCGCTGGCGACCGAGGGATCCGTCGCGCTGCTGACCTGGTAGCGCATGATGATCGGTGGGGCAACGGCGAAGCTGTAGCGTCCGTCCGCTCCGCTCGCGCCCCGCGCGACGTCGGCGAAGGCCTGGAAGGGAAACGGCGCACCGTGGAGGACCAAAGGCTGGCGCACGGCGTGGCCCGTCAGCTGACCAGAGACCGATGCCGTCTGGCCGTAGGTGATCGCGAAGGGATCGAGGCCGATCCCGATCGTGGTGACCGGCTTCGGCGTCGGCTTCGGTGGGGGCTTGGACGGTGCGGCAACCGCCGGCGAGGCCAGCACAAGAAGGAGCGGCACGAGCGCCAGCCCACGACGAACAGACATGAAACGCTTCCAGAACGAAACGACGACGAATCCTAGGAGCGTCGTGCCGACCGCGTCGAGCGGCTAGATGCACTACGTAGGGCATCGGACGCGGTCAGCACACGGCGCACGGCCCAGAATCACGGCGACCGAGAGGCCAAATCTGCGCCCTCCGGGAAAGCCGAGGCAAAGAAAACCCTGTGAGGCAGGGTTCGGCTGGCCTTCCAGCGGAGGGGGTGGGATTCGAACCCACGGGGCCGGTTGACCCGGCCCTCCGGTTTTCAAGGCCGCGCCGTAGAGTCCCAAATCGCCGGTCTAGTGCGGAGCCGGGTACCGGAGGGAACGCGTGAGGGAACGAAAACTCGTCGTTGCCCTTGCAACTACATGAGGCTCGCGTTGACTCGCGCGGGCTTCGGTTGACCGTCCTCGGTCTCAATGCCGGCGTTCGTATCCGCTCGAAGCGCGGAAGGCTCGGCAGCGGCCGCGTGAGGAGCCGAGGCCTCAGCTGGGCTGATCCGCCGCGTGTTGCTGCTCGCGGTCGGCGAGGAAGTGATCGAGGAGATCGCGAGCGCGTTCGAGCTCGCCGGGGAGCGTGTGCGTGTAGCGGCGGAGCGTGATCGACGCCGCGCCGGGCTGATACTCGGGCGTTTTGTGGCCCATGATCTCCGACGCGACCTTGGGGCTGACGCCGGCGTGGTCGAGCCAAGTGGCCGCGGTGTGCCTGGCTTCGTGGAGCCCGATAGGTCTGTGCCCGGACCTCTCCCACTCATCGTGGATCCGCCGCTGCAGCCCACCATGCGCGAGCATGCCCGAGCCGGTTGCGCGCCGTGGCGGACAAACCTTTCCTGACCTCGGACGGCCCTGGGCGATCCAGGCGCGCTTGAGCAGCGTCAGCGCCGGCTTCACGAGCGGAACGACGCGCCACGAGCCGCCCGGCTTACGGCCTTGCTCCTCGCCGGCGAGCTCGACGGCGCCGAGCTTGAGATCGACGTGCGTCCAGTCGAGCACGCGGATCTCCTGCCGGCGAGCGGTGACGTAGCCGGCAAGCGCGAACGGCAGAGCGTCCTCGAGCGGAAGCGTCGCGAGCAGGCGCGCGAACTCAGCAGGCGTCGCGACCCGGTCGCGCGGCCTGGCGTCCATGGCGGGAAGACGGACCAGCGCAGCGGGGTCGTGCGAGGTCATCTCGCGATCCTGAGCCCACCGGTAGAGAGACCTGATCGCATTGACGATCGAGCGAATGCGCGAGCCAGACAGCCCGTTCGTCGAGAGCTCGTCGACGAGCTTCTGGACGTCGGCCCGACGCACGTCGCCGAGACGCCGACGAGCGAGCCTGTCGGGAACGTGGCGCAGAGCGGACTCGAGATCCTCGACGGCGCGCTCGCGATAGCGACGGCCCCACTTGTTGAGCGCCACGCCGGACCGGGCGGCCTTTACGAACTTGTCGCGAGAGTCGTCGAACCGAGGCCCGGCGACCGAGGACGCCGGAAGGTTTCCCTCGCGAAGCGCGTCGGCGAGCTCCCGGCGAGCATGGCGCGCCTCGCCAGCGCGCGCGAAGCGCCGCGTCTTGCGGTGCTTGCGAGCGGCGCGGTCCCAGACGACGCCGAAGTAGCTCGGCGTGCAGTGACACGCCTTCGCGTCCCCTGTCGCAGTCGTCCGACACGCCTGCTGATGGCGGGCGAAGACCCCCTGGTAGCGCGTCTTGGTGTCCCGGCCCCGCATCGCCGCCATCTTCACGCGGCGGTGCCCTCGCGACAAGCCTGCTCTTCCACCCAGCGCTCGAGGTCCTTGAGCGGGTAAAGCCGCAGCTGGCCGGAGTAGACGCACCGCAGGTATGGCTGGACGTGGCGCTGGAAGTGGCGGAGCGACATGCCGAGTGCGTCCGCCGCCTCGCGCCGCGAGAGCAGAAACCGGGGAACCTCTCGGGTGCGCGCCGCGCTCGCCATCGACCGTGTAGTCGCAGCGGAGCGGCGGAAGAGAACCGGAAATTCCGTGGTTGCGCTCATCGCGGGATGGCGTCGAACGGCCGCGCCGCATGAGCACAAGCGACAGCATCGCCCGCTCGTGCTGAGCCTCCTCATCAGGTTGAGTCCAATCGGACCGATCTACCTCCTTCGCGGGGTTCGGTACGGCCGCAACGGCGCCTGGACGCCTCCGCGGCCGTCGCGACCCGTAGGCCGGTGGAAAGAGAGCTTCGCCGCTGAACCGACCGATTGGGACGTCGAGATGCGCCCCCGGCGGCTGGAGTTGCAATCACGTCTCGATCCACGGATCCAGTCTGACGACGCGCTGACCGCCGGCAATCGCACGGCGCCACGGTCCATGATCAGGGAGCCACCCCGCGGCCGAGCAGCAGCCGCACGAGATCTTCGGCCTTGGCCACGGGCTGTGGCGGCGCCGTATAGCGACAGCCGCCGCGACCTGAGAGGCGCGCGTCGACGCGGTCCTCGACGGCGAGCGCCGTGGCGCGCGGCGACTGGAGGGTCGCCGCGCGCCCGTTGGGCTAGAACGGGATGTCATTCTGATCGGGGGTCGCCTTCTGGGCCGACGCCGTCGGACGGTCGCCGTTGCGGCGGCCGGCGACCGGCGGGATCGGCCGCTTTCGCACCGACGCGCAGCTCGCGCGCCTCGCCGGCGTCGCGCCGCTCGATGCCTCCTCCGGACAACAACAACGCCACCGCCTCAACCGCCACGGAAACCGACAGCTCAACACCGCGCTGCACAAGCTCGCGGTCGTCCAAGGCCGCTGGGACCCCCGCGCCCGCGCCTACCTCGAACGCCGCCAGGCCGAAGGCAAGACCCGCCTCGAAGCGCTGCGCTGCCTCAAGCGACTGTTGGCCCGCGTCGTCTTCCGTCTCCTGCGCCAGACACCCACGAGGCATCGCGAGCGCGACGTCAAGGTCCGCAGCGGAAAGGTTCGCGTCGCTGCGCTCGCCTGAGTTGGAGGTGTCCTCGTGCTCATGCCCCCCGACCGCACCCGACGGGGTGCGACACTCGGCGGGCCGAGCCCAAAGGACCACCACACCTCAGGGCCCCAACGAATCTCTTCTCGGTCACGGCGTCACGCAGCGATCGCTCCGCAGCCAGATCGCCGGATCAGCTCGTCGCCGCCGACCACCGACCCGCAACCTCCGCCCCTGCTTGGGCACAAGCAGGAGCGAGATCCCGAGCGACGCCGCTAGCGCTGCTCGCGTCCCTTGCGTGAGCGACGTCGACCCCGCTGCGCTCTTGCGCAATCCCTGGCGAAGCAGCGGTCTCCCGACGGTGACGTCGAGGACGATGATCGTCGTCCGCAGCGGCAACGCGATCAGCGACAAGGCTAGGTACCGCTCACGCACGGAAACAGGCCCGTGGTCCCGCTCTTGGCGAATACGAGGGCCCGATCAAGCACGCCCGAGACAGCTGGATCCGTGGGATCGCGATGCTCAGGACGTCCGTCGTCGAGGCGCCCGAGTTCGTTCCAAACCAGCAGCATTGGCGGGGTGATCTACCGCGGCCGATGCTGTTGCAGGTAGTCCGAGGCAGCGTTCTCATCCCGTGGCTGAACACTGCCGGTTTCGGGACCTGAGGCGTTAGCTCCCTGCCGGTCCGCTGGCTATCACTGGAGGTGATTTCGCGGTGTGCACCGCGGACGCGGGGTCCCGGCTTGAAGACGCAGCTGGTTCACGCGGTCGAACAGTTCCGGGACGCTGCGGCTCCTCTGCTGCAGGCCCTCAGTTACGCGAGGGCTAGGCGTGCGGACGGCTACGCCACCTGAGCTGCACTCACGCTGTCGGGCAGCACCCGTCCGAGTTGGTTGCGCGAGGTGATGTCGAGCTTGCTGAACACCTTGCGCAGGTGGTAGGCGACGGTGTGTTGGCTGATGAACAGCCGCGCACCGATCTCCGCGTTCGAGAGGCCGTCGCGCGCGAGCCGCGCGATCTGGATCTCCTGGGCGGTCAACTGCTCGCGGGTCTCGATCCGGCGCTTGCGGACGCGCTCGCCGGTGGCCAGCAGCTCACGCTCGGCGCGCGCGGCGAACGCCTCGGCGCCCATGCTCGTGAACAGCTCGAGCGCGGTGCGCAGCTGGTCGCGGGCGTCGAAGCGGCGCCGCTCGCGCCGCAGCCACTCGCCATAGAGCAGGTGGGACCGCGCGAGCTGCACGCGCACGCGGGTGCGCCGCAGCCGCTCGATCGCCTCCTGATAGAGGCGACCGGCGGCGTCGCCGCCGCTGAGCAGCGCGCGCGACCGGGCCTCGACCCCGAGCGCCCAATCGCCGCCGCTGGGCCGGGTGCTGAGCGTGAGCCGCTCGAGCGCCCGTTCCGCGATGCGGCGCTCTCCGGCGCGGGCGGCCGCCTCCACCAGCTCGGCGACCGCGCTGGGGGTGCTCAGCTCGGAATAGGGCGCGACGTCGACGGCCTCGCGCACCGCCGCGAAGGCCTCCTCGTAGCGACCCAGACCGTTGTACAGGACCGCGCCGGCCTGCCCGGCGAACGCCAGCGCAAAGCCCTCCCCACGCGCCTTCGCATCCGTGGTGAACTCGTCGACCACCGCCAACAGCTCCGGCTCCCGCCCGCGCAGCGCCGCGACCCAGATCTCGACGTAACGATGAGCGGGGATGCCGGTCGCCGCGGTGATCGCCCGGATCTCGTCGAGCAGCGACTCCGCCGTGGACAGCTCGCCGCAGAGGACCTGGAGGTAGCTGAGCGATGTCAGGAGTAGCGGCATGGCCGTGAGAGCACCGGCATGACGGACACGCCGTAGCTCTCGCGTGGCGAGCAGCCTCCAGCTCTCCTCGTCCCAGACGTCCCACGCGGCGCGGCAGGCGAACGAGAGCCAGCGCGACTCATCGGGTGGGAGGACGGCCTCCTCGCGGAACACGCTCAGCGCGGCCTTGAGGATCGGCACGGCCGCGGCGTGACCGTCGATGGGCAGCGTCGCCATCCCCTGAAGGAGGAGATCGGTCGGCCGCGGCGGCCGGCGCGGGGCGGGGCCGGCCAGCGCCGCCTTGCTCACCTCGACGACGTCCGCGCCCCGGGCGAGCCGGTCGGCGAACCGAGCCGCCTCGAGCGCTTCGAGATAGGTGATGCGCGCCCGGTCCGGGTCGACCGCCTCGAGCTCGCGGGCGGCCTCCAGCAGCAGCGCGGGAGCGTCGCCGCCGCGCTGCACGGCGAACGCGATCTGCGCGCGCAGGAGATCCACACGCGCGCGCTGCAGATCATCGACGCCGCCAGTCTCCGCTGTGGCGAGCAGCCCGAGGGCGTCGTCGAGCGCCCCGGCCTCGTACTTCGTCTGTGCGGCCGCCAACGCTCGCTGCGCACGCCGGACAGGATTCGGCGTCAACACCGCGGCGCGCTCGAGGAAGACGGCGGCGGCGGCCAGGCCGCCGCGCGCCTGGGCGCGGACGGCGGAGCGCTCGAGTTCGGCGGCGGTGTCCTCATCGGGCCCGGACGCCGCCTCAGCAAGGTGCCAGGCGCGCCGGTCGGGGTCGACCTGCGCGTCGGTCGCCTCCGCCAGAGCCCGATGCACCTCCCGCCTTTGCTCCGCCGTTGCCGCCCGGTAGATCGCCGAGCGCACCAACGGGTGGCGAAACCGGACCCGTGCGTCGATCTCGAACAGCCCGGCCGACTCCGCCGGCGCGAGCGCCGCGCCGGTGACTCCAAATCGCTCGGCTGCGCGCCACACCAGCGCCGTGTCCCCCGCCGGCTCGGCCGCGACCACCAGCAAGAGCCGCCGAGTGTCCTCCGGCAAAGGCTCCAACCGCCGGGCGAAGCGCTCCTCGATCCGACCCGGCACCGACAGCGCGGCCGGCAACCCGAAGCCGCCCGCCAACTGCGCCGGCGATAGCCCCCGCGGCAGCTCCAGCAACGCCAACGGGTTCCCGCGTGCCTCCGCGACGAGCTGATCGGCGACGCGTTCGTCCAGTCGCCCCGGGATTGCCGACGCCAGGAGGGCTCGCGCGTTGGTGTGGCGGAGCCCGTCGACCATGAGCTCCGGCAGGCCCGCGAGCTCCTGGCTCGCGGCACGCTCGACAAACAGCATCGCCACGGACTCGGCGAGCAACCGGCGCGCCACGAACGCCAGGGCCTGCGCGGAGGCCCGGTCCAGCCACTGCGCATCGTCGACCACGCAGACCAGCGGGCGGTCCGCGGCCACCTCGGAGAGCAGGCTCAGCGACGCCAGCGCGACGAGGAACCGGTCTGGCGCCGGCCCGCCGCTCAGCCCGAACGTTACCCCGAGCGCATCGCGCTGCGGCACGGGAAGGCCGTCGAGGCCGTCCAACACCGGCGCGCACAGCTGGTGCAGCGTCGCGAACGCAAGCTCCCGCTCGGACTCCACCCCCACGGCGCGCAGCACCCGCATGTCCACCGCCGACGCGATCGCATACTCGACCAGCGCCGTCTTCCCGATCCCCGCCTCACCCCGTACCACCAGCACGCCGCTGCGCCCCTGGCGCGCCGCTTCGAGCAGCCCGCCGAGCACCGCGCACTCGGCTCGGCGGCCGCGAAGCACCAGCCCACCCGGAGCTGAACGACCGACAGCCATGAGCGGGGCCATCGTAGAGCGAAACCCTCCCGACCGAAACGACCACGCCCACCCAGGGCGGTGCCCGCGGTCATGTCAAAGCGGCACCGCGCCGTATCAGCGCGTCGGTCTTCCTTCTCGCCAACAGCAGGACCAGACGCCTGCTTCTCCCTGCAAAAGCGCTAGCGCCTCACAGTGCGCAGTCACTGCTGCCTGTCGTATCTGATCACCACCGACGATCGCATGATCCCGCCCCAGGCCCAGCGGGAGATGTCCGGACGAACGGGCGCAACCGTCGAGGAGGCAGCGGCCAGCCATTCGGTCTACGTGTCGCAGCCCGGAGCCGTTGCTGAAATCGTGAAGAAGGCGGCTGCCGCGACGTGAAATCGGCCTCGGCATAGCCGGTGGCCTATTGGCGTTCGAGCTCGCCGCCGCCGGCTGATGGCTGAGCGGGTCGCGTTGCTCGGCACCGGAATCATGGGCGCGCCGATGGCGCGCAACCTGCTGAACGCGGGCTTCCAGGTACGCGTGTGGAACCGCACCCCCGACAAGGCGCGCGTGCTGGCGGCCGAGGGAGCGGACCCGGCCGAGACGCCCGCCGACGCAGTGCGCGAGGCCGCATTCGTGATCACGATGCTCATCGACGGCGCCGCAATCCTGGCGGTGATGGGACAGGCGGCAGCGTCGGTGCCGGACGACGCCGTCTGGCTCCAGACCAGCATGGTCGGCAAGGACGCCGAGCGCGTGGCCGGGCTGGCGGAAGACCACGGGATCACGTTCGTCGAGTGTCCCGCGATCGGGACCCGAGAGACGGCCAAGCGCGGCCGGCTTGTCGTGCTTGCGTCCGGACCCGGAGACGTCCTCGACCGGGCACAGCCGATCTTCGATGCGATCGGGTCGAAGACCGTCAGGCTCGGGCCGAAAGCCCGCGGGGCGAGCCGCATGAAGCTGGTGGCGACCGCCTGGACCGTGGGGGTCGCGGAGAGCCTGCGCGCCCAGCTGAGCCTCGCGGCGCGCTGGGCGCGCTCGCGCAGGAGCGCCTGCCGATAACGACGTGCTGATGACACGTCGGGGCGTCCGGACTTCCGCTTTGGCGAAGGGTTGCGCAAGCGTGCAGCCCGGTCGACGTCGCTCGTGCATCGGACGACTCCCGTTCGTTTCGTCCGGCTTGCAGCCAATGCCTGCTCCCCGCCCGAAAGCAGCAGTGTTCGTCCCGTCGCCCCGCCGCCGGCGGCGCGCGCCGGACTCCCGAAGCCAGCTTGGGTTGACAGAGATGGCATGTGCAGCGGCGGTCCAGCCGCGATGCGAGGCCATCCGGGCTTGCGTGTAGGGACCTCGTGAGCTCGAGCGCGACGCTGGGCCGCGCTGGCTTGCAATCCGAGGAGGCCGTGGTGGCGATCGTGATGGGACTGGATCAACATCGAGCGCAGATCACTGCCGAGTGGATCGATACGTCGACCGGCGAGGTCTCGCGGGCGCGGCTCGCGCCGGCTCATCGCGCGCACGTACGTCGGTTTCTCGGCCGCTTTAGCAACGAGGAGCTTGAGGTGGCGCTGGAGGCCACGACGGGCTGGCGGTTCGTGGTCGAGGAGCTGCGGCAGGTCGGCGCGAGGGTGCATCTCGCCGAGCCCGCCGAGACCGCGGCCAGGCGGGGGACCAAGAAGCGCGCCAAGAGCGACCGCGCGGACGCCCGGCACCTGCGCGAGCTGTTGATGGTCGGCAGGCTGCCCGAGTCGTGGATCCCACCCGCGCATATGCGCGCACGGGTACGGCTGCGCCACACCCTCTCCGAGCAGCGCGGCGAGTGGCAGCAACGGATCCAAGCGGTGCTCTACCACCACGGGTGCCCACAACGAGGCGACCTGATCAACAGCGCCGGGCTCGCATGGCTTGCCTCCCAGCCGCTATCGGGATGCGCACGCGAGCAAGTCGCGGTTGCGCTGGCAATGATCGAAGCGCTGCACGTCCAGATCGGATCGCTGGATACGGAGCTGCGCGCGTTCGCCCGTCGCCAGGCAGGCTGCAAAGCGCTGATTGCCCACTACGGGATCGGCGCGCTGACCGCGGTCACGATCATCGCCGAGCTCGGTGACGCCAGCCGCTTCTCCTCCTCACGCCAGGCCGTCCGCTTCGCCGGGCTAGACATCACGGTCCACCAATCCGATCAGCGCCGCGCGCCGGGCCGCCTATCCCGCCAAGGACCCCCGGCATTGCGCTGGGCCCTGTTCGAGGCCGCTCAGTGCGCGCGGCGGCGCGGCTCGCCCGACCACCTCTACTACCTCGAGGCGGCAGAGCGGCTCGGAGGCAACCGCGCATGCCTGTCGGTCGCGCGCAAGCTGCTCAAGCGCAGCTACCACACCCTGCGCGAACTCGGCGATCAAGCAATGCAACCCGCCTGACCGTGGCTGGTGCGCGCCAAGCCCTTGATCACCCAGATGCGCCGCGGCCGGCTCCAGGCATGCTCCCGCCGCCACTTACCCGTGGACGGCCATCAGAGACAGAGCGACCGCAACGCCTCCCCCAGCAGGAACACCCCATCAACCATCAAGTCGCCGACCCGCCGCACGGGAGGGTCGTGGACCGAGATAAGGCTGGGCGCCCGCGCGCACCACGACCGCACCATCCACCACACCCGCGCACCACCCCACACCGCGCCCAAACAAGGTCACATCGGCACCGCTTGATCCCGAGCGTCTGCACAGATAAGGAGCAACCGGTGCGGGACTGTGTCCGACCACCCGCGCCGGCTACGGCGCGATCATCAGAGGGCCAGGCTTCCGCACCGGGTGTTCAGCCCGTTGCGATCCGTGCCCACACGCTTCCGCATTTGAGAGGGAAGAGGCGGATGGGGTCGCATGCCAGCCCGGCTGATCTGGGCGTCACGTCGCGTCCACGGGCCCGACTAACGCCGGAGCAAGGCGAGACCCCGTGTCACCCGGATCGCCGCGCTTTGCAGGCACGTCGCTCGGCGGGTGCCCGCGCTGCACCACGGCTTGCGGCCGGTATACGACTGAAAAGGTCGTGTCCCCGGTTCGAGTCCGGGTCTCGCCACTTCCGGAGGGCCCTGCAAGTCGCGGGGTTCTTCTGCTTCTTGGGATCGCTCCGCTGGGCCCGCGCAATCGCGGTCTCAGCGTCACCTGATCGGCGGTGGCACACCCTCGGCCGTGGCCGCGAGAACCTCGTCCCACTCGCAGACCGCAGCGGCGTGCCGGAAAGCCGCCCGGGCGAATTCGAGCGCTAGCGCGTGCGGATCCCGGCTCTTTCGGATGTCTTCCCAGTCCAGCACGTACTCGCCGAGTCGCCCGTCCCAGCGCCCTGGAGCGGGGCTCAGGTCAGCGTCGGCAAAGCCATCCGGCGCCGGGTGGGCGAGGCAGAAAAAGGCGGCCCCATCGTGGTTCGGGTCCCCGGGCCACCACCCGATTCCGACCTGCTGTGCATCCCCTCCGTTGCGCATGATGAAGTCATCCGAAGGCGGATCGGCCGGCCTTCCCGAAAAGAAGGAGACCGCGAGGTCGAACGTCCCCCACCAGGCGTTGACCGGCGTCGAGCGTCCGCGAAACGGCGCGCGGACCTCGGCCAGCGCGAGCGCCGCGCGGGTGGCGGCCTCGAAGTAGCTCGCCACCTGCCCCGGGTCATAGCTGGCATGCTCGTCGTCCTCGTCGAGCAGAACCTGCCACCGCACCTCCTGGGGCGTCGGATTGATCTCGACCGCGCCACCGAGGCGACCCACCGCCTCAAGCATGTCGCGCGTCACCTCGGCCACCGACCGGTGCGGAGTCAGCGCAATCCGCATCTCGCGACCACCGCTGTGCTCGACCACGGCCTCGTGCGTGCGCAGATCAAGTGCCGCGACGATCGCGCCAGAGCGATCGGGCGCCGGCAGCGCAAGCGTCTCCCAACCACGCGCGCTCAGCCGCAAGGCGGCGTGCTGGAGCTGGGGCTCGGGCGGCGCAAGCTCCACCGCCAGCTTTCCCAGCACCTGCGTATGCGCGTGAAGCGTGTCGCAGGTCGCGCTCCACGACGAGTAGGTCAGC
>Ga0126312_10001873_pt1 | contig 13904 bp, 17 predicted proteins | sample Plot104A_FD_92537 | JGI IMG/M metagenome (GOLD analysis project Ga0126312, IMG submission 92537) | Serpentine soil microbial communities from UC McLaughlin Reserve, CA, USA - Plot104A | ecosystem: Environmental > Terrestrial > Soil > Grasslands | place: USA: UC McLaughlin Reserve, Lake County...
GTCACCACAGCAGCGACGTTCGGGTGTGCCAGAGCGGCCGAGGTGTCGATCGAGACGATTTTCGCGTGCGCGTACGGGCTGCGCAGCACGGCGCCGTGCACCATCCCCGGCAGCTCGATGTCGGCGAGGTAGGTGCCCTCACCGCGGATGAAGCGCGGATCCTCCTTGCGCTTCAGGCGGCCGAAGCCCACCGGCCGCTCTGTGGACGGGCTGGGAAGGTTCTCTACGACGCTCATACCTCGGCCTCCTTGCTCGACTGGGCTTCGTGCTCGGCCGCCCAGCGGATGGCGCTGACGATGTTCTTGTAGCCGGTGCAGCGGCAGATCGCACCGGAGATCGCGGTGCGGATCTCATCGTCGGTCGGGTTCGGGTTCTCGTCCAGCAGGGCGCGGCCCGTCATCAGCATCCCGGGCGTGCAGAACCCGCACTGCAGCGCGTGCCGCTCGTGGAACCCCTGCTGGACGGGATCCAGCCCGCCGTTGACCTGGAGCCCCTCCACGGTGCGGACCTCGCGGCCCTCGCACATCACCGCGAGGGTGGTGCACGACTTCACCGGCTCCCCGTCCACCAGGACGACGCAGGCGCCGCAGTTCGAGGTGTCGCAACCCCAGTGGGTGCCCGTCAGCCCGAGGGTCTCGCGGATGAAGTGGACGAGCAGCCGGCGCGGCTCGACATCGCCGGAGACCTGCTTCCCGTTGACCGACATCGAGACTTTCATGATCAGGTCTCCTGTAGCAGGGCGCGCGCCGCCGAGCGGCGCAGGGCGCGTTTGGTGAGCACTCCGGCGAGGTGGCGCTTGTAGTCGACGGGCCCGCGGCCGTCGGCGCTCGGCGAGCAGTCCTCGGACGCGATCTCCCCCGCCTGGGCGAACAGGTCGTCCGACGGTGGCTTCCCGTGCAGCAGCTCCTCGGCCCGGGTGGCGTGGATCGTCGTCATCCCCACCGCGCTTAGAGCGACACCCGCGTCGGCGATCGTGCTCTCGTCGATCCACACTGCCGCCGACGCCGCGGCGATTGCCCAGTCGCCGGCGCGGCGCTCGACCTTCTCGTGCGCGCTCCCGGCGCCGGGGCGCAGAGCCAGTCGGACCTCTGTCAGCACCTCGCCCGCGCCAACCGCGGTGGTGAAGGGCCCGACGTGGAAGTCCTCCATCTCGACCACCCGTTCGCCGCCGCTCCCGCGGATGACGACCTTCGCCTTGACCGCCGAGCAAACGGCCGAGAGGTCCTCGGCGGCGTCCGCCTGGCAAAGCGAGCCGCCGATGGTGCCGCGGTTGCGGACGACCGGGTCGGCGATGACGTTCTCGGCGTCGCGGAAGAGCGGAAAGTGCCGCGCCAGCAGCTCGGACTTCAGCAGGTCGACGTGCCGGGTCATCGCGCCGATCCGGATCTCGCCGTCCTGCTCGCGGATGTAGGCGAGCTCCTCGAGGCCGTTGATGTCGATCAGGTGCTCGGGGTTGGCCAACCGCAGCTTCATCATCGGCAGCAGGCTGTGGCCGCCGGCGATGATGCGCGCTTCCGGGCCGTGGCGCTCGAGTGCCTCTATCGCTCCCTGCACGCTGCTTGCACGTTCGTACTCGAATGGCGCGGGGGTCTGCAAGAAGGCGCTCCTTCGGTCAGGACCGACGCGCCGGGAGCCGCTTGCGAGGCGCCCCGATGTCGTCGCGCTGTTCGTATTGGACGGGGGCCTCGGAGCCGATGGCGGGCGAGTCCGGCAGCTTCTCCGGGCCGGTGTGGCGAACAGAGGGGTACAGCTCCCGCGCCGCCAGGCTGCGGCCCTCGACGTCCCTCAGCACGCCGGCGCCGGGGCTGGCGGCGGCGATCGGCGCCTCGCGGCCAAGCCGGGCGAGCGTGAGCGTGCCGCGGGTGTAGACCTCGCCGATCCGCGGCGGGTCGATCTCCGTGCTCTGGGGGAAGCCGCGCAGCCCTGCCGCGGCCGAGCCGGGGTAGTTGCTCTCGATCAGGCCGACGGCGTCGTGGACGCCGGCCTTCTTGACCAGCAGGCCCTCGAGCAGGTCGACGCCGGCATCGAGCTGCCCGTTGATCGAGTTCACGATGTCGTTGACCGGAGCGCTCTTCTCCACCAGCTCACCGACGCCGCTGATGACCTCGTCGAGCCCGTCGCTGATCTTCCGCAGCGCCACGATCGTGGACACGAGGTAGTAGACGAGCGCGAGCACGATCAGGAGGACGATGAAGATCAGCACTGCGCCCGCCGCAGTCATCGCGTCTCCACGTCGTCGAGGATCACGTCGAGCGAGCCGCCGTAGTTGCCCAGGCCGGCGACCGTCTCCTTCACCTGCTCGTCGGTCCTGACCAGCAGCGGCGCGGCGTCCAGGTCCTTCGAGCCCGCCGCCGCTACCTCGGCGATGCCCTCTACCGACGGCACGATGCTCCGAGCCGCGTGGAGCACGCCGTTGAGGAGGTACACGACCACCGGGACGATTACGAGCAGAAGGACGGCGTTCCCGATCCACAGCAGGGTCATTGCGGCCTCCGCTCGGCGACGATCGCCGCCTTGCGCGCGATCTCCGGCAGGGCGCCGAGTATCACGTCGAACTGGGCGTTGATGGCCGTGACCGCGCCATCGAGCGGCCTGAGGTGCTCGGACTCGACGCCCTCCAGCGCCGAGCGGAGGGTCGCGAGGCCCTTCGATATCTCTGTGAGCCCCCTCCACGCCAGGATCAGCGCCACGGCAAGCACCACCACCACGACAACCGCGAGCGCGACGCTCAACGCGATGAAGGTGTCGTTGCTCACGACTCGTCGAACCCGTCGGTGAGCGCGTTCATGTAGCCGTCCTGTACCACGGCCTCGTCCACGATCTCCGCTAGCACGGGCGCCGTTGCCTGGAGCTGCGGGATGTTCTCGGTGTTGCCCGCGACCTTGCCCGCTACCGCGAGCAGGCCCTCTACCGACCGCTGGATCCTGCCGATGTACACCAGTAGCGTCACCAGGAGGACCGCGACGATCACCGCCGCGGCAGCCCCGATCGACAGCGTGAGCGCGCGGTAGGTCTCGCTCGAAGCGGCGAGCAGGGTCACCTCCCCACGGCCACCTTGCGCAAGGCGCGGGCAGCGTGCAGCACCCTCACACCGGAATCGTTGATTCGGGCTACCCCGTGGAGCTCCGCAGTCTGGCGGCGGACTGCCTCGACGCCCTCCTCCGCGGTCTTCGCCTGCCTGGAGATCCTCATCGCCAGGGCCACGACGACGATGACTATTGCGGCTGCGACCAGGATCACGACAACTCCGATCACCAGTCCTGCATCCCAGCCACCCATGGGGTGAGACTAATCCGGGGCCCTAATCGTGTCCAGTCTCAGGCGGCGTGCCACAGCCGCGAGGCCCGGACACACATGCGGCGTCGTCGGAAACTAGGCGGTGGAGTCGCTGTCGGGCTTGCGCGGTGCGGCGCCCACGTCCTTGGTGTCCGGCTCGGCCCCCTCGGGGAGGTCGGGGCCACCGTCCCGGGTCGCGTCCGACTCGTCGCCCGCGCCGAGGTCGATCCCACCCTCGGTCGCCGGCTCGTCGGAACCGGTGGTCTGCCCGAGCACCTCGCTGTCGAGCTCGGGGTCGTCCGGCAGCATCTCGCGCGGCGCGTCGGACCCTCCCAGGTCGGGCGGGACGACGCCCTCGTCCGCGGTCGCCCCCCACTCACCCTTCTCGCGGCCCTCCTCCTCGTCCGGCGTGGTCCCGCCCCGCTGCTCGCTGGGCTTCTCCGACATGCGGTCCTCCTCGTGTTGAGACCCGAGGTCTATTCTGGCGATGGAGGAGCGACGTGACCACCCTGCCGAGCACCGAGAGCATCGCGGCCGACTGGCTGCGCGACGGACGGCGGGTCGTCAGCGCCACTCTCGTCGAGCGCATCGGGTCCGCGCCGCTCGACCCCGGCGCCCAGATGCTCGTCGACGACCGCACCAACATCGAGGGGTCGGTCACCGGTGGATGCGTCGAAGGCGCGCTGGTGGAGGAGGCGCAGCGGATCCTCGACGGCGGGGAGCCTCGGCTCGTCACGTACGGCGTGTCCGACGAGGAAGCGGCCGACGTCGGCCTGATGTGCGGCGGGACGGTGCGCGTCTTCGTCCACGAGCAGGACGACGACGCTGTCGGTCCTCTCGGAGCGGTGGCTGGGGCGAGAGCCTCGGAGGAGCCGGTCGCGTTGGCCACGATGATCGAGGGCGGGTCCGCTGGCGCGAAGATGGCGGTCCTCGCCGACGGCGTGGTCGGCAGCCTGCGAGGTACCGACCTTCTCGACCACTCCGTCGCGCGCGACGCGCGAGGCCAGCTAGACGAGGGGATCTCGCGCATCCGGCGCTACGGAGCCGGCGGCGAGCTCATGGGCTCGGAGCTCGTCGTGTACATCCAGGCCTTCGCGAGCCGGCCGCGCATGGTGATCTTCGGCGCGATCGACTTCTCCGCCGAGATGGCGAAGGTGGCCAGCGAGATCGGCTACCGGGTCACGATCTGTGACGCGCGAGCGCCGTTCGTGAGCAGCCCGCGCTTCTCCCGCGCCGCCGAGGTGGTCGTCGACTGGCCCGACCGCTACCTCGACGGCCAGGAGCTGGGCCCACGCGACGTCGTGCTCGTCTTCACCCACGACGCGAAGTTCGACGAGCCGGCGCTGATGGGGGCCCTGGCCACCGGCGCCGGCTACGTGGGGGCGCTGGGCAGCCGCCAGACCCAGTCCAGGCGGGTGGAGCGCCTGCGCGCTGCGGGCTTGGACGACGAGGCCATTGCCCGGATCCACGCTCCTTGCGGGCTCGACATCGGCGCCCGCACCCCCCCGGAGACCGTCGTGTCCATCCTCGCCGAGGTCATTGCCGTCCGCACCGGACGAGCCGGCGAGAGCCTGGCCCGGTCCAGCGGTCCCATTCATCCCGAGGGCGCGACGAAGGCGATGGCCTGAGCGAGCTGATCGTCTCCGAGTTCGTGTCCCTCGACGGCGTCATGGAGGCGCCGGGCGGCGAGGAGGGCTACGCCCACTCGGGCTGGGTGTTCGACTTCATGGGCTCCGACCAGGAGCAGTTCAAGCTCCAGGAGACCCTCGACGCCGAGTCGCTGCTGCTGGGTCGCGTCACCTACGAGGGCTTCGCGGCCGCGTGGCCCGAGCGCGGAGGGGAGTTCGCCGACAAGGTGAACTCGATGCCCAAGCACGTGGCCTCTACCACCCTCAGCGGTGAGCTGGAGTGGGAGAACTCGAGGCTCATCGATGGCGACGTTCCCGACGGCGTGCGCAGGATCAAGGAGCAGGCCGGCGGCCCGGTCCTGGTGGCGGGCAGCCGCACGCTGGTCCACTCACTGCTCGAGAACGGGCTGGTAGACGAGCTCCGGGTGCTGGTGTTCCCCGTGCTGCTGGGCAGCGGCCGGCGCCTCTACCCCGACTCGCCCGACAAGACCAAGCTCGAGCTGGCCGACACCCGCCCCTTCAGCTCGGGCGTGGTGGCCAACACCTACCGCGTGACCTAGACCTCCGGGTGCCGGCAGGCGTCGTGCAGTGGAGAGCCGGCGGTCAGGACCAGCCTGTCTCCTCCGTACACGATCTTCGAGCAGATCCGACAGATCCCGAGCGGCGTGGCGCGCGGCTTCATCTGCTGGGCCCGGGCCTGCACCTGCGGCTCGAGCTGACTCGCACGTTCGGGCGTGAGCTGACTGCGGACAGAGCGCATGGTTCCTCCCATGATCCGTTCGAGTAGGACGTCGTGGATCGACCCGGCCAGAGACGACGGCTCCGTCCATCACTTGTCAGGCACTCCCTGCCCGTAGGTGGGTTGTGCCCTGCAGCGGTTTCCCCCAGACTGGGGACAACCAAACCTCGCCGCGCTTCGGCCGAGGAGGCGAGCGCCACCGCCGAAAAACGCTCAGCCTCCTCCTCCCAGGGAGGACGCGAACCGCGGCCCGGGCCCTAGGGCTTCTCGGGCGCGTCCAGCGAGCCGCGCATGTCCGAGGCACCGCCGCCGGCGAAGCCGGGACGTGGCAGCGGACGCGGCTTGCGCTCCGGCTGGCCGGCCGGCGCCTCCGGCGCGGCCGGGGGCGGCTGCTGCGGACGCACGGGCTCGTCGGGCCCGAATACCTCGAGCTCGGTCTGGCCGTCGAGCAGCTTGATGAACTGGTCGCGCTCGATCGTCTCGCGGCGGAGGAGGATCTCCGAGGTGAGGTCCAGGTTGTGGCGCTGGCTCTCCAGCAGCGAGCGCGCCGTCTGGTGGGCGTCCTCGACCACACGGCGGATCTCGTCGTCGATCTCGCGCGCCACATCGTCGGAGTAGTCGGGCTCGGAGGAGAACTCACGGCCCAGGAAGGGCTGGCCGTGATCGTGGCCGAACACTCGCGGGCCGAGACGCTCGGACATGCCGAAGCGCATGACCATCTGCTTGGCGGTGGCCGTCACCTTCTCCAGGTCGTTGGACGCGCCCGTGGTGACCTCTGAGAACACCAGCTCCTCGGCGGCCCGCCCGCCCAAGGTCATCGCCATCGTGTCCTGCAGCTCCGCGCGCGTGGTCAGGAACTTGTCCTCGGAGGGCAGCGAGATGGTGTAGCCCAGCGCCTGCCCGCGGGCGATGACGCTGATCTTGTGCACCGGGTCGGTGTTCTCGAGGAAGTGCGCGACCAGCGCGTGGCCCATCTCGTGGTAGGCCGTGATGCGACGCTCCTTCTCGCTCATCACGCGGGTCTTCTTCTCGGGACCCGCGATCACGCGCATGATCCCCTCCTCGAGCTGCACGTGGTCTATCTCGCGCTTGCCGGTGCGCGCCGCCAGCAGCGCGGCCTCGTTGACGAGGTTCTGGAGATCGGCGCCCGTGAAGCCGGGGGTCTGGGCGGCCAGGTTGTCGAGGTCGATGTGGCTGGCCAGCGGCTTGCCGCGGGTGTGGACCTCGAGGATCTTGGCGCGGCCCTTGCGGTCGGGGCGATCGACCACGATCTGGCGGTCGAAGCGGCCCGGCCGCAGCAGCGCGGGGTCCAGGATGTCGGGGCGGTTGGTGGCGGCGATGAGGATGATGTTGTCCTTCATCTCGAAGCCGTCCATCTCCACCAGGAGCTGGTTCAGCGTCTGCTCGCGCTCGTCGTGGCCGCCGCCCAGGCCGGCGCCGCGGTGGCGGCCGACCGCGTCGATCTCGTCCATGAAGATGATGCAGGGTGAGTTCTGTTTTGCCTGCTCGAAGAGGTCGCGCACGCGCGAGGCGCCCACGCCCACGAACATCTCGACGAAGTCCGAGCCCGAGATCGAGAAGAAGGGGACGCCGGCCTCACCGGCGACAGCGCGGGCCAGCAGCGTCTTGCCCGTGCCCGGCGGGCCATAGAGCAGCACGCCCTTGGGGATGCGCGCCCCCAGTGACTGGAACTTCTTGGGGTTCTCCAAGAACTCCTTGATCTCGTGGAGCTCCTCCACGGCCTCGTCCACCCCGGCGACGTCGCGGAAGGTGATCTTCGGCGCGTCCACGGACATTCGCTTCGCGCGCGATTTGCCGAAGGACATGACCTTCGACCCGCCTCCCTGCATCTGATTGAGGATGAACAGCCAGAAGAACAGGAACAGGACGAAGGGAACGATGTAGATGAGGGCGCTGACGATGCCCCCGCCGCCCTTGGCCTTGACGTCGACCGGCACGCTCTCCTCGCGCAGCGAGTTGAGGAGGAACTGCTCGGTGTTGTCGGGATAGGCCGTCTGGTACTTGCGGTTCCCCTTGGTGACGACGTCGATCTCGTTGTTCTTCGTGTTGAGCGTGACCGCCCGGACGTCGCCCTTCTGGACCTGCTGCTGGAAGTCGCTGAAGGTCGGGACCTTCTCGCGCTGGCCCGGCGAGATCAGCTTCTGAGCGAAGAACGCGAGCACCACCACGATGAGGATGGGAAAGGCTGCGCTCTTGAAGAATCGGCTCATGAGTGCCCTGCCGCGGGAGGCCAGAGGGTGAAACAGGAGCGTAGCAGTGGGGTAGCGGCCGCTTTCGGGGTGTCAGCCGTCCTCCAGCACGGCCACATAAGGGAGTTCGCGGAAGCGTTCGCCATGGTCCAACCCGTATCCGATCGCGAAGCGATCAGGGATCTCGAAGCCGGTGTAGCGGATCGGAAGGTCCACCTTGCGGCGCTCGGGCTTGGTCAGGAGGGCACAGACCTCCACCGACTTGGGGTCGCGGGCCTGGAGGGTGCGCAGCAGGTAGTTGAGGGTGAGCCCGGAGTCCACGATGTCCTCCACGATGAGGACCTCGCGGCCCTGGATGGAGGCGTCGAGGTCCTTGAGGATCCGGACCACGCCGCTCGTGCTGGTGGAGTCGCCGTAGGAGGCGACGGCCATGAAGTCCACCTCGCACGGCACGGTCAGCCCCCGCATCAGGTCGGAGAGGAACAGGAAGGCGCCCTTCAGCACGCCGACCAGGAGCAGGTCGCGGCCCTCATAGTCCTCGGAGATCTGCTCCGCGAGCTGCTCCACGCGGTGGGCGAGCTCGTCGCTCTGGACCAGCACCTCTCCGACAGCCGCCACCGTGGGTTAGCCCGTGCGGGCTTCCAGCCCGCACCCTGACCCTGTCGGCGCCATCACGCCGCCTAACGTATCCGTCGAGCGGAGAGACCGACCGGCCCGTCGGAGGCCCAGCGCTCGTCGAGCGCCACGCCGGCCACCCAGACCACCTCGTCGCCCGCGCAAACCACCGGGAGCGCGTGACGCAGGGCGCGAGGGACCTTGCGGTCGGTGAACAGGTCCTGCAGGGTCTTGGTGCCGCCCAGGCCAAGCGGCCGCATCCGGTCCCCCTCGCGCCAGGCCCGCACGCTGAAGGACGGGGCCGAGCGAACCGACACCTCGCCGGCATCCACCAGCGAGGCCTCGACCTCCCAGTCGCCGAAGCGCGCGCTGCCGGGCACGGCGAGCTCGGCGACCGCCGGAGGCTCGCCCTCGCGCGCGTGCGTGAAACGAAGCACCCCGTATTCGCTCACCGCCCTCAGGCCGCCGCCAAGGTCGAGCGAGCGGGTGCCGCCCGCCTGGCCCAAGGCCAGCAGGCGCTCGACCTCGTCACGCGACAGCGCCGCGTCGCCGGCCAGGCGCCGCAGAACCAACCGCGCCAGCGCGGGCTCGAGCTCCCCCAGGCGCGACAGCTCGACGGCCGGGCCGCCGCCCAGGCCCGCCAGGGCGTCGGCGGCGACGGCATCGAGCACCTCGGCCTCGTCGCGCAGCAGTCGGGCGGTTTCGGCCACGTTGCGCTCGGCCGCGGGGCCCAGCGAGCGCAGGGCGGGCACGAGCTGCGCGCGGGCGCGCGAGCGGGCGAAGCGAGGATCGACGTTGGAGGGGTCCTCGCGCCACCGCAGGCCGCGCCCGCGCAGGTACTCGCGCACCTCCTCGCGGCTGACGCCGAGCAGCGGGCGCACCAGCCGGCCGCGCCGGGGCTCCATGCCCAGCAGAGCCCGCCGGCCCGGCGAGGTGGCCAGCCGGTAGAGGACCGTCTCCGCCTGGTCTGTGGCGGTGTGCCCGGCGGCGTAGTCGCCCTCCGCGTGGCGCTCGGCCGCCGCGTAGCGCGCGTCCCGGGCTGCGGCCTGCAGGTTCCCCTCCTCGGGCAGCGACACCTCCTCGACTGCGAGCGGCACCCCGAGCCGCTGGCACAGCTCGCGGCAGAACTCCGCTTCGGCGCCGGAGCCCTCCCGCAGGCCGTGGTTGACGTGCAGGACGCTGACGCGCGCCCCCAGCCGCAGGCAGACGTCCAGCAGGCAGACCGAGTCGCCACCGCCCGACAGCATCACCAGCAGCGGGCGGCCCTCGGCGACCAGCCCCGAGTTGCGCGCTGCCTCCAGCGGCCCCTTCATCAGCCCTCGTGGGCAGTCACGGCGCGGCAGAGGGTGCGCGGCTCGTCGAAACCCTTGAGCTTCACGGTGCCGATCCCCTCGAATGCCAGATGCTCGCTGCTGCTCTCCAGCTGGTCCACCACGAAGTCGGTGACCAGGACCTCGCCGCCCCGGGCGCGTGCCACCACCCGCGACGCCAGGTTCACCTCGCGGCCGAAGTAGTCGCCGTCGCGGTAGAGGGTGGGCCCGTGGTGGATGCCGATCCGGGGCTCGGGGCGCTCGTCGAAGAGCTCGACGAAGCCGACCGCCCAGTCCACCATGGCCTCGAGGTCCTGGCCCACGAGCATCACGGCGTCGCCGATCGTCTTGACCACCCGGGCGCTCTCGGGCAGCGTGCCCTGGACTCCCTCGACGAAGCGCTCGACGAACGACAGGGCCTCCTCCTCCCCCTCCTCCTCCGTGAAGCGGGTGTAGCCGGCGAGGTCGCAGAAGGCGATGGCCACGCGCACGCGCCCCAGGTCGTCGCCTTCCATGTCGATCTCCATGTGGCCGACGACGTCCTGCTCGACGTAGTGCTGCAGGAAGCGCTGATGGACGTAGTCCATGATCGGCGAGGCCAGCGGCAGCAGGTCGCCGGCCAGCGTCTCCATCTCCTCGGCCATCTGCAGGCCCGGCGCTCCCTCGCGCATGAGCGGCTCGTGCACGTAGATGTGGAACAAGCGCACCTCGGAGTCGGCGATCTGCGACAGCGTCTGGCCGTAGACGCGCGAAAGCTGCAGGAAGGCGACCAGAGGGAAGCCCGAGGCGAGCACCGAGTCCACGTACTCGAAGGCCTTGATGTCCTCGTCGCTCAGGGCCTCCAGCGCGGCCGGCGGCAGCCCGCAGGCGCTCCAGAAGCGCTCGATCAGCGAAGCCTCCAGGCCGGTGGCCTTCGCGGCGTCCTTGAGCGAATGCGGCCCACGCTTGGCCGGAAAGGTGTCCTCGACGAAGCCGTAGGCCAGCCGGCCCTGCTCGCTGGCCTCACGGATGCTCTTCAGCGAGTGGCCGCGCTCGCGCAGCCGGGCGACGATCCTTGCGTGCGAGACCGCGGCGGGGCCCCAGCCTCCCTGGCCGTCGACCATCTCCGGGACCACGCCGGACTCGGCCCAGCGCTTCAAAGTGCCTGCCGACACGCCGACTTCGCGTGCCGCTTCGGCCAGGGTGAGGCGCTCTTCGGCCATGCGGCCGGACGCTACAAGGAGGGGTAGTATCGCGCCCTTCTGAGAGAGAGTGGAGGGGACTTGAACTACTTCGTCACCGGCGCAACCGGCTTCGTGGGCCGCCACCTGGTCAAGGAGCTGCTCAAGCGCGACGGGACCATCCATGTGCTGGTGCGCGAGGGGTCGCGGGGCAAAGTCGACGCGTTGATCGAGGAGCTGGGCGCCGGCGACCGGATCGTGCCCGTGGCCGGCGACATGTCCAAGCAGGGCCTCGGCGTCGAGGGCTTCGACGAGAAGATCGAACACCTCTTCCACCTGGCGGCGATCTACGACGTGGCCGCAGACCCCGAGACGATGATCAAGGCCAACGTCGACGGCACCCGCCACGTGGTCGAGTTCGCCAACAGCCACGAGGTCGGGCGCTTCCACCACACCTCGTCGATCGCCGTCGCCGGCAGCTACAAGGGCGTGTTCCAGGAGGACATGTTCGACGAGGACCAGAAGCTCCCCCACGCCTACCACGAGTCCAAGTACGACTCCGAGAAGCTGGTCCGCCGCGAGGCTCGCCCCAAGACCATCATCTACCGCCCCGGGATCGTCGTCGGCCACTCGCAGACCGGCGAGATGGACAAGATCGACGGGCCCTACTACTTCTTCGGCCTGATCAAGCGCCTGCGCCACGCGCTCCCGGCCTGGTTCCCGCTGGCCGGGCCCGAGGGCGGCCAGACCAACATCGTGCCGGTGGATTTCGTCGCCCAGGCCATGGACCACATCGCCCACCTCCCCGACGACGAGCTTCCGGGCGACACCTTCCACCTGGTGAACCCCGAGGCCCAGACGGTCGGCGAGACGCTCAACACCTTCGCCAAGGCGGCCCATGCGCCGCAGTTCGCCATGCGCGTCGACCCGAACGTGACCAACGCCATCCCCAAGCAGGTGCGGGCCGGCCTCAAGGCGCTGCCCACGGTCAAGCGCATCCGCGAGACGACCCTGCGCGATCTGGGCATCCCGCCCGACGCGATGGAGAACCGCGACTTCTTCTGCACCTTCGACGCGCGCGACAGCCAGCGCGCGCTGAAGGGGACCGGCATCGCCGCCCCCCCGCTGTCCAGCTACGCGGCGGTCCTGTGGGACTACTGGGAGCGCAATCTCGACCCCGCGCTGTTCCGCGAGCGCTCGCTCGCGAGCTCGGTCAAGGACAAGCGGGTGATGATCACCGGCGCCTCGAGCGGCATCGGCCTGGAGGTGGCGCTGAAGGTCGGCGAGGCGGGTGGCCACGTGATGCTGGTCTCCCGTACGCGCGAGAAGCTCGAGGAGGTGGCCGAGCAGGTGCGCGAGCGTGGCGGCACGGCCCACGTGCATCCCGCGGACCTCTCCGACGTCGACGACCTGGAGCGCATGGCCCAGGAGGTCGTCTCCGAGCACGGCGGCGTGGACATCCTGATCAACAACGCGGGTCGCTCGATCCGCCGCTCGGTTGCCCGCTCCTACGACCGCTTCCACGACTACGAGCGCACGATGCAGCTCAACTACTACGGAGCGCTCAAGCTGATCCTCGCCTTCCTGCCCGGGATGCGCGAGCGCAAGGACGGCCACATCGTGAACATCTCGTCGATCGGCGTGCAGACCAACACGCCGCGCTTCTCGGCCTACGTGGCCTCGAAGGCCGCCCTCGACGCGTTCTCCCGCTGCGTGGCCCCGGAGTGCGTGGCCGACAACGTGAAGTTCAGCACCGTCTACATGCCGCTGGTGCGCACGCCGATGATCGCGCCGACCGACATGTACAAGGCCTTCCCCACCCTCTCGCCCGACGAGGCCGCCCTGATGATCTGCGACACGCTGATCGACAAGCCCAAGCGCAAGGCATCGCGGCTGGGCACCTTCGGCGAGGTCCTCTACTCGGTGTCGCCCAAGACGGTGGACGCGGTGCTCAACACCGCCTACAACCTGTTCCCGGACTCCAAGGCCTCCAAAGGCAAGAAGGACGAGGTGGAGTCGGGCGGCGACGGAAAGCAGAAGGACGACGAGATGTCGACCGAGGCCGTTGCCATGGCCTACCTGATGCGCGGGGTGCACTTCTAGGCGGACGCGAAAAGGGCGCCCCTCGCGGGGCGCCCCTGTCGCTGCGGCGATGTGAGCTGAGCGTCTAGGAGGTCAGCAGGCGGCGGGCGCCGATGCCTCCGCCGGCCAGCACGATCCCGATCAGCCCGAGCTGCCAGATCTCGAGGCCGGTGAAGGGCAGGCTGCCCTTGCTGGGCTCGGACGCCTTCTTGTAGGCGACCGGCTCGGTCTTCGAGAGGTGCGACTCCTCGTACTGCGGCTTCTCGTAGTCGGGCTTGTGCGTCTCGTGGTTCCACTCGTCGCACTTCGGGTCGTAGCGGACGTTGACGTACTTGCAGTAATCAGGCCGCCCGTGGCCGGACGTCGTGGTGGTCGTCGTGCCGTTGTGCTTGCGGAAGTCCTCGCAGAACTTCTTGTCGCTGTGCGACGGCTCGGCGTCCTTCATGTTGCAGTAGCGCTCGAAGCGCTTCTTGGCCTCGTCGCTCTTGAAGTGCTCGGGGGAGTTGTAGTCGATCTCCTCCTCCTGCTGAGCGGCGTCGAGGCCCTGGTTGGGATTCTCGCCCATCTGCTCGGGTGCCTGGGTCCCGACCCCGGCCTGATCGGCCTGGGTCTGGGCCCCGGTGTCCGGCGCGGCGGGATCGACGTCGCCCGGTGCGGCCTGAGCGGTTGCGGTCAGGCCGAGCAAGGCGACGGCGAGGGCGGTGGCGACGAGCTTGGCGGTGGCGGTGCGGGTCATCTGAGGCTCCTTGGCGGTGGGGGTGAATCCGACAGGAGGAGCTTCGATCCGGGGCGCGTCGCGGCCTAGAGGGCCAAGGGGTGGAGCCGGGCCACCCGCGGTGGCGGGTTTGCCCACCCTTGGTGGCGCCCGCTGGCCGCTATCAGGA
>Ga0126312_10001874_pt1 | contig 13903 bp, 12 predicted proteins | sample Plot104A_FD_92537 | JGI IMG/M metagenome (GOLD analysis project Ga0126312, IMG submission 92537) | Serpentine soil microbial communities from UC McLaughlin Reserve, CA, USA - Plot104A | ecosystem: Environmental > Terrestrial > Soil > Grasslands | place: USA: UC McLaughlin Reserve, Lake County...
CGCCACCTCGCGCGGCTTCCCGACCAACGCGATCTTCGGCTTCGCCTCGATGCTCGTGAAGATCCTCTCCGAGCACGGGCAGCAGCCGACGCTCGTCGTGTGGGACGCCGGCATGTCGGGTCGCGCGGAGGTGTACGAGCCCTACAAGGCCCAGCGCGTCGAGCGTCCCGACCTGCTGGCCGAGCAGTGGCCGCACCTCGCACCGCTCGTCGAGGCGTTCGGCTACCGCAACGTCAAGGTCGCGGGGTACGAGGCCGACGACGTGATCGCCACGCTCGCGGGGATCGGCCGCGAGCAGGGAATCGACATCACGATCGTCACCGGCGACCGCGACGCGCTCCAGCTCGTCGAGCCCGGGGTGCGCGTGATGGCGACGAGCCGCGGGATCACCGAGACCAAGATGTACGACCGCGAGACGGTGATCGAGCGCTACGGGATCCCGCCCGAGCTGATCCCCGACTTCTACGGGCTCAAGGGCGACACCTCCGACAACATCCCCGGCGTGCCCGGCATCGGCGACAAGACCGCGGCCCAGCTGCTCCAGCGCTTCGGAGTCCTCGAGGCGGTGCTCGCCAACGTCGACGAGATCTCCGGCAAGAAGCGCCAGGAGAACCTGCGCGCCCACGCCGACGACGCGCGCGTCTCGAAGCAGCTCGCGACCGCCCAGCGCGACGTGCCGGTCGAGATCGACCTCGGCGAGTGCGCCGCCGAGCGCCCCGACCGCTCACGCCTGCGCGAGACCTTCCGCGAGTTCGAGCTGCGCGACCCGCTGCGCCGGCTCGAGGAGGCGCTCGGCGGGGGCGAGGAGACGGCCCCCGCCGAGCGCGCCCGGGTCGAGCTGCGCGCGCGGGCGGTCGACGTGCCGGCCGCCGAGCTCGGGCGGCTCGAGGGCGAGCTCGCCGCCCTCGCGTGCGAGCGGCCGGAGGGCGCCGCGCCCCTGCGCTTCGCCGCCTACGCCGGTGGCGACGAGGTGCTGGTGGGGGAGACCGAGACGGTCGCGGCGCTCGCGCTCGCGTGGGGCGACCGCGGGGTCGTCGCCCACGACTGGAAGGCGATCGCCCGGCTCGACGACGCCGCGGGGGCGAGCGACGCCGGCCCTGCGCTCGAGCACGACACCTCGGTGGCGGCCTACCTGCTGAACGCGGCCCGGCGCCACTACCCGCTCGACGAGCTCGCCGCCGAGGAGGGGCTCGCGGCGAGCATCGAGGGCGCCGACGGGCTCGCCGAGCGCGCCCTGCTCACGCGTGCGCTCGCCGAACGCCAGCGCACCGAGCTCGCCGAGCGGGGGCTCGAGCGCCTGCTGCACGAGGTCGAGCTGCCGCTCGTCGAGGTGCTCGTGGCGATGGAGGCGGCGGGGATCGCCGTCGACGTCGAGCGCCTCGCCGAGATCGGCAGGGGCTACGACGAGCGCATCGCCGCGCTCGAGCGCGAGATCCACGAGCTCGCCGGCGAGGAGTTCACGATCGGATCGCCGCAGCAGCTCGCCGAGGTCCTGTTCGGGACCCTCGGCCTGTCGAAGAAGAGGCGCGGGAAGACCGGGTTCTCCACCGACGCGCGTGTGCTCGCGGCGATCCGCGACGAGCACCCGATCGTGGCCAAGGTCGAGGACTGGCGCGAGCTCACGAAGCTCAGGAGCACCTACCTCGACGCGCTCCCCGAGCTCGTGGCGCGCGATGGGCGCCTGCACACCACGTTTAACCAGACCTCGACGACCACCGGCCGCCTCTCGAGCACGAACCCCAACCTCCAGAACATCCCGATCCGCTCCGACGTCGGCCGCGAGATCCGCGCGTGCTTCGTCGCCCCGGCCGGGGCGCGGCTCGTGTCGGCCGACTACTCGCAGGTCGAGCTGCGGGTGCTCGCCCACATCGCCGGTGAGAACGCGCTCAGGGACATCTTCAAGCGCGGGGAGGACGTGCACACCGCGACGACCGCCGAGATGTTCGGGATCCCGCTCGACCGCATCGACAAGCGCCAGCGCGACCGGGCGAAGATGATCAACTACGGGATCGTCTACGGGCTGTCGGCCTTCGGGCTCGCCGATCGGCTCCAGATCCCCCAAGGGGAGGCGCAGGAGTTCATCGACCGCTACCTCGGGCGCTTTCCGCGCGTGCGCGACTTCATTCGCGACACGATCGCGCAGGCGCTCAACGACGGCTACGTGACGACGCTGTTCGGCCGCGTCCGGCCGATCCCCGAGCTGCGCGCGCGCCAGCGCCAGACGCGCCAGCTCGGCGAGCGTCTCGCGGTCAACACCGTGATCCAGGGCTCGGCCGCCGACATCATCAAGCTCGCGATGGTGCGCTGCCACCGCGCCCTCCGCGAAGCCCGGCTCGCCACCCGGCTCGTCCTCCAGATCCACGACGAGCTCCTGTTCGAGGCTCCGGAGCCGGAGGTCGGGCCGGCCGCCGAGATCGTCCGGCGCGAGATGGCCGACGCGTTCCCGCTCGACCCGCCGCTCGGCGTCGACCTCGGGGTCGGGGTCAACTGGCTCGAGGCGAAGTGACGGCGCGCGCCGGCGCCCGCGGGGCGACGTGAACAACCAGGCGGCCGCGGTGCTCGGCACGGTGATGGCGGGCGGCTTCATCGCGCTGCAGGCGCCGATCAACGCCACGCTCGGGCGGGCCGTCGGCTCGCCGCTCGCCGCCGCGTCCATCTCCTTCGCCGTCGGCACCGCGGCGCTCGTGGCGATCACGCTCCTGCTCTCCGGGGCGTTCGGCGGCTTCGGCGGCGTAGGCGGCGCGCGGGGGCTCACGTGGGTCTACCTGACCGGCGGCCTGCTCGGCGCCGTGTACGTCACCACCGCGCTGATCACCGTGCGATATCTGGGCGCCGGCGCGGTGACCGCGGCGACCGTCACCGGGCAGCTCGCCACGTCGCTCGTGGTCGACCGGCTCGGCGTCCTCGGCCTCGAGTCGCGGCCGCTGTCGCTCCAGCGCGTCGTGGGGGTCGCGCTGCTCGTGGCGGGGACGTTCCTGGTGGCGCGCGGGCGCTGAGCCCCCGTTGTTGCGAACGACCGGCGGCTGCCGTATCGTTTGCCACTAGCGTCCGGAGGGGGCGCCTACGACAACCGAGCTCGACACCCGGAGCGCGCATGGCAACCCACCCGTCCGATCCCCCCCGCGGGCCGCTGTGGCCCCCGCCTCCGCGCCGCCCGTCGTCGCCTCCTGCCCGCGCCGATTTCCCGACCGAGGGGCATCCTCGCCTGCGGGCGGTGATCTGGGCGGCGGCGATCCTGTGCGGCGGCTTCGCGGTGATCCTGCTCTTCTTCGCGATGATCGGCGTGATCAACTTCACGACAGCCCCGCAGCTCGGCGTGATCATCGTCGCCATGGGCCTGTTCTTCCTCGTCGTCATGGTCACCTACGCCCGCTCCGCCCGGCGCGGCAACACGCGCTGGCATGACCGCGAGCGGCGAGGGTTCTGAGCGGCTGATCCCGCGCGCGGCCGCGAGCGAGCGGAACCGATGGAGAGACCGTGTCGCGGGCCGCCCGGTTCGCGCGCCCGAGGATCCGCGTCAGGCCGCCGCCGGCGTCGGGGCCGTCGCTCGGCCCGGCGCATCGCCGGCCCGGGTGCCCGGCGCCCCCGCCTGCTCCTCGGCCGCCGCGGGCGCTGCGAACTCCGGGGGCGCGATCGCCAGGTAGTGCCCGAACGACCAGTCGACGAAGCGCTTGGCGCCCAGAGCGCGGACCGCGGGGGCGAGCAGGCGTGGCGGCACGCGCGGGACGAGCCGCTGGACGAGCAGCATCGACTCGTAGGCGTGGCGGTGACCCGCGCTGAACGCCGCGTAGCGCCGTAGCGCCGCCTCGCGGTCCGAGCCGCCCTCGACCACGGCACGCAGCTCGCGCCCGCACGCCAGCCCGAAGTAGAGCGCCGTGCGAATTCCCTCGGCGGTCAGTGGCAGGCAGTGCCCGGCCGAGTCGCCGGCGAAGAAGATGCCGTCCTCGGCCGCGCGGCGGAGGCGATGGGGAATCCAGTTGCCCTGGTAGCGGACCGCCGCTGAGCCGAGGTCGCCGGCGAGGCGCACCGTGGGCTCGCGTACGTGGCGGCGCGGGTCGAACGAGCCGACGCCGATGCGCAGCTCGTCGCGGGCGGGGAAGCTCCACGAGTACCCGGCACGCACGTACGAGCGGTCGATCCAGATCTCGAGGTCGCGGCCGCGGCCGCCGGGATGGACCTCGAGCCCGCGCGACAGCGGAGCGTCGGGCGGCTGGTAGCCGTCTCCCCCGGGCGAAAGCACCCGGCGCCACCCGAGCGCGTCGACAACGAGGGGAGCGCTCACGTCGCCTCGGTCGGTGCGTACGGTGGTTCCCTCCCGGCCGTCGACCTTGGCCGTCTCGAACGCCGCCTCGTTCTGGTCGTCGAGCAGGCGGCACAGATCGCGGTAGTCGAAGGTGGAGAAGGTCCAGGGCAGGCGATACCGCGCCGAGCCGTGTGGGGTGTGGATGACGAGGTCCGAGAACGTCTGGCGGATCGAGCCGCTGAGGCCGAGCCGCTCGAGCCACTCGGTCGGAGCGGCGCACGCCGAGGTCTGGCGCTCGCCGACCTCGTAGCGATCGACCACGAGCACGCGCGCCGGGCGGCCGTCGGGCCGCCGCGCTCCCGCGAGCTCGCGCGCCACCGCGAGCCCGGCGAAGCTCGCCCCGCAGACCAGGACGTCGACCTCGCCCGAGAGGTCGGTACGCTCCGCGCCGCGCTTCGTCCGCCGGGTCGGCATCGCCCCGCGAGGCTACCCGCTCGCCGCCCGGCGGTGGGCCGAGCGCTACGCTACGCGGCCGTGGCCACCGCCGAAGCGCCCGCCCCTGCGCAGCAGGGCCGCACCGTCGAGGGGTCCGACGGCCTCCTGCTCGAGGTCGACGGCGAGATCGTCCCCAACTACGACGCGACGCTCGTCCCGTTCAGCGAGGGCGACGTGCTCACCGGCAACGTCGTCCGCATCGACAAGGACGAGGTCCTGGTCGACGTCGGCTACAAGTCGGAGGGGGTCATCCCGCAGAAGGAGCTGTCGATCCGCAAGTCGGTCGACCCGGCGGACGAGGTCGCGCTCGGAGACGAGGTCGACGCGCTCGTCCTCACCAAGGAGGACCAGGACGGCCGCCTGATCCTGTCGAAGAAGCGCGCGCGCTTCGAGAAGGCGTGGCGGCGCATCGAGGGAGCGGCCGAGTCGGGCGAGCCGGTCGAGGGCACGGTGATCGAGGTCGTCAAGGGCGGCCTGATCGTCGACCTCGGGGTGCGCGGCTTCCTCCCGGCCTCGCTCGTCGACATCCGCCGCGTCCAGAACCTCGACGACTTCCTCCGGCGCCCGATCGAGTGCAAGGTGATCGAGCTCAACCGCTCGCGCAACAACGTCGTGCTCTCGCGCCGTGCGGTGCTCGAGGAGGAGCGCAAGGAGGTCCGCCAGCAGATCCTCGACCGCCTCCAGCCCGGCATGGTCGTCGAGGGGTCGATCTCCAACATCGTGGACTTCGGCGCGTTCGTCGACCTCGACGGCATCGACGGCCTGATCCACATCTCCGAGCTGTCCTGGAGCCATGTCAACCATCCCTCGGAGGTGCTGTCGATCGGGCAGACCGTCCCGGTCAAGGTGCTCGACATCGACCGCGATCGCCAGCGGATCTCGCTCGGGCTCAAGCAGACCCAGGAGGACCCGTGGCAGCGCGTCGTCGACACGTACTCGATCGGCGACGAGCTCGAGGGCAAGGTAACCAAGGTGGTGACCTTCGGGGCGTTCGTCGAGATCCTCGACGGGGTCGAGGGGCTCGTGCACATCTCCGAGCTCGCCCAGCACCACGTCGAGAACCCGCGCGAGGTCGTCGCCCAGGGCGACCAGGTGCGCGTCCGCATCCTCGAGATCGAGCCCGACCGTCGCCGGCTGAGCCTGAGCATGAAGCGCGTCGAGGGCCAGTCGCTGCCGCTGCGCTCGGCCGAGCCGCCGCCGGCCGAGGAGGGCGCCGGCGAGCTCGAGGAGGTACCGGAGCTCGGTCTGTCCGACGACGTCTTCGCCGGGGAGGCCGCTACCCCCGGCGGCGGTGACGGGGCCCTCGGCGAGGAAGGCGCCGTCGGCGAGGAACCGGCCGAGCCCGCCGTCGCTCCGAGCGAGAGCCTGCCGGAGGCCGAGGCGCCGGCCAACGAGCCGGCCGCCGCGCCCGCTCCCGAGGAGCCCGCGGCCGCCGAGGCCGACGCCGAGCCGAGCTAGCGATGACCCTCGGCCGGGTCGAGGGGCAGCCGCCCTTCGTCGGCCTGACCGGAGGGCTGGCGGCCGGAAAGACCGAGGCGCTGCGCGCGCTCGAGCGCTTGGGCGCGGCGACGATCTCGAGCGACGACGTCGTGCACGAGCTGCTCGCCTCCGAGGAGGTGCGCGACCTGCTCGTCGAGCGCTTCGGCGAGCGCGTGGCCCCCGGCGGCGCGGTCGACCGCTCGGCGGTTGCCGAGCTCGTGTTCGCCGACCCCGAGGAGCGCGCGTGGCTCGAGGGCGAGCTGTGGCCGCGCGTCGGACGGCGGATCGCCGCGTGGCGCGAGCAGCTGGCCAGCGCCGACGAGCCGCCGCGGGCGGCCGTGGTCGAGGTCCCACTCCTGTTCGAGGCGGAGATGGAGGAGGGGTTCGATGCCACGGTCGCTATCGTCGCCCGCGACCGGGTGCGCGAGCAGCGCGCCGCGGAGCGCGGGCACGCCGGCGCCGAGTCGCGGGCGAGCAGGCAGCTCCCCCAGAAGGAGAAGGCAAAGCGGGCGGATCATGTGGTCGAGAACGACGGTGACCTGGCCGACCTGGAGCGCAGGTTGGCCGCGGTCCTCGACGCGGTGACGCGGTGAGCCCGACGACGGTCGAGCGCCGCGCGCCCCGCGACCCGCGCAAGCGCGGCGGCCCGGCGCGGGGAGGCGGGAGCCGCGGCGGCGGAGCCTCCGGCGCACGCGGGCGCCGGCCACGGCGCGCGCGCCGCATCTTCGGCGTGCTCGCGGCGCTGCTGGTCGGTGGCGGGGCCGCGTTCCTCGTCGTGCGCGAGGAGCAGCTCGAGGACGCGGTGCGCGAGCTCACGCTCCCGCTCCGCCACGAGGACATCATTCGCCAGCAGGCCGACGACAAGGACCTCGATCCGGCGCTGATCGCGGCGATCATCTACGAGGAGTCGAGGTTCCGCCCCCGGACCTCGCCCGCCGGCGCCAAGGGCCTCATGCAGATCGTCCCGGGCACCGCGCGCTTCATCGCGCGCAGGTCGGGGGGCTCCGCGTTCGAGTTGCGCGACCTCGGCACGCCGCAGATCAACATCGCCTACGGCTCGTGGTATCTCCGCTACCTGCTCGATCGCTACCGCGGCGAGGAGGAGCTCGCGGTCGCCGCCTACAACGCCGGCGAGCGCAACGTCGACACCTGGGTCTCGCGTGCCGGTGGGGCCGAGCGCTTCGACCCGCAGACCGACATCGCCTTCCCGGAGTCCCGCCACTACGTGGCCGGCGTTATGAAGCACCGCGACGAGTACGCCCGCCACTACGCGGGCGAGCTCGGCCTGTAGGCGACGCAGCCCGACCGATGGACGTCGTCGTCGCCGGAGGGCACGGAAAGGTCGCGCAGGCTCTCGAGCGCATGCTCGCGGAGCGGGGCCAGCGGGCGCGGGGGCTCGTGCGCGATCCCGACCACGCACCCGACCTCGAGCGGCTGGGCGCGGCGGCGGTGGTGTGCGACCTCGAGCGGGAGCGCGACCTCTCCCCTTATGTCGAGGGAGCCGACGCGGTCGTGTTCGTGGCGGGCGCCGGCCCCGGCAGCAGCGCCGACCGCAAGCGCACGGTCGATCTCGGCGGGGCGCTCAAGCTGATCCACGCCGCCCGCGCACGCGGGGTGCGCCGCTACGTCATGGTGAGCTCCATCGGCGCGGGCGACCCGGCAGCGGGCCCGGGTCAGCTCCGCCCGTACCTCGACGCCAAGGCCGAGGCGGACGCGGCGCTCGCCGGCAGCGGGCTCGACTTCACGATCGTTCGGCCGGGGCGCCTCACCGACGAGCCGGGGACGGGCCTCGTGACCGCCGGGTCCGAGGTGGCGCGAGGTGAGATCCCGCGCGAGGACGTGGCCGCGGTCCTGCTGGCCGTGCTCGAGGCCGACGGCGCCACGGTCGGCAAGACGTTCAACGTAGTGGCCGGGGAGACGCCGGTCGAGGAGGCGGTCCGGGCGCTGTAGGCCGCTGGCGTCGCCGCCCGGAGTGCCGCCGCGGCTCTCCCCGCGGGCGCCCGCACGCCCGCCTCAGTCCTCCTCCTCCGCGCGCCAGCACAGGACGTGCTCGGGGCGTAGGCCGAGGAGCGGTCCGTCGGGCGGGTCGCTCGCGTAGGTCCCGTACTTGGCGGTCAGGGCCTCGAGCGCGGCGCGTCCCCGCTCGCCGGCCTCGTCGACCCCGACGACCTCGATCGACCCGATCGCCTGGACCCACGCGAGCCGGCTCCAGTTGTCCTCGTAGTGGTCGATGCACAGCGCGGCCTCGGGACGGCGACGCAGGTAGCGCACGCGGGCGATCCGGTCGGGAGGCTGCTGCTTGGGCTTCTTGTCGATCGCCGTCCACAGGGCACCCGCCGCCACCGCGTAGGTGACGGGAAGGACGCGCGGCCGATCGCGGTCGTCGAGGTAGGAGAGGTGCCCGACCGGGGAGAGCTCGAGCAGCTCGTGCGCCCAGCTAGGAAGCTCGCCCAGGTTTGACGCCGACATCGGCAGGCGAGGATACGACCGCCCGCGACGAGAGGAGATCGGATGGACGTCGGAATCGGCCTGCCCAACGCGATACCGGGGCTCGAGGGAGGAACGGTGGCGCAGTGGGCTCGTCGCAGCGAGCAAGCCGGCTTCTCGTCGCTCGGGACGATCGATCGCCTGAACTATCCGAACTACGAGTCGCTCGTCGCGCTGAGCGCGGCCGCGGCGGTGACCGAGCGGATCCGGCTCGCCACCACCGTGCTGCTCGCTCCGCTTCGCATCAGCACGCCGCTGTTCGCCAAGCAGGCGGCCACTCTCGACAACATCTCGGGTGGACGGCTCCGTCTCGGGCTTGCGGTGGGGCCGCGGGAGGACGACTATCGGGCGCTCGGGCTCGACTTCGCCTCGCGCGGGGAGATCTTCGACGAGTAGCTGGCGGAGCTCCGGGCACTGTGGGACGAGCGGGGCGGCGACGCCCTTGACCGGTTCGGGCCGCGCCCGTTCCGCGAGGGCGGCCCCGAGCTGATGATCGGCGGGAGCGTGGGTGCGTCGTTCAGACGGGCTGCGCGCTACGCCAGCGGGTGGATCATGGGTGGCGGGACCCCGGACCAGCTCCGTGAGGGCCGGGGGGCGGCCGAGCGCGCGTGGCAGGAGGAGGGCCGCTCCGGTCGCCCGCGCATCGCGGCCCTCGCCTACTACGCGCTCGGTCCGGACGCGAGGAGACCGCCGACCGCTACATCCACGACTACTACGGATGACTCGGCGAGATCGCCGACGCGATCGCCGCCAGCGTGGCGACCGACGAGGAGACGGTGAACGGGTACCTGGCCGCGTTCGAGGACGCCGGTTGCGACGAGCTGGTCCTCTTCCCGTGCACGAGCGACGTGGAGCAGGTCGACCTGCTCGCGGAGGCGGCGGGCGACCGCCTGCGCTGACGGACGCGGAGCCGGGCGTCGGGGCCCAAGGTCGCCGCTCCGGCGACTGCTAGCTTCGCCTTCGTGCCCGAGTTCCGCGTCAACCCCGCCTACCAGGCCGTCGCCAATCAGCCCACGGCGCGGGACGAGCTCGCTGCCGGGGTGCGCGCGGGCGATCGCTTCCAGACGCTGCTGGGAGTCACCGGCTCGGGCAAGACCGCGACGATGGCGTTCACGGTCGAGCAGGTCCAGCGCCCGACGCTCGTGATCGCCCACAACAAGACGCTCGCCGCACAGCTCTGCAACGAGTTCCGCGAGTTCTTCCCCGACAACGCGGTCGAGTACTTCGTCTCCTACTATGACTACTACCAGCCAGAGGCGTACGTCCCGCACCAGGACCTGTACATCGAGAAGGACTCGTCGATCAACGAGGAGATCGACCGGCTGCGGCACGCCGCCACGAGCGCGCTGTTCGCCCGCCGCGACGTGGTCGTGGTGGCGAGCGTGTCGTGCATCTACGGCATGGGCTCGCCCGACAAGTACGACGCCCAGACCCTCACGCTCCGGCGCGGGGAAGAGCTCGACCGCGACGGGGCCCTGCGCAAGCTCGTCGACATGCAGTACACGCGCAACGACCAGGCGCTCGGTCGGGGGACGTTCCGCGTGCGCGGCGAGACGCTCGAGATCTTCCCGGCCTACGCGGAGTCGGCCTACCGCGCCTCGCTGTTCGGCGACGAGGTCGAGGCGGTCCAGCACTTCGACCCGCTCACCGGGGAGGTGTATGACGAGCTCGAGCACGCGACGGTGTGGCCGGCCACCCACTACGCGACCGACCGCGAGACGGTCGAGCGCGCGGTCGGAGAGATTCGCGACGAGCTCGAGACGCGCACGAAGGAGCTCGAGTCACAGGGCAAGCTGCTCGAGTCGCACAGGCTGCGCCAGCGCACGCAGTTCGACATGGAGATGCTGCGCGAGCTCGGCTTCTGCAACGGGATCGAGAACTACTCGCGCATCCTCGACGGCCGCGCCCCCGGCGACCGGCCCTACTGCCTGCTCGACTTCTTCCCGGACGACTTCGTGTGCTTCGTCGACGAGTCGCACCAGACGGTCCCGCAGCTCGGCGGAATGTACGAGGGCGATCGCTCGCGCAAGCAGACGCTCGTCGATTACGGGTTCCGGCTCCCGAGCGCCCTCGACAACCGCCCTCAGACCTTCGACGAGTTCCTCGCCCACACGCCGCAGCTCGTGTTCGTGTCGGCCACGCCCGGCGACTTCGAGCAGGGTCACTCCTCGCGCATCGTCGAGCAGATCGTCCGTCCGACGGGGATCGTCGATCCCGAGGTCGAGGTCCGCGCCACGAAGAACCAGATCGACGACCTGATGAACGAGGTGCGCGTGCGCGCCGAGGCCGGCGAGCGCACGCTCGTGACCACGCTGACCAAGAAGATGGCCGAGGACCTGACCGGCTACCTGATGGAGTACGGCTTCAAGGTCCGCTACCTGCACTCGGAGGTCGACACCCTCGAGCGGATCCAGATCATCCGCGACCTACGCCTTGGCGAGTTCGACGTGCTCGTCGGCGTCAACCTGTTGCGCGAGGGGCTCGACCTCCCGGAGGTCTCGCTCGTGGCGATCGTCGACGCCGACAAGGAGGGCTTCCTGCGCGGCGAGACCTCGCTGATCCAGACGATCGGCCGTGCCGCTCGCAACGTCAAGGGGCGCGTGATCATGTACGCCGACAAGGAGTCGGCCGCCATGCGGCGCGCGATCGAGGAGACCGAACGCCGCCGGGCGATCCAGATCGCCTACAACGCCGAGCACGGCATCACCCCGGAGACCATCCGCAAGGGCATCTCCGACATCGGCGATTTCCTGTCGCTCGAGTCGAAGGTCCCCGCGCGCGAGGGGCGGCGGGCGCGCGCCCGCGCCGCCGAGGCCGCGCGCATGTCGCCGCAGGAGATCACGCGCACGATCGTCGAGCTCGAGGAGGAGATGCTCGCCGCCGCAGACGAGCTCCGCTTCGAGTACGCGGCCAAGCTGCGTGACGAGATCAAGAGCCTGCGGCGCGAGCTGGACGAGCTAGAGGTGGCCTGACGGCGCTAGCCTTGGTCGATCGGCAGCGGGGAGGGCCACGTGGATCTGGATCCGCACGCGATCGAGCGGAGCGACTTCGCGACCACTCGCCGGGGGGGATACGACCCGACGCAGGTGGACGCGCACCTGCGCGAGGTCGCCGCGGCGGTCGAGGACCTGCAGGCGGAGCTCGACGAGCGCGCCGAGCGCGAGACGCTGGCCGGGGAGGCGAGCGAGCGAGTCCGGGCGATCCTCGACGCGGCCGAGGCGAGCGCCGCGGAGGTCCGGTCCGAGGCCGAGGAGAACGCGCGCCGGCTCGTCGACGAGGCGCGCGCGGAGGCCGACGAGCTGACGCGTGCGGCCGAGCGTCGACGGCGGGAGGCGGAGGCCGACGCCGAGACCGTGGGCTCCGAGCGTCGCCGTGAAGTGGAGCGCCGCGCCGACGAGCTGATCCGCCGCGCCGAGGAGCTCGACGCGCAGCTCGAGGGCCTGCTCGCCCCCGTGCGCTCGGCGGTCGCCGACGTCGTCGCGGAGCTCCGCGGGGAGGTCGAGCGTGTGCGCGCGGGCGCCGTCGAGCTGCCGGCGCGGGCGGGGCCGGGCAACGACGTGCTCGCTCCGCCGGCTGACGAGGAGCCTGCGCCGGCGACCGAGCCGCTCACCGACCGCCCGGCGACGGAGGAACCGGTGGTCGGGGGTGAAGAGGAGGACCCCTTACCCGAGGAGGAGCCCGTACCCAAGGACGAAGCGCAGGCGTCGACGGGGCCGCCCATGGCCGAGGGCGGCTCGGACCGCGAGTCGAAGCGCGGCGGCGGGGACGAGGCCGGAGGGCACGACACCGAGGGCGCCCGCCTGATCGCGCTCAACATGGCGCTGAGCGGCTCGTCGCGCGAGGAGACGGCGGAGTACCTGCGCGAGACCTTCGGGCTCGACGACGCCGCCCTGCTCGACGACGTCTACCGGCGCGTCGAGGCCACCTAGCGCGACCTCGCACGCCCGGCGCGGCCCCCGTGCCGCCGCGCCGCGCGACCGAACCGCAAAGAGCGGCCACGCGCGCGCTGCCCGCCCGCGGGCGGTCGGATCCGCAACCTAGACTTGGAGCCGTGACCACCTCCGGACAGATCGTCGTCTCGGGCGCGCGCGAGCACAACCTGCGCGACCTCCACCTGAGCCTTCCCCGCGAGGCGCTCGTCGTCATCACGGGGCTGTCGGGCTCGGGCAAGTCGAGCCTCGCCTTCGACACGGTCTACGCCGAGGGTCAGCGGCGCTACGTCGAGTCGCTGTCGGCGTACGCGCGCCAGTTCCTCGGGCAGATGGACAAGCCGGACGTCGACTCGATCGAGGGGCTGTCGCCGGCGATCTCGATCGACCAGAAGACGACGTCGCGCAATCCGCGCTCCACGGTCGGCACGGTCACCGAGATCTACGACTACTTGCGGCTGCTGTGGGCGCGCATCGGCCGCCCGCACTGCCCCACGTGCGGCAACGCGATCGCCGCCCAGACCGCCGAGCAGATCGTCGACCAGGTGATGACCCTCGAGGAGGGAACGCGCTTCATGGTGCTCGCGCCCGTCGTGCGCGGGCGCAAGGGCGAGTACGGCCGGCTGTTCGAGGACCTGCGCGCGCAGGGCTACACGCGCGTGAAGGTCGACGGCGAGGTTCGCCGGCTCGAGGAGCAGATCAGCCTCGACAAGCGCTACAAGCACGACATCGCGGTCGTCGTCGACCGGCTGCGGATGCGCGAGGACCTGCGCCGGCGGCTCGCCGACTCGATCGAGACCGCGGTCGCTCTGGCCGAGGGGATCGTGGAGATCGAGCTGGTGGCGGCGGGCGAGGAACGTGAGGCCGCCGACCCGGTCCACGCCGACGTGCGCACCTTCTCCGAGCGCTTCGCGTGCCTCGAGTGCGGGACGAGCGTCCCCGAGCTCGAGCCGCGGATGTTCTCGTTCAACTCACCGCACGGCGCGTGCGCGCGCTGTACGGGGCTCGGGTCGCAGATGGAGATCGACCCCGAGCTAATCGTTCCCGACCCGACGCTGTCGCTCAACGACGGCGCGATCCTGCCGTGGTCGACGAGCGCCTCCAACTACTACGAGACGATGACCCAGGCGATCGCCGATCGCTACGAGATCGATTCCGACGCCCCGTGGGAGGACCTCCCCGAGGAGGTCCACGACATTTTCCTGTACGGGACGAACGGCGACCGGCTGTACGTCTCCTACCGCAACCGCTACGGGCGCCGGCGCTCGTA
>Ga0126312_10001875_pt1 | contig 13902 bp, 10 predicted proteins | sample Plot104A_FD_92537 | JGI IMG/M metagenome (GOLD analysis project Ga0126312, IMG submission 92537) | Serpentine soil microbial communities from UC McLaughlin Reserve, CA, USA - Plot104A | ecosystem: Environmental > Terrestrial > Soil > Grasslands | place: USA: UC McLaughlin Reserve, Lake County...
CCCTCGATCTCGTGCGACACCGCCTTGCCGATGTCGTGCAGCAGCGCAGCGCGGCGGGCGGTCTTGGGCGAGGCTCCGAGCTCATGCGCCATCATCGCCGCGAGGTGTGCGCACTCGACGGAGTGCGCGAGCACGTTCTGGCCGTAAGACGTGCGGTACTTGAGCCGCCCGAGCAGCGTCACGAGGTCGGGGTCGAGCGCCTGGACGTTGGCGTCGAAGCATGCCTGCTCGCCGCACTCCGCGATGTGGGCCTCGAGCTCGGACTTCGCCTGGTAGTAGGTCTCCTCGATCCGGGCCGGGTGGATGCGACCGTCCTGGAGGAGCTTCTCGAGCGTCATCCGCGCGATCTCGCGGCGGACGCCGTCGAAGCCGGAGAGGATCACCGCGTTGGGCGTATCGTCGATTATGAAGTCGACGCCCGTCAGGTGCTCGAGCGCGCGGATGTTGCGGCCCTCGCGTCCGATGATGCGGCCCTTCATGTCGTCGGCGGAGAGCTGCACGACCGACACGGTCGTCTCGGCGGCGTGGCCGGCGGCCAGGCGCTGCATGACGACCGACAGGATGTTGCGCACGCGCCGGTCGGCGTCGCGCTTGGTCTCCTCCTCGACCTGGCGCACGACCTTTGCGCGGTCGTGGCGGGTCTGGTTCTCGACCTCCTTGAGCAGCTGCTGGCGCGCCTGCGAGGCGGCCATGCCCGCGACGCGCTCGAGCTCGCGCAGATAGAGCCCGCGCGACTCGTCGAGCTCGTTCGCCTTGGCGGCGAGGACGCGCTCGCGCTCGCCCAGCTCGGCGAGCCGGCTCTCGACGGCCTCCTCGCGCGCGCGGAGCCGCTCCTCGAGCCGGAGGAGGTCGGCGCGCCGCTCCGCGCTCTTGCCGTCCTCGGTGGTCGCGATCACGGCCTGCGGCTCCGCGGCCGCGGCGCTTGGGGCCGCGACGGGGGCCGGGCGCCGCGGCGCCGCTCCGGCCGCGAAGCCCGGGGCCCGGCGCGTGAGCAGCGATGCCGCCGCCACGATCCCGACGGCCAGGACGACCGCGGCGATCAGGATTTCCATGACTCTCTTCTCCCCGATGGGCCGGGATCGAGGATCGCGGGCCCGCTCTCTTGCTCTCGATTTGGTGAGCGGCAGACCGGGCCGTGCCGTGGGCACGAGCGTCAGGCCAGCATCAAAGGCGACCGTCGGGTCGCCGCGTCAGAGGGCGGCTAGTGGGTGATGCGTAGAAGGGGCTTGCCGGGCCTTCGCTGCCCGGGTCTCGTGGATCGGATCGCCGTCACGGCTGAAGCTGCTGGATGTCGCTGAAAATGGCTGTTTTGCTGGAGTTTCAGTGGGCGCACGGCCCGGTCTATCGCTGCGGTGGATCGTAGTACCGCGAGCGGCCGGACGCAATGACAGGATGCATGCGACCGTCAGAAGTGCTCGTCGGCGCCCGCGTAGCGGCGCAGCGCGTCATGTGTGAGCTCGAGCTCGTAGCCCTTGCGGAGGAGCATGGCGAGCGCGCGGTCCCGGTCGCGCGTCGTCTGCGGGATCGCCGGCACGCGCCGCTCGAGCAGCGCGATCGCCGCCTCCAGCTCGCGTTCGCGATCCTGCTCGCCGAGCGCCGCGGCGACGTGCTCGGGCGCCACGCCGAGCGCGCGCAGCCGCCGGCCGATGCGCTCGGCGCCCCAGGCGTCGAGCCGCCGACGGTCATCGGCGAAGCGCTGCGCGAAGCGGGCGTCGTCGATGAAGCCGCCGTCGGCGAGCTCGGCGACGACGGCGCCGGCGTCCGCGGGGACGACGCGCTTCCCGGCGAGGATTCCGCGCAGCTCGAGCTCGGTCCGGTCGCGGCGGTCGAGTGCGCGCCAGGCGATCGCGCGGGCGCGCTCGAGCCGCTCCGCCGGGTCGGCGAGCCGCTCGCCTGCGGGCTCGGGCCGAGTGCGGGGGCCGTCCATGAGCGGCTACCAGCGACGGCCGGACAAGCCGGGAGCAGGACGGCCGGACATCATGCGGCCGCCGCCGCCTCCGCGGCCTCGAGAGAGCCGACCGGCTCTTCACGCTCGATCGGCGTCACCAGGTCCTGGCCGATGCCGAGCGCGGCGTAGATCTTGGACTCGATCTCCTTCGCGACCTCGACGTGCTCGTCCAGGTAGGCCTTGGCGTTGCTGCGGCCCTGCCCGAGCCGCTCGTCGCCGTAGGAGAAGAACGAGCCCGACTTGGAGATCACGCTGTGCTCGAGCGCGAGGTCGAGGATGCAGCCGGAGGTCGAGATCCCCTTCCCGAACTCGATGTCGAACTCGGCCTGGCGGAACGGCGGCGCGACCTTGTTCTTGACGACCTTCACGCGCACGCGGTTGCCGACCGCCTCGGTGCCGTCCTTCAGCGTCTCGATCCGGCGGATGTCCAGGCGCTGGGACGAGTAGAACTTCAGCGCCCGGCCGCCGGGCTGCGTTTCGGGCGAGTTGTGCACGACGACGTGGTCGACCAGGTAGGTGTGGTTGCCCTCGATCTGCAGGTCGAAGCGGGTGCGGTTCTGAGGCGTCACCGCGTACTTGCTCAGCACCTTCATCGGTACCGGCCGCAGGCTGGTGCGGGACTTGAGCCGCGTGCCGTTGAGGTGCGCGTCGCTCGTGTCCGGGTGCCACGCGAATCGTCCCCGGAAATCCGGGTGGAGCTTGTAGTCGAGCGTCGGATGCACGTAGGGAGCGATCCGCTCGTGCAGCATCCGCGTCCGCGTCCCGCTGAACAGCAGGGTGCGCTCCTGAACGGTGGGCCGGCCCATGCCGAGTTCCTCGCAGCGCTCGGCGAGACGCTCCTTGTCCGCTGCGCAGAGTGCCTTGCAATTGATCTCCGCCTTGCCGTGACCCCACTTGGCGTAGTGGCCGGAGAAGCTGCCGTCGTCGCAATACCAGGCCGCGATGGAGCGAGCGTCGAGTTGCGCGATCAGCTCGTTGCTGACAGTACGCCCGCCCTGCTTGGCGTAGACCGTCTCGTGCAGCCATGCGAGCTGGCGCATCGGAATGGTGTCGAAGCCGAAGCCCTTGCCGGTGGCGCCGATCTTGTTCGCGAACGGCGCCAGCATCTCGTGCTTCCACTCCATGTACGCCCGCTGCTTCTCTCCATGACCGACACGGAAGTGCGCGTTGTGATCCGAGGCGAAGCGCAGTGAGCCGTCGCCCAGCAGGCTGCCGAGGATCAGCTGGCGCTGGTCCTCCCGCAGGTCGTACTGCTTGACCGCCACGAGAACCTCATCGCCCTCCTCGATCTCGACCGCGTGCTTCTCACCCTCCGGCGTGAAGATCACGTGGTTCGGCGTGCAGGTGAAGCGATGTCGACCGCGGCCTCCAGCGACCTCGAACCGGAGCCACTCGTCAGTGGGACCGTTGTTGTAGTACTCCACGATCCGCTTGGGCGCGATCTCGCCGGTCTCGGGGTCCATCGACATGACCTCGACCGGCATGCGCTGGTTGACGATCTTGCCAATCCGCTCCGTACTGCCGTCCGCGAGCATGACGCGAGTGTTGTACGACTGGCATCCGAACATCACCCCGACCTTCTCGCGGATCTGGTTGACGAACAGGCAGAGGGTCTGGGTCCGGTTCAGGTTGCCGGCCAGCTTGCGCATCGCCTGGCTCATCATCCGCGCCTGCACGCCCACCGTCTGGTCGCCCATCTGGCCCTCCAGCTCGGCCCGCGGCGTCAGCGCCGCCACCGAGTCGATCGCGACCACGTCGACCGCGCCGGAGCGCACGAGCATGTCCGCGATCTCGAGCCCCTGCTCGCCGTAGTCGGGCTGGGACACCAGCAGCTCGTCGATGTTGACGCCCAGGTTCTGGGCGTACAGCGGGTCCATCGCATGCTCGGCGTCGATGAACGCGCACACCCCCCCGAGCTTCTGCGCCTCGGCGATCACGTGGTAGACGAGCGTCGTCTTGCCCGACGACTCCGGGCCGAAGACCTCGACGATGCGCCCGCGCGGCATGCCGCCGATGCCGAGCGCGAGGTCGAGCGAGAGCGCGCCCGTCGGGATCGCCTCCACGCGGACCTGGGCGCCCTCGTCGCCCATGCGCATGACCGTGCCCTTGCCGAACTGGCGCTCGATCTGCGCGAGGGCGCCCTGCAGGGCTGTATCGCGGGCCTTGGCGGCCGGATCCTGGCTCATCTGGACAGTGCTCCTCTTGCAGCTCTCGTGAGTCGTGGCACCGCATCATCGGGCGGCGGTCGGACGGAACCGAGAGCCTGCGCCTCGAGGCGCAACGAGACAACATCCGTATGTGCCGAAACCGTGAAGCGCTTGACTTGGAGCACGCTCGAAGTCCTAGTGTGGCCGGCATGGCCATCGCAGACGCCTCCGCCGCCCTCAGCATCTCCGACGCCGCGCGTGCGACCGGCGTCAGCGCCCACACGCTGCGCTACTACGAGCGCGCCGGCCTGATGCTCGACCGCGTCGGGCGGGCGCCCTCGAGCCACCGCCGCTACAGCGAGGAAGAGCTCCGCTGGGTCGTCCTCCTCACCAAGCTGCGCTCGACGGGCATGCCGATCCGGCGCATGCGCGAGTACGCCGACCTGGTGCGGGCCGGCGACGGCAACGAGGCCGAGCGGCTGGCGCTGCTGGAGGCGCACCGCGAGGCGGTGCTGGACCAGCTCGCGGCGATCCGCCGCAACCTCGAGGCGGTCGACACGAAGATCGCGCTCTACCGCGACCGGCTCGGCCGCTGAACGATCCTCCCCGAAAGGAGCACCCACCGTGCAAACCGTCTCCCTCGGCAGCCAGGGCCTGACCGTCTCGCGACAGGGCCTCGGCTGCATGGGCATGTCCGACTTCTACGGCCCGCGCGACGACGCCGAGTCGATCGCCACGATCCAGCGGGCGCTCGAGCTCGGCATCACGTTCCTCGACACCTCGGACATGTACGGCCCGTACAGGAATGAGCGGCTCGTCGGCCGCGCGATCGCGGACCGCCGCGACGGCGTCGTCATCGCCACCAAGTTCGGCATCCTGCGCGATTCGGACGACCCGCAGCGGCGCCGCGTCGACGGCTCGCCGCAGTACGTCAAGAAGGCCTGCGAGGGCTCCCTCCAGCGCCTCGGCGTCGACCACATCGACCTCTACTACCAGCATCGCGTCGACCCGGACACGCCGATCGAGGAGACCGTCGGCGCGATGGGAGAGCTGGTCGCGGAGGGCAAGGTCCGCTTCCTCGGGCTGTCCGAGGCGGCGCCGGAAACCATCCGCCGCGCGCACGCCACGCACCCGATCTCGGCGCTGCAGAGCGAGTATTCGATCTGGGCGCGCGAGCCGGAGGCCGAGATCCTCCCCACGCTGCGCGAGCTGGGCATCGGCTTCGTCGCGTACAGTCCGCTCGGCCGCGGCTTCCTCACCGGCAGGCTGCGCTCGCTCGACCAGCTCGCCGAGGACGATTTCCGCCGCAGCCAGCCGCGCCTGCAGGGAGACAACCTTGAGGCGAACGTCGCGATCGTGGAGAAGATCGACGCGCTCGCGGCGGAGAAGGGCGCGACGCCGGCGCAGGTCGCGCTGGCGTGGGTGCTCGCACAGGGAGAGGACATCGTGCCGATCCCGGGGACCAAGCGGCGCTCCTACCTGGAGGAGAACGCCGCGGCGGTCGAACTGGAGCTCGCCGAGGACGACCTCGCCGCGCTCGAGGATGCCCAGGCGCGGGGCGATCGCTACGCGGACATGTCGAGCGTGAACCGGTAGGAGGTCGCGCTGGTGGCGGCGGGGCCGCGTGTGAGTGGCGAGTTGCGGCGTTTACGTCAACGGCGCCATGGAGGAAGGGCCCGGAGCGGCTGGGGAACGCAATGCGGCCGCGCGGATCCGGCGGCTGACCGGCGTTGACGGCGTCATAGGCCGTCAACACCGGTCGGCGGGCCTCTCGGCTGCGGTGAGCGGCGTTTCCGCGCGTCAACGCTGCACGCCAGGCGAAATCGCGGGCCCGTGCAGCGTTGACGGCGCATATCGCCGTCAACGCTGCAAGCCGCCTGAAATTCCGGCGCCGTGCAGCGTTGACGCGCTCCCGCGGCCGCCCGGACTCGCTCCCTCCATGCCGCCGTTGACGTAAACGCCGGCGGCAAGACCACGATCAGCCCCGCCGCCGCCCGAGCGGACTCGCCCTAGGGCCGCGCAGAGACCGACGACACGACGGCGAGCCCCGCCCCCAGCACGAACGGCCGCGGCGGACCGTTCTCCAGCCGCGCCGCGACGCGCCGCCCTCCGAGCCGGCCCGACAGCCGCCGGTCGCGCGTCACCCGGACCAGGCCGCGCGCCGCCGGGCCACCGCCCACGCGCAGCGTCAGCGTCCCCGAGCGCGACTCGGATCCGCTCACCCGCACGCCCGGGACGACGACGACCCCGCGCAGCGAGAGCCCGCGCCCGTAGCGGTAGACCCCTCCACGCAGCCCGCCGCCGCGCGCCTCGCCGTTCAGCGCCGGCGAGAGCGCGAAGCCGAGCCAGTCCAGCGTCGCGTCGACCGCGCTCACCGTCCGCCCCAGGCGCCCCGCGAGCCCCGCCGCCGGCGCGAGCGCCGCGAACGACGCCGGCGGCACGCCCGTCGGCGGCACCTCCGTCGGCACGCGCGGGCAGCGCGGGCGCACGGCGCGGCCGGCGACGAAGCGCAGCACCTGCCGGCGGCCGCAGCCGGTCGGGTCCGCGCCGATGATCGCGTGCCCGACGCCCGGCAGGACGACCCGCTGCGCGCGCGGGAGCAGCGAGGCGACGTGCTCGGAGACCTCCGGCGGCGTGCGCACGTCCTCCTGCCCCTGGAGGATCAGCACCGGGACGTCTGGATAAGCGCCGCCGGCGAGGCGCGGCGGCTGCCCCGGGTCGGGCCAGCGCAGGCAGAGGTCGATCTCGTCCGCATAGGCGACTTCGGCGTCGAACGGCGCGAACGCCGCCGGCGGCAGCGCGAGCGCTCGCTCGCGCGCGACCGCGAACCGCTGCGCTAGCGGGGTCCCGCGCGGCCACGGCAGCGGCGTCTCCTCGCACACGGCGGCGTAGCGGGCGGCGGAGAAGTACCGCGGCGGGCTCGGAGCAGAGTACGGGCGCGCCGCCGCCAGGAGCCGCAGCAGCGGCGCGGCGTCGCCGCCGAGCGCCGCGCGGACTCCCATCGGCACGGCGGCGCGGAAGGCCGGGTTGTAGTCGGCGTCGTAGAGCAGGTCGGCGAGCGCCGTCGGCCGCAGCGCGCCGGCGTGACGGCGGCCGCGCCGGTCGAACCAGGACCCGCGCAGCGGGGCGGCGCGCAACCGGGCCGTCAGCGCCGTCAGGTCGGCGCCGGGGTCCGCGCTGACCCCGCGGCAGCGATCCGGACACAGGGACGCCAGCGACGGCCCCATCGCACGGAAGCCCGCGAGCCCGAACGGGTCGCTCTCGTCGGGATCCACGACGGAGTCGAGGATCAGCCGGTCGACCCGCCCCGGATACGCGCGCGCGTACGCGAGCGCGAGCTCCGTGCCGTAGGAGATGCCGAATAGCGTCAGCGAACGCGCCCCGACGGCGCGCCGGATCGCCTCCATGTCCGCGACGGTGTCGGGCGTCGTGTAGAACGCGCGCCGCGGCCCGAGCCGGCGCGCGCACTCCTCCGCCGCCGAGCTCGAGCGCAGGCGGCCGTCCCGCTCGAGCTCGCGGCAGCGCAGCAGCCCGCTGCGGCCCGTGCCGCGCTGGTCGAAGCCGATCACCGAATAGCGCTGCGCGAGCTCCGGCAGCTCGAACATCACGTCGACCATCTCGACGACGCCCGCCCCGCCCGGCCCGCCCGAGAGGTACATCAGGTGACGGCCGCCGCGCGGCGGGAGGTCGAGCCGCGCGACGCGCAGGCTCACGCTCCCGGGTAGGCCGCCGGAGCGGTCGAGCGGGACGCGCACGCGCGCACACTCGGGCCCCTCCGCGCAGCGGCCCCAGCGGAGCTTCGCGTCGGCCGCCCCCGGCAGGAGCAGCAGCGCCAGCAGCGCACTCGTGATCGCCCGCCCCGCGCCCATCTGCGCGCGACTCTAGTCGGTCTACTCGCCGCGTTGCGGCCGAGAGCCGACCGCCGGCGCCGCCTCGACGATCGCAGGACGAAACGGTCGAGAAGGCGCGCCGATGCGTCAGCCCGAGCGTGCGAAGAGCGGCTCGTAGACCGCGCCGCCGCGCGCGAGCCGCGAGCGGTAGAGCGTGACCGCCTGCGCCGTGAAGGCCAGCGGCTCGGGCGCGGCGTCGAGCGTTCGCGGGGAGCGCGCGCCGGCGCGCAGCCGCGCGACGGTCACGTGCGGGCGGAACGGGCGCGCCTCGGGCTCGTACAGCCCGGCGCCGGCGAGCCCGGCGCTGACGGCCGCCTGGAGCGCGCCCAGCGCGCCGGCCGGGTCGGCGAGCGCGACGGTCAGGACGCGCGCGCGCCGGGGCGGGAGCAGCAGGCCCTCCGCCAGCGCCGACTTGGGGGGGCTCCAGGCGGGGAGCGCTCCGAGCACGCCCGCGACCCGCTCCACCTCCTCCTCCGGCCGGTAGCCCAGGAACGCGAGCGTGACGTGGAACGAGCTCTCGGGGAGCGGGCGCCACACGACCGTGTCGGCGGCCGCGTCGCGGAAGCGGGCCAGCGCGGCGCGGGCCGCGTCCGGGAGGTCGAGCGCGACGAACAGGCGCAGCTTGCCGCTCACGACGCGAGCCGCAGCAACAGCCGGCGGAGCAGGTGCATCGCGACCGTGGTCGTGCGCTCGCGCACCATCTCGCGGTCGCCGGGCAGCCGGACGGCGCGGTCGACCCGCTCGCCGCCCGGGTGCGCCACGCTCAGGCAGACCGTGCCGACCGGCTTCTCCGCGGTGCCCCCGCCCGGCCCGGCGATCCCGGTGATCCCGATCCCGAGCTCCGCGCCGAAGCGCGCGATCGCCCCGTCGGCGAGCGCTGCCGCGACCTCCGGCGAGACCGCGCCGCGCCGCTCGATCAGCTCCGTCGGCACCCCCGCGAGATCGACCTTCGCCGCGTTCGAGTACACGACCGCGCCGCCCAGCACGTAGTCGCTCGAGCCGGCGCGGTCGGTCAGCCGGGCGGCCATCAGCCCGCCCGTACAGGACTCCGCGACCGCGACCGTCCGGCCCGCGAGCAGCGCCGCCACCTGCGCGTCGATCGAGGAGCCGTCGTCCGAGAACAGCGCGTCGCCGTGGCGCGCGCGCACGCCGGCCGCGAACACCTCGTAGTCGCCCGCCGCCTCCGGCGAGAAAACCGTGGCGATCTCGATCTCCCCGCGGCGCAGGCAGGTCGTGATCTCGAGCCGCTCCAGCGGCACGCCCTCCTCCTCGAGCGCGACCAGCGTCAGCGCGATCTCGGACTCCGGCACCCCGAAGAGGCGCAGCATCCGCTGCTCCAGCGCGCCCGCGCGCGCGAGCAGCCCGCGCAGCGGCTCGGTCCGCGTCGCGGTCTCCCACATCGGCTGCAGCTCCCGCGGCGGCCCCGGCAGGACGAGCACCAGCCGCCCGTCCACCGGCACGATCAGGCCGGGCGCCGTGCCGACCGGCTCGAGGATCGTCGCGCCCTCGGGCACGATCGCCTGCTTGCGGCTGCCCGCGCGCATCGCCTCCTCGCTGTACGAGCGCCAGCCGGCGCGGTGGCGCCGCAGGATCGCCAGGATCCGCTCCTCGAGCGCCTCGTCGAGCACCATCGCGCGGCCCGCGAAGTCGCCGACCACCTCGGCGGTGAGGTCGTCGGCGGTCGGCCCGAGCCCGCCCGAGGTGATCAGCAGGTCGACGTTGGCGAGGAACTCGAGCGCCGCGCGCAGGTCCGCCGGGCGGTCGCCGACGACCACGATGTGGGCCAGCTGGACGCCGTGCTCGCGCAGCCGCTCGCTCAGCCACGGCCCGTTGCGGTCGGCGACGATCCCCGATAGCACCTCGGTGCCGGTGACGACGATCCCGGCGCGGACCGCGGCGCTCATCCGCCGCACGTCGGGCGCTCGGACTCCGGCAGCGCCCGCGGCCTGCGCCCCGGCCTGAGCTCGTAGCCGATCGGCGCGTCGTCCGACACCTCGTACGCCTTCCCGCCGACGCGCATCACAGCAGCGCCCGTGCCGAACGAGACGCGGAAGCGGCGGCTGCGGAACGTCTCGGTGTCCTGGCCGGCGTCGAGCGTGAGGTTCTCGATCAGCGGCTCGCCGGCGATGTTCTCCAGGCAGACGCTCACGGGGCCGGTGGGCTGGATCTTGAGCCGCACGACCCGCGGCGCCGACTTGCGCTTCTTCTTGCGCTCGCCGTCGTTGCCGGGCGCGGCGGTCGCGGCGGGAGTCGGCTCGGGCCCGGCCGCGTGCTCGTCGCCGGGCTCGTCGCCCCACGTCCCGAGCAGGTAGAAGGCGCCGATCAGCAGCAGCACGCCGAGCACGATCACCATCCACGGCGCCACGATCGGGCGCCGCGGGCGCGTCCGGCGCCCGCCGAGATTTGTGCCGAACGGCGTCAGTTCCTGCGCCGCGGGACGCTCGTAGCGCGCGCGGTACTCCTCGACGAGCTTGCGCGCGTCGAGCCCGAGATAGTCGGCGTAGGTGCGCAGGAACGTCTTGACGAAGGTCGGGCCAGGCAGCAGCTCCCACTCCTCGTTCTCGAGCGCTCGCAGGTACTTGGCCCGGATCTTCGTCGCCGCCTCGACGTCGGTGATGTCGATCCGGTTGCGCATGCGCGTCTCGCGCAGCTGGTCCCCGATCTCCGGCATCCGGGCCCCTAGGCTACGTCACCGTCCTCGTCGTCCGGCACCGGCACGGTGCCGGCGCGCTGCTCGAGGCTCGCGACCACGCGCGCGACGTCGGCCTCGGAGATCAGCACCTGGCGCGGCTTCGAGCCCTCGTAGCCGGAGATCACGCCGCGCCGCTCGAGCATGTCGATCAGGCGCCCCGCGCGCGTGTACCCGAGCCGCAGGCGGCGCTGCAGCATCGATGTCGACGCCGTCTGCATCTCGGCCACCAGCCGGATCGCATCGCCGAGGAGCGGATCCTCGTCGGGGTCGAAGCCGTCATCGGCGCCGCCCTCGGCCGCCTCCTCCTCGACCTCCTCCAGCAGCTCCTCGCGGAACTCGGGCTCGCCCTGGCGCCGCCATTGCGCGGTCAGCCTGCCGATCTGCTCCTCGTCGATGTACGCGCCCTGGATCCGCTGCAGCCGCGACGAGCCGACGGGCGAGAACAGCATGTCGCCCTGGCCGAGCAGCGTCTCGGCGCCGTTCTGGTCGAGGATCACGCGCGAGTCGGTCTGGGAGGAGACCGCGAACGCGATCCGGCTCGGCACGTTCGCCTTGATCATGCCGGTGATCACGTCGACGCGCGGGCTCTGCGTCGCGAGCACGAGGTGGATGCCGACCGCGCGCGCCTTCTGCGCGAGCCGGATGATCGAGTCCTCGACGTCGGCGGGAGCGACCATCATCAGGTCGGCGAGCTCGTCGATCACGCACAGCACGTAGGGCAGCGACTGCTCGCCGCGCCGCTCGCGCACCTTGTTCATCTCGATCAGGTTGCGCGTGCGGGCGAGCGCCATGTAGGAGTAGCGCTGCTCCATCTCGCGCACGAGGTTCTGGAGCGCCGTCGCCGCCTGCCTGGGCGACGTGATCACCGGCGTGAGCAGGTGCGGGATCGAGTCGTAGTGGTTGAGCTCGACCTGCTTGGGATCGACGAGCACGAGCCGCACCTCGTGCGGTGTGGCGCGCAGGAGGATGGACGCGAGCATCGCGTTCACGCAGCCGGACTTGCCCGCGCCGGTCGTGCCCGCGACGAGCAGGTGCGGCATCTTCGCGAGGTCGGCGCCGATCGAGCGCCCGGCGACGTCCTTGCCGAGCCAGACCGTCAATGGAGACCACCCGTCGGGCGGCGGCTGCATGACGTCGCCGAGGTGGACGATCCGGCGGCGCACGTTCGGGACCTCCACGCCGACAGCCTGCTTGCCCGGGATCGGGGCGAGGATGCGGATGTCCGAGGCGGCGAGCGCATACGCGAGGTCGTCCTTGAGCTGCGCGACCTTGCCGACCTTGATGCCCGGCGCCAGGCGCAGCTCGTAGCGCGTGATGTGCGGGCCGGCGACCATTCCGATCACGCGCGCCTCGACGCCGAAGTGTCCGAGCGCCTCGACGAGCTGCGCGGCGATCCGCTCCTGCCCGGCAGTATCGGGCCTGCTCGCCTCCGCGGTCGAGCGGGTGAGGAAGCCGGGGTCGGGCACGGTCCAGACGAAGTCGGGCGACTCGGTGACCGAGCGGCGCAGCCGGCCCTGCGGCGTCAGGTCCGCCGGGTCGACGTCGCCGGCGCCGCGCATGACGCCCGGCTCGTCGGTCTCCGGGTCCTCGGCGAGGCGCGGCTCGTCCGGCTGCTCATGCGGCGCCGCCGGCTCCGGCTCCGGTGCCGCTTGCTCGCCGCCGCTCTCGTACAGGTCCGGGAAGCGCTCGGCGCCCGACCAGAAATCCTGCTTCACCGCCGCGATCTCGGCCGTCTCGAGCTCGGCGAGCTCCTCGCGCGCCGTGCGCCTGCGCGCGACGGCGGTGCGCACCGGCTCGGCGCCTTGGCGCAGCTTACGGCCGGTCGTGCTGACCGAGTCGCCGGTCGCCTTCACGACGCTCGCCACGCTCGCGCCGGTCAGCAGCAGGACGCCGGCGAGGAAGAGGAAGATCGCGACGATGTGCGAGCCGACGTCGCCGAGCAGCTTCGACGTGATGTCGTAGAGCGCCTCGCCCGCGAGGCCGCCGCGTTCCTCGACCTCGGTGCCGCCGCCGAGCCCGAGCGTGCCCGCCGCCAGCCCGAGGCAGCCGGCCGCGAGCAGGCTGGCGCCGGCGGCGCGGAACGGGCGCACCGCCGGCAGCACGGGGCGCAGCACGAGCACGGTGCCCGCCGCGAGCAGCGCGACGGGCACTGCGTAGTGCATCGCGCCGACCAGCCGGCGCAGCCCGTCGACGATCCAGGCGCCCGCCTCGCCCCCGTCCCAGCGCAGGTAGACGAGGAACGCGAGGAAGATCGCGAACGCCACGAGTCCCAGCCCGATCAGGTCCCAGTGGCGCTGCTGGAGCGCCGGCAGCCGCGGGCGCCACGCCGGCTGCGGCGCGGGGCGACGTGCGCGCGGCTTGCGGCGTGCGGTCGGCGGCATGCTTCCGTCAGCGTGTTCGACACGCGTCGCCGGTCCCCTGCGCGACGGTTAGACCGTCCTAATGCCGCCGCCGTACCCTTAGGTGCATATGGAGGCATCCGACCGGCCCGTGCGCGTGCTCGTCGTCGAGGACGATCTGGAGATCGCCCAGGTGCTCCAGCGCGCGCTGCGGCTCGAGGGCTACGAGGTCCGGCTCGCGGGCGACGGCGTTGCCGCGCTCGACGAGGTGCACGCGTTCCTGCCGGACGTGATCGTGCTCGATCTCGGCCTGCCGCGCATGGACGGAATCGACGTCGCGCGGCGGCTGCGCAAGGACGAGGACGACACCCCGATCCTGATGCTGACCGCCCGCGACGCGCTCGACTCGCGCGTCGAGGGCCTCGACGTCGGCGCCGACGACTACCTGGTCAAGCCGTTCGAGCGGCAGGAGCTGCTCGCGCGGCTGCGTGCGCTGCTGCGCCGGCGGCCGCCGCGCGGCATGGCGCCGCTGCGCGTCGGCGACCTCAGCCTCAACCCCGACACCCACGAGGTGCATCGAGGCGAGCGCTCGATCGAGCTCACGCAGCGCGAGTTCGAGCTGCTCGAGTACCTGATGCGCAACGAGCGCCTGGTGATCTCGCGCCAGAAGCTGCTCGACGAGGTCTGGGGATACGACCCGTTCTCGATCACGAACACGATCGAGGTGTTCGTGTCCAACCTGCGGAGGAAGCTGGAAGCCGGTGGCGAGCCGAGGCTCCTTCATACGGTCCGCGGCGCAGGCTACGTCCTCCGCGTATAGGCGGCTGCCGATCCGCTGGCGGCTCGCCGGCGGCTCCGCGCTGCTGACGCTCGTGATCCTGCTCGG
>Ga0126312_10001877_pt1 | contig 13902 bp, 16 predicted proteins | sample Plot104A_FD_92537 | JGI IMG/M metagenome (GOLD analysis project Ga0126312, IMG submission 92537) | Serpentine soil microbial communities from UC McLaughlin Reserve, CA, USA - Plot104A | ecosystem: Environmental > Terrestrial > Soil > Grasslands | place: USA: UC McLaughlin Reserve, Lake County...
AGCGTGCTGACCAGCTAGCTCCCCGCGAAGCGGGGAGCGCTCACCCCGATCAGGGAGTCTCGCGTCACCAGCGCGGCCAGCTCCTCCTCGCTCAAGCTCTCAGTGCCGGGCGGGCGTATCGGCAGCACCATGTAGCGCACGTCCGCCGTGCTGTCGTGGACGACGACTTCGACGTCTTCAGGGGGCTCGAAGCCGAACTCGCGCATGACAGCGCGTGGCTCCTTTACTGCGCGAGAGCGGTAGTTGAAGCTCTTGTACCAGTCTGGCGGTCGGCCAAGGATCGCCCGCGGGTAACAGGAGCATAGTGTGCACACGATCAGGTTGTGCACACGGGGCGTGTTCTCGACGACTACGAACTCGACGGGGCCCGAGGCGTCTATGCCGAGCTCCTGTGCTGCGGTCTTTGTGTCGGAGAGGAGGCGGGTCTTGAACTCGGGGTCTACCCAGGCCCTGGCCACGAGCTTCGCGCCGTTCTCGGGCGAGCGCGACTCCATGTAAGCGATTTGGTCCTGGACCTCCGGCTCCGTGAGGACGTTCCTTTCGACGAGGAGCGCCTCTATGGCTCGGATCCGGTGGGCGTAGGGGCTGATGGTCTGTCCGGCGCCCGCTTCGTGGTGGGGATGACCGTGGGCCTCGCTCATGTGGTTTCTCCTTCGTCGGGCTCGAGCCAGTGTTCGTAGACGTCGGCGTACAGGCGGTCGTCGCCGGGACCCTCGTAGTCGTTCCAGAGGTCTGTCTGCCTGAAGCTCACCTTGTAGAGTAGCCTCTCGGGTCTGCCGGAGAGACCGTAGGCAAGGTCTTCGGGATTGGGAAACTCGCCGAGCACCGACTCGACTCGACCCGTCTTGCCTCTCAGATATTCAGGGGTGCGGACGTGGCCCGGCTTCTCGCTCGCTCGCACCCTGACCCGGTTGCCGGGCTCGAAGGTCATCGGGTTCCACTCCAGCGACGCGCGACCTCAGCCGACCTCTGGTCTATCTCCTTGCTGGTGAGGATGCCCTTCTCGACCAGCAGCTTCTCCGTCGCGGCGACCCAGCGCTCGTAGTACGCTAGCTCCCTGTAGTTATCGAGGCTCTCCAGGGCTCGGCGGTGCTGGTCTGTTGTTTTGATCCCCTTTTTGTCGAGGGCGATGGTGATGGCGTCGGCCAAGCGTTCCCAGTCCTCGGTCTCGTGCTGGCTCCTGTCTATGGGACCGCCCGACGAACCCCCGAGATCGTGGACCCCGGCCACGGCCTACCTTACCTTGAGAACGTCGGCTATCGGGGGCCGCTCGACGAGCTCCTCGACGTACTCCTGGAGCTGCAGGCCGTCGGGGGTCGCGACGGCGTGCTGGTAGTCGGAGAACTGGAAGAGCTGCTCGGGCAGGTTGGGGTCCCTCGCCTGGTCGAGGCGACCGTCCTGCCTCATGCGGCGGGCGACCGCCCGCAGGACGGCGTAGGACATGCGAGAGAGGTCGCGTAGGGGCTGGTGGCGGTTCTGGCGGGTGCCGAGATCTACCTGGGCCATCGCCCCGAGACCGACGCGCTTGAGGACGTCGATCATTATCCCCGTCTCCACGGCGTAGCCTGTGAGGAAGGGGATGGAGCAGAACAGGTCCCTGTCCGCGACGAACTCGCCGGCTAGCGGCTGTACGAAGCCGCTCAGCTCGGGGTAGAAGAGGTTGAAGAGTGGTTTGGCCGAGAGCTCCGTAACCCTGCCTCCGCCGTCCACCTCGACGCTCTCGTAGCTCTTGAAGGGCCGTCTGTAGGCGGCCTTGACGAAGCGCACCTCGGGCACGTAAAGGATCGGTCCGAGGATGCCGTAGACGAGTTGCGGCCTGAAATCCTTGGTATCTGCGTCTATGTACATCACGAGGTCGCCGCGCGCGACGGAGAGAGAGCGCCACATCGCATCGCCCTTGCCGTGCGCGTCCCCGTAGTGGGAGAGCAACTCGTTCTCGGAGTACACCTCGGCCCCCATGGAGGCGGCTACCTCAGCCGTTCCGTCCGCGGAGTCCGCGTCGATGGCGAGGATCTGGTCGACCAGCGGGTAGCTTTCGTTGACCGCGTGGATCTCCTCTATGATCCCGCCTACCGTGTCGGCGACGTTGCGGCAGGGCAGTATCGCGCTCACCGTCAGGCCGAGTTCGCGTTTGCGGAGGCCAAGCTTTTCGAGGTCGGAGAACTGCCGGTAGTCGTAAGAGCGATGCCTAAACCATTCTGCGGCGTCCACGAACATACATGCCCCCTCGTCTACTCTCCACGGTCACAGCCCCGGTAAGCTACCGCAAAGAGCCGGCTGTGTCCATATCTTTTTGTTGAGTATTTGTTAGGTAATGTGTCAGATACCTGGAGAAGAGGCCATCCGGGGTCCTCCTCCTGGGGAGTGGTAGAATCACTACCCTTTTTCGAGAGGGTGGCCGAGAACGAAGAGGCTTGTGTGATGCGCATAGTGCTTACCAACGACGACGGTATAGAGGCGCCGGGCCTGCTCGCGGCCAGGCAAGCCCTCGAGAAGATCGGGGACGTCATTACCGTAGCCCCTGACCGCAACAGGAGCGGGGTGGGAAGGAGCATAACCTTCGGTAGCGCTCTCCACGTGCAGGAGCGCGAGATGGCTGATGGCGTCGCCGGCTATGCCTGCTCGGGGACGCCGGTTGACTGCGTGCGCCTCGTTGCTTTAGGGCTCATGGACTTCGAGCCCGACATCGTCGTCTCCGGGATAAACCACGGCGAGAACCTCGGCGATGACATAACCTACTCGGGGACGGTCGCGGGGGCTTTGGAGGGAATCGTTATAGGGGTTCCAGGCATAGCGGTCTCTTTGAGCATAGGCCGTCCCTGGCACGAGACCGTCGAGGAGGACGCGCCCCTCGATCGAGAACTGTGCTTCGAGCCGGTAGCGGCCTTTACCGCGAGGCTGGCTAAGATCGCCTTCAAGGGACTCCCCTCCGGCAGGATCCTCAACGTCAACGCGCCGAACTTGCCAGGGGAGAAGCTCAGAGGCGCGCGGGTCACGAAGCTCGGACGCCGGTTCTACAAGGACGAGCTGATCGAGGTGCGCGACGAGGAGGGGAGGGTCGGCTACGACATCTACAACAACCCTCCCGGTTACCACGACGAGGAAGGCACCGACTTCGCCGCAATCGGGAACGCCGAGATCAGCGTCACCCCCGTACACCTCGAGCTCACCGATACCGCGGGGCTCGAGGAGATAGAGTCCTGGGACGTCGGCGATCTCCTCGAGAACGGCCTCAAGTAGAGCGTGCTGAGGGCCGCCCTCTTCGACTTCGACGGCACGCTCGTAGACACGACGGAGCTGATCTACCAGTCCATGCGCCACGCCACGGGCGAGATCCTCGAGAAGGAGCTGCCGCGCGAGATCCTCCTCGCCAACGTAGGCCAGCCCCTGCCGCGCCAGATGGAGCTCATCGACGCCGAACGCGCCGAAGCGCTCCTCGAATCCTACAGGCTCCACAACGAGGAGCACCACGATGCCCTGATCAGGGAGTTCCCCGGCATCGAGGATTCCCTCGCACGGCTCCGCGCTGGCGGCGTGCGAGTAGCAGTGGTCACCTCTAAACGTCGCCTCTCCGTGGAGATGGCCCTGGGCTCTTTTCCCGACCTGAAGGAGGTGGTGGACCGCTTCGTCACCATGGAAGACACCACAAGGCACAAACCCGACCCGGAGCCACTCCTCAAAGGATTGGAGTTCCTCGGCGATGTCTCCAGGGAAGAAGCAGCCTACGTCGGCGACTCGCCCTTCGACGTAGCCGCAGCCAGGGCCGCAGGCATCACCAGCGTCGCCGTGAGCTGGGGCGCCTTCTCCGAGGACACCCTGCGTGAGGCCGAGCCCGACCACCTGGTCGAAGACATTGACTCAGCCGTTGACGTTCTTCTCGGGATGGTCTAGCGCTAGGGGCCGGTAGCGGTCCCTCCTTTTCCACAGCCTGTGCAAGAGGCCCCTTGAAACCTGTAGCCTGATGCCTGCGAAAGCGAAATATCGCTCCCATCAGAAAGCGGTTACGGCGCATTGCCGCGCGACGGGCTACAGTCGGCTCACGGCATTGGCCAGACCCTCGATCTCCTCCTCGGTGTTGAACAGGTGCGTGCTCGCCCTAACATAGGAGTTGGGCTCGGGGAGGGAGCGCACGACGAACCTCTTATCCAGCAGGCGCTCCGCTGCCTCTTTCGCCGCCACGCCTTCGACTTCGAAGCTCACGAGCCCTGAGCGCGCGGGCCGGGGAGAGCGCACGGTTACGCGGGCTATCTGCGAAATAAGGTCCATCAGCAGGCCGGCGCGGTACCTTATCCCCTCGAGCCCGGCCTCCCCCCGCTCGTGGGCCGCCTCCGCGGCAGTGGCGAAGCCTGCGGCGAGGGCTGGGCTCACCGTCGAGGCTTCGAAGCGCCGCGCGTCAGCCCTCAGCTCGTAGCCGCCGCCCGCGTCGAAGGCGGAGGGGTCGGGGAGGGAGAGGAAGCCGACGTTGGGGCTTGGGAGATCGCACCCAGGCCTGACGTAGAGGGCGCCCATTCCCTCGGGGCCGAGAACCCACTTGTGGCCGGTGAAAGCGTACATGTCGGCGCCGGTCGACGGAACATCCACCGTGATGTTCCCGACGGACTGTGCGCCATCTATGAGGGTCGGTACGTCGTGTTCGCGCGCCAGCGCGCAGATCTCCTCCAGAGGCAACACCTCGCCGCTGGTCCAGTCCACGTGCGAGAGGGCGACGAGGCGTGTTCGCGGGTTCATAGCCCTCTCCACCTTCTCCGCCGTCACCGGAGCTGGGACCAGGGATACCCTCACCCCGTAGCGCTTGGCGGCGCTATGTAGCGGGGCGAGGCAACCGGGATGCTCGGTTGTTACGGAGACCACCTCGTCTCCCACCTGCCAGTCTACTGAGGCGACGCCGAGGTTCATGCCGTTGGTGGTGTTCTGGGTGAGGGCGACGTCATCGGGGGCGCTTCCTATGAGGCGCGCCGCAGCTTCGCGGGCGCGATCGGCCATCTCTGCCTGGCGGGCGAAGAGGCCGATGCCCTCGAGGTAGACGGGGCCTGAGCAGAGGTCATCGGCTGCCCGCATGGCCTCGATCACTGCGTACGGGGGAGGGCCGCTGCTGCCCGAGTTCAGGTAGACGTAGTCGTTGTCGTCGAGGGCGGGGAACGCCTCGCGGGCGAGGGTTGTGTGGCCGGCGATGAGTGCCTCCTTCCGGGAGAGCGAACCTGTTCCTGTATAATAGCCGCTCCATGCAGAACGGAAGCCTGGCCAGGTTCAGCCGCCGGCGGCGCCGGTTACGCGGCAAGAAGAGCAGGTTCGTAGTGCTATTGCGCAACGCCATCCTTCTGTCCTGCTTCGCGGCCATACTCGGGGTCGTCATCCTCTTCGCCAGCTTCAGCCGCACCTACACCGCGCTCGCCGAGGGGATGCCGGAGTTAGACGATTACGCCTCGACAGAGCTCGCGCAGACCTCTGTTGTCTACGACGCCGACGGCAAGGTAGTCGACGAGCTCTACGGAGTCCAGAACCGCTTCGTTGTCCCTCTTGACGATATAGACCCCAACCTCCAGGACGCTGTAGTCGCCGTCGAGGACCACCGCTTCTACGAGCACCGCGGGCTCGACTTCGAGGCCATCGCCCGCGCCGCCGTCGAGAACATAGAGAGCCTCTCCATCCAGGAGGGAGGCTCCACCATAACCCAGCAGCTCATAAAGAACACCTACATAGCCCAGGAGCAGCGCATGATCCCGAGCTTCCAGCGCAAGTTCGCCGAAGCCTCACTCGCCTGGCAGTACGAGGGGGAGCACTCCAAGGAGGAGATCCTCGAGCAGTACCTGAACACCGTCTACTTCGGCGCGAACGCCTACGGCGCCGAGGCCGCCTCAAGGACCTACTTCAACAAGAGTGCTGCGGACCTCACGCTCCCCGAGTCGGCGCTGCTCGCAGGGATCATCAACCTTCCTGGGGTCTACGACCCATTCAACGACCCGAAGACGGCGAAGGAGAGGCGTAACGTGGTCCTCGACAGGATGCTCGAGTACGGCTACATAACCGAAAAAGAGCACGCCGAGGCCGTAAAGGCGGATCTTACCCTCAGCCGCGGACGGGTAGAGCACGAGAACGATAACGAGTACTTCCTCAACGCGGTTCGCAGGGAGCTGGCCGAGGAGTACGGTGACGACACCGTCTACGCGGGCGGGCTGGAGATCCACACGACCCTGGACCCGAAACTCCAGGAGCTCGCCAACACGGCGGTGGACACGATAGTAGACCCGGAGGCGGGCGACCCTTCTGCCGCTCTCGTCTCGGTCGACCCCGCGACGGGGGCGGTCAGGGCGATGGTAGGAGGGTCGGACTTTGACCAGGTCAAGTTCAACCTCGCCACCCAGGCCCACCGCCAGGCCGGCAGCTCCTTCAAGCCCTTCGTATATGCCGAGGCCATAGATCAGGGGGTCTCCCCCGAGACCACCTACGTCTCCAAACACCTTGAGGTGCCCATGGGTGAGTACTCGGATCCCTACGTCGTGGACAACTACGACTATATCGAGCGAGGTCCGATCACGCTCGAGAAAGCGTTGGCCGAGTCGGACAACACCGTCTTCGTGCAGCTTGCCCTCGACCTCGGCCTCGAGAACGTAGTCGAGAAGGCGCACGAGATGGGCATAACGAGCAAGGTCGAGGCGTATCCTTCGACCGCGATCGGGGGCCTCGGGGAGGGTGTTACGCCGCTGGAGATGGCCTCGGCCTACTCTACCCTTCCCAACGCGGGCGTCCACATGAAGCCATATCTGGTCCAGAGGGTCACCAAGGAGGAGAACGGCGAGGAGATCGTCGTCGAGCAGCACCGCCTCAGGGAGGAGACCGCCCTCTCCAGAGACGAGGCCGCCATGGTAACCCAGGCTCTTCGAGGTGTGATCACAGGCGGCACGGCCAGCTATTACCACGACCTGGACGAGGAGATCGGGCGTCCCGCGGCGGGCAAGACCGGCACTACCAACAACTTCGTGGATGCCTGGTTTATAGGCTTCATACCGCAGCTCTCGACGAGCGTCTGGGTAGGCTACCCTGATGAGCGGCGCCCGATGGTCAACTTGAACGGCCTCTCCGAGGTCAACGGCGAGAACTACCCGCTGGACATCTGGTCCCTTTATATGCAGGACGCCGTGGCGATGTTCCCGGAACAAGACTTCGACGTCCCTAGCCCCTACCTGAACCTCCAGATAAAGACCGACGGCCATGCCGTGGCGCCGCCGGAGACGACGGCGGAAGACACAGACGAAGCCACCGAGAACACCGACACCCAAGAAGACACCGGCGAGGAGGCCAACCCCTACCCGAACAACCAGCCAGCCGGGCCCACCCAACCAGCGCAGCCCCGAGGTCAGCCAGCATCATCCCCGCCACAGTCCGCAACCCCCGCACCACAAACCGCCCCCCCGCAACCCGCGCCAGCCGGTCCCCGCAGAGGACCAGGGCCGCTACGTAGGTAAGGTAACAGGTATCAGGTAGTTGGGGCGGTTCGCGAACCGCCCTTACAGGTCTTGCTGTAGCATGTAGCCTCAGTTGCTAGCAAGGATTTCCAACACTTCCGCGTGCAGGTGACCGTTGGTTGCTACGAGGCCGTCTGAGGCGTGGGTCCAGGGATCGCCGGAGAGGTCGGTAGCCCTTCCGCCGGCCTCGGAGACGAGGAGTACGGTAGGTGCGTAATCCCAAGCCGTGTTGCGGGTACCTATGGAGATGTCTAGGTAGCCGGCCGCGAGCCAGGCTCCGCGCACGCCCGCGCTACCAAGCGCCCGGAACTGCCACGAGGCGGAGAGGACCCTTCGTGGTCCCGTTCCCCGGTTTCCCCTGAACGCCAGATCGGCACCGAAGAATGCGTAGTCCAGTTGCTGGGTGCTGCTCACGCGCAGGGGCGTGCGGCCCCTGGCCGAGTCAAGGTAGGCCCCGCCTCCCAGGGCCGCGTGGTAGAGGTCGCCAAGCCTGGGTGCGGCCACGGCTGCGTGGGTTACGGCTTCGCCTTCCAGAACCGATACGCAGGCGCAGAAAAGCGGGTTGCCGCGCGCGTAGTTGGCCGTGCCGTCAACGGGGTCGAGCAGCCAGGTACGCCCCGACTCGGAGATCTCGCCTCCCTGCTCCTCCGAGAGGATGGCATCATCGGGGTAGCGCTCTCTGATGGCGTCAACCATGAGCTCTTCGCAGAGGAGGTCGACCTCGGTGACGAGGTCCTTCGGGGCCTTCTCCCTTATCTCTCCAGGGTTCTGGTAGCGCGAGAGCTGTAGCTCCCCGGCCCTGCGTGCCAGGTCGCAGACGAACTCGTGTATCTCTTCGGGGTCGCTCCTAGCGCAGGTACTCACGCAGGTTCTGGGTGCGGCGCTGCTCGCGGAGGAGGTTGAGGGTCTTCATCTGGATCTGGCGTACCCGCTCGCGCGTGATGTCAAACTCGCGCCCTACCTCCTCGAGGGTGCGCGGCCTGTCGTCCTTCATGCCGAACCTGAGCTCGATGATCTGGCGCTCCCTCTCGGGAAGCTCGTCGAGGGCCTCGCGCAGGTGCAGCTTCAAGAGAGACTCGGAGACGGCGTCGGTAGGAGTGGCGGAGGCCGCGTCCTCGAGGAAGTCGCCGAGCTCGGAGGAGTCGTCGTCGCCGACAGGGGTCTCGAGGCTTATGGAACGCTGGCTGATCTCTTGCAGCCTGATTATCTCCTCCACGGGCATATCGAGCTGACGGGCTATCTCGTCGTCGGTAGGCTCGCGGCCGAGAACCTGGATCATGCGCCTGTGGGTGCGGTGGAACTTGTTGACCTTCTCGACCATATGGACTGGGATGCGGATGGTGCGCCCCTTGTCCGCGATAGCCCGCGTTATGGCCTGCCTTATCCACCAGGTGGCGTAGGTAGAGAACTTGAAGCCCTTGCAGTAGTCGAACTTCTCGGCGGCCCTGATCAGACCGAGATTCCCCTCCTGGATGAGGTCGAGAAACGACACCCCGCGGTTGCGGTACTTCTTGGCTATCGAGACGACGAGCCGCAGGTTGGCCTCGACGAGCCTGTCCTTGCAGCGCTTGTCGCCCCTTGCTATGCCCTTGGCCAGCCTTATCTCGTCGGCGTGGGTGAGGAGCCGCACCCGCCCTATCTCGGCGAGGTACATCCTGATGGAGTCGCCCGTGGCGACCGCGTGGGCGATCTGGACCGCAGGCGCCTCCGTGACATGAACGGCGGAGGCAGAGGCCTCTGCCTCGACTACGCTTATCTCCTCTTCCTCCAGCGTGGCGTAGAACTCCTCCACCTCGGTCGCCGAGAGATCCCCCTCCTGCACGAGGTCAGCGACCTCCTCCGTACTGAGAAAGCCCTGACTTCGCCCGCGATTCAAGAGCTCGTCAGTGCGCTCCGTCAGCATCATGGAGTTCTCGGTCGCCATCTATCTCCTCTCCAGACCGTGGACTGCCACAACTATATTGCTCGCCACACTAAGGCGCGTTTGTGAAATTTTTGTAAAAATGACCCGCGTAGAGTAGCACACCATATATGGGTAGTCATGAAAAATCCGGCCCATTTTGTGTATTTTCTTTCACTTTTACCTGGCGCCGGACCTCGCGCGACATATTTCGGTGTTGTTTCGGCCTCGTTTCGAAACCGTTTCGGAATCCGGGCGCCTTGCTACACTACGGGGTGTGATCCTGGACCGGGCAGAGCTCGCGCGGGTTCTCGGCACCGAGATACCGCCAGGCGTGGAAGGGGTAAAGGGCGTCACGCACGACTCGCGCCTGGCTCTCCCCGGCTTCGCCTTTGTCGCGATCCCCGGCTTCAAGCGCGACGGGACCGGTTTCGCCTCGGAGGCCCTGCGGCGCGGAGCCTCGCTCGTCGTGGCCGAGCGCGAGGTCCCGGGGGCGCCGACGGCCGTCGTGCCCGACGCCAGGGCCTCACTGGCGTCCCTCGCCCGCGCCCTCTTTGGGGACCCCTCGAGGAGCATGGAGGTCTACGGGGTGACCGGCACCAACGGCAAGACCACGACCTCCTACGCGCTCTACGCCATCCTCGCCGGCACCTACGGCGCGCGAGCGTGTGGCCTGATGTCCACGGCGGAGACGATCTCGGCCGGCGAGCGCAGGCCCGCGGTCCGCACCACCCCCGAGGCTACCGAGGTGCAAGAGACCCTCGCCGGAATGCGGGATGAAGGGGTAGGCAGGGTCGTAATGGAGGTATCCTCGCACGGCCTCTCGCTGAGGCGTGTAGCGGGGGTGCGCTTCGCGGGCGCCCTATTTACGAACCTGACCAGGGATCATCTCGACCTGCACGGCTCGATGGAGGAGTACTACGTGGCCAAGCGCGAGCTCTTCTACCTCGCAGAGGGACCCAGGCTAACCAACGCTGAGGACCCCTGGGGGCGGCGCCTGCTCGAAGATGTAGATGGGGTCAAGACCTTTGGCGGGACAGCCGACGCCGACTATCGCGTGGCCGAGGTCGAGGCGACGCGCGAAGGGACTGCCTTCGAGCTCCATCACGGTGAGGCCGTCCTCAGGTTGGAGACCCCGCTGCTCGGACCCTACAACGTGCTGAACGTCGCGGGGGCGGCCTCCCTCGCGCTGGAGACGGGGGTCGGCACAGAGGCGGTGGCCGCTGCCGTGAAGGGCATGGAACAGGTGCCGGGTCGCTTCGAGCGGGTGACGACGGTTCGAGAGAGCGGGTTCGAGATAATCGTTGACTACGCCCACACCGACGTCGGGCTCCAGGCCGTCCTGGAGGTAGCTCGAGGGCTCGCCGGTGGCAGGGGGCGTGTGATCTGCGTCTTCGGGGCGGCGGGGGAGAGGGACGGGGCGAAGCGCCCGCTGATGGGCCTGGTAGCGAGCCGGCTTGCGGATCTCAGCATCGTCACTACAGACGACGCCTACTCCGAGGACCCGGCCAAGATAGCCGGCGAGGTAGTCTCCGGCGTAGAGGGAAGCGCCGAGGTCGTGATCGACCGCAGGGAGGCGATCCGGCGCGCGCTCATTGCGGCGCGCGAGGGTGATGTCGTGGTTGTCGCGGGCAAGGGGCACGAGAGCGTCCAGCATCTGCCAGATGGGGACCTGCCGTTTCACGACGCCACGGTGGTAGGGGAGCTTCTGGAGGAGATCGGTAAGAAGGAGGGGTAGCACAGGCCTTGCAAAGAGAGAACAAAAACGAGGTGCTCCGGCGCCTCAAGAGCGTGGAGGGGCACGTGCGGGGGGTAGCGAAGATGGTCGAGGAAGGGGAGGTGACCTACACAGATCTCGTCCAGCAGACCAACGCGATCTTCTCCGCCATCCGGCGGATAAACACCGTGCTGCTCAAGGACTTCGTCGAGGAGCGCGCCGAACAGGACGGCGCCTCGGAGGAGATGATAAAGGACCTGATAAAGGCCATAGACCGGGTGACCAAGTAGGTGGATCGCGCGCACGCCAAGAGGATGCTCGTAGTCCTGGTAGGGGCCGTCCCGCTCGTCGTGGCCGGCGCCGGCCTCGCCTCTTTCCTGATGCTGAGGGCTGGCTTAGGCCTCGTCGTAGGTGCCCTGCTCCCCTTCGTCCTCTCGCTCCTAGTGATCGCCGCTCTCGGCCTAGCCCTTGGCAGGGCGGCAGGGCGACGAGGTCATGATGATGTATAGTCCTGACCCTATGGAGGGACGCAGGGAGGCGCAGGATCTCGGAGATCTCGAAGAGAAGGTGGGTCAGCTCGAGAGACTCGCCGACTCGCTTGGCACCGTGCCGGACGAGGAGCTTGTGGCTACGCTCGACCGGGCAGTGGAGCTGCTCAAGGAGATCAACGCGCGTATAGAGATGGGGATCGACGCCACTGGGGAAGAGTCGCGCGAGATCGGCGCGCTCGTCGAGAGGTTGGACCTCGGACCATTCGACGAAGCCATCGAGGAGATCGAACGCCAGGAGAGGGAGGCCGGTGAGCCCTGATCTCGCCTCCCGTATAAGGGAGGCCGCGCTGCTCGAAGGGGACTTCGTCCTCTCGAGCGGGGAGCGCAGCAACTTCTACGTGGACAAGTACCTCTTCTCGACCGAGCCGGACCTCCTGCGCGACGTGGCGGCAGCCATCTCGGAGAAGCTACCAGAGGGCGTGGAGCGGCTCGCCGGCGTCGAACTCGGGGCGGTGCCACTGGTGGTGGCGACGGCCCTCGCCAGCGAACTCCCCTACGTCATAGTCCGCAAAGCCGCCAAGGACTACGGTAGCTCCGCCGGGAGAGGCATAGAAGGAAGCCTGGAACGCGGCGAGCGGGTAGCACTGATCGAGGACGTGGTGACCACGGGAGCGCAGGCCGTGCGGGCCGCCAGGAACCTCGTCGAAGCGGGGGTGGAAGTGGTAACGATTGTAGCAGTGTTGGACCGCAGGGGGTCTACTGGGGAGGCCCTGGAGGAATTTTCCTTCGAAGCCCTGCTTAAAATGGAGGATCTGCGGGTATCAAACTGGTAATTGAGACGCCGCCTCTTCTTTGTTATAGTCCCCGGAGCGTATTTCGGGGGGAGGAGGGCGCAAGCGGAAAAGGGAGGTAGATAGGCAGTGAACAAGACGGACCTAATCCAGGAGATAGCCGACAAGGCCAACGCCTCAAAGAGCGACGCCCAGAAGTTCTTCGACGCGTTCACCGACGTTGTCGAGTCGGAGCTCAAGAAGGGCAACCAGGTCCAGATCACCGGTTTCGGCAAGTTCTACGTGCAGAAGCGCGACGCAAGGCAGGGGATCAACCCTCAGACCAAGCAGAGGATCAACATCCCCGCCTCCAAGGTGCCCAAGTTCACCGCCGGCAACGCGCTCAAAGACTCCATCAAGTAGCCTGGAGAAGCGCAGTCTGGTGCCGCGGGGTCACCTCCGCGGCACTACTCCTGCTGCTGCTGCGCGCGTGCTCTCGATAGCCGAGGGGCTCTTGCGGTGCGGGCGCTGGTAGAGGCCGCCAGGCGCAAAGAGAGCGCGCTGGTTGTGGGCCTAGATCCCATCCCCTCCAGGCTGCCGCGCGGGTTGCGGGAGCTACCCGAGGCCCGAGCCAGCCTCGCGTTCTGCAGGGACATCCTCGAGGCCGTCGAGTCCTACGCGGCGGCGATCAAACTGCAGGCGGCTTACTTCGAGCGGCTTGGACCTGTGGGGATGGAGGTCTACGCCAAACTAATCGAAGACGCCAGTGCTCTGGGCATGCCTGCCATAGCCGACGTGAAACGCGGTGACATAGGACCCGTCGCCGCAGCCTACGCGGAGGCTCACCTCGCCGTCTACGGCGCGACCTGCGCTACGGTCAACCCTTACATGGGGGCCGACGCGGTCGTCCCTTTCCTCGAAGTGACGCGCCGCCTGAACAGGGGAGGGGGTGCCTTCGTCCTCGTGGCTACCTCGAACCCCTCGGCCGGAGCGTTGCAGGAGACCACCGAGCCGCCACTCTTCGAGGTGGCATCGAAGCTCGTCGCGGAGTTGGGGCGCGAGGCTGGCAGTTATCCGGACGCAGGCGCCGTCGTCGGCGCCACCCGACCCGAGACGGGACGCAGGGTGCGGGAGCTGCTCCCTGATGCGCTCTTTCTGGTGCCTGGCTACGGAGCGCAGGGGGGAGGGGTCGGCGCCGTGCGCCCTCTGCTCGATGCCGGCGGCTCAGGGGTCCTCGTCAACAGCAGCAGAGGCGTGCTCTACGCGCACGAGGGCTCGTCTCTTGACTACCGCGACGCCGCGAGGGAGGCCGCGAGCCAGGCCCGAGACGACCTGCGCTCGGCAGGCGTCTCGATGTGAAAAAGCTAGTCAGCACGCCTGCAACGCAGGCTTGTCAGCCAGTCAGCTGAAATGCTGAAAGCGAGGGCCTTGTAAAGGCCCGAAGCGCGCTGAAAGGCGCCCGGCTGCAAGCCGGAGCGCCGTGCTGACAAGCGAAGCCCTTAAAAGGGCTGAGCGTGCTGAGAGCGGAGGCGTAGCCGAAGCGTGCTGACAGGCTAAAACA